>VYLZ01000006.1_pt1 | contig 314203 bp, 309 predicted proteins | sample 5115361 | NCBI WGS metagenome assembly VYLZ01 (sample SAMN12291805, study PRJNA351875) | freshwater metagenome | isolation source: freshwater lake | place: USA: Michigan, Sixteen Lake | collected 2013-08-07 | reverse complement strand
TACCGCAACACGCTTGCTTAACAAGCAGGTGGAGCTCAACTGGCAAACCGCTAGCGAGATCAACAACGCGCGGTTTGAAGTGCAACGCGGAATTAAATCTGGCGTTTTCGTTACCATCGGTACGGTTACCGGCAATGGCACCACAAGCAACATTAGTAACTATACCTATACAGATACCGACGCGCCTGCACAGGGCACACTGTACTACCGGCTACGCCAAGTGGACTTTGACGGCGCCGAAGACTACAGCATCGTTGTTGAAGTGAACAATGATGAAAGCGTAAACTCCAAATGGATAGTATACCCTAATCCAGTAAGCACATATATCACACTTAAGAGTGATGAATGTGCACCCGGTATTACGTTTCTGCGGGTGTATGGTAGCAATGGCCAGGTGCTGCTGAGCAAGGCGACAACGGTGGAGGGCTGCATATTGAATCAAGCGTTTGATGTAAGCAGTTTATCCCAAGGCTTCTACGTACTTGAGATTGTTAACAGCGGGAAGGCGCAACACCTACGCTTCGTGAAACAGTAGGCCTGCTATTGCGCACGATTTGCAAAGCGGCATCTGTGAATATACAGGTGCCGCTTTTTTGCTTAGTTTCATTGAGCGATACTGGCTTTAGTTGCTAGCCTACTAAAATTCGGCATCATTAAAAGAAGGCAATTTTGTATATAACAACATTTTATTAATAAAATTGACTACCACCACCGGCACCCTCTTCTTCCTACCCGGCCTGGGCAACGACAGCCGCCTGTTCATCCGGCTGCTGCAAGCCATGCGGCTGGACGAACGCCTGCCCGGCTTTACCGCCCAGATCGTAAAGTACCCTGAACCGGTAAAGGATGAACCCTTTGTTACCTATGCCAGCCGCCTGGCGCAGCAGGTGCCCGCCGGCAAACCTACCGTGATCATCGGCATGAGCATGGGCGGCATGCTGGCCCAAGAGCTCACCCGCTACGTGAATGCAGATCTGGTAGTGCTCATCAGCACCGTAAAGCATGCTGCTGAGCTGCCCTGGTACCTGGGCGCCGCCACGCGGCTGGGCCTTACACGTATGGTAACGGGTGCCTGGGTTAAGCGTTTGCTGTACGTCGGCTCGCCACTCAAAATGGGCGATGGCATGACGGAGCGGGACGCCGAACTGTTTAACGCAATGCTGTTTCAGTGGACGGATGCGCACGTGGCCTGGGGCATGCGGCGCGTGTTTGGCTGGCGTGGCGCGCCTACGCCCCACCGTGTGCTGCACATACACGGCACCGCAGACCGCGTGTTCCCCTACAAGCTGCTCAAGCCTGCCGTGCATACCATCGTGGGTGGGCGGCACTTCATGGTGGTAAGCCGCGCAGAAGAAATTGCCGAGCCCATCGTGGCTGCGGTGCAGACGCTGGTAGCGCAAACCGCCGTACCTTTGGGCACCGATACGCATACTTCTTAAAAAGATATACTATGAAGGCTTTACGCATTACCATTGCTACAGCACTGGTTGTTTTGGCAATGGCTTCCCAGCTGCTGGGCCAGGGCAAACTGCGCTACACCCTGAGTGCCGATAGCGCCACCAAACAGCTAAACCCCCTGCGTGCAAGCGTAACCGTAACCGATGCCGCCGTGCTATACCAGGCACCCGACACCTGGCTGTATGCGGCGGAACCCACTGAAGGCAAAGAACTCTGGCGCTTCCCGCAGCAGGCCACCAGCGACATGCCCGTGTATGTGGTGGATAGCATCGTGCTGGTGCAGGTTACGGGTGTATCTGTACCCGGCCAGGTCAAACCTTTCACGGGTGTGCTGCGGTTAAATATCCGCAATGGCAGTGTAATCGGTGCCACGCCTTTTGAGCTGCTCTACAACGAGCCACACGCAGCTGGCGGCCTCTGGTGTATGTTCGCCCGCACCGAGGGGGCCAACTACTTCGTAGGCTATGACCCCTACACGAACGTGATCGTATGGAAAGTGAAGCGTGAGGCCAGCCTTACCCTCGAGCCTACCTACTTGCGTGGCTACGTCATGCTCTGGGAAGCCCCCGGCGCTGCAGGGCCTGTGCTAAACATACGCGATGGCAAACCCAAATGGGAAAGCGGTGACGACCGCGAGCAGTTTCTGCCCGCCATCGGTAGCAGCAGCTACCACATACACTGGGATGCCAGCCGCAACCTGTTTCGCAGCATCAGCCCCAAGCTGGACAAAGTGATCTGGAAGAAGACCGTAAAAGCAGACGTGATAGACTACCGCTTTACACAAAATAAACTTTTCTTACTACTGGAAGACTACACCCTGCATGTGATAGAAGCCAAAGAAGGTAAGGAAGTAGCCGTAGTAGAATTTGAACCCGAGCTGGAGCGCTTCAAGCTGGACAATGTGGTGATGCAACTGGGCGCGATAGAAGGCAGCGCAGTATATGTACAAATCAATAAGACTATCCTCCTGAAGCTGGACACCAAAAAGCTGGAAGTGGTGAACAAGCTGGACCTGCGCTTCTTTGACCCCGTACATCAACTGGTGATGAAGCGCGGCACCTTTTATCTAATTAACAAGAAAGACGGCAACCTACAGTGCGTGCATTGAGCCTAAACATCTGTCGTCGGTAGCAGCGCCAATACCTCCTGCTTTAGCAAAGGCAATTTTTGTTGAACAATTTGCCATACATACGGGTAGTTAATATCATCGTAACTATGTATGATAAAGTTGCGAAAGTTTACAATCTTTCGTGCCTCAGTTATAGCAAGTGTTTCATCTAAGCGTAACGCTTTGTTCATCGCCTCGCCGATGATCTCCAGCTTGCGCTCTACCCCGCTTTGAACCAAAGCGTCTGCAGCAAAGGATTCCATATCAGGCGTAGTACTAACAAATTGCTCGATGTAGCGTATCGAAAGTAAAATGTCCAGCAAGTACTTATGTATGCTAACCTCAGCGCGCTGATCTGGCATACCTCTAGTAGAAAACTACGCAGCAAACAAGTGCTGCCTGCTCTCAGCAATAGTTTGAAGCAGGTACGGGTTACGCACGGACCCCTCTGGCACCAAATGAACCGACTGGTGCAGCAGCGCTTCCAGGTGTTCTTTTACAGCTAAGTAGGAATCCAACAGGTGGGGTACGTCAGCGTGGGGGGCATACTCACCGAAGTCCACTAGAAAGTCATAGTCGCTATCGTGCCCTGCATCTCCGCGTGAGCGGCTTCCGAACAGCGTCAATCGCAGCACCCTGTACTGCCTGCACATTGCCTCTACCTGTGGCAGAACAGCCGCTAATTCTGGCGGCAAGCTATAAGCTGCTACAAGTGTGTGCTCTGGCATACACAAAAGTAACGCATAATTATCAACTACAGCATCGCTGCAATCGTAACCCAGGCCAGCGTGGCCCAAGAGAATAACACCAACCCCGCGCCTACCCAGCCCATCCAAACCGGTAACGCACGTGCAGCAGCTTCTGCACGTATAATCACCCGCAGGTCAGTAGGTAGCAGGCTATACGCCATCCAAATCGCGATAGGTAGCAGCAGCGCATCATCTGCCCAGCCAAAGATGGGCACCAGGTCAGGTATCAGGTCAATGGGGCTGGCGAAGTAGCACAGCACAAGGATGGGTATGCTTTTGATGTACCAGGCCACGCGCCCGTCCGTCACCACCAGCAGCAGCAGGTTAATGTTCGTTACCACTTCGGTACGAATGCGCTGGTAAAGCGCCATAGCCTGCTGTAAACCCTGCTGAAGCATGTAGTAGGTATCAACAGTAAAGTTCCGTAAAAAGATTGCAACAAAACCTGAAATGCAGAAATCTTTACGAAAACTTGATACACACGTTCTTGGGTTCTGTAAAGAACCTGAGCACTTCCTGCCCTCCCTCTCTACCCACACCGCTATTTTTAACCCCGCCAAAGGGTGTGCGTAGGTCGCGCAGCAGCCAGCAGTTCACCCATACGATGCCGCTCTCCAGCGCTGCCGCCATGCGGTGGGCACGGTTTAGGTCGCGCGTCCAGAGGCTGGCAGCCAGGCCGTACTGGGTGGCATTGGCCAGCGCCAAGGCTTCTGCCTCAGTATCAAAGGCCTGTAGCGTAACCACTGGCCCAAATATCTCCTCCTGGTTGCAGCGGGCTGCGGGCCCCAGCCCGTCTATCACAGTAGGCTGCAGGTACCAGCCCCCAGCATGTGCACCCGCCAGTTTCACAGGCTTGCCGCCCGCAAGAATGCTCCCCCCCTCGGCCTGCGCAAGTTCTATATAAGCCAGTACTTTCTCATAATGTGCTTTGCTCACCACTGCGCCCTGGTCGGTGTCAGCCTGTAGCGGGTCTGCTACTTTCAGCGCATTCACCCCGGCTATAAAGTCAGCCCTGAACTTGCCGTAGATGCTGCGCGCTATTAGCAGCCGTGAGCCGCACAGGCATATCTGACCCTGGTTTGTAAACGCACTGCGCAGTGCGCCTGCCAGCGCCAGTTCGTAGTCGGCATCGGCAAAAACGATTGTGGGGTTTTTGCCGCCCAGTTCCAGGCTCAGCTTCTTAAAGAGCGGCGCTGCCGTGCGTGCTATCTCAGCCCCTGTGGCCGTACCGCCCGTAAACGAAATGGCCTTTACCGCCGGATGCGCCACCAGCGCCTTACCCGCTTCCGGCCCCGTGCCGTGTACGATATTTAGAACGCCAGCAGGCAAGCCAGCCTCTATGCAGAGCTCGCTGAGCAGGTAGGCGGTATAGGGCGCTACCTCAGTTGGCTTGGCTACTACGGTACAGCCCGCGGCCAGTGCCGGGGCTATCTTCCAGGTAAATAAATACAGGGGCAGGTTCCACGGGGCAATGCAGCCCACTACGCCCAGTGGCTGGCGCAGGGTGTAGTTAAGCGCGCCTTCTTCCATGGCGTGCGCTTCGCTGGCAAAAGCTACCAGCATATTGGCGAAGAAGCGAAAGTTCTGCGCGGCCCGCGGTATATCCATGCGGCGGCTGAGTGCAAGCGGCTTGCCGGTGTCGGTGGTTTCGGCCAGCGCCAGCTTTTCCAGGTTCGCTTCTATCAGTTCGCTGATGCGCTGCAGCATGCGCGAGCGCTGCTCAGCGGGTGTGCTGCTCCATCCTGCGAATGCGGCATGTGCTGCCTGCACGGCCGCCTCCACATCCGCAGCATTGCTCAGGGGCACGCGGCTAAAGGTCTCACCCGTCGCGGGGTTGGGGTTGTCCAGGTATTTGTCCGTGCTGGGCGGCACCAGCGCTCCGCCGATGTAATTTTTTAGCTCAATCATTTTTTATCACTATGCGCCACAAGTTAGCCATTTGCGGCATGGCTTAATATTAAGCTAACATACGCACCGCTTGTGGTGTGCATGCACTCGCGTAGCTTGCACACTTTCTTACTACCCCACCCTATGCGCCAGCTTTCCTTATTTCTTATCGCGACATTCGCGGCCTGCACCCTTGCTGCACAACCTGCCAAATACGTTGTGCTGATTAGCATAGACGGCCTGCGGCCTGACTTTTACCAGGACAGCCGCTGGCCTGCCCCCAACCTGCAGCAGCTCAAAGCACACGGCAGCCATGCCGATGGCGTGCGCGGCGTATTCCCTACGGTAACCTACCCCTCGCATACCACGCTGGTTACGGGTGTAGCCCCAGCCATACACGGCGTGTACTACAACAGCCCCTTTGAGCCGGACAGCGTCACGGGCCGCTGGTACTGGGAGGCCAGCAGCATACGCGTGCCCACCCTCTGGGATGCCGCCAAAACCGCAGGCATGAAAACCGCTGCCATCTCGTGGCCCGTAACCGTAGGTGCGCCCATTACCTACAACGTGCCCGAGGTGTGGAGCCTAGATAGAAACGTGGAGCGCACCGCCGCCGTACGCAAAGAGGCCACGCCCGCTGGCCTGGTAGAAGAGATTGAAGCCAACGCCACCGGCAAACTTAGCGGCGATGCACTGAATAGCGATTACTTAACAATTGACGAAAACCTGGCCCGCATGGCCCACTACCTGATACGCACCTACAAGCCGCGCCTCACCGCCCTGCACCTGGTGTGTGTGGACCACTTCGAGCATGGCGAAGGGCGCGAGGGCCCTGGCGTAGTGCGTGCTGTAGCCAGCGCAGACCGCGCCGTGGGCAAAGTGCTGGAAGCCCTGGAGCTGGCAGGCATAGCAGACAGCACCGCCATCATCATCACCGGCGACCACGGCTTTGTTGACATACACACCACCGTAGCGCCCAATGTGTGGCTGGCGCAAGCCGGACTCGCGAAGAAACAGGGAGGCCGCATCGAGTGGCGCACGCGCTTTCATACCACGGGTGCCTCGGCCTTTCTGCACCTGAAAGACAAGAAAGATGTAGCGGCCGTGCAGCAGGTGCGCAGCATACTTGCGGCGCAGCCCGCGGGTATTCAGAAACTCTTCAGAATCGTGGAGCGCGCTGAGCTGGACCGCATCGGGGCGGACCCCGCCGCGGTGCTGGCGCTGGCCCCCGTACCCGGCATCAACCTGAGCAGCGCACTGGAGGGCGAGGCCATCCGCCGCGCCAGTGGCGGCACCCATGGCTATATGCCAGACTTTGCCCAGATACACACGGGCTTTGTGGCAGCAGGTGCGGGCATCGCGCAGGGCGGCACCGTGCCCCTCATGGACCTGGCCGATGTAGCGCTCCTCATCGCCCGCCTGCTGGGCCTCGATCTGAAAACCGCCGACGGCGTGGTGTACCCGGGGTTGGTCAAAGAGGGGAAGCGGTAGAATATTCTATCTTTAACCTTGTATGCTTAAATAAAATGAGGCTACGAGATTTGAGATTCTATTGCGGAGAATTAGAAACAGAGGGACAAAGAGATCTGAATTTAGTTTTTCATGTAGTCTGTGAATGTTTACGTGCGGAGATAGGTTCAGAGTACAATTGTCCAAGAACATGGATCAATATAGAAACTTCCGTTGATGAAAAAGAGTGGATATTTGGTCATGATTCAAAGGAAGGGCCATGTAGCATAGTTATTGGAAAAAGCAAGTTTGCGCCAAAACATGGAGATACGAAAGAGGTTTTCTGCGACAACATTTTGAATGCACTAATTGCAGGGTTTGAGATTTTGTCAGAAAAATGTTCTTTGAATCAACAAATTGTAATAGATGCAGCAAGAAGGGTAAGAGATAATCATTATAGGTTTAGTCATACTCTACTAAAAGAAAAATCAAATAGAAACAAAACTCTAAGAGCAAAAGTTATATATGAATATAAAACTGAGTCTTACAACGAAAGATATCACATATATACAGATATAATTTTGCTAATAGATAACGAAATCTTATTGTCTACAGATAAGGTTCTGTTGGCAACCTTGAATGAAGTTTACTCATACAATATTTTCAAGGGTACTATCAAGTGGGTAAGCAATAATGAATTGACTGTGTATTCAAAAGAAAAGAAAGTGGTATTTGATTATGATTGTGAAAGTAAAAACCTTGCCATTTCATTTTCAGAGCCCATTATTCAAAACTTTTTTGAGAGTATAACTCATCGTGATCCGAATAAGCATTTTGAATATATGATGAGTCGTTTTCCATCAAATTTCCAAACCACTATTAGAAATCAAATTCAGAGGTAACTCATAGGGGTTTTTTCAAGCCTTTGCATGGGGCCTACAAGCTCCCCAGCCTTCCGCCATCTACCGGCACGTTGATGCCAGTGGTGGGCCCGCTGAGGGCTAATTTTAAGGTTCAAGTGGTTCCTTCAAAGTAACTCCGCAGGCTGATAACTTCCGTTGAATGGAAACTCTTGAAACGAAGCAATAGCTTGTCGCCAGTAACTAAATAGTTGGCGTTCCCATCTTTGCAGAGTGCCAAAAGAAAGTTATCGTCGGGGTCCTCGCATTCGTTAACTTCACTCGTCACTTGTACGCGCTCAGCATGCCTTTTAAGAATGTTAATAGCATCAAGTACTTCATCTGTTTCAAGATATTTTTTAATTTTTCGTCTCTGTGTTACTTCTATAAACTCGGTTAGCAATTCGTCACTGAAAAGTAATGTGATTTTCTTTTTTGATTTAGCTGTGTTTCTATCTTTGCCAGCTTTCTGCTTATCAGAAAACTTACCCAGATATTGGTATCAAATACCACCCTGGGCTTTTTTCTCTGCATAGCGTTTTGCCCTTACTATCTTAACCTCTTTGGTAATCTCATCCATTGACAAAGGGATGTCTTTCGCTCTGAGTTTATTCAGCAATTCAGCAAGTTCTTTCTTTGCGCTGCCTTTATCCTGAATCTTTATCAGCTTCATGTCAGCAAGCTGCTCCAAAAGTTTTTGTGCCTTGGGGTCTAGTATCTGTATCTCCAGCTTTTTCATATCCAAATATACAAAATCTACAAACACCCCAATCTGCCGCCATCTACAGGCACATTGATGCCGGTGATATAGCCTGCTGCTGGGGTACAAAGAAAGGCTACTACATCGCCTACTTCATGCGGTTCAGCCACGCGGCCCAGGGGTATTTCGCGCTGCCAGTCGGCCTCCACATCGGCGGGAGTTTTGCCGGCGCGGGTGGCTGTGGCCTGTGCCAGTCCCGTAAGGCGGGCCGTGCGCGTAAAGCCGGGCAGCACATTGTTCACCGTAATGCCCAGCGGCGCTACCTCGGTGGCCAGCGTTTTGGCCCAGCTCGCTACGGCGCCGCGCGTGGTGTTACTCACACCCAGGTTGCGCAGCGGTATTTTCACGGATGTACTGATGATGTTCACGATTCGTCCATACCCTGCGGCCTGCATGCCGGGCACCACGGCCTGCGTGATGAGGTGTGCTGCCAGCAGGTGCAGGTGGTAGGCCGCCAGAAAGGCATCGGGCTTGGCGTCCAGCAGCGGGCCACTGGGCGGGCCGCCGGCATTGTTCACCAAAATATGCACGGGCCCGCTGGCCGCAAGCAGCGCATGTATTTTCTGCGCCAGCGTTGCCGTGTCGCCATAGTCTATCACCAGGTGGTTGTGCAGTTGCTGGTGGGGGCGCGGCAGCGTTTGCACGGCCAGTAGCAGGTCAGCCTCGGTACGGGCGGCCAGCGTAACGGTAGCGCCGAGCACCGCCAGCGCCTGCGCGCTGGCCAGCCCTATGCCCTGGCTGCCACCGCCTACCAGGGCATGTTTGCCGGTCAAGTCAAGATTCATGGCTGCAATATCTGTTGTGATACTGCAGCAAGCAAACGCAGGATGACGGGTTCTTACAGGAACATACCACCTGAGGCCTCAATGCGTTGCGCATTTACCCAGCGGGCATCGGCGCTGCACAGCCAGGCTATCACACCGCCAATGTCTTCGGGTTGGCCTACACGGCCAAGTGCCGTCTGGCTGGAAATGTATGCATCAAGGTCTTTGTTGTAGGCAAAGGCATCTTTGTTGAAGTCTGTGTATATCGCGCCGGGTGCTACTACGTTTGCGCGTATGCGGCGCGGACCCAGTTCTTTTGCCAGGTATTTGGTAAACACCTCCATAGCGCCCTTCATGCTGCCATAGGCCGAGTAACCAGGTAAGCTAAACCGCGCCAGCCCCGTAGATAGATTCACGATGCCGCCACCCTCTGACATGAGGGGCAGCAGGTGTTGCGTTAAAAAGTAAGGCCCTTTGAAATGCACATTCAAGAGATCGTCAAAATTCTGTTCGGTGGTCTCCGCAAACGTGGCGTACACGTTGATGCCGGCATTGTTCACCAGGTAGTTTATGTGTTTGCGCTGCCACTGGCTGCTGAGCAGCGCGTTAAGCTGCTGCACAAAAGCGGCAAACGTTTTCACACTGCCGGTATCCAGCTGCAAAGCGGCGGCTTTGCGCCCCAGCTTTTGCACGGCAGCGATTACTTCATTGGCAGCGGCTACGTTGCTGTTGTACGTAATGATGATATCATGCCCAGTTTCTGCCAGGCGCAGTGCCGCCTGCCGGCCTAAGCCGCGGCTGCCCCCCGTGATGAGGGTGATAGGTGTTGGGTTTTCCATCTGTTGTAGTGTTTTGCTTAAACGCTACAAAGATGCACCCACCCTGCCCATAAATTATGGTAGCAGCTTCCGATTAAATGGTAGCAAGTTCCGGTTTCTGCTCAGCACGCGGGATTTGCACCGGTACGGCTGCCAGCTGCTTGCGGTATTGTGAAGGGGTGATGCCCGCCTGCGCCTTAAACCACTTGGTAAAGTTAGAGGGGTCAAAGGTGAGCAGGGCTGCCACTTGGGCTATGCTTTTGCTGCCATCGTTTAGCAGGTCCTTTGCTACGGCTACCAGCTTCTGCTCATAGAAAAAGCAGGGGTGGTTTCCGGTATATTCCTTAATCACATTGCTCAGGTGCGTGGGGTGTATGCACAGCGCACCGGCAAAGTCTTGCAGCTCCCACATGTCTTCACGCCGCTGGGCCAGTACATCGGCCAGATGACTGTCTACCAGTTGTAAATAGTCATGAAAGATCTGAGACTTGCGGTCTTGATACAGTTCGGGTTCAGCTGACATACCGAGGGTTTTTTGTGGTGCCAAGTTAAAACGCAGGCGGCAGGTGCCCATCGTATTGCGGCAAAAAATTAAAGATTATTATTCCCGATGTGGGGGCGGCTCGGCCAGGCTGGGGTCTTTGTCGTAATCCACCTGCGTAATGAAGCTGATTAGGGGCTTGTCACCATAGCCTACCAGCCGTGTAACGAAAACGCCCTTGCGCAGTTGGCGCAGGTCGTTATCGCGCCAGTTGGCTTTGTCCTTCTGCCAGCCTTCTTTTTCAAAGATGTTTATCAAAAATTCTTCCATACCCTGCGGGCCTATCAGGTGGCTGCTGGTGCAGCGGCCGCGGCTGTTAAACTCAAACTTGTTGTAGAGCTGATACTCTGCCGTGAGCTGGTAAATGAGCACCTTGGCCTGGTAGCTGTGGCTGATGAGCAGGTACTTGTCATACTTCTGCATGAGCTTGTGCACCACCTCGCGGTCTTTGCCCAGCATGTTTTCAAATATTTGCGCCTGAAGCCTACTGCTGAGGGTGATGACCACCAGCACGGCCCAGGCGCAACACACACAACTAACCCGTAACCCGTTTGGGCTTAAACTTGCTGGCATGGGTTGTGAAACATTGCGCATAAACTGTCGCAAGTTACGCCAAGCCCACACGCTGCCAGTGCAGCTTAACAGCCCTTAACGCAGTTTCTTTTCGGCCGCGGCAAGTATCACCTCTAGGGCTGCTACATCCTCCAGGTCTAGCGTGCGGCTCACGCTGCCTGCGGTGAGGGTGGTGGTCCAGCGGCCCGCACTGGGGTTGCTCACGGGTGGCACATAGTGTGCGGCAAGCAGGCAGCCCCCAGCAGTAAACTGCACCATCGTTTTGGTTTCGGGGCGTGAAGGCAGGGTGGTGGTTTGCAGGTATGCCAGCGCCTGCACCAGTGCGGTTGCATCAGCGGCATCCAGTTGTACTTCGGTCTGTTCCAGTGAGGGCAGGCCTGTAAGGGTGAGCAGAAGGCCTGCTGCACGTGCGCTGTTGTTTACGGCTTGTGCACGTAGCACCGCTACGCGTATGCCTTTGTATTTGCCCACTTCCTTTCGTTCGGTTTTCACTACCGTGCCCTGCGCACGGTTGAGTTCGGCCAGGGTTATGGGCGTTTCGGTTTGCGCTTGTAGGGCGGGGGTAAGCAGTAAACCCGCGGCGAGGGCTATCAATGATGCACGTGTTTTCATGGGTGTCGAGTTTTAAGTAATATTCTGATAGAACAGTGGCAAGTGGCATGCCAGCAGCTCAACCCTGTATGCCGAGATACCCCATATGGCGGATGCCTACACTCTTTTTTACTGCAAACGGGGTATGCAGCGCCGCCCTTTTTAACTTGCACGTATGCAACTGAACCTGAAAACCCATGAACAGAACGGCCGCCTGCACATCAGCAGTGGCGCCCCGTGGGAAGACGTAGTGGGCTACTGCCGCGCTGTGCGCGTGGGCAACCAGATCTTTGTAAGCGGTACTGCGCCTGTCATTGAGGGCAAAACGGCCTTTGTCGGTGACGCGTATCGTCAGACGCAGGTGTGTATTGATATCATCCGGCAGGCTCTGGAAGCTGCAGGTGCAGGCCTGCAGCACGTGGTGCGTACCACTGTGTATGTGACAGACATCAGCCAGTGGGAAGCCATAGGCCGCGCACATGGCGAAGCCTTTGCGCACATCAAGCCTGCAACCGCGATGGTTGAAGTAAGCGCCCTTATATCGCCAGACATGCTGGTGGAGATCAGCGCCGATGCCGTGGTGCCTGATACGGTTTGATTCACTCAGTACGCGCACGACAATTGTAGCGTGCGCCAAGTATAGTAGAGCGCTTGGTGCGCTATACCTCTACTTCTTGCACGCCACTATAGGCCGCCCCCCACTGATGTTTCAGCGCAGGGCAGCCTTACCTGTGGCCAGGTGATGTACACGTTACCCATGGACACACCTCTCCCACCGTCAATCCTCCCATTGACTTACCACACAAGTGTACCGGTTGCCTGTTCAACTTCAGGGCCTTAACTAGCCTGCGTGCTGGGATACTATGTGCTTGGGGTTTTGTTTACTTAACCTGAAGAATAAAAAATACGCCCGGGCGATTGAGTAAATGCTAAAGAGAGAGAAACTGCCGGCCGGCTGGGTTTCGGGAAGCGGGGGCATTGCTGCCTGCTCCTTATTACAATAATACAGCGGCCATTGTGCGGCTCGGCAGTTATGCACGGGGGATAACGCGTTGAACGGTAGGCTGGCCGGTGTATGTCCAAGGGGGGTGTCTGTCATGGTTCGACAGGCTCACCCTGACAGCAATAAACCCTTCCGGCGCTACGCGCCACCTTCCCTTAGCAGATAGAGTTATATATTTATTAATTGTTTGATTATCAATTATTTATCCGTAAAACTGTAATACATTGTGAAGCATGGTTGAAGCAAAATATCTATTCTCCACTTTGAAAGCAACTTGAAAATTTCTGAATTATTTTCTATTTTAATTTGTAGGGAGTCAAAGACGCATAACCGCAAACTAGCCTCCAGCATGTCTTGCTTACGGGTAAACGCAAGGGTGCGGCTGGCTAGGCTCTTGAGACTTTGACGCTGGGCAAGTATGGCAAGCTCAATCCCATCGGTGAAGCACTGCTTAGTGACATGCAGTTTGCATGGGTTGAGCATTGTGTTTTTGCTGAGTTTGTCGGTGTAGATATTACCAGGCGACAGTTTGTAATGATTGTTACTAGGCTTTTAAGATTTTGCTGTTACGGCGACCTACGGTGAATGTGACGATTTGGCGCGTGCGACGGTTGAAGGCAGCAGCTACCCAGCGCAAACGCTGCTTATTACCTACATAGGTGCGTAGTTCATCTACTTCATATTCGCCGCCAAGCAGGTAGTTCGTAACAGGCGTGAGATTGCGGGACAGCATGCGTATGCGGCCAATGACGTCATTCAGGGAGATACCTACCAGACGCGCAATGCCATGCAAGCTTAAGCCCTCAGTAAGTAGGCGTATAATTTGTGTACTGGTAGTGGGTAGGCAAGCAGTAGCCGTATAGCTGAGCTGAAAGGTGCGCTTACAACGGGTGCACGATAACGCTGTCTACCTGAAGTAGATGAGCCATAGCGGGTAGAAGTGCCACCGCAGTAGCGGCAAAGTAGAGATAGCCTTCTCATCAACACAAGTGGTACACGAGCAAGAGGCAAGGCGCTGGGAGGACTGGGGGGCGTACTATTCGAGCCAGAGGCTCGGAACCAAACTACCCACGAGCGATACGCTCGCGGGTGCAGGGGAGGAACCTGCCATCGGGGTCAGTAATGTTTACAGGGTTGCCGCCCGCATAGTTATGGCTGCTCATGCCGGCATACTTTGCTGCCATCGGGTCTACCTGGAGCCAGCGGCCTAGGGCAGGGTCGTTGAGGCGCGCTTCAAAGTGGTAGAGGTTCAGGCCGAGGGCCATTTCATTGCGCTGGCCCGTGAAGCGGTACGGGAAGGCCTGCCTAACACTCAGGCCCGCCTGCAGCGGTATGCGCTGGCCGTAGGGGTAGTAGTTATACACCTCGCTTACCTGCGCCGCGCCGTTTACTACTTTCCAGAGTAACCTTGTACTTCCTAAATACTGCTTGACTTTGTCATAGAAATCAGCATCTCATCGCTATCTAAAGCGAATAGTATATTCGTTTAGTTTTAAACTATCTTCCGTCCATTCATAAACTTTGAGATACTCTCTGTTAACACGCACTTCTCTCCATGGTTTGTCGTAGACAGACTCATCAAAAATATATACATACAGTCTTTTTTCAAATGTATCAAAACTGCCTGGCTCTGTCGTGGTAGTCATCCTGCTTTTACAATTGTTTGAAGTAACATATGAGTTACCCAAACGTACTCCTAACTGCCCGCCGCCTGGAACGTTATCATCGCCGCCTACAGGAAAAGGGGGTGGCATTTTATCAACGTTCATCAAGGAATAATAAATATTTCTACCGGATTCATTACAAATTGTCAAACCCGGGGAAACATATCTTGGTGGGCATCCCCATACAATGAATGTTGCTGCAAATAACATTATTGGTTTAGAAAACCTAACTAGCTTTAACATATAATTCAAAATTTGGGGCCAAATTTATACTCAAAAAAAAGTGCAAATGGTAAGTTAAAAATTGACAAGCCAGGGTGGCCGAAATGTAATGTAGGCCTCGTTCTACCCTGAAATACCCCCCCGTCCGCGCGAGGCTGTGCCTCGTGCGCTTTACAAATGTAGCATCTGCTACGGCACCTGAAGTACGTAACACTAGTAAGAGATTCCGGCGTGCGGCGGAATGCCGCACGCGGGTGGACCCGCGTGTATGCTGGGGCATAAAAAAACCCTTCCGGCGCTTCGCGCCACCTTCCCTTGGCAGGGAAGGAGATTTTACACCCGGCCGTGCGCGCGGAGAAGTGTTCGCACACATCAAACCCGCTACACGCAACTGAGTTTAACCCGTGAAGCTATCTTACAGCGCCGATACCGTTGCTGGCAGCGCTTCCAGTATGGCTGCAGCCTCGGCCACGGTGTGTACCTCAAAATAGCCCTGCAGGCCGTGCTCGCCCGTTACTTCAAAGCGTAGCAGTTGCTTGCTCTCTATAAAGGAAACACGGGTAACGCGCACTTCTGCTACCTCCCACACCGGTACCAGGTCATAGCCCTGTTCGTTGTCGGCGGTGGCATAGAGGTGGTCAGTGTGCAGTAGGTAGGTATGACCTACATAAGCTTGGGCAATCTTTCGTTCGTCTTCTTTGCTAGTCGTTTTAGCCTGTGCGTGGGCCGCAGCGCTGAGCATAAGCGCAGCCAGCGCCAGCACTACCAGCAGCAGGGTGCGCGTTACCACAGGGTGTGTGGGCAGGGCGGGTGCTACGGTTTTCATGGGTTTTGTGTTGTTTGTGTGTTCACGCTTGAACAGACGCAAAATTGCAGCCAAAGGTTGCTCGGAGCCCATAAAGATTTTGTGAAGCCTTCTTAACCAACAGACAGGCTTTAAGCACGCGGGACTACAAATATTTAATTCATAAATCGCATACTACGCTTGCATATTACACTTTGGTGCATGCTTTCGCTTATTTTTGAAATTGTTTCATTTCTCCTATTTCAATACCCGATAGTGATGCCATTTTCACAAACCGCCATTTTACGTCTGTGTTTGCTAAGTATGCTGTGCATACCCTTTGGCATAACACGCGCCACACCCCCAACTGACCCAATCCCACCTACGGTGCTGGACGAGGGTATGTGGCTACCCCTGCTGGTAGCACAAAACTATGCCGAGATGCGCAAGCTGGGCCTGGAGCTTACCCCCGAGCAGATTTACAGCGTAAACCAGGGCAGCCTGAAAGATGCCCTCGTGCGCTTTGGCCAGGGGTTTTGTACGGGCTCTTTTGTGAGCAGTGAGGGGCTGGTGTTTACAAACCACCACTGCGGCTACGGGCAGATACAGGAGCACAGCAGCGTGCAGCATGACTACCTGACAGACGGCTTCTGGGCCATGACGCGTGAGCAGGAGTTACCCAACCCGGGTCTGACGATTAGCATATTGATTCGCATGGAGAGTGTGACTGATAAAATAGCTGGCGACCCCAAGAACATACAGATGGTGCAGGCCCAGGCCACCGAGGGCGGAAAGTATGAAGCCCAGGTGCGGCCTATGTTTGCCGGCAATGAGTATTGGCTCTTTGTGTACCAAACGTTTCGGGATGTGCGGCTGGTGGGCGCACCACCCAGTGCCATCGGTAAGTTTGGCGGGGATACGGACAACTGGATGTGGCCCCGCCACACCGGCGATTTCAGCATGTTCCGCGTGTATGCGAACAAAGACAACCAACCGGCAGACTACAGCAAAGACAATGTGCCTTACAAGCCCAAGCACCACTTGCCTGTGAGCCTGGAGGGCATAAGCCTGGGAGACTTTAGCATGATACTGGGTTATCCGGGCCGCACCACCCGCTACCTCACTGCAGACCAAGTGCAGCTTAACATGGACGTGGGCTACCCGGCCACCATCAAACTGCTGGCCAAGCGCATGGAAGTGATGAAGCGCCACATGGATGCCAGCCCTGAAGTGCGCATCAAGCTGGCCGATGGGTACGCCAGTCTGGCAAACACCTGGAAGAAATTTGTAGGGCTGGAAGAAGGCGTGAAGGCACGCGGCCTGATAGCACAGATACGTGGGCAGGAGGCTGCGTTTCAGAGCTGGGCAGAAGGCAGCGATGAACGCAAACAGAAGTATGCCGGCGTGATACAGGGCATAGCGGGCGCGGTAAACGAATGGAAACCTGCCGCCAAACCCGCCGCCTACCTGCGTACAGCAGGCTATGCCAGCACCCTGGTAATCAGCAGCGCTGCCTACAACCCGCTACTTACCAAACTGCGCGCGAGCAAAGGCGCAGCAACAGACGAAACCAAGAAGCTGGCAGAAGATTTAAAGAAAGGCCTGGAGGAGCAGTACAAAGACTACGATGCCAATGCAGACAAAGACCTGCTGGCTACGTTACTCACAATTTATTACAATGACATAGCCCCAGCCCTGCGGCCCGATACATTGAATGTGCTGTATAAGAAGTATGGTGGCTTTAACAAGTATGCCGACTACGTGTTCAGCACCAGCGCATTTACCAGCAAGGCCAAGGCGGAAGCGCTACTGAGCAACCCCACGTTGCAGGCCCTGCAGAATGACCCGGCCCTCCAACTCTTTAACGTGTTGGATGGATACAACCGCAAGAATTTTCTGCCCAAACAAATGGCTTACACTACAGCCGCAGAAGGCTTTGCCAAAAGCTACATTGCGGGCATGCGCGAAATGAAGCCTTACAAAGCCCTATACCCCGATGCCAACAGCACCATGCGCCTTACCTATGGCACCGTGCAAGACTATAATCCGAAAGATGCCGTGCGCTACACCTACCTCACTACGCTGGACGGCATGATGGCAAAGAAAGACATGGCCCCCAAAGAAGAGTTCATCATACCCGCTAAGCTGGAAGAACTGTATAAAAAGAAAGACTATGGCCGCTATGCTTACAAAGGCGTGGTGCCGCTGTCTTTCCTTACGAACCATGACATCACGGGTGGCAACAGTGGCAGCCCGGTAATTAACGGGCGCGGCGAGCTGATGGGCCTGGCCTATGACAGCAACTGGGAGGGCGTATCCGGCGACATCGTGTTCGATATACCCATGCAGCGCGTAATCAGCGTTGATATCCGGTTTGTACTGTTTGTAATAGACAAATATGCTGGCGCGGGGCACCTCGTGCGTGAGATGACGCTGGTGGAATAAGTGTGCATACATACTAAACAATTTTAATTTCATCGCAAATCGGCCGCTCTTGCTCAGCGGCCGATTTGCTTTAGGTGCGCCTGCTTCGCCACTTTTCATGTAACTTGAGTGAGTGTAAGCCATTGGCCTATACGCTAGAGTACTTCATTTTTCGCACAGCATGCGCTATTTCATCAAACTAGAAGTGTTTTTGGCCACGGCCATACTGTATCTGTTTTTCTGGCTGGTATCGCTTTTACCGATTAAAGAATTTGGCTGGATGGTGCCAATGAGTGAGGCCCTGAAAGACTTCAGCATGAATGACCTGGTGTACAGCCAGTTTCACCCGGAAATGCCACCGGATACAAACATAGTAATCGTGAATATCGGCCGTATCCCGCGCAACGAAGTAGCTGCCGTTTTGAGAAGGGTGAATGCAGCAAACCCTAAAGTGATAGGGATAGATGCTTTTTTCAGAAGCGAGAAAGACCCCGCCCTGGACACCCCGCTGGTGAATGCCCTGAAAGAAGCAGGCCGGCGCGTGGTACTGGTAGATGAGCTCTGGGACGCACAGGAGAAGGGGGGCAAGCTCGTTTTTGGCTCTATGCGTACCTCGCACCCCAAGTTTAACCAGTGGGTGCAGAATGGCTATGCTAACATTGGCAACGACGACAACAGCCCCAAGACCATCCGCTTTATCAGCCCCTGGCAGAAGGTGGGCAACGACTCCATTTTTTCATTTTCCATTCAGCTGCTGCGCAACTACCGGCCCGATGCCGCCCGTGCCTGCCTGGCCCGTGGCAATAGCAATGAGATCATCAACTGGCGTGGAAACTTTGGCAGCTTTTTCTTCTTTGACTACAATTCACTACTCGACCCGCAAACGGACTTATCCCCCTTACGGGGTAAGATTGTGCTCATGGCGCTCATGGAGGCCAATGTGAACAACCGCACCTTTGAAGACATGTACTTCACGCCCATGAATGAGCAGTATGCGGGGAAAAGCTTCCCGGATATGTATGGGATCGTGATTCATGCCAACATGATCTCTATGGTGCTTTCGGGTGATTACATAGAAACGCTGCCTGCCTGGGTAAGTACCCTGTTTGCGGTATTTCTATGTTACCTCAACATGGTGTTTTTTACCTATATCCACTACCGGCATGGGGGCTGGTTTGACCTGTTAGTGTTTGTCTCTCAAACAGTTGTGAACTTATTCTTCCTGTATATCGCGATCATGATATTCTCCAGCTACCGCACGCAGGTGGACATAGGAGCGCTTTTGGCAAGTTTCTTGCTGGGTCCTACTGTGCTTGAAATATTTCTACCCGTATGGGAGAAACTAGAGCACCGGATTAAACCCTGGTTTTCAAAGCCTGTTTCTCGCTAACTTCGTTCCTCCAAAATTGACAACACACAACATGAAAACGTTTCGCATTTCGGCCCTATTTGCCCTGCTACTTATGCTGGGTACGGCTGTAACTGTATCAGCACAGAGCTATATGCTCATGGCCGTGAGCGGCGATGTGCAAGTGAATGCCGGTGGCCAGTGGAAAAAGGCCGCCACAGGCAACAAGCTGGGCCCAAGCGACCAGGTAAAACTCGGTGAGCGCAGCTATGCCGCTATCGTAATGAACGGCAGCAAAACCTTTGAAGTAAAAAAGGTTGGTGTAGTAACCATGAGCCAGCTCAGCGCCGGTGCCACCACAGGTGCCAGCAGCGTTACCAGCAAGTATGTGGACTACGTGGTGAACCGTAGCACAACAAACAAAGTGAGCAACAACATGAGTAACCTGGGTGCCGTGGAGCGCTCCGTAGCGCCAGTGGCCCTATCACCTCGCCAAGGCAAAGTGATGGATGAAAAAACCCGCTTCACTTGGCGCAAGCTGCCCGGTGCCAAGAGCTACTATTTTGTGCTGAGCGACATAGAGCAGCGCAAGATTTATGAGGTAGTAACCGAAGATACCTTTGCCTATGTATCTCTTGCCCAGTACAAAATTGAACCCGGTGAGTTTTACTTCTGGAAGATAGCCAACAGCGCCATGAAAGGTATGGCATCAGACGATATCAGCTTCCAGGTGCTTACCCCCGAAAAGCGCAGCGAGATCGCGAAGAATGTGAAAGAAATGAAATCTGAAATTGGTAGCGAAGAAACCGCCATCGGTTACATCGTTATGGCATCTTACTACCAAGACCAGGATATCAACGACCGCGCCATGGAGAGCTATGAGAAGGCTATCAAGCTAAACCCTGAGGTAAAAGAGTACCGCCAGATGTATGCAGAGTTTCTGGTTAAAATCAACCTGAACGGCCTGGCCAAAGAAGTGATGGCAGGTGCCAACTAAGGTAACTGAAAGCGAACGTATCATGAAATGGGGCCCTCTGCAGGGCCCCATTTTTTATGCGCACACATTTCGTTCATTTGTGCATGCATACAGCCACTACCTACAGCGGCATCGGCCTGATGAGCGGCACCAGCCATGATGGCGTAGACATAGCTGCCTGCACCTTTGCTGAAACCCAGTCAGGCTGGCAGTGGCAGATTGCCGCAGCCGAAACCTACCCGTATGACGATTCCTGGCGTGGCCGCTTGCTGGCGCTGGTGAACGGCACCGCAGCTGACCTGGCCAAAGCCGATGCTGATTACGGGCACTACTTGGGTATGCTGCTGCGCCGCTTTACTCTGGAGCACGATGTGCATCCACAGTACATTGCCAGCCACGGGCACACGGTGCTACATGCGCCGCACCAGCACTACACCTATCAGCTGGGCAGTGGTGAAGTAATGGTAACGCACCTAAACGCACCGCTGGTAACGAACTTCCGTGTGCGCGATGTAGCCCTGGGTGGGCAGGGCGCACCGCTGGTGCCGTTTGCTGAATGGCATTTGTTCACAGAAAGTTCGCTTTTTCTAAACCTGGGTGGCATTGCCAACCTGAGCGTGTTTAACCGCAGCGGGCGAAGAGATTTATTTGCGGAGAAAACCTGGCTGCGCCCAGGCTGGCAGCACTTGGGCTATGACGTATGTGCAGCCGCGCAGGTGCTGGATGCGTTAGCACAACAACATGACCCATCTATGCAATATGATGCAAATGGTGCGGTTGCTCGCGGAGGGCACCTAGTACCTGGGCTGCTTGCAGAACTGGCCGCGCTAGACTTTTATGCACTGACGCCGCCCCGCAGCCTGGGCCGTGAGTGGGTGCTGAGCACCCTGCTACCTCTTTTACATGCTTACCCTGCCAGCGCTGCTGATAAGCTGCACACCTACACCGTGCACATCGCGCAGCAGGTAGCGGCTGAGCTGATGCGGCTGGGAGTGAGCGGTGGCATGATGCGGGTCACGGGTGGTGGCGCGCACAATGCATTTCTAATGCAGCAGCTAACAGAAGCACTTGATCAGGTGGATGTTACGCTGGCTGCAACAGATGAACTGCTGATAAACTATAAAGAAGCCCTTGCCTTTGCTTTTCTGGGGCTTCACGCGCTGCTTGGTAGGCCCAATGTGCTACATGCCGCCACAGGTGCGCGCACCGCCGCAGTGGCGGGTAGTGTGCACCTGCCCACTGAGTTTGGCAAGGCGCTACTTTAGTGCCGAGAAATAGTAACGAATACCTAGCTGTAAGCTAAGTGTACTACCTCTGCTGCTAAGCGAGGCATATTTTACTTCTCCAGTATCATTGTTTCTAGCAACTACCTGGTTCTGCTTCAGGGTACTCAAGCCCATTACGTATATGGCATTGGCATGAAAATAAAACCGAGAATGAAGTTTGAGTTCACCCTCAATTCCGAATTCCAGTCTCCCTGGCCATTTTCGTGGCTCTTCTCCCTCAGAATTTATGATGCCGTACAAAAGTGTAGAATTGCTAGTACCTGTAACTTCCTCAGCGGTAAACATTGTAGCGCCGGCAGGTGGAAGCGATCTGGGATGAGCCATGCCAACAGACCCTACTAAAACATTAATATGTGCATTGGTCTTGGCCTTGGAAATGGTAAAAATTGTTGACTTGATGCGTAGTGAGTAATAACCAACATACACCTGTTTGTTCCAAGTAAACTGTACAGGGTCCAACAGGCTTTGACGAAGGTAGCCCACTTCAAGTGTAATCCAGCGATTAAAGCGGTAACCTACATCTAAGCCGAAGCCCTGCGCAGTGAAAAGTGTTTGGGTCTTAGCGCCCTGGCCTTCTATCTCATACGGTGCAAACTCAAGTTGAGGCCCGCCCCACCTGGCACCTGCATAAAACTGCGCGCTGCAAAGCAAAGGCAGGAACACTGTCAAAACTGAAAAAGAAATTATTTTCATGACAATTCGAGTTAAAATCAATTTCCCTTTAAGCACAAATTAGTATAAGTACTTCAAAAGTACCAAGTACAATTATTTGTACTCTAAAATGATACCTCAGCCCGCACGGCACGGTGGTCGCTTAGGGGGTTGTCTATTACTTCATACCCCTGCACCGTGAATCGCGCATCGCACATAATGTAATCAATGCGCAGGGCAGTAAGCCCCCATCCGTGGGTGCTGCCCCAGCCCCAGCCTGCAGCCAAAAAGCTGTCTTGCAGATTTGCCCGAAGTGTTCGGTACACATAGCCATAGGGCTGCTGGTTCAGGTCGCCACACATAAGGATGGGCCGTGTGGTACGGGCACGGTCGCGCAGCAAGGCTTCGGTATGTGCGTCGTGCTGCGCCCAGGTAGTCTGTAGGGTGCGCATGTTTTGCTCTACGCGCGCAGCCCATGTGTTTCCGCTAGGTGGTGCTACCCCTGGCCCATGGTAAGAGGGTAGCTGCACATTGTAAATGCGCACAGTGTCGTTTGGCACGGCAAGTTCCAGCGCCTGCGCGCCATACACGCCCGAAGGGCTGGCTACACGCCAGCTATCTAAAATGGGGTATTTAGAAAATGTTACAAACCCCACGCCCTTAGAAGTTTCAGTCACGGAATGGTATGGGTACCCCAGTTCACGTGCCAGGTAGGCAGCATAGGGCAGGCTGTCGGTAATGCCCAGCTCGTAGTACTCCTGCATACACAGCACATCTGCCGGGTGGCCTTTTAGAAAAGTAATGAGTGCGGTCACCTCGGGCCTCCGCGCATACACAAACTCGTTAAGGTTAACGCTCATCACGCTGATGCTGTGTGCGCCCGCTTCTTTGGGTGGGTGTAGCTGCAACAGCGCCAGCGGCCAGGGCCAGTGCACAGCCAGCGCCAGCAGGTTTAGCAATACGCCGCGCCAACTGCGCCGCCAGCCCCACACTCCCACAAATAGTGTGGGCAATACGAGCAACCAGGGCAGCGCAAAAGCCGCGAGTGTGCAGGGCACACAGATAGCTGGTGGCAGCCAGCGCCCTAGCAGCGCGAGCAGCCCGAATGGCACTACCAAAAACAAATTGAGAACACCAAGCGCCCGCTGTACAAACCGAAGCCTGCCTACAGGTTCTTTTACGCCGCGTGGCACGGTCAGGTTTTGCTGGCGTTAAAGAGCGTCTGCTTCTCTTCTTTGGTCAGCTTCTCGTAGCCTACGGCTTTAATCTTGTCCAGTATGCGGTCCACCTCTTCTTCCGTGGGCGAGCCCGGCGCGGGGCTCTTGCGGTTGGTGCGGGTGGCCACGCGCAGGTTGCGTGCGCTGGGGTCGCTCTGCCGGCTTAGCGCTTCGCCCACCGCTTCAAACGGAGCTGCCAGGTTTACGCCTTGCTGTAACAGGCGCACAAACAAAAATCCAAAGGCTGCACCGCCCAGGTGCGCAAGCATGCCCCCCGGGTTGTAAGGGATACTGAGAAAGTCTAACAATATCATAACCAGCGCCAGCCATTTTAGCCGAACGGGCCCGAATAGAAAAAGTACAATGGTATGATTGGGTAGCATGGTTGCCGTAGCAACTACGATGGACAGTACTCCTGCGCTGGCGCCTAACAAGAATGATAAATTCCGGCTGGTCTCAAAAACGGGCAATACATTGTAAACAGTGATATACACCAGCGCACCCACCAGTGCGCCCCCTAGGAAAGCTGCCCATACGCGTCGGTTACCCAGGTACTCCCGAAAGAGCTGGCCCATCCAGAAAAGCCAGAGCATATTAAACAGCAAGTGGAAAATGCCCCGCAGGTCGTGCACGAACATGTACGTGAGGAGTGTCCAGGGTCGCTGTGCCAGCAGCTTTAGCTGCGCAGGCAGGTATAGATATTCTATGTAAGAAGTGAATACCCCTGACAGGTTACCCAGAAAACTGATTACGTTCACCAGCGCCACAGCCAGGTACACGGCCACGTTGATAACAATGATCTGTGCTACAGCACCGTGCCGCTGCATAAAGCCATACCGTATATCATCTATGAATGAAGCCATGGGGCGAATCGGCTGCTGCCTTGTTTATTGAACGCTTGAGTTTCCGTTTGCTTGCCTAAAGATAACAAAGTTTGCAGCCTTTACATTTCAAACTGCGGTAAACAAACTGGGCAAAAGCAAACACCGTACCTTGCATGCCTGGCTACCCCTAAATTATCTATTCCCATGCGCGCACTCCTATTCGACACCCCGGGCTTGGCCCAAGACGTACTGAAAATCACTGACCTACCCACGCCGCTACCCGGCCCAGGCGAGGTGCGGCTGCGCGTGCAGGCGCGGCCCATTAACCCCTCTGATGTCATGTTCGTGCGGGGGCTGTATGGCATACGGCCACAGGTACCTGGCAGTGGTGCCGGCTTTGAGGGCGCGGGCGTGATAGAAGCCGTAGGCGAGGGGGTTGACCTGCCCGTGGGTACAGTTGCTGCCTTTACCACCGTTGGCACCTGGCAAGAGCAGGCCGTGGTGCCCGCACACAGCCTGCTACCCGTACCTGCTAACATGCCAATCGAAGCTGCATGCCAGCTTTTTGTAAACCCCTTTACAGCCTGGGCCATGCTGCACGAGAGCAACATACCTGCTGGCGGGTGGCTGCTACAATCAGCAGGTGCCTCGGCCTTTGGCAAGCTGGTAATCCAGCTCTGCAAGCGCATGGGCATACAAACCATCAGCACCGTGCGCCGGCCCGAACTGGTAACCGAACTGAAAGCCCTGGGCGCCACTGAAGTGGTAGACACCAGCAGCGAAGACCTGTACAAAGCTGTGAAGCGCATCACGGGCGGCAAGATGGCCAGCGCCGCGCTGGATGCCGTGGGCGGCTCGCTGGGTGCCGAGCTTTTAAATTGCCTGCACAATGGTGGTACACTATATGTGTATGGCGTACTCAGCCTGGAAAACATTTCGCTCAATGGCGGCCTGCTCATCTTCAAAAACCTGACCGTGAAAGGCTTCTGGCTGAGCGAGTGGATGGCCCGTGCCCAAAAAGACGTACGAAAGCAAGCGCGTACGGAACTGATAGCGCTGCTGACCAGCGGCGAACTCAAAGCCCCAGTAGAAGCCACTTACGACCTGGCCGACTACCGCAAAGCCCTGGACCACGAAGCCCGCCCGGGCAGGTTTGGCAAGGTGGTGCTAGTGGGGTAAAAAGTATCTTAACAAACTGTAACAAACCGTATGCAAACCGCAGAGCCTCCCGTACTCCCCACCGAGCTAAGCCTGGACCCTGCCAACTGGCCCGCACTGGAAACCACCGGCCAGCAGATGCTCGCCGATATGCTACACCACCTGCAGCACATACACGCGCAGCCTGTGTGGCAGCAGGCAGACGCCGCTGCGCTTGCTAGCTACAAAAATGAACTGCCTACGCAGGTAGAATCTCTGGAAAGTGCGTATCAAGAATTTCTTACTACCATCTTGCCCTACAACACGGGCAATGTGCACCCCCGCTTCTGGGGCTGGGTGCAGGGGGGCGGCACCCCGGTAGGCATGCTCGCTGACCTGCTCGCTGCCAGCATGAATGCCAACACCGCCATCGGCAACCATTCGGGTCTGTATATAGAATACCAGGTACTGAACTGGTGCAAAGAATTGCTAGCTTTTCCTGCTACCGCCAGCGGCCTGTTTACTACTGGTGCCAGCATGGCAAACCTGACGGCACTTACTGTAGCACGAAACAGCCTTCCGCTGAACATACGCCAACACGGCGTTCACCAGGGCAGCCAGCAGCTCTGCATTTACTACAGCAGCGAAACGCACAACTGCGTGGACAAAGCCGTAGATATACTGGGCCTGGGCCGCGATGCTGTGCGCCGCATACCGGTAGATGCAGATTACCGCATACAGCTACCGCTACTGGAGCAGGCCATTGCAGCTGACCGCGCTGCGGACCGCCTGCCCTTTGCAATCGTGGGCAATGCTGGCACCGTAAACACTGGCGCCACCGATGACCTCAATGCATTGGCAGACGTAGCCGCACGCGAACAGCTCTGGCTACACATAGACGGTGCGTTTGGTGCGTTGGCCTGGCTGGCTGATTCACACAAAGAAACGTTGCTTGGCATGCAGCGGGCCGACAGCCTGGCCTTCGACCTGCACAAGTGGATGTACATGCCCTATGAGCTGGGCTGCCTGCTGGTAAAAGATGCCGCCAAACACCGCGCCGCGTTTGAAACACCTGCCACCTACCTGAGCCACCATGAAGCGGGCCTCTCTGCCGGGCCGGATGCCTTTGCCAACTATGGGCCTGAGCTTTCGCGCGGTTTTCGCGCGCTCAAGGCCTGGTTCAGCTTTAAGGTGCACGGCGTAGATGCCTACCGTAAGCTCATTGCGCAGAACCTGGCGCAGGCGCAGTATCTGGCCGCACTCGTTCAGCGCGATGAACAGCTAGAACTGCTTGCACCCATCCCCTTAAACATTGTGTGCTTCCGCTATGTGATAGCTGGCTGGGACGATGAAAAACTCAATGCCCTAAACAAGCAAATCCTGATGCAGCTACATGTGCGCGGCCTGGCCGCACCTACCTATACGTTGCTACAAGGCCGCTATGCCATTCGTGTAGCGAACACCAACCACCGCAGCAAGAACGCTGACTTTGAGGCGCTGGTGAAGGATGTGGTAGCCTTGGGCGATGAGCTAGCTCAGAATGTATAAAAAACAAAGGGCTTACGTTTCGTAAGCCCTTCGGTTATAATGATAGTTTCTTAATACACTATCGGCACCACCACGTGGGTGTCGCCCCACATCAGGTGCAGGTCTTCGCCAGCACCAGTCTTCTCAAATTTGTAGGTTAGCTGCTCGGTCTCGGTATGGCTTTTTACGGGTACTGTAGCACGCGCTACATCTTTTGCTTCATTGTACTTGTAAGCGCCCCACTGGCCCAGCTCACTGTTTAGAATGATGGTCCACTCCTTTTCGTTGGGGATGGTAAAGAAGGCATACTTACCGGCTTTCACTGCTTTTCCGGCTACTTTGGCATCCTGTTTCAGTTCTATCTCGGTGGCTTCGTTCGCGCCGCTGCGCCACACTTTGCCAAACTTCTCCAGGCCTTCAGCGCCGAAAAGTTTGCGGCCCTTCTTGCTGGGGGCACCATAGCTGATGCTGGCATGCGCACCGCTGGCAGTTTGGCGGGGGCTTGCGGGTTTTTTGTCTTGGGCTACTGCTGCTACGGCTATGAGCAGGGCGGCAGCCATACATACGAATGTCTTCATGTGTTCTATTACTTGCTTTGGGTTTAGGCCGCTAAGTTAGCCGCCCACGGGCGCAGCGCAAGCTACAATTTGTTGTAGAAGCGGGCTTTACCGCCCAACTTGCGCCTTCATTCGTTTATATGCCTGCCACACCCTCACGCGTAGCCATCACTGGGGCTACTGGCTTTCTGGGCCCCTACCTGATGCAGGCATTTCTGGCCAGTGGCTACCTAGTGCGTGCCGTTGTGCGCAATGCAAACCACCCCGCCCTTACTGCCTTTACTGGCAAAATTGAAATCGCGCAGGCCGACCTGCACGACGATGCCAGCCTGGTGCTGGCCTTCGCAGGGACCGACTATGCCGTGCATAGTGCTGCGCTGGTGAGCTTTGCCACACGCCAGCACGAGGCCCTGCGGCAGGTAAATGCGCTGGGCACCGCTGCCGTTGTTGATGCTGCGCTTGCCGCAGGTGTGCGCAAGCTGGTGTATGTGAGCAGCGTAGCAGCGCTGGGCCGCAACACCGCCGATGACATGATTACCGAAGAAACCCGATGGACGGACAGCCCCGGCAACAAGCCCTACAACAGCCAGTATGGCTACACCAAATACCTGGGCGAGAAGCAGGTGGCGCGTGGCGTGGCAGAAGGCCTGCCTGCTGTGATCGCGAACCCCGCCACCATCATCGGTGCGCCGCTGGGCAGCACAGGCGGCTGGCAGCATGGGCCTGCGCAGTTCTTTCCTACCCTGTATAAAGGCTTCCCATTTTACCCTACGGGCATGAATGGCTTTGTGGCTGCGGCAGATGTGGCCAATGCCGTGCGCCTGCTGCTGGAGTCTGGCTTTGCTGAAGGTGAGCGTTTTTTGCTGGTAGGTGAGAACCTGTTTTACCGCGAGCTGATACGCTACATCTGTAATGCGCTGCAGCGGCCTGAGCCGCGCTGGCCCATGCCCACCCGGCTTATGCTGCCTGCCGCTGCAGCATGGGAGCTGTTGAGCAATCTGGTAGGCCATGATGCGATGATTAACCACCGCACCGTGCGCACCACGGCCCACATTAGCCAGTACGATTCCAGCCGGTTTCGCACTACATTTGGTTATACATTTACCGCTATAAAAACCGTAGTAGAAGAAACCGCAGCCGCCTACCTGGCCCACCGACAAACGCTACAGAAGTAAAGTGAGAAACGGAACCATGCATACACAAACAGTAACCACGCTGCTAAACGGCGAGCCCATCACGCTGGATGCAGCCCTGCCGCTAACTGCCCTGCTTCAAGCACAAGGCATAGACCCTTCGCAGGTCGGCATAGCCGTGGCCGTTAATCGCAAGCTGGTGTCACGCGGCCAGTGGGATAAAACCCACGTGCAACCTGGCGATGCGGTTGAGGTAGTGCACGCAAGGCAGGGGGGTTAGTGAGGAAGTAATACTAAACACTAGGAGTATTATACGCCCACTTCAGGTAAACCGCGCCCCATGTAAAGCCCCCGCCAAAGGCCGCCATAATCAGGTTGTCGCCTTTGTTCAGTTTCTTTTCCCAGTCCCACAAGCAGAGGGGGATGGTAGCACCGGTGGTGTTGCCGTATCGCTCTATGTTTACCATTACTTTCTCTGCTGCCAGGCCCATGCTCTCGCGGGTGGCGTCTATGATGCGCTTGTTGGCCTGGTGTGGCACCAGGAAGCGTATGGCAGCCGCTGTTAGGTTGTTTTGCTTCATCACCGCCTGTGTGGCCTGTGCCATACCATTTACGGCAGCTTTGAAAACGGGCTTGCCTTCCTGGTACACATAGTGCTCACGGTTTTGCACCGTTTCTATGCTGGCTGGTTTCTGGCTGCCACCAGCCTTCATGTGCAGGTGTTGCACACCGGCACCATCAGAAAAAAAGGCAAAGTCCAGTATGCCGTTGCCGTCAGTGGCGGGCTCTAGCAACATGGCTGTGCCTGCATCGCCAAAAATGATGCAGGTGTTACGGTCGGTGTAGTCAACGATAGCCGACATTTTATCAGCGCCTACTACCACTACTTTCTTCGCACGTCCTGTCTCTATAAACTGGGCAGCCGTAACGAGGGTATAAATGAGGCCAGAACAGGCGGCGTTCACATCGTAGCCCCATGCATTTTTTGCACCCACTTTATCGCATATCAGCTGGGCCGTAGCCGGGAAGGACATGTCTGGCGTTACGGTAGCTACTATCAGTATCTCGATCTCATCAGGCTTAAGGCCTGTTTTCTGCATCAGTTCCTTTACGGCTTCAGCACCCATGTCGCTGGTAGCGCGGCCGTCGTTCAGTATGCGGCGCTCGCTTATGCCGGTGCGTTCCAGTATCCACGCATCGTTGGTATCCACCATTTTTTCCAGCTCGGCATTGGTAAGGATGTAGGGGGGCAGGTAAGCACCCACGCCCGTGATAGCAGCTTTTACGTTCATTTTTTTGCGTCGCTAAGATAGCGTTATAGCCGTAGCACACCGGCACTGGGTGGGCGCTAAGTACTATTTCTTACCTCATGGTAGCTAGCGAACGGAAGTTAGGCGATGCAAGCAGCCCTATGCTGCAAAGGTGGCGGTTAGCTTGCCCACCAGATCGCTGCTTACTACATCTACCGCACGCAGGATGAAGTTGTGAAAGGCCAGCGGGCCAGAGCTGCCATGGGCCACCATCACATTGCCATTGATGCCCAATATGGGCAGGCCGCCTACATTCTCATAGTTGAAGCGCTCGGCTTCTTCGGTCTTGCCCTTAAAGTATTTATACAGGCTTTCGCCAAACTTCAGTAGGATATTGCCCACGAAGCCATCGCACACATACACATCGGCATGGTTAAAGAGCAAGTCTCGCCCCTCGGCATTGCCTATAAAGTGTATGCGTTTGCTTTCGGCCAGCAGGGGGTAGGTTTGCTGGGCCAGTTGGTTGCCTTTGCTTTTTTCTTCGCCCACGTTCATCAGGGCCACGCGGGGCTGGGGCACCTTCATCACCTCACGCACATAGACCGCGCCTATCTCTCCGAACTGCGCCAACTGGTCGGGTTTGCAGTCGGCATTCAGGCCCACATCGCACAGCAGGCTATAGCCCCCTGTGCTAGGGAATAGTGCCGCTACCATGGGCCGCTGTATGCCGGGAATGTTGCCCAGGGTGAGCACGCTGGCCACCATCACCGCTCCCGTGTTGCCAGCGCTAGCAAAAGCATCCAGCTTGCCTTCTTTCACAAGGTTCAGGCCCACTGCTATGCTGCTGTTGGGCTTGGCCATAAAGGCTTTTGCGGGGTGCTCATCCATGCCGATGACGTGCTCAGCATGCACCACCTCTATGCGTGGGTCTTCCAGATTTTGTGCCTGCATCTCAGCTCGCACGGTGGCTTCTGGCCCCACCAGCACCAGGGTAACATCGGCGGCCAGCTGGGGTAAAACAGTCTTCACACCTGCAATGGGCGCATGTGGCACGTGGTCTCCACCCATTACATCCAGGCCGATACGCATAGCTATGACTGACTAGCCCGTAAGGTAGTAAAGGTAAACTGGGTTTCAGCTGGTCGCTTCAGGGGGTAGGGCGTTATTCGTCCGTACCCTTCATTACCTGGCGGCCGCGGTAGTGGCCGCTCTCCAGGTTTACACGGTGGTACTGGGTGGGTTCGCCACTGGCAGTGTCAATGTAGAACGGCTTGGCGGTAAGCTTGTCGTGGGTACGGCGCTTGTCGCGGCGGCTCGTGCTGTGGCGGCGTTTTGGATTGGGCATTGCTGTAAAAGTAAAAGGTTATAGCGTGTTTAATTCAGTTCTTTCAGTTGGCTCCAGCGGGGGTCAGCACTGGGCAGGTTGGTGCGCTCACTTTCGGTGGTGTTAATGTACTTCAGCACCTCAGGCGGGCACATGCTGCCGGGGCAGCCTTCGGGTATTTTACGTAGCGGCACCTGCAGGCCTATGAAGTCGTACATCTCCTGGCGCAGGTCCAGCCATTGCAGGTCGCGCGAGATGAATACTACGTCCTGATCATCCGTGGTGGCCATGTCTGGATTGTAGCTGTAGAGTACGCGTTCCGTGCCGGTTATAATTTGGGTGTAGTCTTGCAGGCAGCGGTCGCAGGCCACCTGTAGTGTGCCCGTTACGCTAAAGCGCGCATCTATAAACTGCTGCGTTTTTTCCAGCGCCAGCTGTACTTGCACATTGCCCTGTGTGGCAAAGGCTTCAGTGCCCTCGGGGTTCATGGCTTGCAAGAAACTATCGTCCACCGCGAAAGTGAATTCGTGGTGCCCATCCTTAAGCTTATATAGCTCAACGCTGTAGGCAGGGTCGGTGGCGGGCTTGGCAGCCATTTGTTTGCGATAAGACAATACCTCATTACGGCCTAGAAGTACAAGGCCAAAAGCAGGGGCACAAAATTACACATTCTGCCGCATATAGCGATACAGAATGTGGATGGAATCTTCGTGCAGATGCAAGGGGTAATAAGTAGATTTAGCGGGTGTGGTGCGCAGCGCTAACCTATTCATTATCATACCCATAGGCATGAAGGATACCGAAGGAGCGGGCGTGGGCACTGCCTCAGCACTTGCCAGCCTGCGGGCGCGGCTCTACCGCTACTGCGCCGCACGCGACCGCGCCGCCAGCGAGGTGCAGTTGCAAGCCCGCAAAATAGGCCTGCCCGATGCCGAGCTTCCCGACCTGCTAAAGCGTCTGAAAAGCGAGCGCCTGCTGGACGAAGCCCGCCATGCGCATGCCTATGTGCGGTATAAGTTTGCCAGGGGCTGGGGCCGCATCAAGATACAGGCAGGGCTGCGGGCGCTAAAGGTTCCGCAGGGCCACATAGTAGCTGCACTGCGTGATGAGATTAGCGAAGCCGCATATGCCGCTGCACTGCAAAAACAACTCAAGAAAAAGCTGGGCAGCAAAACGCCCGACAAGGCCGCAGCCGCTCGTGCCTACCGCGGGTTGGTGCAGCAGGGGTTTGAGAGCGGCCTGGTGCTGACGGCGCTGAAAGCGCTGGGGCAGGAATTGGAGGAGTAGCACTCCTTTCAACTATTCCGAGAAAACCACGCTACAGTTCAGGTCTTCAAGTGTGTCTTTCTGCCATACGCCCTGACGGATATTGGGATGTCTAAACCGGGTAAATGTTTGGGGCGCTTTCCTTTTGTAATGTAGACGGGTGTATGGCGCACCCCAGCGCACAAGTTTGAGCTTAGTATAATTCTTTGTGAAATCTTTAACGTTCTCTTCTCGTTCCATATCATAATATCCAAAAGGTGTATCGAGCGCTTCTATACCTACATAGATGCCCTCAGGTGGTATGGAGATATCATACCTGCTTATGTCAAACACAAGTTCAGTAAACGTACTGCTGGTTGCTGTAAGTAAATAGTTGTGGGGCGCAAGCGCACTCCCAGGTGTATCATCTTTATTCACTGCGCAGAGTAATAACCTGTATCGAACATCTTTACCCATTACAGGGTTCTTGCCATGGTACACAATAGGCACTTTTACTTCCGTAAGCATTCGTTTGGTAGAGTCTAAATAGACAAACCGTCTAACTTCAGCTACGCCTGGACTTGAAGTCCAAAGAACTTCCTCTATGCGATATGTATACTTTCTTGCTTTATCAAGTATAACAATTGGGGTTGCGATATTTGAAGATCTGATTGTATCAAAGCCCTGGCCCCTTAGCGCGTACGCGATTGCAAGTAAAATGAAAGACATCAAGGATTTCATCCATGTCAAAGTTATAGCATTGCCTCAATCTACATTCTATTTACCCCAGGCTACCTAGCGCGTATTGCAATTTCTTTACCTTAGCCCATATCATTCATGCTACACCCCCACGTTACCCGCCGTTACGCCTACGCTGGCCACACCGAGCCGGTGTACACACTGGCCCTGGGCCCTGGCGGCAGTTTCTACAGCGCAGGCGGCGATGGCGTAGTGGCGGAATGGAACCCCGCAACGGGTGAAAATATCCGCGCGGTTTTCAAAGCACCCGCACCTCTCTACAGCCTATGCTACATCCCTGGCCGCGAGCTGCTCATTGCTGGCCAGAACGATGGCGGCCTACAGTGGTTTGAGCTGGCCACGAACCGTGTGCTGCGCAGCGCGCGTGTGCATAGCCGCGGCGCATTTGATGTACTGCCCATACTAGAGCATGGGCTGCTGGCCTGCGCCGGAGGTGATGGCGTGCTTAGCCTGTGGCAGCTTGACACACAAACCTGCCTGCTCACAGCGCAAGTAAGCAGCGAACGCCTGCGTTCGCTTGCCCTGAGCCCACAAGGCGACCATCTGGCCGTGGGTGCTAGCGATGGTATGATACGCATCTTTGACGCTGCGAGCCTGAAGCCCGTGCAAGCCTGGCAGGCGCACAGCAACAGTGTGTTCACCCTGGCCTACAGCCCCGACGGCCGCTACCTGTACAGCGGCAGCCGCGATGCCCACCTGCGCACCTGGGACCGTGTGGAGCGCTACGAGATGCAGCACGATGTGGTAGCGCATACGTTAACGATTCATCACTTAAGTTTTAGCCCCGACGGCCGCTACCTGGCCACCGCCGCCATGGACAAAACGCTCAAACTCTGGGATGCCGCCACGCTCAAGCTGCTCAAAGTAATAGACCACCGCCGCAACCAGAGCCACACCACAGGCCTAAACCGTGTACTGTGGCTACCCAGCCTTGTAGATGATGTAGGCACGCTTTACCGACTACTCACGTGCAGCGACGACAGACAGGTGCTGCAGTGGGATGTGCGCTTTGGGGCGGAGTAAACTGCATTGCTCGCGTTCAATAAGATCTACAAGTATTTGGGCTTGCGACGTGTGTGGTATACCGATAACACTTCTATGTTTCCCTGCCGAAGTCTGTAAAAAATGAAGTAAGGGAACCTGTGCAAAAGAACTGCCCTGACACCACGCTTTCTAACCACAGGAAGTTCAGGGTATCTTTCAATCCACTTCATCCTGATATCTAGTTCGCTAACAAATGCCTCGGCCAGCGATTGGCCTATATCTCTATACCACACTACGGCTTCCGCTATCTCCCCTACTGCATCCGCTGAAAGCTCAACTTTCATGCCTGGCATTCTTCATCATTCTAGTCTTTACCTCCTCCCAAGGTATAGTCTTTACCACCCCTGAATCTATCGCATCCATTCGCTTCTCCAGCATGGCAAATACCTCATCTGTTATTGCAGGGTGCAGGCTCTCCGGTTCCATTTGCAGGCTTTCCCATAGCAGATGTGCCAGCACTTCACGCTCTTCCGCGGGTAGCTCAAGCAGTTCTTCTACTTTCATATCATTAAAACTAACGAAAAATCAGTTTCAATCGTCAATCTTACATACACCCCTCACTTCTTGCCGTCACCCACCTCTACCGCGGGCAGGCTCTGCTCTTTGATTTTTGCATTGAGTGCGGCTACGCCTTCGGATAGCAGCGGACGCAGGCGGGCCAGCTCAGCATCTACTTTTGCAGCCAGTTCATTGAACACCGCCACGTGCTGCGTGGTAGGGCGGCGGTAGCCGTCCTTCACGCCATCCATCAGGCTCACCAGTTTGTCGTTCAGCCGCACGGGGTAGTTAAGCGGGTCCTGGCTGCTCACGCTTTTGGTTTGCAGCAGCGCTTCTTCACACTTTGTTACTTTCTCCAGTAGGGCTTTGGTGTCAGGCTCCAGCACTTTGTGCGCTGGCTTGCCCTTGATTTGTGCCATAAGGTCGTTTACGGCTTTGCGCATGCCACGTATCTGGTTCACGGCGCGGTGGGCATCACTCACTTTGTCGCGAATGCTGATGGCCAGGTCAAACTGGGCCTTGAGGTCAGCATCGGTTGCAGGGATGTGTGGGTCGTGCTTCACCTCAAAGGTTTGCGTCTGCTCCCATTTGCCCATGCTAAGCTTCACGGTGTAGGTGCCGGGCAGCGCACGGGGGCCATCCAGCCCCCCGCCCCAGATGATAGCCTTGGGCACTTCGGTGGCACCGGGGTAGTTCAGGTTCCACACAAATCTGTTTTGGCCCGCATTGGCACTGGGCACACCCTGGCGCGTGGCATTCTTTTTCTCATAAAAATCTTTGCTCTCATCTATCGCCTCGCCTTTGGGGTCTTGCCGGTTGTTATAGCTGGCGATGAGCGCCCCCGTAGCATCATAGAAAGAAATCCTTAGTGTATCGGTAGGTGCTGCCTTTAGGTAGTAGTACAGCACAACGCCATTGGGTGGGTTCTTGCCGCCCGCATTGCTGCTGCCCTCGCCACCACCCATGCGGTACACAGGCTCGGGCGCATACAGATAAGCATCTTTTGTTATGATTTCTGTGGCTTGCTTATCCGCCAGCTGGTGCAGCGGGGCCAGGTCATCCAAAACCCAGAAGGCACGGCCGTGGGTAGCCGCCACCAGGTCTTTCTCGCGTGCCTGTATGGCCAGGTCGTGAATGGGCGTTACGGGCAGGTTCAGCTGCAGGCTCTGCCAGGTGGCACCGTCAGTAAAGCTCACATACATGCCGGTTTCAGTACCTGCATACAGCAGGCCTTTGCGGTGTGGGTCCGCCCGTATCACACGCGCAAAAGCGCCCTCGGGTATGCCACTGGTTATCTGTGTCCAGGTAGCGCCGTAATCGGTAGTTTTAAATAGATAGGGTTTCTGATCATTCAGTTTGTAGCGGTTGGCGGCCAGGTAGGCAGTACCTGCATCATAGGGGCTGGCTTCGAGTATGCTTACCAGACTCCATTCGGGCAGGCCCTTGGGTGTTACGTTGCTCCAGGTTTTGCCATCGTCACGGCTCACGTGTACCAGCCCGTCATCGCTGCCTGCCCACAGCACCCCTTTCTGCACGGGGCTTTCAGCAAAGGTGAAAATGGTGCAGTAGTACTCCACGCTGGTGTTGTCTTTGGTGAGGGGGCCGCCGCTGGCCTGCATGCGTGTGCTGTCGTTGCGTGTAAGGTCCGGGCTGATGCGCTCCCAGCTCATGCCTTCATTTTGGGTGCGGAATACATGCTGTGCAGTAGCATACATTACATCTGGGTCGTGTGGGCTAATCACTATCGGAAAGGTCCACTGCCAGCGGTATTTGTTTGCACCTGCACCACTGCCCATGCCGTCATCCGGCCATACGCGCAGGTCGTTGCTCTCGTCTGTAGTTTTGTTATACTTTGTTAAGAAGCCATGGTAGCTGCCGCCATAGGTGATCTCAGGGTTTCGCGGGTTGATGGCGATGTAGCCGCTCTCGCCCCCCGCTACAGGATACCAGCTTTTGGCCCCAATTCCTGCGTCAGTGGTACGGCTGGGTATGCAGATGGTGCTGTTGTCTTGCTGTGCGCCGTAGATGCGGTATGGGAAGGCATTGTCCACATGCACATGGTAAAATTGCGCCGTGGGGTAGTTTTCCTCGCTCCAGCTTTTGCCGCCATTGTAGGTCACTTCGGCGCCGCCATCGTCTCCCAGTATCATGCGCTGGTTGTTCGCGGGGTCTATCCAGAGGTCGTGTGTGTCGCCATGCTTTACAGGGATGGTGCTGAAAGTTTTACCGCCATCTACACTTTTTTGAAGCTGCACATTGAGCACATACACGGTATTAAGCTCTACAGGGTCAGCATGCACATGCGTGTAATACCAGGCGCGCTGGCGCAGGTTGCGGTCTTCATTTACACGTGCCCAGGTATCGCCGCCATCGTCACTGCGGAACAGACCGCCTGCACTAGCCTCAACCATGGCATATACGCGCTGGCTATTTACAGGGCTCACGCTGATGCCGATTTTACCCAGTGTGCCTTTGGGCAGGCCCGGGTTCTTGCTGATCTCTTTCCAGGTGGTGCCGCCGTCGGTGCTCTTGTACAGGCCACTGCCCTCACCGCCACTGCTCATGCTGTGGGGGCTGCGGTAGCACTCCCAGAGGCTGGCAAAGAGCACGCGTGGGTTGGCGGGGTCCAGGGTTACATGCACCGCACCCGTCTTCTCATTTTTATACAATACCTGCTCCCAGTTGCGGCCGCCGTCCGTGGTGCGGTACACGCCCCGCTCTTTGTTGTCGCCAAATACATCGCCCAGCACGGCTACAAACACGCGGTCTGGGTCTTCAGGATGTATCACGATTCTGCCAATGAAGCGCCAGGTTTTGGGCGCGCAGCGCTGCCAGGTTTTGCCAGCATCTGTGCTGCGGTACATGCCGTCGCCGGGGCTGATGTTGCCGCGTATGTCCCGCTCACCCATACCCGCATACAGCACATTGGGGTCGCTCTGCGCTACAGCCAGTGCGCCTACGCTAGAAGTAGTCAGAAAGCTGTCGGCTATGCTCAGCCAGCTGTTGCCGCCATTTTCGGTTTTCCAGATGCCGCCGCCGGTAGCACCAAAGTAATACGTATAGGGCTGGCGGACATGGCCTGCTACCGCTATACTGCGGCCCCCGCGCCACGGGCCAATGCTGCGCCAGCTCATGGCGTTAAAGGTGCTGGCGGGTATAGGGGCTGGCTGCGCTATCGTGTTGGCCAGTGGCGTTTTTTTCTGGGCAAAGAGGCTGGCTGAAACAATGATGAGCGCGAGTGTAAACGTGTATTTCATACTACAGCTGGAGGGATGGGTTAACGTAAAAACTTGAGGCAACCGGTAAGATACAAGCCTAGTACTCACCTCAGTAGTGGGTGGGTATAAATTCGACCCAAACAATACTTTGCTCGTTAAAATGGGCCCTGCCTGGCGCTGATTTAGATTTCATGTAAACACATAACGCATACCAAAACGCGCCACTTTTAGCTAAATTCACCTGCCCAAACGCCGCCCATTTTAACACCCTATGCAAGCCACCGCCATCGCACACGTTACCGAAGCTTCCGCTACGTTCAATTACGAGCCCAACGAAAACCAGCGCCACATCGCTGAGATGATTCGCCGCTTCACTGCCGAGCACCTCACACAGAGTGTTGTAATGCAGTACGACGAAAGCCAGGAGTTCCCGCTGGCCATCATGAAGCAGCTGGGGCAGCTCGGCCTGCTAGGCGTGTTCGTGCCGGAGCAGTATGGCGGCGCGGGTTTTGGCTACTTTGAATACGTAACCACACTCATTGAGATAGGCAAAGTATGCGGCAGCATCGGCCTGAGTGTGGCGGCGCACAACAGCCTCTGCACGGGGCACATCCTGAACTTTGGCGACGAAGCGCAGAAACAAAAGTACCTACCCAAGCTGGCCACCGGTGAGTTCATCGGTGCGTGGGGCCTTACCGAGCCGAACACCGGTAGTGACGCTGGCGGTATGCTCACCACCGCCGTGCGCGATGGGGACCACTGGATCATTAACGGGGCCAAGACCTTCATCACCCACGGGCGCAGCGGCGATGTGGCCGTAGTGATGACACGCACCGGCGAGCTGCGCGCACGCAACAACAGCACAGCTTTCATCATAGACCGTGGCACACCGGGCTTTAAGGGCGGTAAAAAGGAAAACAAAACCGGCATGCGCGCCAGCGAAACTGCCGAGCTGGTGTTTGACAATGTGCGCATACCCGACAGCCAGCGTCTCGGTGAAGTAGGCGACGGCTTTAAGCAGGCCATGAAAGTGCTGGATGGTGGCCGCATCAGCATCGCAGCGCTAAGCTGTGGCATCGCGCGCGGCGCGTATGAAACGGCGCTGAAGTACAGCAAAGAACGCCAGCAGTTTGGCCAGCAGATCGCACAGTTCCAGGCCATCCAGTTCAAACTGGCCGACATGGCCGTGATGCTGGAAGCCTCCGAGCTGCTCACCTTTCAGGCTGCCGATGCCAAGAATAAAGGCAAGAAAGTAACCAAGCTCAGCGCCATCGCCAAACTCTACGCCAGTGAAGCTGCCGTAAAAATTGCTGAAGAGGGTGTGCAGATACACGGCGGCTACGGCTACATCAAAGACTACCCCGCAGAGAAGTATTGGCGCGACAGCAAACTGTGCACCATCGGCGAGGGCACCAGCGAGATACAAAAGCTGGTGATTGCGCGTGAGCTGCTGGGGTAATATTCTATTGTTTATCTTTAAGCGTGAACTGGCAAGAGCATATCGTAACTGACCCGGAAGTGTTGGTAGGTAAGCCCACACTAAAAGGCACCCGCATTTCAGTAGAACATGTGGTTGGCCTGCTGGCCCAAGGCTGGACTGAGCAACAGATTCTAGAGAATTACCCGCGCCTTACGCCTACTTCTCTGCAAGCAGTATTTAGCTACATTCAGGCCTGCATGCAAGACGGGCTGTTATTCAGCCCCTTGAGCAAGTCGGCTTAACTGCCATGAGGTTTCTTGCCGACGAAAACTTTCCATTGGCGAGTGTAGTCTATTTGCGAAATCAGGGGATAGATGTTCGCTTCATAGGTACAGATGACCCCAGTACAGCTGACGCAAAAATTATCCTGATGGCAATTCAGGAACAGAGAACCATCTTGACCTTTGACAGAGATTATGGCGAACTCATCTTCAAACAGAACTACAGGCCGCCACAGGGCATCATTTACTTACGGCTGGATGAGTTCACCCCCGAGGAGCCTGGTAGCCTGATTGTTGACTTAATAGCTAGGCCCGAACTTGCTTTTGACTATACCCTTACGGTAGTGTATAGAAATGGGTTGCGGCAGAGGAAGTATTAAAGTGTAGCCAATGTCTTATGCACAACGATAGTTTGGCAGATATAGCCGCCACACACCTCGCCACAAAGACAGGCTGGGAGCCGCTGCTCGACAAAGCCCTTACACGTGAGGCATTGGAAGCGTACATTGCTACACATGTCGCACGCATGTTGCGCGAAAGCCCCGAGCCTTTGATGCAGCTACTCTACCGGCTGGACGTAGCCGAGCACCACCTGCACGATGCCCTCAAGCTGGGTAACAACGAGGCAGCCGCCACGTACCTGGCTCAGCACATTGTGGCGCGTGAGCTGCAAAAAGCGGAGACAAGAAGACGCTATAGAGATACGCGGTGAGCTTTTTTGTACGATACTTGTATAAACCAATACGTGTATGCGTAACCTCTCTCGCTGGGTGTGGCGTGCAAATGCCTACCTTATTTTCACTGTCTGCGTAGGCATATTAATCGCTTTGCTCGTGGGCATTGTTCAATTGGGTAGTACCCTCTTTGGTACGCGCACGCAAACCTATACTGACACCGCCCTTACAGCACCAGACAGCACCAGCACTACCCAGGGAAAAAGCACAGAGCAGTATTCCCTAGGCACAGCACAGCTGGTAGCCGGTACCACCTACATATTCTACCCCGTAACCGCTCAGCAGGAACGCGACCTGACTGGCAAGCTGGGCAGCTACGACAAAGAATTCCGCTCTGACCGAAACCTGCTTTTTGTAAATACCCAAACGCTGACCCAAACCTATCTGCTTCCCCACACGCGCTTTCTACTGATTGCACACGAGCCCTGTAGTGAGCAGAAGTACCTGAACACAATGGCAGCCTGCAAGCGCACCTTTTTTTACTATGAAGTATTCAAGACCGACACCAATGGAGACGGGCTGCTGAGCAATGCCGACCGACCCACACTGGCCACAAGTAACGCTGACGGCACCGGCTACCGCGAGGTGATGGATGCTGACGCCCTCCTTGAACTGGAAGACGTAAACGATGACCGGCTTTTGGTACGTTATGTGCAGGGGGGGGTAAGCTACCTGCGGATCTGGCAGCACCGCCAGCGGCAGTGGCTAGGGCCTGCAGCTAAACTGATGCCGCTGCCAGCAGGTAGTTAGTTTTATTCATCATTTGCAATTCTATGAAACACCTTCAAATTTTAGCCATACTTCTTGCACTAGCCCTTACTGCCCACGCACAGAACAAAAGCCTGCAGGCCAAAAGTGCGCCCAACCTTACCCCCACCGCAATCGTAAAGTATGGCGCCAACTACGGCTTCTTAAAACCCGATGGCAAGTGGCAGATACCCGCGCAGTACCGTGAGGTAAACGGCGGCTTTGTGGGCGGCGTAGCACCTATCAAACTGCTGGACCAGTGGGGCTACATCAACAAAAGTGCTGACATGGAGATAGAGGCCCGCTTCGAGGGCGCCTGGCCCTTCAGCGAGGGGCTGGCCCATGTGCAGGTAGGCAAGCTGCACGGCTACATAGACCGCAAAGGCACGGATGCCATCAAACCCCAGTTTGACGACGCACGCGACTTTCACGACGGGCTGGCTGTAGTAAAGAAAGATGGCAAGTGGGGCATCATCAGCAAAACGGGCAGCTTCATAGTACAGCCCACCTATGATACCGATGGCATTGGCGAATACAGCCAGGGCCTCATCAATGTAAAGATTGACGGCAAATGGGGCTACCTGAATCGAGAAGGTAAGGTGGTAATCAAGCCTGATTTTGACGAAGCCTACCCCATACGCAACGGCTACGGGCGCATACGCCAGGGCAACAAGTGGGGCTTTACCGGCGTGCGCCTGGTGATAGACGTACAGCCGCAACACGAAGCCGTAGAAGATTTTAGCGACTTCCTTGCAGCTTTTTTCAAAGACGGCCGCTGGGGCTACATAGACAAAGGCAACCGCGCCGTGATTGCCCCGCAGTTTGAAGTGGCGGGCGCATTCATTGACGGCCTGGCGCCCGTAATGCGCGATGGCAAGTGGGGCCTGATTAACAAACTGGGCAAACTGGTGGTAGAAACGAAGTATGACGAAATACTGCCCTTTAACAAATCAGCTAACCTGGCCCCTGTACGCAGTGAGAACCTCTGGGGCTTCGTTGACCGTGAGGGCAAGCTGGTCATCAAAATTCAGTACGAACAGGTATTCCCGTTTAGTAAGGACTAAGCGGTAGCTGGCAGGTAAGCTGGGCGGTGTATATTTGTAAATTACATACGCATTTCATTCTCAGCACCCATGCAAGCCACCCTCGCCCCTACCGCCACGCCCCAGCAGGCGGCCGACTTTCTGCCCATCAACGGCACGGACTATATCGAGTTCTACGTAGGCAACGCCAAGCAGGCGGCACACTTTTACAAGACGGCTTTTGGCTACCAGAGCCACGCCTACAGCGGGCCCGAAACCGGCGTACGAGACCGTGCCAGCTATGTGCTGGCCCAGGGTAAAGTGCGGCTGGTACTTACCACGCCCCTCACGCCAGATGGCGATATCGCCGCTCACCTAAACACGCACGGCGATGGGGTAAAAGTGCTGGCCCTCTGGGTAGACAATGCCCGCAAAGCATACGAAGAAACCCTCAAGCGTGGGGCACAGTCGTGCATGGAGCCGCGCGTAGAGAAAGACGAGCACGGCGAGGTGGTGCGCAGCGGCATACACACCTATGGTGATACCGTGCACATTTTTGTGGAGCGTAAAAACTACAGTGGCCCTTTCCTGCCAGGCTACCGCGGCTGGACCACCGAATACAACCCAGCACCCGTAGGCCTGCTACATGTAGACCACTGCGTGGGCAATGTGGGCTGGGGCCAGATGAACACCTGGGTAAATTTTTACGAACGCGTGATGGGCTTTACCCAGCTCGTGGGCTTTGACGACAAAGACATCAGCACCGAATACAGCGCCTTGATGAGCAAGGTAATGAGCAACGGCAACGGCTACATCAAGTTCCCCATCAACGAACCTGCGGAAGGCAAGAAAAAAAGCCAGATAGAAGAGTACCTGGATTTTTACCGTGGTGCGGGTGTGCAACACATTGCCATTGCCACGGCAGACATCTTAACTACCGTGGCAGATCTGCGCCGCCGTGGGGTTGAGTTCCTTACGGTGCCGGGCAGCTACTATGACGACCTGATGCAGCGCATCGGTGCGATAGATGAAGACATAGAAGCCCTGCGCAACCTGAACATACTGGTAGATAGGGATGACGAGGGCTACCTCTTGCAGATATTCACGAAACCTGTAGAAGACCGGCCCACGCTGTTCTACGAAATCATTCAGCGGAAAGGCGCCAAGAGCTTTGGCAAAGGCAATTTTAAAGCACTGTTTGAAGCGATAGAGCGCGAGCAGGCAGCACGAGGAAATTTGTAAGGTTTTATAAACAAAACGTACACCCCCCATGGCACACAATACAGATCTCTACACCCGCGTGAGCGCCGTAGCCCAGCAAATCGAGGCCGAGCTCAAGCGCCTGGGCGGGTGGCAAGCGGAACCCCTGCCCCGGGAAGCGTTTCAAAACATGGGCGCGTTTGGGTCAAATACCATGAGCTTCCCACAGTGGCTGCAGTTTGTGCTGTTGGAGCGCGTGAAGGAGATCGTAGCAGAACAGGGCGACTTCCCTGCGGAAAGCCAGGTGGGGGTATATGCCATGGGAGAGTTTGAAGGCGCGCCTGATGTAATACAACTGCAAAACCTGCTGAATGAGTTCGACAGCCTCTTCAGCGATGGGGCGTACCGCAAAACAGTAGTGGGCAGCGGCGGGCAGACGCTCACTTTTACCACAAAACCCAACGCATCGCACCCTGTTTCACCGGCATCAGCCGAAGCTGCTACAGATACCAGAGGTAGTGTAGTCGATCCCCCTTGGCATGGAACACTGGAAGAAAAAGAGAAGTACTGGCACGAGCATGGGACTGGAGATGCGGGAGTGTATTATGGGCTATTTGGCAAATAACAACCACCCATATTTATGGAAAAGGACCTACTCAACAGAATCAGTATTGACCCAAACATTTGTTTTGGCAAGCCCTGTATTCGTGGACATCGTATCTGGGTATCGCTACTGCTTGACAACTTGGCGGCAGGCATGGGCATGGGAGAACTGCTGGATAACTATCCTGGCTTGGTCAAAGAAGATATTCTGGCTGCCATAGCGTGTGAGAAAAGCGAGTAATAAAGATTGTCATTCCGGCCTTCGGCTGGAATCTCGCTCACGGGGTTAATTTCGAAGGAGAGATGCTGAACCAAGTTCAGCATGACGGGTTTTTAGAGATGCCCTTTACTCCAAAATCCAGTAATTCTTTACAAATTTGTTGGGTTATTCTTACTGTTCACCCATGGCCGATAAGCAGCAACCCGAACTTACCCCCGAACAAGCCGAAATCCGCCGCCTGAAGCGCAAGCTGGTATGGCGCACGGTGTTCTTCGTCTTTGCGTTGCTTGCCATTGGGGGCGGCGTGGGCTGGTGGATCAACCAAACCTATGCCCGCATGCAGCGCACCGAAGCCATGGCTGCCGGCCAGAAAAAAATGATCAGCGAGCTGGAGCAGCAGGGCCAGAACCTGAGCATCGAGAAAGCTACTACCGAAGACATGGGCCGCATCATGGACCAGCTCACGAGCAACCTGAAGCAACTCAACGATGAAAAAAAACGCATGCGTGACAGCCTTACCCTCATGGGCCGTCAGTTTAATTACACCCTCAAGGCCGCCAACCTAAAGGGCCGCTTTGCTGAAGCCCGCGCACAAATCACGACCGTGAGCAAAGACAGCTTGCAGATGACGCTGCGCTGCGCCGTACCAGCAGCCGCCAAGCTGGCCGAAGTAGGCAAAGTAGGCTACACCGTACTCAGCACCGACACCCGCCTTAAAGCCGAAGAAGTAGCCGCCACCACTCCGCTAAATGGCTTCCAGGTTACACTACCCAACCTGAAGAGCGTAGACCTGCTACAGGTGCGCTTCTACAAAAAGGTCACCAACGAGCTGCTGCACGAGCAGCTGTACCCGCTTTAGGCGTTAATAAAAGTTATCCCACTTTTTCTGAGGGCTCACTGTTATCCGACACATGTAAATTGTGTGCGTGAATGAAACCAAAATATGGACATTTGGCAATCTTTACAGAACTACTTTCACATTGTTAGTAGTACTGGCTTGTGTTCCGTTGTTTTACTTTTTCAGCAAGCGGTTAGAACCTAGTTATGGCCTAAAATCTATGCCGTTTGTATTGATGGAAAAGAAAGATCTTAATGATTTAAAGGAACTAGCAGCCGATTCAATACCCGTTCTAGAGTTAACCAATAGTGCATCAGAGACTCTTGAAAAATCTAAGGCACATGTATTGAAAGAATACAATAGGGGGATAAAAGAGGGACAGATTTGGATTTACTCAGCTCAAGGATGGAACAACCCTGAGCATCAGATTTTTTATTCAAAACTAATAAGTGGCAAATATTACAGCACATTTGTAATACACTTCGATATAATTTACGGAAGTGATAATGCTTTTTATTTGAAGTGGGAGGAGAAAGAAGCTTTCGACAAAAGACAAAATATACTTGAGCTAATCAATTCTGGAAGGATAGATTAGCCTAACGGACCTTGTTTGCTACCAAAGCACCCGCAGTATCGGGTACCGCATAAACCCTGGCTCCATGTAGGGACTACGACGGTACAGGTAGTCCAGTTGCGCAGCCGCACTCTTCGCAAAAGCAGGGTCGCTGGCTTTGCGCGCTTCAAACGCTTCACGTAACTGTTCATCTTTCCTCAGCAGATCTGCTGCCGTTTCTTCAAAGAGGTAGTCACTAAAATACTCCTTCTGCATCAACACGCTGTCAAAGAAGTTCCAGTTAAAGTAGCTGTCATGTGCTTGGGGTTCCAGCGTTTCTACTACGTAGCGGGCCGCCCGGCCCGTGGGGCGCACCAGCCAGCTGCCCGCTGGGCAGGTGAGTGTGAGCGTGTCAGTAGTTACGGTGGTATTGCTATGCAGGTAGTGCCCCTCATACGGCCGCTGGGTGGTGGTGTATGTGCCAATGCGGTAAGCTTCTACACGCAGGGTGGTGTCGCGCGTGAGCTGGCGAATGTTAGCGCCATTGGCCTGCAGGCGCTGTACCACCTCACGCCACTGCGGCAGCACAATATATGCTAAGGGTTTCTGTACTTCTACCTCCGCATCGTATTGCGTGCGGTAGGGCACGCGCTTGGTGTAGGGCGCTGCGCGGTCGTACTGCAAGCGTGGCTGCCCAGTGACAGCGCTGTTCATATAACGTGCCGTAAAGCCGTGAAATAGCAAACTATCCACCACCGCACGGTTAGGCTTCCAGCGAATCGGAACATGCATCTGCTTCTCAAAAGCACTGCGGCTTTCCTGCCGCGCGCTTTGTAACGTAGTACCGTGTTGGTGTAAGGTTTGTAAGGCTGTAACCATCAGTTTGTAGGTAGCATCCACCCGCGCAGCAAAAGGCTTGAGCATGTGCGCTTCGGGTACATACGCCAGCGTATGAAACAGCGTGGCATAGCCGCTGCTATACCGCGGGCTCTCAAAGAAAGCCGTAAGGCCACTATCGGGTAGCACATCGAAATCTACATACGGGCTGGTAGGCACATTGGCAGTTTGCATCCCTGCATACAATGCAGGGGTAAACACATTTTTTTGAAATGCCGCCAGCGCAGGGCTCACTTTGCTCAGGTGGCTTTCAAGTATCGTCATCACTGCAGGATAGTCGGCCCCGTCGGTTGTGTGATTGTCCATGAATATATCTGGGTCCCAGGCGGTAAAAATCTCTGTCAGCGTCCAGGCATTGCGGCTGTCCAGTTTGATGAAGTCGCGATTGAGATCCAGGTTGCGCGCATTGCCCCTGAAGCCCAGCGCGGGCGGGCCGTTCTGGTTGGCACGGCTGAACCAGCCCTGCGCCAGGCTGCTGCGGTTCAGCGCCCCATCTACATTGTACATCGGCACAATGCACACCACCGCAGTTGCTAAGAGTTTCTTCATTTCGGGCTGCTGCATCAGGTCGCGGGCCAGGAGCATGCTGGCGTCGGCCCCTTCGGGTTCGCCCGGGTGTATGTTGTTGTTGATGAGCAGAATGGCTTTGCCCCGCTTGCGCGCTTTGGCGGCATCAAACTCGCGGTGCGCGTCCAGCACCATCAGGTGTAGCGGCAGGCCGGCATCCGTGCCCAGCTCATGCTGCGCACCGGCACCATATGCCAGCAGCTTGGCTTCGGGGTGTGCCTTGGCCAGTTCCTTGTAAAAAGCAATGCACTCGGCATAGGTCGTGGTCTGGGTATTGCCGCTCTGCTCATTGGGTGTGCGAAGCGTTTGGGCGTTTGATAGCCCTACCAGACTTATTATCAGCGTTAATACGAAAAGTTTTCTTGACATCCAGCCAAGATAGAAAAGTACAGGCTTTCAAACTTTCTATTCAAGCATTGCTTTTCGTATTTTTACCCTATGCCCATAGACGTAATCGGCCTCTCCATTCCGCTCTTTCTGGCGCTCATCGCCATAGAAATTGCCTACGTTGCCTGGCGCAAGCAGCCCTTCTACCGCGTCAACGACAGCGTGAACGACCTCAGCGCGGGCATCCTCAGCCAGCTCGGTGGCGTATTTCTAAAAGTAGTTACGCTGGGCACCTATCTGCTGGTGTACCACTACGCCAGCCTGCAAGTGCTGCTCGGCGCACCCGCCATCCCCAACCACTGGCTCAGTTGGGTAGTTTGTTTCATCCTTGTCGACTTTGCCTACTACTGGTTTCACCGCCTCAGCCATGAAACGGCCCTGGGCTGGAGCACCCACGTGGTGCACCACCAGAGCGAGGAATACAACCTCACCGTTGCCCTGCGTCAGAGCACCTTCGGCCCGCTTGTCAGTTGGCCTTTTTATTTGCCAATTGCCTTTTTAGGTTTCACGCCAGAAATGTATGTAGTCAGCTACGGCGTAAACCTGATTTACCAGTTCTGGATTCACACCCGCACCATTGACAAACTGCCCCGTTGGATTGAATTTCTATTCAATACACCCAGCCACCACCGCGTGCACCATGGCAAAAACCCCAAGTACTGTGACAAAAACCATGCGGGCGTATTCATGATCTGGGACCGCATGTTTGGCACCTTTGTGCCCGAAGAAGAAGAGCCCGTGTATGGTATCACTGTGCCGCTCAATAGCTGGAACCCGGTACACGCCAACACCGGCCCTACTGCCAACCTGTTTCGTGACTTCTGGCGTGCCCGCAGCCTGCGAGACAAGCTCGGTGTCCTGTTCAACAAACCCGGCTGGCGCCCCGCTTATATGGGTGGCATCATCTCGCCCCGAGAAGTGAACCGCAGCACTTATCAGGTGTACGACCCGCCCATGCCGCGTGCCGTGCTGGCCTACAGCCTGGCTCAGTTCGCCCTCATCGTGCCGCTCACACTGTATGCCCTTAAGCAGGGGCATCTGGTAAGCGGCCCAGTGGTTACAGCAAATGGCATTTTTTACATGGCATTGCTCACCACTTACATCACCCTCACGCTTACCAATATCGGCGGCCTGCACGAAGGGCATGCCTGGGCCTACTTTAGCGAGCTGGGCCGTGTGCTTACCACGGCAGGGGTGGCTGCCTTTGCGCTCGTAGCAGGTTACCCCTTGGGCGGCGCGCTGGCACTACTGGCGTGCATACTGTCGGTTACCACGCTCGTGTATTGGCGTGCACAGTTTTTGAAACCTGAACTCTTGGTAGCAAAAACGTAACCCATCGTACCGTGTGGGGTTTGTGTAGGTGCGTTACCTTTGCACCTGTTGTATGACCCGCTTATATTTTACATTGCTCTTCGTATTGGCAGTTTGCAGTGGGCTTGCTCAAGTACCTGCCCTTAAGCCCGCGCAGCTCAAAGACGAAATCACCGTCATCTTGGGCAGCAAAAACAAGCTGGCCGATGCAGAGGCCATGTGCAACGCACTTAAGCCCAACGGGGTTTCGTGCTTTGTGCTCACCACGCCCACACCGCAGGGCTTGCGTTACCGTGTGTGTGTAGGCCGGTTTGCCCAGCGGGCTGAGGCAGAAACTGCCAAAAAATCACTGATTGAGAAAACCGGAATAGCGGACCCCTGGTTATTTAAGATTCCTATAGAAGTAGTTGCCGATACATTGCAGAAGCAAGCCCCACCCAAGCTGGTGAGTGTAACGCCGCAAGCCCCACCGTTCGACAGCACCGGGTTCAAGAATGCATACCGCAGCATCCTGTATGCCCTTGCCAGCAACAATAGCCTGGCAGTAGATGCCTTTATCAATCCCATCATCGGTTTACACGTCATATACAATCCCGGGGCGCACCGCATCGCAGAAAAAGTGAATGTATATGCAGACCTGCTCAAGCTCTCCATCTTGCAGAGCGAGGATGAGCGCAAAACGCTGCGCACCAGCCTGGGCGAATACGCCACAGGCCTACTGCGCAGTGGCCCCCTGCCGGAGTACGACTGTGCCAAAGAAGCCTTTACCCACACGGGCCTCTTTTACAAAGTATTGACAGAAACTGAAAAACCCCTCACCCCCCTCATGCGTTCCATGAAGGATCTCGTAATGGCGGAGCCCCTCACCCCCGAGGAGCTGGCACAGGCGCAGCGGTTGGATGCCGCCATACAGGTGCGTGTTAAGCACAGCGATGGGCTGCTGGTAGCCAGCCTCTACTTTGCCAAAGTAGAGGGCCGCTGGTACCTGGCCGTGCTGGACCTCACCGTGCCCTGCGACGCCTAGGCTGTTTGCTCCGCGCTGGAACCTGTCCCGCGAATGTGAAGCGGTGTATCTCCACTTTATTCCCTAAAAGCGGAATTTCACCCAGCACATATACGGCTTGCGTGTCGGAATTGTAATCCTGATCCCAATTCCCGATTACTTTGCATTCGACATGCCCTTCGGAACATGTCAAACATTGTTACCGAGCCTGACTTTTTGACAAAGTTCAATTGCAAGAAATGCTATTGAGACTGTCATGATAAGAAATTCATATATAGTTATTAATTGTTGCTTTATAAGAGTTCTGTTTTCTCGCCTTTTCTTAGTTTTACCAAAATAAATAAAAACTCTATGAAATCAATATTCGTTTTGGCATTTCTAAGTTTTTCTTTTCTCTTTGCAAGAGCCCAAGCTGACTGTCCAAACCCCGTTTGCGATGGTTGCATTACATTAATGCCGTTTCTAGGTATTCCAAATTATGGCTTTGAATGCCCTGGAGGTTATCAACTGATCTCTGCTGGAAGTTGCTTTTATTATTGTAATCCCGCTAGCGGAACAGGTGGCGGCGGCGGCGGGTGCGGACGTGGTGAATCATTTTTAGGCTGTGGTCGAAACGGGGATGATTGTACTTGCGCATATTTGGACAACTGTACTGGTCAAATTAATTTCAGGGCGCAAGAAGGGTCCTGTTAACCATAATCGGTTAGTTCTACTACTACGTATCTGCGCTATATTGTTCCGCCCTCATACGGCTGAAGTTACGTTCGCAACCATTTAGTAGTATTTTTTAAGTTGCCATATGTTTGAATCCCTCACCTAAGTTCCACCTAGTCTTTGCCTTATCGTAGCTTGAGCTACCCGCAGCGCCAGCCACACCCCGGTGAGCAGCAACGAAAGTTCCTACCCGAAAACCTTTCCCCAAGAATCTGGGAGGGATTAGGTGCCTTGCGCCAGAAGGGTTGAACTACGTTATTCCAAACCCCAGACGGGGTTGAGAATCTGCTTTTTACTACCAGCTACAAGGAAACAGTTCCTTCAGCCTCATTGGGGCCTCGGGATGACAACCTCAGCGTACCCGAAAGTCCCAGCCCGAAGCAGCGCAGGCGCAGCGCTGTCTGAGGCCTGCCTCGGCCCGAGTTCGCTGTGTCGAGCAGCTCGGGCGATGGCCCCGCGGCCTTGGAGCGTTCGCCGCGAAGCGGCGCATGCCCCCAATCCACCCGAGCGTCTCGCTCATGTGCGTTCTGGTTGCGAGCCTGTGGCTCGCCGATACCTCCGCCTGAACAAAACCACCTGTCCAAAAAATGAAAGTTTCCCGTAAAACAATAAAGATTGCTCAGTATCTCATTGCCATGTATCAATAGCTATATTGGCAAAGTGAAATGGTTTTTAGTTTTAGTCTCCATAACAGTTTTTCTTGCTTGTTGCGCCCGCTGCATTTTGGCACAGCAAGTGGTTACCGGGCAAGTACAAGATGTCCAAACACGCGAACCTTTACCTTACGCACGGGTCAGTATAATACGCCCGCATTGCGGCGCAGCCACTCAAACCCTTGCCGACGGCAATGGGCATTTTGTTTTGCAACTCCGTGATTGTGCGTCCGCAACCACCGATTCTGTTGTAGCCACTATGATAGGCTACAAAATACTGCGTGTGGGTTTACAAAACTTTTTGGGTAGCGACCATGTGTTGCGCCTCAACACCGACAGTATTACACTTGGTGCAGTCGAGATTATCGCCCTTAAAAAGAGTGGTGTCAGCGTGGTGCGTAAAGCCTACAACCGCATTGCGGCCAATTATCCCACCACGTTCTATGCCGTAACCAGTGGAGAGTCTAGCGGTATGCAGCAAACCACCTGGCTGGAAAACACAAAACGATCGCTTTACACCACGCGCTTTGCACTCTCCGACTCCGGCTATACCACCAGTCTGGGAAACATCAAAAGCACGACCCTGGCATACAACCAAGATACCAGTTATAAAACCGGTTATATGATGTCGTTGCAGCATGTAGATACAGCCATTAGCAACCGCTATAGCAAGAAATGGGGCGTTTTGGCAGGATTGGTAAACAAAGGTGTTACCTGGCCTTACCACACACGCGACCCAATCCGCCAATCGAACGAAACAGGAGTAGGTACGTTCACCCTTTTTTTCAATGCTGATTTTATAGCAGGTGCTACGTTTAGCGACCCCACCCTGGTCCGGTTTAAGCTGTTCGACACCGAACGCATTTTGGTTAGCTTTAAATACACGCCCCCCAGTACGTCTATTGTGTTAAGTGCCAACGGCAGGTCGATGCTGTATCGAGGAAATATTTACATTGACCCTGCCACATATGGCATTGTTCGCTTTACTTACGAATCTGTTTTTATCGAGAAAAACGGCTCGTCATTGGTGGCCAGTAACCAGCAAACTGATTATGCACCGTTACTACCCAAAAGCAAAAAACTAGTGGTAGCTCGTTCCCAGATAACATACGAATTGCGGTTTTATAACCCCGCTAACACCTCCGATTATTACAGCGTTTTGACCCAGTTTAACGCATGTAATTTAGAATATAGTAAGACAGTAAAAGTTACTTTAAAAAATCCTGTGCAGCCCCTGCTCGAACCCACGCTGCCGCTAGATGAATACCGCTGCCAGGAGTAGCAGCCCCTATCCCCCGCATGCGCGCACGTGCACTTCTTTATCGCGGCTCCAGCCGCATACCACTGCGAAGCATCGCATTCCCCCGCTCCTGTAAAGAGGAGCAGGGGGAAGGTTCGCCCATCGGACCATAACTCCTTTCCAAAAAATGAAAGTTTCCCCCGTGTGTAATTATTCCAAAGGCCATATCATCTTGTCAATAAGATGCCTGCAATAGCCCAAACTACTACGGGCCTCCCGAAACCCTGCCGGCCGCCAGTTTCTTTCTCTTAAGCTATCTAAATCGCCCGAGCGTATTTTTTATTCCTCAGGTTATGTAAACAAAACCCTAAACACATAGTATCCCAGCACGCCCGCAAGGCGGAGCAGGCTAGTTAAGGTTGCGATGTTGAAAGGTCCCTGAGAATCGGGGGGTACACTTGCGTGTTAAGTAAATGGCGTGGATTGACGGTGGGAGAGCTGTGCACACCGGTGGCGTTTGCAAGCAGGTTTATCCCGCCCTGATTTATCGGGGCACTTGGCTGATAACAGGCTGCCCCGCGGTGAAACATCAGTGGGGGGCGGCCTATAGTTGCCTACGCCGTAAGCTGTGCACACGTGGCTTGCCCGCATTCCCCCACTATATTTACACCGAACCTCGCACCCCCTTTATACCAAATGCAAAAGCATTCCTTACTCCGTACCCTCCTCTTTGTTACGCTCTGCTGCTTGCTACTCCCTGCCTGCCGGCCCGGCAAACTCAGCAGCGTGCTGGTCTATAAAAACATAAACGGCCGCACCTATGTGCAGGGCATAGACACCCTGGTTACCTTCAGCGCCATGGCCATTGATTCGGGCAGGGTAATCGCCATCGGTGAGAACAAAGAACTGCTGGACAAATATGAACGCGCCGTAGTGCTGGATGGCAGCGGGAAGGTGCTGCTGCCCGGCCTCATAGATGCACACGGCCATGTCATGGGCCTGGGCCAGGCTGCCTTGCGGGTAAACCTGGTAGGCACTACCAGCCTCACCGATGCCATGCAGCGCGTGAAAGCGTTTGCCAGCGAGCACCCCAAGTCGGCTTGGGTGGTAGGCCGCGGCTGGAACCAGGAGCTTTGGGCCGAGAAGCGCTTCCCCACTGCCGCCGATATTGACAAAGTAGTAGCAGATAGGCCCGTGTTGCTGGAGCGCGTAGATGGCCACGCAGCCGTGGCCAATACTGCCGCCCTAAAAGCAGCAGGCATTACTGCACAGACGCCCGACCCCAAAGGTGGCAAAATAATGCATGATGCACAGGGCAGCCCCACCGGCCTGCTCATTGACCATGCTGCTGCGCTCGTGGAGCGCCACATACCACAGCCCACAGCCGAAGAGCAGGCACAAGCCCTCAGCGCTGCCCAAGACGAACTGGTGGCCAACGGCATCACCGCAGTACACGATGCAGGAATAGGTGCCGATGTCTGGGCCCTCTACAAAAGCTTTGCGGATGAGAAAAAACTCAAGCTGCGTATATACTGCATGATAGGCGGTGTAGGCGCTGATTTTGACAGTTTATCAAAAAACGGTCCCATAACCGATTATGCCGATAACCGCTTGACCCTGCGTGCTGTAAAGTTGTATGCAGATGGCGCCCTGGGCAGCCGTGGCGCAGCCCTGCTGCAGCCCTACACCGACGACCCCAAGAATAGCGGCCTGCTCTTTGACACGCCCGAGGCGCTGCACGCAAAAATGCGCAAAGCCGCCGAACGTGGCTACCAGCTCTGCGTGCACGCCATAGGCGACAAAGCCAACCGCGTGGTGCTGGACGGCATTGAACTGCTAAATAAATCTGAACAAACCAGCACGGCAAAGCTGCGCCACCGCATTGAGAATGCGCAGATAATATCGCCCACAGATATCCCCCGCTTTAAGCGGCTCAATGTCATCGCAGGTATGCAGTTTACGCACGCTACCAGCGACATGAACATGGCCGAGGCCCGCCTGGGTGCAGCCCGTATGCCGGGTGCCTACGCCTGGCAGACACTCACCACGCAGGGCACAGTCATTAGTGGCGGGTCAGACTTCCCCGTAGAAAGCTGCAACCCATTTCTGGGCCTTTATGCCGCCACCACCCGCCAAGACATAACCGGCCAGCCGCCAGCAGGCTGGTACCCACAGCAGCGCTTATCCATACCCCAGGCCCTGCGAGCCTTTACCAGCAGTGCTGCCTACGCCGGTTTTGCTGAGGGGCAATTGGGTACCCTGCAGCCAGGTGCCCGCGCTGATTTTATACTGATTGACGGCGATGTGTATGGCGACCCCTCAACCCTAAAATCGAACAACGTGCTGGAAACCTGGGTAGGTGGCCGTTTGCAGTACCAGAAGCCGCGGCAGTGACGCGGCTTAGCCTGCTTTTCCACACGGCTAAGGCCCAGAGACTATATTGATCACAAATACGTTAAAGGAATTGGACGCTCAGTTTAATTGCTAGAAATGAGTATAGTTGGAATTACCTAGGGACAAAAGTGTAATTTTCGCATAAAAATATTACGCATTTAGTGCAATTCGGTTGAACTTTTCCTATAGTTACGTATATTAACATAGGTAATAAGCTACCCCTTCATGTAAAGTGGATAGCCTTACAATATGCTAGCCCGAGATACAAATGACCCTTTCCTGTTAGTGCAGGCGGTATTGGCAGAAACTGCCGGTGCCAAAGCCGCTGCGCTAGTAAGCGTAACAGACGGCTGTGTGGTTGCTTTTAAGTATGCTATAGCCACCCACAACAGCCCATTATTGGCCGATGAGTGTTTGAAAAACCTAAAATTCACGGCACAGTTCTCTGCACGCATGCCCCGCTACACCGACGAAAAATTTGAAGGCATGGAGTTGCTGTGCGGCCCCACCCCGTGTGTGTACTTACTCCGCCCCACACGCGCTGCAGGTTATGCCCTGTGCCTGGCAGTAGAGCCAGCGCGCGTAAATGCCGCCGCTACGGTGCTTCGCCGTCTGGCCGCCAGCTACCGCCCCCTAAAAGCGAGTCTGCACGAATCCAATGGCACTACTGCGCTGCTAAAAGCTTCTTAGCTTAAATACAGATTAGGTAGCCTTATACTGTATGGAAGCAATTACCCAAGCCCTGCTAAAAGATTACCCAGACCTGGAGCTGGTAGCTAAGCTTGATACGGATTCGCCCAGCACGGGATCCGGCAATCTGCAGATACTGCATAGCGCGCCTAACGCATTGGCCAACCTGGTGAAGTGGCATGGGGTGGCGCTCACCTTTGCGCAAGCCAGCAACGGGCAAAGCGAGCATACAATAATCCATTATACAAACCGATTCATGCTGCTGCAGCGCATACCTGGCGGCGTGCTATTGGTACAGCACAGCAATCACATAGAGCCTGCCCGCATGCTACGTGAGGTACAGGCCCAGCTGCAACTTCAGCAGTACCATAGGATGGACCAAGTGCTCATACGCTTGGTGAACAAAGCCTTTTTGGATGAGCGCGCAGCCAAACTAGCTGCAGAGGAACAACTTGCTGAAGCAGAACAGGCCACGCAAAACGAAAAGCTGTTTGAAGCGCTAGAAGCGGCGCAGCAGGCACACACCCATCTGCTACCCAACCTGGCCCCCATACGCGAGGTGGTAAAACACCTGGCCGTGTACTACAAACCCAAACACCAGGTTGGGGGCGACTTCTACTTTTTCACGCCAACGGTAGAGGGTTTCGTTTTTGCCCTTGGCGACTATACCGGTCACGGCATAGCGGGTGCCTTGGGTGCCGTGATGTGCAGCAGCATGCTACACCAGATAGTTACCGCCCAGCCCCAGCTGCCCCCACACAAAGTGCTTACGCGCCTGCACAACGGGCTGCGACAAACGGTAATGAACAGCATGCACCAGAGTAACATTCAGGCGGGCACCGAGCTGCTATACGGCATGTACCATGCTGAGCGCCGAACCTTACACTACGCAAACGTAGGCATGGATGCCATACATGTGCATGGCGAGCACACCGAGCCCCTGATACGCCTGCGAGATGCTATCGGCAGTGCAGACCTGAACACAGCTAATATTACCACGCACACGCTGCAACTGGCCGAAGAAGACGTGCTTATGCTTTATACTGATGGACTGAAAGACCAGCTCGGCGGGCCAGACCGCCGCCGCATCGGTAAGCTCAAGCTGTTACAGTTTATTGACCTCCACCGCAACGGGCACTTCCATGAAATAGAATCCAAACTTCAGGGCTTTCTGAATGGATGGATGCAGGGCGGTGAGCAGACGGATGATATGACGATGATAGGCATGAAGTTTTAATACTTCATCATAACCCGCGTTGCAGGTTTCCCCTTTTTGCGCAACATATTTCCGAACACGGGTGGTGCTTGCCGGCTGTATTGGCCTTGCAGCAAATACGGCAGAAGAACGCCAATAGGGACAGCTACTTAACATTACGTACTCAAAATTGAGTACGTAATGTGTAAAAAACTCTGTTTTTCCTTACATTATCAATTATCTTTTGGTAAAATCATTGCAACATTATTACTTGCTAGGGAACATTTAATTACCGATGCAAATGAAAATTTTTACCAGACTCTACATTCCTGTTCTGCTGCTCTTGACCCTGGGCTCCCTTACAGCCCACGCACAGGATGTAAGAGAAAAAGGTTCACAGAGCCAGGCAGGCAAAGGCACCGTTACAGGTACTGTGACGGATAAGGAAACCGGAGACCCTTTGGTAGGAGCTTCTGTTGTAGTAACTGAAACAACCCGCGGCACACGCCTGGGGGGTGTTACAGGTGAAGAAGGCAAATTTTCGATTCGCAATGTGCCTGCAGGCACCTACAAAGTTGAGATTAGTTACCTGGGCTATAGTGCTGGTCAGAGCGAAATTGGTGTAAGCGCAGACCAGACTGCCGACGCCGGCAAAATCAGCATGGAAGAGACCCAGATCATTGGCGAGACAGTTGTAGTATCTGCATCGCGCAGGCCCGAAAAACTGACCGAGGCGCCCTCCTCTATCAGTGTGATTACAAACAAGGATTTGGACCAGCTATCCTCCTTTAACGTGGGTGAGCTGGCCTCTAAACTACAAGGTGTAGAGTTTGTACGCATTGGTGTGAACGGCACGGGTATCAACGCCCGCGGGTTTAACAATGCATTTAATGCTAAAATATTGGCACTCAACGATGGTCGCAACGGCATGCTACCTGGCGGCAGCGGTTTACCCCTAGGCCTGGTAAACACAGTAATTAAAGAAGATGTGGAACGGGTTGAGGTTGTGCTGGGCCCTTCCAGTGCATTGTATGGCCCCAACGCCCACAACGGTGTAGTGAACACAATTACCAAAGATCCCCGCATCTTCCAGGGCACTACCATAACGTTTGGTGCAGGGAACCAGGGTGTGTATTCATTGCGTATGCGCAATGCACGCAAGCTAAGCGACCGTTGGGCTTATAAGATAACGGCAGAATATACCGAAGGCTACGACTTCAGCTTTCGCGATTCTATTTTTGCGGGTGCATCGGGTGCGCCCGTGCGTGTAGTGCCCGAGCGCTTACGCGACAGCGATTTTAAGTTTCGCCACATCAAGGGCGAGGGCCATGTGTACTATTCCATTAACGACAAATGGACAATCATTGGCAGCTACGGCGCCAGCCGTAACGATTACTTAACAGTGAACAACGTAGGCCGTAACCGCATAGATGGCTTGCAGTTTTTCTTTACACAGCTGCGCGTGACCAGCCCGCGCTTTTATGCCTCTATCAACAATGCCTGGCTGGATTTTGGCAATAGCTTCAGCATCAACTCCTACACGGCAGATTACTTCAACCGCACCAATACCCTCACTGCCCGCGGCACTACGCTCGATCCGGTTTTGGGCATACCCACAACCGGTTTGCTAACTGCCCCTGAAGCCGAAGCTTTTGGTAAGCGCCCTGGCAATTCCTTTCAGGAGTACTCGCAGCGCTTACAGGCGGATGCCCAGTACAACCACAGCATTTTTGGTTTCCAGTTTATTGTTGGCTTTAACTACCAGCTCGACCGGCCCAACACTTTTGGTACCTCACTGGCCGATGGCATCAACCCCACTACCCTCAGTGCAAAGCTTATTCGGATAGAGCAAATCGGCGGTGCCATTCAGGTGGAGCGCAAACTGCCTTTTCTGGATGAGCGCATTAAGGTATTTGCTGCCGCACGGCTGGATAACCACAACGTATTTGGTAACCTGTTTGCACCCAAAGGTGGTGTAACGATTCAGGCGCTGAGCGGTACCTTCCGTGCTACTGTAGGGCGTGCACTAGCAGCGCCTATCATTCTGTTCCAGAGTGCGAACCTGCTAAACGGCCTCGCCTTTGGCAACGGCCCGGGTGTGCAATACATTCCCAATGGTGCAGCTGCAACCTCAGCCCCTATCAGTACAGATCCGTTGAAACCCGAAGACATTACAACGTATGAAGTAGGGTACAAAGGTGTATTAGTTAAGAAACTCTTCTTAGATGTGAGCGCTTACTATGGTGACTCTAAGAACTTCTTGAGTCCGCTCATTGCTGTAAGTGGTAGGGCAGTTTCGGTAGGTGATATACCCGTTACACCTGCTTTTGGGGGGGTTGTTGATGTATCGGGGAATGTGCAGGGCGCTTCCTTCTTTACCTACTTCAATTATGGACGCATCGCCTCGTATGGAGTAGATCTCGGCATCAACTATTACTTCAACAACTACATCAATGCTGGGTTGAAGTATAGCTACTTTGACAGCGACATTACCAAGGTGCGTTTTGAGAACGATGCCAACCGCGACGGCTATGTAAGTGCAGAAGAGCGCAGCCTGAATGCACCTAGAAACCGCATCGTGCTTAACATCGGCTTTCAAAACCTGCTGAACAAGAAACTGTATGCCAACATCACCATCCGTTGGGTCGAGGCTTTCAACTTCTACAGTGGTAACCAGATAGGCGATGACACCGGCAACTTCCTGCAATACAGCACTACCTCAAGCTTCCGTGGTGGCCTGGTGCGCAACGACCCCGCAAACATAGTGGACCCAACCCGTTTCTATGGTACATTCCCTACCACTACGCCGCTGGCGCAACCCGGTTCCCGCGCCGGCATTGATCTGGGCTTCCTGCCAAACTCTTACACGCAGGCCCGCCTGATTAACCGTGGCAAGCTGGGCGGCTTCACCACCGTGGACCTCAGCGTAGGCTATAGCATTATGAAGGAAATCACAATAGGTGCAAGCGTATCGAACCTGTTCGATACAGACCAGCGCGAGTTTGTGGGCTCACCCCTTATTCGCCGCCTCATCGCAGGTGAAGTGCGCTTCAACCTGCCTTAACACTTTATTTTTAATGGGATGATTATGAGCGAACGGCGGGATATGTATCCCGCCGTTTCGTTTTTAGAATTACGTAATACACTTACCTTCGCATTACATAATGACCGCTACTCCTTCTACCCCAACTGCCGTATCTGGCAGATATGCCTGGTATGTGCTGGGCCTGCTTTTTTTTGTGTACGTCCTGAATTTTCTGGATAGGATACTTATCGTAAGCCTGTTCACTTCCTTAAAAAATGAATTCAGCTTTAGCACGTTTCAGGTCACGCTGTTAGGCTCTACCGCATTTGTTTTGTTTTATACCGTGCTGGGGCTGCCCTTTGGGCTACTGGCTGACCGCGTGCACCGTGTGCGCATGATTGTAATTGGGCTGGCGTTATGGAGCATCGCTTCGGGTTGTTCAGGTTTCGCTACCAATTTCGCCCAGCTGTTTGCTTGCCGCCTGCTTGTGGGTGTGGGTGAGGCTACGCTGGGCCCAGCAGCCCTATCCATCCTCAGCGACTATTTTCTGCCGCGGCAGCGTGCTACTGTGCAGGCCATCTATTCATCCGCCATCGCGTTTGGTTCGGGCATGGCCTTCTTCCTGGGCACGGCTATAGATGAGGCCTACGGGTGGCGATGGGCATTCTTTCTGGTTGGCTTTCCGGGTGTTCTAGTGGCTGCGCTCGTATGGCTCACCCTGCGCGAACCCACACGGGGCATACTGGAAAAAGCGGTAACCGATTTGAAAAAAGTGTTGCGGCCAGACTGGAAGACGGTGTTCCGGATGCCTGTGATCCTGTATCACAATGCCGGTTATGCTTTTTATGCGATAGCTGCGAATAGCCTCTCTATGGTGGTGCCGCTCTACCTGATAGAAACGCGGGCCATCCCCAAAACCACCGTGAGTTACTGGCTCACACTGTTCATCCTCATCGGTGGGCTGGGGGGCACCATTCTGGGCGGCCGCATCGCAGATGTGTTTAAAAAGCGGCGGCGCGGCGGGCGCCTGCTATTCACTGCGTTGCTCACGGTGCTCTGTGTACCCCTATGGCTTTTGCTGCTCTTTGTAGAAGCGCCTGCGGTGCTGTATCCGGTTTACTTCTTGCTGGTCAGCACATCGCTGGTATGGCTGGGCCCTGCGGCGGCAGATGTGCACGACATTGTGGGGCCAGATCTGCGCGGCATCGGCATCGGGTTATACTTCTTTGTGGTAAACATCATTGGCTATGGCATAGGCCAGCCACTTATTGGCTATCTCAGCGATACATTTAAAGCCAGCGGCGTACCCAATTATTTTTCGTTCGCATTGCTGGTTTCACCAGTTGCGCTATTTATCTCCGGCTTACTGCTCTGGCGTGCGGCGGTACTGCATGAGAAAGCAACCTAACGCAGGGGTAGTAAGAAAGCATCAATAGCGGCATTTACTACGGTGGGCTTTTCAAACTGCAGCATGTGGCCAGCCTCTGGCACCAGCTTCCCCATTGCATTGGGGATTGCTTTCATCCCACTATTGAGCACCGCCTCTGTTGTAAGTTGCGGGTTCATAAACTTATTGGGTATGAGCTGATCGTTCGCGCCGAAGAGTATGAGGGTGGGCATCTTCACCTGCGGCAAACGGTCGGCAATTGGTTCATCCACCATTCCTGTCACACCTTTTGCCAGGCTGTAGCAGTAGCGTGAGAAAGGGGCCTGCCCCCGCATGGCGATTCTATCCGAGGCCATGAAGTTTGCTGACTCTGGGAACGCATAAAAATTCTTTTGCAGGTTCTGCCGGATTACATCGTCAGTGTACGCAGCAAAAATGCCAGGGTTCGCAAATAGCCTGAACTGCGCTTTTTGTACTTCATTGAATGTTTCTATGCCTGCCGGTGCTACAAGCACCAGCCCGCTCACCAGGGCCGCATGGCGCAGCGCCAGGTGTAGGGCTACCTGCCCGCCCATGGAGTGGGCCACGAGCACAACACGCTGTAGCTGCAGCTTGCGAATAAGTGCCGCGACCGCATCAGCATAAAAACCCATGCCGATTGCTGAATATGGCTTGCTGCTTTGGCCATAACCGGGTAGGTCTATGGCTATGCAGCGGTACGTGGCCTGCAGTGCGCTCAGGTTGTTCTGCCAGACAGGGGCATAGCTGCCCAGCCCGTGTATGAAGAGTAAGGTAATTTTGCCTTTGCCTATATCCATGTACGCAATGTCCACGCTGTCGGCCAGTGCTGCGTGCTGCACGGTATAGGGGTAGTGCAGGCCTGTAAAGGCTGTGGTGGCTACCGCTGCCTGCTGCGCACGTGCGGGTGCGAAAGCTGCACTCAAACAAAACGCGAGTAGTATCGCAATACATTTTACCTTCTTCATTGCAGTTGGTTTTGGTTGTAGTGAGTCTGCCAGATATCTATTTTAGAATCTCCTCCGCTTCAGGCCATGCCCGTAAAAAATTCCCACCGGTTAGCTATGCTCTCCTCGGGTAGCTCTATACGCCGGAGCCTGTCAGTGCCCACGGCGGTAAAGTAACAGATGTATAGCCGCATACTGGGGTCATATTTTTGTGCATAAAAGATTACTACCTCGCCGGGCAGAAAGGGGTCGCTAAAGATGCCCGTCTGGCCTGCCGGGTTGCGCCGTACCAGGTAGCTGGCACCGTGCTGGAAGAGGAATGTACCCGTAAGCTCCATACGCCAAAGTAGCTGTTATTGGTCCACGTCGCCCAGCAGCAGCTTGCCACCCAGCTCCAGGTAGCCAAAATAGCGGTGCCGCTGGTCTGGGCCCAGCTTAAAGAACACCTCTATTGCGTGCCAGGTGCCTTCGTCTTCATCGCTTGCGTACTGCTCACCAAACTCGAGCCCATCCGTGCCGTCTTGCAGTTTCGCCAAGCGCCCGCCCCAGGAATCCACCATCTTCTGGTCATAGTCCTGGCTGTAGTCAAAAGGTTTGCGGTAGTCGTTCAGCGGGTCACCGCTGCCGTGGTAAGCCATGCGTGCAGCCAGTGCGGGGTAGTCTCCATTCTTCGCAAGTTCCAATAGCTCGCGGGTCGTGGTAATCAGTTCCTGTCGGGTAGGTGCAGCCATAAGTAGGTATGCAGAAGGGTAGGGTTTGCTGGGAGGTAAAGGTAGCGAAAACCCGTGCAGTGTGTCAGCCAGGTTACAATTAGAACACTGCGCACAGCTTAAGTTTATGACACCTAACTGTTATGAAAAAGAACCTAACGCTTGCAGCCGCATTTTTACTGTATTGCTGCATAAGTAACTGTGCGCTAACACAAAACGCCAAGCCCTGGCAGGCCGACCTGGCCCTGGGTGCGGGTAGCAGTACCTATACTATAGCCCCAAGCCTCACGCGCTGGTGGGCACTGGGCAGCCACTGGCAGCTGGGCGTAGGTGCGCGTGCTACCTATACCGGTGGCAGCAACCTGCGGTATGAAACCGTACCAGCCATCCTCACCACAGGGCAGGTGGGGCCACAAGTACTCTTCCTGCCAAACAAGGCTGAGAACCTGGACACCCTGACACTGGCAAACACCAACAGCCTGGCTGTGAACCTGAACGTGTATGCGCTCTACACTTTCGCAAAGAAGTGGGGGGTGGGTTTTAACATAGATGTGGTGGGCTTTACTGTAGGCGGCGCAAGCGATGCCACTTACCGCAGCCGCGGCGTAACCCAGCCCGGCAGTGTGAGTGCAATCCCCACCCCGCTAAACCTTCTGCTGGTAAGCGACAACGACATTGGCAGCATCAACTCAGAGCTGTATGTGAAATACAACTGGAGCGAAAGCTGGGCCGTGCGTGCCGGTGTGAGCTACAACTTTACAGAATATACCACCACCCAAAAACTGCGCGACGGCAATGACCGCTTTCGTAACAAAAGCCTGCTGGGTATGTTAGCGGTGAGCTATCGATTCTAGGATTGCCCGCGCTACACCATTCCGCACAAATTATCGAACCGTATGGGTGTAAAGAAATTTGCCCAGGTCTTTAAGGTCTTTGCCTGAGATCAAAACCTTTTTATGTGCTTTGCGTATTTCTTCAAACTGCGCAGCAATTGCAGCATAGCCTTGGGATGTAGTGTAACCCACTACAACTACAATGTCCCACTGGGTACTGTCCTTTTCTACATTTTCTAGTAAATCATAGCTACTTAGCAAGCCTCTTCTAACGGCGATAGAATCCATGACAAGCCAATTCTGGCGTAAAAAGGTCTTTAGGTTTTCCCTTTCATTGGGCTTGGCTTGCAGGTAGGTAAGGGTGATAACTCCCGTGCGGTTTTTGCGAAACGGTTCATTTACCTGGGCGCATACAATCTGTGTAATAGAAACAAAAAGCAATAGCAACAGTTTGTTCATACATAAAGAGTGTTTAACAGCGAAGTGCTCACCCAAAAGCACATTGTAACATAACAATACCACCTGGTACTTAAGGTCTCGTATTGAAATTCTATGCTACAATGATTCTACCGGTCAGACGTTTGCGTTGGGGAAAGCAACAGAATCGGATTGAAGCAAAAAGTAACACCCACATTACTTCTTCGGCGCACCCGCTTCCTTCTGCATTTCTGCCAGGTTGTTTTTGGCCAGCACAAAGTCAGCCTGCACCTTCAGCGCTTCTTCAAAGGCAGCCTTGGCAGCAGCGTTTTCTTTCTGGTCTTTTAGCACTACCCCGCGTATGTTCAGCGCGGCGGCTTTCAGGCTCACCTCCTGTTGCTGGGTTTGGCTCAGGGCCAGGCCAACCTTTTGCTTCTCGCTCTCAGGGTTGTTTACGATGGCGTTGATGCTCAGGTTGCACTCGCCCAGGCGCTTCAGGTTGTATTGCAGGCTGGCTATCTGGAACAGGTGGTAGAGGTTCTGTGTGAGTGGGTATAGCTTCTCATAGGCTTCCAGCGCTTCTTTGGGGCGGCCCAGGCTCTGCTCGCTTAGTGCCTGCAGCTCCAGCATTTTTTTATTGGCAGGCTGGCTCACCAGCACATCGCGCGCTACCAGGTTGGTTTGCAGGCTCGCGCCACTGATGGCGTAGAGCGAGGCCAGTGAGTCTTTCAGTGCAATGTCGTTCGGTGCTTTGGCCAGCTCCATGTAAACGGCCATGCGTGCCACGATGGCATCACCATAGCGTAGCGCCAGCTTGTACAGGCTGGCGGTAAGGGTGTCCTTGGCCCGTGCAGGGACGGGCTGGGCTGCGGGCAGCTGGGGTATGGCACGAATGCCTTCCGTACTGGCAGATTTCTTACTGCGCTCCTGCGCTTGCAGGCCAACTGTTAAAAAACTTAAAACAACGGAGCTGAAAAATAAACTGCGGAAGCTGATGCGCATACTGTAATAATGTGAGTAAGGTTTCTTGCCGCTAAGATACGTAAAGTGTCAGTAAGATTACAGTTGCCGGGGTGTGTAACCTGGGTGACATATGAGTTCTTCGCAACACAAGATATTGTGGCATAAACAAAACGCGTCACCCACTATGCCATTCGAAGCAACCTCTGTCTTGTAATTGGCAGCTGTAGCAAAGATGACAAGTGGGCTAACCCTTCGAGACTTTTCTACTATTACTTCCTTTCTTGAACTCAACCCCTTGATACTATGCTAATGCCTGATGCCAAGGGGCCACGCTGGGAAGATGAAACCAGCTGCTATCATTTTGATAGGCGTGTACCCTGTTTAAGCTGGCAGCCTAAACGTACCTTGTGCGCAGATGAATTGCAGCAGTCCGTTGGGAAACTGCAGGATATCCTACGGGGCCTGCATAGGAAACACGGCATCAAAAATGTTCTGGTAGATTGCCGCAAACTGGGAGAAAGGAGTGTAAGTGAGGTAGCATGGCTGGCTGGTGAAGGACTGTATCAAATGTATAAAAGCGGCATGCGCTCACTATCCCTCATCGCGCCGTCAGATCTGGTAGGCGATGCACTCGTAGATTGCTTTTTGGCGGTGGCGCAGCAGCCTGAGATTCAGATCCGTGTATTTGGCTCGCCAGCTTTGGCGCGTGAATGCCTAGCGAACAGCCTCTTTACGGATCACGTGAGCGCCTGGCAAATTTAGGTATGTGAGGATTACTTACTATTTATTCCGCGGGGAAAACCTGCCCGGCCTGCACCAGTGCTGCCTGTAGGTTGGCCTCGTCCAGCGCTAGCGGTAGGTTCAGCTCGTGCGCATACTGCACTAGGTTTTCAGTAGCAATGTTGCCCACCAGCTCATCTGCTGCAAAAGGGCAGCCGCCATAACCGCGCAGGGCGCCATCATACCGGCGGCAGCCTGCCTGCCAGGCAGCATCTACTTTCTCGCGCCAGCGGGCAGGGTGCGCGTGGAAGTGCGCCCCAAAATTTATCTCCGGCCGCGCGTGTATCACTTCAGTAAACACGCGGGAGATAGCACCTGGTTCAGCACTGCCTACCGTATCTGCCAGGCTCAACGTGCGTATGTCTAGGTCTGCAAGCCGATGGGCCCACTGCACCAGCAGCGCCTCGCTCCACGCATCGCCGTAGGGGTTACCAAAGCCCATGCTCAGGTACACCACCAGCTCACGCTCTGCCGCCAGGCACAGGCCCTGTATCACTTCTATTTCTTTACGCGCTTCTTCCTGGCTCTTGTTTGTGTTGCGCTGCTGAAAGGTTTCGCTTACACTGAATGGAAAGCCCAAGTACTGTATGGCAGGGTGCTTTAGTGCTTCTTCGGCGCCGCGCACATTGGCAATGATGGCTAGAAGCTGCGTGCGTGTGTCGGCCAGGTTCAGGCCTGCCAGCACTTCTGCAGTATCAGCCAATTGAGGAACGGCTTTGGGGCTTACAAAGCTGCCAAAGTCAAGCACATCAAAGCCTACCTGTAGCAGCGCATTGAGATATGCTATCTTGGTTTGCGTTGGGATAAACGTGTGCAGGCCCTGCATGGCATCGCGTGGGCACTCTACAAGGGTAACTTCAGGCTTCATATGCTGCTACAAAGTAAACGCAATAAAGTACTAATAGAATATGCCACAAAAAACGGGCCCATGTGGGCCCGCCCCGTCTGTTTCTCTTAATCACCCGATTCACAGACGGTAAACTCTTTTACAGTGCCATATATGTAAGCCTATAGCTGTGCAGGTTATGGCGCAATCGCTATTGTTATGGGAATCGTTGCATCAACGTCACTACTGCCAGGGGCAAAGGTGCCGTCTTTCTCGCCAGGCTGGTGGCGTAACACAATTCGAATGCTACCCGTGCTGGCCGCACCAGTGGTAGCCGTAAAACTGGTGCCCAGTGCACGTGGGGGGGCGCCGCCATCGGTGTTCAGGCCGTTTACCGTTAGCTTCAGGTCTCCGGTGGTTACGGTGGCCGTGCCCGGTACCACTACGTTCGCTGCGAGTGTGGGCAGGGGTTGGTAAAACACGATGTGCTCCGTGGCTTCTTCTTCAACTTCCTCGGTAATGTCGGCCACAGGAGTTTTGGTTTCATCCAAAAAAGCAATGGTACCATCGTAGGTTGTATTAGGCTGAAGCGCCAGCGTTACTGTAGTAGGTGAGCCTCCAAGCGTGAGCAGCTTCCAGCTACCGACTACTGTAGTGCTGGTGCCCTGCTTGGTTAAAGTGACACGCGCCGTGGTGATGGTTTCGTTTTCGGTTTCTGGGCTGGGGTCGCTGGCTCTGCGGCAACCCAGAGCTGCCACAATCAACAGCAAAAGAAAAAGGATTCTGGATACAGACTTCATAGAATTCAAAATTGACAGGAGTGGATTAAACGGGTATTTTAAGCCTTAGTGTTATGTTTGTGCCCATCTCATCGGTGAAGTAGCGAAAGGCATTCAGGTAGTTGCGGTAGAGAACGTTGAGCAGGTTACTGCCCGTGAGGGTGATGCGCATTTCTTTATCAGCTTGTGCAGCCTTGTACAGCTTCATGCCAAAGCCCACTTCCGCCCCCAGCAGCACGGCGCCCTGGGGCGGGCCGCTAAAGTCGCGGTCGCGCGGGAAGAGCCACTGGTTCGCCTGCAGCGTGCTTGTCATGCTCACATAAGGCGCGCGTAGCGCCCCAATTTTTTCACGTTCATAGCGCAAGGTAAACTCACTGCGGGCCGGGGGCATGAGCACGAGCGGCTGGCCGGTGGTGTAGCTGTGGTGCAGCAGCAGGCTGGTCTTGCTATCCAGGTGCCAGTGGGGCAGGGGGCGCCAGTGCAGGGTAAGGTCAGCCCCATAAAGCAATACGTTCTCCTGCCTATAGTCGAATACCAGCGCTGTGCCCCGGGGTGTAAAAATGGCACCTCGTATCACGCGCCCATCGGGCAGCACGAGTGATGTGGTATCGGGGGTACTGTAAATGAAGCCCTGTATATAGTTTGCATAGAGCCCCGCTTCTATATCCAGCCTGTCGCTTTCATAGTCTATGCTGGTGCTGATCTGCCAGTTCTGCTCGGGGTGGTTGGCGGCATTCCCGCGCTCAAAGCGGCCCAGGCTCTGGTGCACGCCGAATGCTGAGAGTTCGTTAATACTGGGCGCGCGTCCTGCGGTGCCGGCATTTATGTACCAGGTCAGGTTTTCGGTTGCGCGGTACTGCGCACCCACACTGGCACTAAACAGGTGCCACACATAGGGGTCGGGTATTACGATGGCGTTTCCGTTTGCGCGGTCTCGGCTGTAAATCTGAAACCAGCGGTAGTCATACCGCAGGCCTGCCTCTAGCAGCCATCTTCCTGTAACATATTTCTCTATGAAGAATACACCTGGCGCATAGTTCTGAAAGTTGGGGATGAATAGGGCATAGTCATACACATTCGATTGCGCCATAAACGTAACCCCGAGCTGGCCATTAAGCTTGCGTAGCAGCGTAGGGTGGTTCCATACTGCATCTGCTGTTGCGGTTTCTACATCGAGGTAGAGTTGGGGGCGGTTTGCGTTGGCATCCAGCCGGTAAAAGTCATACTCTGCGCGCTGGTTTTTCTGCCATGCGGTGATGAAAGAGAGGCTGCCCGCGCTGCCCAGCTCGATGCCCAGTTTTAGTTTGACAAGCTGGTGCAGTACGGTTTGGTAGGGGCGGCCGATGGCCTCGCCATACGCAGGCTGGCGCAGCGGCTCGGCGCGTTCCAGCGCCAGCAGCATGTCTTCCAGGCTGCCCACGTGTGCGCCGCTAAATATGCCCAGTGTGCTGGCAAAGCGGCTGTAAAATGCTTCGGTAGTTACACGCTTGCGGGTGTAGCCGGCGGTGAAAGAAAAATTCTCTTCGCCAAAGGCCGTATTACTTAAGTAATACGCAGGCGCGCGCGTAAAACCTGCGCGCTTGTACGTGCCCTGCGCGTGCAGCGCCAGGCCTGTGAGTTTGCCGCCAAAGGCACCGTGCAGCATGCCGCTGGCTACGCGCAGGTAGTTGTTGGTAGCACCCACCAGGTTCACTTCGCCGTTTAGCACGCCGCCGTTTTTGGTGGGCACGGGCAGGGCACCAGGCTCTACCACAACTACACCGCCTAGGGCCTCGCCCCCGTAGCGAAGCGCACCTGCGCCACGCAGCACACTCAGCCGTGTGGCAATGAAGGGGTCTATTTCGGGTGCGTGCTCGCTGCCCCACTGCTGGCTCTCGTGCCGCACGCCGTTGTTCAGGATAAGGATGCGGTTGCTGTGCAGGCCGTGTATTACGGGCTTGGCGATGCTGGGCCCGCTCTGTAGCATGTCCACCCCGGCTATGCTGCGCAGGCTCTCGGCCAGGCCTGCACCCCGGGTGGCATCCAGGGCGGCACCGGTGACCTCGCCGGTTTTGATGCTGGTGAGATCTGTGCTAACGCGCTGGGCCTCAATGCGTACACTGTCAAGCTGCACGCTTTTGGCTTTCACTTGGGTGGTGTCAGCGCGGGGCCGCTGGGCATAACTACAGCGCGTGCCGCCCAGGCCTAATAAAAAGGCGCTAGCAATGAAACGGCTGTAGCGGGGGAGCATTTCTGTAGTTGCAAATGAGTTGCAAGTAAGGAGATTTAGGGTTTAGATGCAACTGATTTGCAAAAATGGAATGGGGTGATGCGCCTCTACACATGCCCCTACCCGTGCCTGCCGCCGCCTTTGGGGGCGGCGCACACACGGGTGCGGGTGCACGTCTGCGGTGAAACCCAGGTGCTTCGTCCCATGCCTGATGTGGCTGGATAGGCCGCATCAGTTGGGTACTGGGTTCATTTCATGTTGCTGCGGTACTTTGTTGTCAAGTAGCGAATGCTGCCGGCAGCGGGTCAGAACTATAATGCACACACAAGACAATGACTGGCCAGTCGATTGTGTTCGCCCGATGCCCAAGGTGCAGTTGCCCAAGCTCCTAGGCGGTGCGTTTACCCCCGTGGGTATTGGCCCCCTATGTCCTCCTGGGTCGGTCCTGCGCGCGCGGGCTTCGGTACTCGGGCGCGATACTTATGGCGCAAATATGGGGCACGGCCGAGCGGAGTTATGCACGGGGTAAAACTATTTTTGCCTGCGGAATTCTGCTACAGAAGTGCGGTGAGGGTGGGGCTGGGCGGCACAGCCGTGCGTCAGCTGGGGGTAGTGCGTAGATGCGGATTGCAAATCCGCAGCATCTGGCGTTCGAGGTGCACGACGGAATATCACGAACAGCGTTGGTCTGTGAATTGTCATTGCGAGGGAAGCCGTAGACTGACTAATGCAATCTCCTGCTAGTACACAGGTTCGGGCAGGAGATTGCTTCGCTACGCTCGCAATGACACACGCGGCTTGAGCTGCGCGCATACGGGGTTAAAATTTGTCTTTATTTTTTCTTACAAATTCAATATTTAGCTTATTCAAGTCTTCTTGGTAACTAAAAAACTTTTAGTCAAGTTCTTCCCAAATAAGGTCTGCTGTTTCTTGTATTTGCTCTAAAATTAATTGTCGCTCTGCTCTGTCTTCTGGAACAATACTATTTGGAAATTGGTCAATTGCTTTTTGTAAAATTTCGGACGTTTTGTTTGCACCTATTGTCTGCAAGGACTGAACTGTCTTATGAGCAAAGTCGCCACTTAAATTAAAAAAGTATTGGTTAAACCCACCATTGTTTACTTCTCTCTCCAAACATTGATTATAGTAAAATTGCTTTTGTTGCTCAGTTAGTTTGTCCATATCATCTCCGTAAGAGCAAAGTTCACCAATGAAATCGTCTAGTTCGATTATGCTACCATTTAAGTCGGTAGACGATAGCAGTTTTTCAAGGTCTATTTTTTTGTCACTCGAGTTGTTGTCCGATTTGTCAGAACCACCAAATATTTTTTTTAAAATGCTCATTGTCTGTTTTGTTTTTTAGGATTACCCATAAAGTTTTGCGGCTACCTGAAGGTGGCAATTTCGAAGCATGTCACTGTCAACCGCTGTTCGACATGTTCCACAGGGCATGCTGAATGCAAGATAAAAAAGCATTTGTAATCCGCAATACTAACCCTCACACGCGAGCGCTCGTGCGCAGCAAGGCGAACAGCCGGCAAGGGCGGAAGCTATAGCTGTAAAACCTACACCCTTAAAAAGCGAACGATCTTCTCAATCAGTTCTTGATTCTGGCCTACGGTTGTGACTGCACTCAGCAGCCAGGGGAATCTTGAAAGAAGCCGCAGCAAAAACGTGTTCCTGGAAAGTTCAGCACCTATCTTTCCATATACGGCCTGGTCATACTGTTTCATGAAAGCGGCATCAAATTGTTTTGCCTGGAAACACTTTAATGCCTGCAACCCTGCCAAATGCCCACTGGTCATGGCATGGTCTATGCCGTGCCCCTGAAGGGGGTCTATCAGTGCAGCAGCATCTCCACAGAGCATAAACCGGGTTCCTGATATACTGTTTTGCTGAATGCCTAACGGCAAACCAAAACCCTTGATGCCTTGCAGCAAGGTTGCATTTCTAAACCGTGATGCGATGCTCGGCACACCGTCAATGATTTGCTGGAGCGTATGGCGAAGGTTTACGGGGTTTTTGTTTTCACGCGCCGGCTTTTGCAAAACACCAAAACCAACATTCACCCAGCCATCTTCCAGTGGGAAAATCCAAAAATACCCGGGAAGAAAATCACTAAAAAAGTAAAACTCGTTTACGCCTGCCTGCACCCCTTCAACATCTTTGTAGTACGCCCGCACGGCAGAGCAGAGATGCGCATCTCCAGTCTCTCCTTTTGCCAGGTTTCTTTTTACCACAGAATTGGCCCCATCACATGCTATTACCAGCGCGGCTTGTATGCAGGTATCATCTGCAAACTGGCAGGCAGCATAGCCATCCGTTATCGTTACTTGACGTAACCTTTTACCTTCAAGCAGGGTGGTGGGCGTTTCGCTTTTTACCAGATTGAATAGATAGGTATCAAAATCGATTCGTTTGCTGTTGTATGAAAACATAGCCCAGTCCAGCTTCATGGTTTTGCCATTGGGGGCAGTTACCTGAGCGGTCTTGATATAGTGTGCAGCCGAAAGTGCTTTCATCGCATCAGCCCATGCAGGATTGATTTTGTGCATTACCTTAAACGCGGGGCCAGGTATCGCATCGCCACAAACCTTATCTCTGGGGAAGAAATCTTTATCTATCAGCGCAACACGCAAGCCACTATCCCTTAAGGTAAGCGCCGCCGCACATCCGGCAGGCCCCGCACCAATTATTGCAATGTCATAGGTGTCATTCACAGGCCAAATCTATGCTATTGCCGTACTGAATTATACAAAAAATGATTTCTGGTGGTTCGGCCTCTCGCGCACTAAGCATAAGGTAATGCAAGTGAATCGAGCCGTCCGCTTTTGTTGGATATTGCCAAAATAAACCCATATGCCGGATCGGGGAAGCACTGTTGGAGCTAACAATGCTCGCGAGCGTTGTTTCCTTGCTAACAAAAAGTCAGTGCTTTAACTCTCTGGATCTTCGTTGGGTGGTATTATGCTTCTAAGTTTCTCTACATCCAGCTTGTCTTGTAGCCTGCCCAGCGCTTCCTTTGTGGTTATCAAGTCTTCAAGTTCGATAACTGTAATCGGAACCCCTTTATGTTTTATCGTCTGCTTTTTAGGATAAGCTTTTTTGAATATTAATGCAGGAGTCTCTGTTATTAAATCAATCCTGTCAGGTGGAAAGCCCACCCTAAAGTAGTTCTGTGTTGAAAAATCCGCTGCTTTTAAATCAGTTACTTCATAGCCACATGCTTTGAGTGCGAGCAAAACTTTCTCGCCGTTCACTATAGTTGGCTCCAACCAGATGTCCATGTCCCCTGTATAGCGAGGATATCCGTAGTGAACGACTGCATAACCCCCTACTAGCAAGTACTTAACTTTCTTATCATGCAGATGAAATAGAAAGCGTGTAAAGACTTCAGAAAACGCCATAGGCATTAAACAAAGGGTACAGAGCTTTTATACACTTTCTTACTATCAAATCCTTCTGACATTGTATTCGCTTTAGCGTTGTGGTACTGGCACGCTAACGTATACGCCAATACCCACCGCTCCTCAGTGCTCATCTGCTGGTATGCATGCATCTGGTCTGCTTCCAGCGCTGCCGCCGTCGCAAATTTCACCACTTCATTTTTATCCATTTTCTACCAAGGTATAAAATTTCTCCAAGTCTATCATCACCACCCCCAGCTTCTGCGCTTTTTCCAGCTTGGCCGGGCCCACATTCTCGCCTATTAGAAAGTAGTCCACGTTCTTGCTTACGCCGCTGGCATTTTCGCCGCCGTGCGCTTCAATCAGCGCTTTGAGGTCGTCGCGGCTCACATTGGCAAAGGTGCCGGATAGTAATATTTTCTTACCCGCCAGTTTGTCGCTGAGCTTCTCTTTGATCTGCGCCCTAACCTGCAGGCCTGCCGCCACCAGGCGACCTATCATATGCTGGTTCTCGGCATTGTCAAACCAATCGCGTACGCTGCGAGCGATGCGCTCACCCATGCCCGGCACTTCCAGTATGCGTTCATAGCTGGCTGCTTGCAGTTCGGCTAGCGTACCAAAGTGCGCTGCCAGCTTGGCCGCCACCCCCTCACCCACATACCGTATACCAATGCCGTACAGCACCCGCTCAAAAGGTACCTGCGCACTGGCCGCAATGCCATCTACCAGGTTTTGCGCGCTCTTGTCAGCAAAGCGTTCCAGCCGCAGCAGGTCTTCCTTTTTCAGGTCATATAAGTCGGCCGGATTTTTCACATTCACTTCCGTGCTGGTCACAAGCTGGTGCACAATCTCCTCGCCCAGCCCGCTGATGTCCATGGCTTTGCGGCAGGCATAGTGTTCTATACGACCTTCTATTTGTGGTTGACAGCCGTTGTAGTTGGGGCAGTACCAGCCCACTTCGCTTTCGTTCTGCTTTAGCGGCGTGCCGCATTTAGGTTCTGGACAAACCATTTCAGGTGAGATTTTCTCTGCATTCTTTTTACGCTTTTCCGTCAGCACAGCTATCACTTTGGGTATAATCTCGCCACTCTTTTCTACCAGCACGGTATCGCCCAGGTGCAGGTCCAGGCGTTCTATCTCGTCGAAATTGTACAGGCTGGCGTTTTTCACCGTAGTGCCTGCAAGAAACACGGGCTCCAGCTTGGCCACTGGTGTGATGTACCCCGTACGGCCCACCTGGTAGTCCACATCGTTGAGCACGGTCTCGGCCTGCTCGGCGGCATACTTATACGCCACGGCCCAGCGCGGGCTTTTGTTGGTGCTGCCCAGCTCTTCGCGCGCGGCTATGTCGTTCACTTTGATCACGATGCCGTCCGTATCATATGGCAGCGCCTCGCGCGCATCCCGCCAGTGTTCTATATACGCCTCTATCTCAGCTATAGATGCACACACTTTGTTCGCATCGTTTACCGGAAAACCCCACGCCTTTAGCAGCGCCAAGCCGGCATCGTCAGTAATAGGCTGCGGCTGGTCTTCTATGTGCAGGTAGTAGGCCACAAAGTCCATCTTGCGTTTGGCCACCTCGGCGCTGTCTTGCTGCTTAAGGGTGCCTGCTGTTGTGTTGCGCGGGTTCATCAGCGGGGCTTCGCCCAGCTCAGCACGCTGTGCATTGAGCGCGTCAAAGTCTTTGCGATGCATGAACACCTCACCCCGCACCTCAAAGCGCTCGGGCACCTCTTTGCCCCGCGCGCGCAGGGGGATGCTGCGTATGGTTTTCACGTTAGCCGTAATGTTATCGCCGGCTGTTCCGTTGCCGCGGGTTACGCCATGCGTGAGCACACCTTTTTCATAGTGCAGGCTCATGGCCACACCATCAAACTTAAGCTGGCACAGGTACGGCACCGTTTCGCGCCCCAGCCCTTTGTGCACACGCGCTTCCCACTCGCGCAGCTCTTCCACGCTGTACACATTGGCCAGGCTCTGCATGGGCCGCCGGTGCGTGTAGGTAGCAAACTGCTTGGTGATGCTGCCGCCTACGCGCTGCGTGGGGCTATCGGGCAGGCGCAGGTCGGGGTGCTCTGCCTCCAGCGCTTCCAGTTGTTTTAGCAACTCGTCAAACTGCCGATCGCTGATTTCGGGCTTTGCCGCCACATAATAGAGGTGGTTATGCCGCTCCAGCTCGCGGCTCAGTTCGGCTATTTTTTGCTGGGCTTGTTTCTGTTCAGTGGCCATGTCGCAAGGTGCTACCGTAAAGTTACAGGCCAGCGCACCATAAATGCAGTATGCCGCGGCCCGCTGGTATATGAAATTTCCCCGCCATAGCTTTCTACTATTTTCTTTGCAATGTAAAGGCCCAGCCCACTGCCCTCGCCCTGGTTGCGCGCCGTGACAAGCAGCGAAAAAATACGCGGCTGGAGTTCTGCCGCAATGCCGGGCCCGTCGTCAGTTACGGTAATCGTTATATGGCTTGGGTCTGCGGTGGCAGCAATGTTTAGCGTACCTGCTTTGTTCAGTGCATGCAGCGCGTTACCCACCAGCTGCCGCAGCAGCTGGCGCAGGTGTACTGCGTCAGCATGTACGATAACCTGTGGGTTTACATTTAGCTGCACATCCACGCCTTCTATTAGTTCCGGCGGGAAGCTGGCCAGCACCGCATCCAGTTTCTTTTTTAACTGGAGTGGTTTTGCAGTCGCTGTAGAAATCTTCTCATCGCGGCCCATGTTTAAGAAGGCCACATAGTCCTTTATCAGCTCCGCTGATGTTTGCAGGGTATGAAACGAATTGTAAATGATGCCGCGGTAGGCCAGCATCTCCAGCATTTCAGTGCTGTGTGGCAGGCCTAATAGCTTGTCTATGGTCGTCAAGTCTGTCAGCTTGCTTTCTTGTAGCTGGCGGGCCACAACCTCGGTATCGGGCACGCGCCCTTGTAGATGGGCTTCAAGCCTGGCACGCTCGTGCCTTTCGGCTCGGGTCGTTATATTGTTGGTGTTCTGCAGTACCTTGGGCGTAAGATCCAGATATAACGCCTGCTCTTCAGACGAAAGCAATTGCCATAGTGGAATGAAGCGGCTGGAATACTCCGGCATGTGCTTTTCCAAAATACTAAGCGATGCCACTATGGCCCCTAGCGGGGTATTAAGCCTGTGGGCCGTATTGCTCACCACAATATCCAGCCCCTTGAGGCGCTCTACCTCGCGTGTAAGCGCTTCTATCGTAATTTCAGCTTCCGAGATTGAAAGTGGCATCGCAGTCAAGAAGGGGCATTGCTACTTATATAACGTACCGGAGCGGTTTTTGGATGTTAACAATCCTTTAATTTAATGGCAGGAACACCTCAAAGGTGGTGTTGCCCGGTACGCTGCGCACTTCTATGCGCCCGTCGTGCTTGTCAATGATCTGCTTCACAATGTGCAGGCCTAGGCCACTGCCCTCGCCCTTAGCCCGCGTAGTAAAAAAGGGCTCAAAAATGCGCGGCATTATTTCTGCAGCTATTCCTTTGCCGTTATCCGTAAACCGCACATACGCCTCTTGGCGGGTTCGGTTCGCTTCTTGCGTAGTGGTCACGCCCAGCTCTATGTGCAGGCGGCCGCTGCCCTCCATTGCCAGTATGCTGTTGTGCACCAGGTTGCTCCACACCTGCTCTATCTCATCTGCAAATGCGGGCACCAGGGGCTGGGGTGCTGCATCCATCTCCACCTCTACACCATGCTTCAACTGGTTCTGGTACAGCGTGAGCACCGTTTCTACGCTCTCCAGCACATTGATGGGCTGCTTAACCTGGGTGATGCCCACATGCGCATAGGTTTTCAGCGCCCCTACGATGCGTGCGGTCTTGTCTGCTGCCAGCCGTATCAGGTCGTTGTTCTGTGCCAGTTGCACCAGGTCTGAGGCAAGCGTTATCAGCCGCCCACCATCTGGGCGCAGCAGCAGCATTTTGTATGCCTCCATTCCTTGTGTAAGGCGCATCATCACCAGCTTGGCGGCCACATCCCCTGCTTCAGCTATCCCCTGCGTTTTCAGTTCCTGTTCCAGCGCACGGCGCGCCTCGCGCTCTTCTTTGGTGCTGAACCGCGTCTGCGCGTTTAGCGCCTGCTGCACCATGCTGTTAAACATTTCCAGTTCAGCATCGTTCAGGTGGCGCAGCTCCACGGGCAGTTTCTCCAGCACGCTAGGCAGCATGCGCTGGCTGCCACGTGCTGCCGTGGTTACGGCGCTGATGGGTGTGTTAATCTCATGCGCTATGTTTGCCACAAGCTGGCCCAGCGCGGCCATCTTCTCACTCTGTATCAGCAAGTCCTGTGTGCGCTGAAGGTTGTCCAGTGCTTCTTCCAGTAGCGATGTCTTTTCTTCCAGCGCATTGTTCTTGATGTACAGCAGTTCGTTCTGCACACCTATCGCCTCTTTCTGCTGCGTTACTTCTTTCGTGCGCACCGTTACCTGGCTCTCCAGCCAGCGGTTCCGCGCACGTATGTAGCGGTGCCGGTATTGCACAAACCCATACACCCCGCCCATGAGCAGTGAGAGCACAAGCAGCCGGAACCACCACGTCTGGTAAAAGCGTGGCAGCAACACAATGCGCAGGGTGGCACCTTTCTCATTCCATACGCCATCGTTGTTTGCGGCTTTTATCCGAAAGGTGTAATCGCCCGGCCCCAGCGTGGTGTAATAGGCTGTGGTGCGCCGGCCAGCTTCTACCCACTCGTCTTCAAAGCCTTCCAGTCGGTATTGCATCTGTACTTTTTCAGGCGCCTTTAAGCAGAGGCCTGCATACTGTATCTCTATTTTATCAACGCCAGGCGCTACCTCAAAGTAGGTCCCATTCACCGCGCGGCGCTCGCCATCTACCACGATGCTCTCTATCTGCACAGGAGGTGGCAGTTCGTTCAGGGCCAGCCTGCTGGGTTCTATCATGCTCAGGCCGCGCGCTGTCGGGAACCAGATGCGGCCCTGGTCATCGCGGATGGCGCTGGGGTGGCCGTTCGGCGTGCACTCGCTGCTGCGCATCCCGTCGCTACGGTCGTACCGCTGCATATTGATGCGCTTGCTCTGCCCCGTTGCATACTCACTCAGTTGCTGCTTGCTCACACGGTACACGCCATTGTTGCTGCCCATCCACAAGGTGCCCCGCCCATCATCCACAATCTGGAATATCGCCTCGCCATACACCCCCCCGCTCGTGCGAAAGTTCACCACCTTGTCATCCACCAGCTTGTCCAGCCCGGCATTTGTGCCTATCCATAAGCAACTCTCAAACTTATCATAGTAAAGCCCCATCACCACATCGCTGGTCAGCCCCATCTGCTTGTTATAGGTAGTGAACTTGCCGTTGTTAAAGCACATAAGCCCGCCACCATCCGTGCCGAACCATAGCGCGCCGCGCGGGTCCACCACCATGCTCAGTATGGAGTTGTTTGTTAATCCTTTCTCAGTATTGTAGTTGGTAAACTTCTGCCCGTCATAGTAGCTCAGCCCGTTTGTCGTGGCAAACCACAGCGCGCCAGAGGCAGCATTCGCAGGGTCAGCCGGCAAGATGGCCCTTACGTAATTGTCCGGCAGGCCGTTCTTGTTGTCATAGTGCGCTATTACGCGCCCATTTTTATATACATCCACGCCCTGGCTGTAGCACGATATCCAGAGGGCCCCGTCAGGCGCTTCATACACAGAACGGATGTAGTTGCCCGAGAGGCCATTGGCTTTTGTAATGTGGCCAAAGGCACCATTGGCGTAGTGGCTTAGCCCGCCATTGTACGTGCCTACCCACAGGCCGCCGTCTCGCGCCTGCGCCACACAGAATGCGATGTCCGCACCCATACCTTCCGCCGTGCCATAGTTGGTAAACTTGCCCTCTTTAAGGCGGTATAGCCCGCCGCGGTCTGTGCCAAACCACAGGTTCCCCTCGCGGTCTTCTAGTATGCTCTGTATCTGGTCATCGTCCAGCCCTTGCTTGCTCGTCAGGCTCTCAAAACGGCCGCGCCAGTAGCGGTTCAGCCCGCCCAGGAAGGAGCCTATCCATATAGCGCCGCTTCGGTCTGTCACGATTTGGTTGATGCGGTTGTCGCTCAGGCCCTCTGCCGTGCTGTAGCGCTTCAGGGTTTCGCCCTGCTTCACCAGCAGCCCGTCGTCTGTGCCCATCCACAGGTTGCCCTGCCCATCCAGCATAAGGGCAAACACGTTTTTCACGTTGTAGGGCTTTAGGCTTATCTCCTGCGGTTTCCCTTCGCGCAGCACATACAGGCCGCTGCGTGTGCCCATCCATAGCGCACCCGCCTTGTCTTCAGCAAAGCAGAACACCGCACGCTTACCCAGGGTAGCGGGCTCGTTCAGGGTCACCACTTTGCCGCTGTCTATGTAGCTCAGCCCTCCCCGTGTGCCGCACCAGATGCGCCCCCTGCTGTCTTCATACAGTTCTATTACGGTATTGTGTGCCAGGCCCTGTTGCGTGGTATAGGCGGTAAACACGCCATCTTTCAGTATGCCCACACCCGCGCCGTTGGTACCCATCCAGAGGTTGCCCTTGCGGTCTTCCAGCAGCGCAAAAATGCCATGGCTAGTTAGCCCCTGCGTGTTGGCCAGGTTGTACACGGTAAACTGCTGCCCGTCAAAGCGGGCCGCGCCCTGGTAGGTGCCCACCCATAGGTAGCCGTCGCGCGTTTGCAGCATGGTATTGATGCTGTTTTGCGGCAGGCCCTGGTCGCGCTGCCACTTGTCCAGCACATACTGGGTTAGCGCCTTGTTGGGGTCCAGCCGCTGCGCACGCAGAACTGCCGCACCGCTGATCAGGCTCAGCAGTAGCGCAAGGGCAATGTATGTAAAGGTAAACCTGTAGGGGGCTGCTGTCACGCGGAGGGTTTTCGGCGGATGAATACGGCAAGTAATTTACAAGCATTTGAAGTGCCTGGGCTACCTTTGTTTGCCACCACCCGCTAAGTATCTTTCGCACATGGATTTCAACTTTCAGCAGATTCTCACCGTAACGCTCACCCTCTTCGCCATCATTGATGTGCTGGGCGCCATCCCGCTCATTGTGTCGCTGCGGGCCCGCAACCCTGACATTCAGAGTGGTAAGGCTACCCTGGTATCGGGCGCCATCATGGTGGCGTTTCTGTTTCTGGGCGAGAGCATCCTGGTGCTGGTGGGGGTAGATGTGGCCAGCTTTGCGACAGCAGGCTCCATCGTTATTTTCATTCTGGGGCTGGAAATGATTTTGGGCTGGGAGTTTTTCAAGCCCGACACACACCCAAGCAGCAGCAGCATTGTGCCCCTCGCATTCCCACTCATCGCGGGCACGGGCACCCTAACCACAATCGTTACGCTGCGGGCCGATTATGCCGTGGCCAACATCATCGTGGGCATCATCCTGAACCTGGGCATCGTGTATGCGGTGCTGCGGGCCACGCCCTGGCTGGCAAGCAAGCTAGGGCGCGGCGGGCTGGATGTACTGCGCCGCGTCTTTGGCGTGCTGCTGCTGGCCATCGCCGTCAAGCTGTTTAAAACGCACAGCGGGTTCTTTCATTGAGCCCCCACGCACGCACGTGCGCATTTGCATAACACTGTATTTGCGCCAAGCGGGGTTGACGCGTAATCCAACGTTTTCGTATCTTTAATGCGTTCGGTGTCGGGGACACCACGCGGCTTCAGAAGCCCCGCCCGAACGCAAATACTCACGTTAACAGTAATGCTATGAGCGACCGTCAAAACCGACAGAAATTACTTTGACGACTTTTTCAAATCCTTCAATCCCCAATCGGACATACTATCAATAATTGGCAACAAAGTTTGACCGTATTTTGAAATTTTGTATTCCACTCTTGGCGGAATTTCTGCATAAATAATTCGTTCCAAAATATTATCTTCTTCCATTTCACGAAGTTGGTTAGCCAACATTTGCTTACTAATATCAGGAATTGCTTTTTGCAATATAGAAAAACGATTACAATCTTTTCTTATCAAATGAATAATGACAGGCTTCCATTTGCCACCTATTTTATTCAGACAATGTGTAACTGGGCAATTATTCGGGTTGAATTCTTTTGTTTTTCTTTTATTCTCCATTGGTCTATATTTTTAGACTATAGCCATAATTATTGACTACACTTGTTATTGGGACAAAGGTGATATTTTTGTCAAGTTATTAAATTACGATTATGCAAGCAATCATAAGAACCAAAGCAGGCAAAGAATTTTCTACAATGAAAGTTCAAAATATAGAAAGTCCTAAAACACAATTAGGCGAATTAAAAGTGAAAATGGTATCAAGTCGGATTAATCCAGTAGATATGGATTTGATGAAGGGCTTTCCTACCTTGAAATACAAAAATCCACAAATTGGTGGTATTGATGGTACTGGTATTGTACTGGAAGTTGGACAAAATGCAAAAGAATTTTCAGTGGGTGATAAAGTTATTTTTTTCCGATTGTTCAGCGACATTGGAACATGGTCAGAGGAAATTACTATTCCAGCAAACTATTGTGCAAAAATTCCAACCAACATAGACGTAAAGGAAGCAGGAACAATTGCTTTACCTTTACTAACAGCTTATGATAGTTTGACGCAACTAAACGCAAAGAAAGGAGATAAAATACTTATTCACGGAGTTGGCGGTGGTGTGGGTTTTCAAGCATTACAAGTAGCCAAGCAAATGGGACTTTTTGTTATTGGCACAGGTAGTCAATCAGACAAAGCGGTTTTAGACAAAGCAGGACTTGATCAATTTATAGACTATAAAACACAAGACTTTTCACAAGTTTTAAATACTAAAGAAGTTGATTATATTTTTGACGTGCTTGGTGATGAAATTCTAAAACAGTCAATTGCTTTGCAACCTAAAAAAGTAGTTTCTATAAAATTTGTTGATACTTCAAATATGCACAAAGCAGGAGTTACCTTGCCAGGTATTATGAAATGGTTGATGAAAATGATGATGGGGAAATTCGTAAAACTTGCATAGAGAAATAAGGTGGAACTCATAGGGCAAGTTACAGGAGCTAATGGAAAAATGTTGCAAAAAGCAGTTGACCTAATAAGTGTAAACTATATTTCAAGAGACTTTAAATCACTATCATTAACGGACATTTCAACAAACGGACTGACTAAAAATGATGTTGGGAAAGTGATAGTATTCTGATAAAATAAATAAGCACTACTGCCAACAGCGGTTTTGCGTCAGGCGGGGTTTCGTGCTTCGTTTGACGCCCTATAGCACGCGCGAGCCTCTAGGCTCGTGCGCATGATGATACCGAGCCTCCTGGCTCGAAATAGATCAATTTCATAAGCATCTGTTTTGCGGATTTATAACACGGTGCATAGATAGATTCAAATATAGAGGATGAGCGTAGACGCTCGAAAATTTGCTGCGCACGAGCCTAGAGGCTCGCGCGTGCGTGTGGGGATTCGCATACGGCTAAAGACACTCTAGCCATCATCATAAAATCATAAACAACTATAGTTGAGTATTGCAAATTTCTTTCGATGCCAATATATTTGTTTCTAGGCTATACCGAAAATATACAAACCATGAGAACCCCGTTCATTGCCCTGCTACTGTTTACTTACATTTTAGCAAATGCCCAGGGTGCCGACCGCGGCATGAAGGCTGCCACCACCCCAACGCAAGTTGTGCGCGTGGCGCTGGTCATCGGCAATGGTGCCTATACGGATAGCCCCCTACGCAACCCAACCAATGATGCCACCGCCATAGCTGCTGAACTGCGCGCCTGCGGTTTCGACGTCACGCTACTCACAAATGCAAATCAGCAGCAAATGGAAACCGCTGCCGCCACCTTTGGTAACAAGATCCGTAACAACCAAGGCGTGGGGTTGTTTTACTATGCCGGGCACGGCATGCAAGTACAGGGCGAAAACTACCTGATACCCATCGGGGCTAACATTACCGTGGAGGGCGACGTAAAATACAAAGCCATGAACGTTGGCCAGCTGCTGGCACAAATGGAGGCCGCCCATAACAAAATGAACATCGTGGTGCTGGATGCCTGCCGTAACAACCCCTACGCCCGCAGCTTTAGGAGTGCGGCACAGGGCCTGGCCCAAACCAACGCACCCACAGGCAGCTTTGTGGCCTACGCCACAGCCCCCGGCAGCGTAGCGGCCGATGGCACCGGCAGCAATGGCCTCTATACCCAAGAACTTTTAAAGGCCATGCGCACGCCAGGCCTGGGTTTGGAGCAGGTATTTAAACAGGTGCGCGCCAATGTACTGCAAACCAGCGCCCGCAAGCAAGTGCCTTGGGAAAACAGCAGCATTGTGGGCGACTTTTATTTTAGGGGGGGCAGCGGCGCGGCAGCGGGCACGGCACCTACTGCTGCTGCTACGGCACCTGCCACGGCTGCTGCCCCTACAGCCGCCGATATAGATGCATGGTTTAGAAAAGGCCGTGAGTTTAACAAAGAAAAAAATTATACCGAAGCGATCGTATGGTATCGCAAAGCCGCCGACCAAGGGTATGCCCGTGCGCAAAGTGATCTCGGAGACATGTATTACAAAGGCCAAGGCGTGCCGAAAGACTACACCCAAGCCGTGGCATGGTACCGCAAAGCCGCCGACCAAGGAGATGAATACGCACAATGCGTTCTTGGCGATATGTACTACAACGGCAAAGGCGTTGCACAAGACTTTGCCCAGGCCGCGGTTTGGTACCGCAAAGCTGCCGACCAGGGACTTGATTTCCAACATTACGCACAAGCCGTTCTTGGCAGTATGTACTACAACGGCAAAGGCGTTGCACAAGACTTTGCCCAGGCCGTGGTTTGGTCCCGCAAAGCTACCGAAGAGAGATATGGCCAACCCGAAGCGGAGAACAACCTCGGCACTATGTATCTAAACGGGCACGGCGTGCCGCAAGACTATGCCCAAGCCCTAGCCTGGTACCGTAAAGCCGCCGGCAAGGGATATGCTGCTGCGCAATACAACCTCGGCCTGATGTACTTTAAGGGCCAAGGCGTGCCGCAAGACTACGCCCAGGCCCTAGCATTGTACCGCAAAGCCGCCGCACAAGGAAACGAAGATGCCAAAGCCGCCCTTAAACGCCTGGGCGCTGAGTGAGATATGGCACCAATAGTAGCGCAGTGGTAAACCCAGCCCGCGCGAGCGTCTTCGCTCGTGCGCTGTCAGTGTGAGCCTTCAGGCTCGGCTTGATTTCATTGATTAGTACATAGGGGTGTTTTCCAGGAATTAAATGTACTGGATGAGGACGGATGCTTGAATGTTTGCTGCATACGTGCGAAAACGCTCAAGCGTTCGCTTGAGAATACTGTTTAATAAAGCACTAAAGCCGGAGTCGCGCACAATAGGAGCCTTTACCTGTACCTCCCGAAATGCTTTACCTGTATCCAAGTGTTTGTAGTAGGATGCAGTAACTGACCAAAAACATTTTAGAAAATTGAACAAGTATTGCCGTCATTTTGTTTTATCGCATAGATAAATGTTCAAATGATGATTGCCCAAAAATTCGATGTCCTTTTCCAACGACTTCTATCAGAGGATACGAAAAGAAGAAGCGAAGTAGTTATTCTAGCCATCGCCATTGCGAGTTTCCTTATTCACCTTACAATTATATACCTAGTAGATTTTGGCATTATTTCTTTAGGTGCATCTTCAGAATTACTCACAAACCCTATAGCCGCCATCTATACCCCGTTTTCGTTTATCCTGGTGTATGAAGTATACTTGTTAATACACTACCTACCCAAGTCTCTCACCACTTACATTAGCAAACAATATGAAATTATCACGCTTATCATTATCAGACGTTTGTTTAAGGATCTCTCCGCTTTGTCCCTTTCAAATAATTGGTTCGAAATCAAATATGATCTACAGTTTACATATGACATTGTAGCATCACTACTACTTTTTTTCCTCATTTATCTATTCTTAGCACAGAGTAAAAAAATATACAGGGTAGACGAAAAGAAAGAACGACATATTGAAGGCTTAACCAGGTACATAGCGTTAAAAAAGGTACTGGCTGTTTTTTTGGTACTTGTAATCATATTCTTTGCCGCTTATTCATTTCAGCACTGGCTCGTGGCCGTTATTAACCCGCTATCTGAAACCGGTGTTTCCTTTACGAATATTAACAATATATTTTTTGAGCAATTCTTTACCATTTTAATTATCGTTGATGTCATTTTGCTCTTGTTCTCATTCTTTTACACGGACGAGTTTCACAAGGTTATTAGAAACTCAGGGTTTATTATTTCTACTATTCTAATCAGGTTGTCGTTTTCTGCAAGCGGATTGCTAAACAACATCCTAATTGTTTCGGCTATAATTTTTGGGCTTTTAATTCTCATCATTCATAACAAGTTTGAAAGCTTTATAGCGAAAGAGAAGAATAGTGATTAAGAAACTGAACTAATAGAATAGATGAGCTCAACAAATATGTACACGGGTGAGCCCGAATGCTAGATAAGCGTGCCACCTATATATAGCGGAAGGCACTTAATTCCAGCATATGTTACGATTTCAGTATCTCTATCCCCCGCACCAGCAAAGACGATCTCGCTTGCATCGGGGATCTATTACGAACTTGTTTATGCTATAATGGCATCCATATTGTGTTTGCGACTATAGGCTACCCCCTTGCGGCTGTCGATTCATGCTAACCCCTCTACGCACATCACCAGCCATCACTTATTTCAACTAAAGATTGGCCTGCTAGAAGCCGTAGTGCAGGTGTCAACTGTTGCAACAAAATGGATTGAATCCGACTGTTTGATGTATTCCCTACTGTTAACCAGATAACTTTAGGAGGTGCCCCGAACCGGTTCAACAATTCAACAAAGTCTTTATCTTTTGTGAGCACTATGGCATTTGCCTCTCTGGCTCCTCTGAATATTTCAATATCCTTCGCATCTCTAAGGCCAAGGCTTTTTACAGAATGAGCATCAATGCTCATGCTATCACCAAACTGCTTCACCAGCCATTCAGCGAGGTATGGAGAAAGCTGAGCATCTACCCAAATTGTCACAGGCGAATAATGGGGTGGTTGAGCCGAACACTCGCAAACTGAATACAGGCTTGTATATCCAGTAATTCTAAATCGGGCATCTCCGCTACAATCTGAACGGGTGTAAGCCCATTGGCTAGGAGGTCTAATACATCAGACACACGAATACGCATGTGCCGTATGCATGGCACACCGCCACACTGTTCAGGGTCTATGCTTATTTTATCCAGTAGGTTCATGCTTCAATTTAGGGTTGTTTTTTCTTTAACCCAAATGAGGTTGTCAAGAGATTCTAAATCAAGTGAGAGATTAAATTTTAATGCACGCCGCCCTACGCAATAATCTCATCCATATTGTGCTTGCGCCGGTAAGCTACCACCTGCCGCTGTAGTGCAGCATTTTCAGCCGCACCAAGTTCAGGGTTGGTGCGCAGCAGTGTAGCTGCCGCTTCGCGTGCGGCCACAACGATGGGCGCATCGGTAGCCAGGTCGGCCAGTTTGAATTCCGGTATGCCGCTCTGCCGCGTACCCAGAAAGTCGCCTGGGCCGCGCATCTCCAGGTCCACCTGCGCCAGCCGGAAGCCATCCGTGGTTTCTACCATCGCCTGCAGCCTGCGCAGGGCCAGGTCGCGCGGGCGGCTCTGGGTCATAAGTATGCAGTAGCTCTGTTCGCCGCCGCGGCCTACGCGCCCGCGTAGCTGGTGCAGCTGGCTCAGCCCAAACCGGTCTGCATGTTCTATCACCATCACTGTGGCATTGGGCACATCCACACCTACTTCTATCACGGTGGTGCTCACCAGTATATGCAGTTTATGCGCTTTGAAGCGTCGCATGATTTCCTCTTTCTCATCCGCTTGCAGGCGCCCATGTAGCAGGCCCACGCGCGATTCCTTAAAGAATCCTTCATGTTGATGAAAGCCATTGATCGCATCCGTCAGGTCGGTGTTTGCGCTTTCTTCCACCAGCGGGTACACCACATACACTTGGCGGCCAGCAGCTAGCTCTTGCCGCAAGAACCCCCACATGGCCAGGCGGTTTGCATGGGTGCGCATCACGGTGCGTATGGGCTTGCGGCCCGGCGGCAGTTCGTCTATCGTGCTCACATCCACATCACCATAGAGCGTCATGGCCAGGGTGCGGGGTATGGGTGTGGCCGTCATCAGCAGGTTGTGCGGGTAGTGCGGCACCCCGTTCACGGGTTTCACTTTGTGCCACAGTTTGCTGCGCTGCAGCACGCCAAACTTGTGCTGCTCATCTATGATGGTGAGGCCCAGGTTTCTGAACTGCACGGGGTCTTCTATCAGGGCATGCGTGCCCACAGCTATACTACTGCTGCCAGAGGCTAGCGAGCCAAATGCTCGCGTGCGTTCGGCCTTGGTAAGGCTGCCGGTGATAAGCTCGGTGCGTATACCCAGCGGGTGCAGGTATCGTAACAAACTCTGATAATGCTGCTCGGCCAGTATCTCGGTGGGGGCCATCATGGTGGCCTGGTAGCCATTGTCCAGCGCCATGAGCATGGCCAGCACCGCCACAATGGTTTTGCCACTGCCTACGTCGCCCTGCACCAGGCGGTTCATCTGGTAGGGTTTGGCTACATCAGCACGGATTTCTTTGATCACACGCTTCTGTGCGCCGGTAAGCTCAAAAGGCAGAAATTCTGCATAAAAGCGGTTGAAGTATTCGCCAATTTTCTCAAAGGGGTGTGCCGGGTGTGCCGTCTGGGTAAGGGCTTTACGCTGCTGCAACACTAGCTGAAACAGCAGCAGTTCTTCAAACTTAAGGCGGTGCGCCGCCTGCTGCTGCTGCTTAACGCTATCAGGAAAGTGGATAGCGCGCAGTGCCGCAGCGCGTGCTGCCACCTGCCACTGGCTGCACTGCTCAGGTGTGAAGAAATCGTGAATAGCGGGTTTTGTGGCCAGCAGGGTGTGCAGCAGCTTGCGCAGGCCGCGGCCGTCCAGCCCTGCGCGCTTCAGCCCGTCTGTGCTGGGGTATAGTGGCACAATGCGCAGGGCATCCAGTGCGTCGTCTTCTGCTTTCAGCAGCTCCATTTCGGGGTGCGTAAACTGTGGCGCTCCCTTGTAAAACTGCGGCTTGCCATACAGCACCACCTGCATGCCCGGCTTGTATTTTTCAGCTATCCACTTGGCCCCCTGAAACCATACCAGCTCCGCACCGCCGCCAGCAGCATCCGTCAGGCTGCCGCGCAATATGCCTTTGCCCTTAAACCGATTCTCCATGCGGAAAGGGCCCAGCTCACCCACTACGGTTACCGCATCGCTCTCCTCTTTCAGGCTGTGTAGCAGCGTGGGTTTGCTGCGGTCTATGTAGCGGCGCGGGTAGTAGTGCAACAGGTCTTCGTAGGTGTATATGCCTGCCTCGCGCTGCAGTAGCTCGGCACGCTTGGGGCCTACCCCTTTCAGGTACATAATGGGCTGCTGCCAGTAGTCGTACGTAGCCAAGCGCTGGGTGTGCCTAGAAAGAAATTTGCGGTATGAACGTTAGCCCAAAAATAGGCCGCAGCTGGGGCAGTCTAGCCGGCCTTGCACGGTGGCGGCATCACAAGCCGGGCAGTGCGAGGCAATAGGAACCTGCACCCCGAACGAAGCCTGAAACTGCTCGGCCGCTTCGGGCGTACTCCAAAACTCTATCGGCCCTACAGCAGGCGTGTACATATACAAAGCTGCCGCCTGCTCATGCTGCACCCAGTAGGGTATGCCCGCACTGTCTAACCAGATTTGAAGCTTTAGCGCTTCGTTCTGGCTGTAGGCTTTGGCCAGGCACACGAGGGGTTCGCTTTGCTGGGCGGTAGTGTGCTCGTTTTGCAAATGTGCTGTCGGTTATTCTTTGAAGACTACTGGCGTGGTGCGAATGGTATTGCTGATGTTGCCTGCCTCATCCAATATAAAGATATCATACGAACCCACTTCAAAGGTATTGTCTATGTTTAAGCGAGACTGCAAGGGCAGCAGCAGCGTGATGGTGCCCTCTATGCTGCGGGCATTGTCGCTGGGGCTGGCCTTGGGGAATACACCCCCTTGCAGGCTGCCCACCACTACGGAATCTGTGCTGCCTACGGGGGGCGGGAATACGAGCGGGTAGCCGGGCCGGTTGTCGTTGTAGTAAAAATTGGGGCTGCCAGTGGTGCCGCTGCGGCCTAGGTTGCCATCGCCATCCTGAAAACTGATGGTAACCGAAAGGGTAACAGCACGGCTTAGGCTCCGCGCATCAGACAGGGTATCGGGAGAGACGCGCACAAAGCTGATAACGGGTGTGTTTGAGAAGGGCTGGCGGGCACGTATGCAGCCTGCCAGCAGGGCTGTCGCAGCCAAGAAGCTCAGAATCAGGGCCCTAGGGCCTAGTAAAAACACGTAGAGCGGGTGGCTATGCATGGCATAAAGCTAACGCGAAGGGCGGCACTAGAATTATCTGGTAACGCAGTGTAAAGATGCGTATTCTGTTGTAAAGCAAAGGAATAGAAAATTCTAGTAACTATTTTTAGCAAGGGGCTTGCCTTTAATGCTTAGGGGCTTTAACTTAGGGCTTTCATGGTTTAGTTTAGGTTGATCGGTTCCCGTGTCGGTTCCCCCGGTGCGGGAATTTTTTTTGCCCTTGCTTCAGATCTGCGCTAGGGGCCGCTGCCCGACTCCCGCCGCGCAGCGGCGCAAGCTCCCCGCCTTATTTAAGGCGGGGTGTCAATGAAACGCCAATAGGTGTTTCATTGACGCGGCGGTTGAATATATATACACCCAGCACGCACCCCCATTCCCGTCATATAGTGCCTGTCATTCCCGCGAAAGCGGGAATCTATCCTAGCATACAATACTCCTACCAGAAAGCATGGTTTACAAAAACTTTTTTTTACTTACATTCTACATGCCCTTCGGAACATGTCGAATAACGTGGGGTATGCGGCTTGAGCCGCAATGAAACTGTGCACACAGCTGGATCCGCGCGCATGCCAGGGGGATTAGGTACTGCCACAGCCGTTGTGGACTATGAAAACCTAGTGCATCGGGTTGGGAAAGTGATTTTTCAAATCATATAGGTCTACGTGAACTTCATCAAGTTTACTCACTAGTGATTTCAGATTTTGGCTGTACTGCATCAGCTCAATTATCTTATAGATATGCTTTTTATCCTGGGCATTAATATATGAATCTAATCGATTCGTATCTTGATCCAGTTCAATCAATACCGCAGTTGTTTCAGCCTGCCCCATCAGATGAATGTTGTGGAAATATTGACATTCCATTACTTCCAGCAATAGATTAAATAAGCCGGGTTCGATATAGCCGTTAAAGTCAGTAATCAATGTGCGTATTTGCTTTAAAACTGAATCATGGTAGTTTTCAAAACACTTTTTTATTGTTCGCTTGTGAAATAGCAAATCCCAAGACTCAGGATACTGCAGAGAAACGATTTCAAATTCTTCATGAACGCTTGCTCGTTTGACTAGCTCTGAATAGCTATTTATAAAATCATTCTCGTTTCTAATTTTTTCATTCATCAAATATTTCCAAGCCAGGTGTTTCCAGATCGAAAAATAGGAGGCAATGATTGATTGAACCTCTCTCAATATTCGTTGATCAATAGATATTCGCTTCTTTCGTTCCTTCCGCTCAATCATATTGTCGATGATAAAAACGGTTACACCTACACTAATGATCTCGGTGAGCAAATTGTTGCCTAAATCTTTGCTGAAAATCATCAATGTTATCGCCAGTAACAAGCCTATGAGCAGTACAATTTGCAGATCGTAATTTTTTTTAGCTAGCCTGGCTCGTAATCTCATTGGGCTTTAAAATTATTGGCGGTATATAGTTAAACTGATTTAGTTATCAGCTGTCATTGGGTCAATGATAGAAGATATCTTACAAATCAAATTGGCAGGAAACCCACCCATCTCCGCGTGTATCCGAATTAAATCCTCATTGGGCGCCATGTATACACAATACAATTTATCTCCAGCCACATAACTTTGAACCCATTGTATGTCGGTGCCAATCTTACAAATAACATCTCTTGATTTTTGAGCCAATGCTTTCAATTGTTCCGCTGTCAGTTGATGCGCACCGGGAACTTCCCTTTCAACAATAAATCGTGGCATAGTAAAGTATTTTAGTTCGTAAATGATTCAGCAAAATTTGCTAGATTTTACTGTCTTAAATACTAAAATCGATTCAGATGCTGGTAATTTTGATTCTAGCTCAATCAAAATCAAGATTTACTTTCTCTATACTTCATTTAAAAGACTAAGGTACCGGGTGGGCGTAATTGCAAAATACTTTTGGAAGCTTTTGGAAAAGTAAGAAGGGCTGGTAAAACCCACCGCGAAAGCTATTTGTGCAATGGTATCTCCGCTTTTCCTTAAAAGGTGCAAAGCCTTTTGTAAACGATATTCAGTAATAAGTGAATTCGGAGTTGTATCTAGGAGGGTTTGCGTTAATCTATTTAACCCGGATTTACCCCACGTCCGCGCGAGGCTGTGCCTCGTGTGGCGTATTCCGTGTGCTTCAACACACCTGTAGGCAAGGCCCACAAACCAATCAACGCACGATGTGTAACCTCGCTTGGACTAAGGTTGCGTTACTTTTAGTTAAACGGGATATCTATACCCCTGAAAATTACAGAACTGAGAAACCTAAATTTTGAATACAATTTGATTGTCAAATACTTATGCTCAAAACAACAAAGTTGACGCAACATCTCAACTCATTTCACAAATTATTACCATAGCCTTTAATAAGATGCCCATACCTAGAACCTAACAAGAGTAAAGAAAACATAAATATTAAGAAATATACAAACATAGTAAGTAGAAATATTTTATTTGATTCTACAGATGGCTTTATTCTCTTTTCTACAATAATCTTTTTTATCCTTCTAAACTCGTTCAAATGGTAATAAATTGAGCATATAAGCAGGAGTATGAATATGGATAAAAAAAATGCGGCTAATTGGGCCAATAATAAATGAAATAACTACTATTACAATATTAATAAAAGAGGCAGAAAAAACTATAAATCCACATAGTGCATTTCCATATTGCATATCAAGCGTGTCTCCATAAGTCTTTGCTTTTATCGAATGTTCGATTAGTTTCTCATAGAAAGGAAACTCGGATGTGAATTTCATTTTATTTCTTTTGCTAAATAATAGGCTAACCTACCACCAAAGTAAACAAGGCTACCAATTGCAATTGCAAGTACTACTACAGGGGCTGCAGCCGCAAATGCGGTAGTAGCTACAAACCCACGCTAATCGACATGTTCCGAAGGGCATGTCGAATGCAAGATAAACAGGATTTGTAATCCCGATTTCTGGAAACCTCACCACCAGGCAGAAATCCACAGCCCGAAGCAGCGCAGGCTGGGCGTTGTCTGAGGGCCGCCTCAGCCCGAGTTCGCAGGGTCGAGCAGTCGCGTGGCGGTGGCCCCGCGGCCTCGGAGCGCCCGGTGTACTTGGCAAAGTCTATCCCGCTTGCGGGACTCGACGAAGTCGAGATCAATGGCAATACGCTGCGCTTCGCGGCAGAAGAAATGCAACGTCGATTCCCTTTTGTATTCTGTTCCGCAAAAGAAGAACGTAGAGCAGACTAGGGGGTGAGGTCCATACCAGCACCCGCTATGTTGACAGCATTGGCGCCTTCGCTTGTGCGGCACTTACAAAACATTGCTGCCCCTACTCGTCATCTTCCTTCTCTTTCGGCTGGCCGTTGTACTTTTTGGGGTACTCATACAGCAGCCGCTTGGCGCAGTCGGCGCCTATCTCATCCCACGTTTCTATTTTTAGCGCAAGCCCATACAGCGCGCAGGTTTGTAGGTTTTCCATTTGTGCCGCCTTGCACAAAAAGTTAATCAGGTTGGTCAGCCCCGGGTTGTGGCCTATGATCATCGCCCGCTCTATGTCATTGCTGGTTTCCGCCAGAATGTGCAGCAGGCTTTTCAGGCCGGTTTCATACAGTTCATCTACATACTCTACGCGCTTCTGGTCCACACCCAGCATCGGCAGGATGATGTTCGCGGTAAGGGCTGTGCGCTTAGAGGGGCTGCAGTACACCAGCTCGGGCTGCACGCCTTGCACCTTGAAAACCTCGCCCATCATGGGGGCATCGCGCAGGCCGCGCTTGTTCAGGGGCCGGTCGTAGTCCGGTAGCTCCGTGTCGTCCCAGGCCGATTTGGCGTGGCGCAGCAGGTAGAGCGTACGAGGCATGGGGGGTGTGGGTGCCGACAGCGGAGGGAAAATAAGGTGGCTTTAGGCCTTTTGGGTCACCAGTGACCCACCAAGTTAATTCGTAAGTAAAATAAAAAGCCGCTTGCAGTAAACAAGCGGCTTAAAACTTAACGATAACCTAATATATAGTGCGGCAACAAGTTCAAAATAGGCCTTGAGGCCGCAAGGCATTTACAGCGTTAACGGCAACTTAATAGTCACGGCTGCCACGGCCGCCACGGTCTCCACCGCCACGGTTAAAGCCGCCACGGTCTCCGCCACGGAAACCACCCCCACCGCCTTGACGGTCACGGTTGAAACCACCGCCACTGCCACCACGGTTAAAACCACCGCCACTGCCACCGCTGTTAAAGCGTGGAGCTGGGCGTTCTTCGCGTGGGCGAGCTTCGTTAACTTTAAGTACACGGCCTTCGTACTCACTACCGTTCAGGCCATTGATGGCCGCGTTTGCTTCTTCGTTGCTATCCATTTCAACGAAGCCGAAACCACGCGGTTCGCGCGTGATTTTGTCTTTGATAATCACTGCTGAAGATACATTACCGTACCGTCCGAACAGCTCGCGCAGGTGCGTGTCTGCCACGCCATTGGCGAGGTTGCCAACATAAATGTTCATGAAAAAAGAAAAAAAGGAATGAGGGAAAATTGCGGCAGCAGAAAAAAAGGCCTATCACCGCTAGATTACAAAGGTAAGTAAAAAAAAGAAAGCCGCTTTACCCACAGCTAAAATAAAGTGGGGCATGCCCGTGTAAGCCCCTAAACACCAAGACGTTGTGCCAGAGGCCATTTTTGCGTAATCCACACCTGCTGGGCACTACAGGCACCTGGTTTACAACACCCGCACACCGCGCCGCCCCAGCCAGGTCGCTATCCGCGAGGGGAAGCTGGGGTAATAGGTGACGATGCCCTTTCTTTTCTGCTGAAACCCCGCCGCAAATATCTTATCGGTAGGGATGGCGGGGTGCACAAAGGGGTTGTTTGCCGGGCCCTGGCCGTACTTCCAGAAGCGGGTTTTCATGCCGCCCAGGTTCTAGATGATCATGTCCAGGTGTTTGTAGTCGCTGTTTTGGGGCAGTTGGTTTATGTACCACATGCTCAGGGCATAGTCTCCCGTGTACGGGAAGTTTGCAAAGAGCGAGCCGAACAGGTGAAAGCGCGTATTGGCGGCTTGCTCCCGAAAAGCCTCTATGATCTGCAGGCGCGCATTCAGGTTGATCTGCAGCGCCTCGTGGTGAAAGGTGAACACAGGGTTCTTCTCGGCATAGTTCCAGTGAAATACCCCGTATGCCGAAAACACCTGCTGCGGCCGTGTGCTGCTGCCGTATTTGGCCACGATGTCCGTGAGCCCGGTACGAAACTGCTGGATGTTGGCGCAGTCTAGCTGGATCACGGTGGGGTTCAGCGCGCGGTACGGCTCGGCAACTTCTGGCATGCGCTGTATCAGGTATAGCCGGTCCACATTTTCTACGAACCACCGCTGGTAGTCGCGAAAGAGCTGCAGCAAAATTTCGCTGGTGGCACCAAAAAGGAAGAGGTCAAATTTGGGTTGGGTCATGGGGGCTGTCTTGTTTGGCGCTAAAGCACTAAAGCGGTGTGAACTGCATGTTTACTTTTTGTGCAGGCCCCTATCCGTGCGAAGGTGCACCCAATGCTGTCAACTTGAGAAGCTATCCCCCTCTCCTTCCCACTCCGCTGGACAGGTTCCGTGAGGGCAGGGGAGAGGTCCATACCAGCGCACGATTTAGGTGACAACATTAGCGAAGACACGCGCATGGGGCCGCGCCAGGTTGTACAAGTTGTATCCCATGGCGCGGTCGAAGTGAATGGTACTTGTTTTTAAATTAGATTGGGCCTACGTATCTCTTGAAATTCTATGAAAATACAGGCGCTATCCATTGCCCTCTTAATTTTCACTGCTCACTCAGCCATGGCACAAAAAGAGGTGACCAGTGCTGCGAAGAAGTCGTGTGAATGTTTAAGTAAGCTGAACCCCGAAGCATTAAACAAGAAGGAACTAAACTTCAGCATACTCGGGTGCCTGTCACGAAACGTTGAGGGAATTCAAAAAACCCTAGAAAAGCAAAAATTATGGACAGACTCCTCTTACTTTAAGTACTTGGGTTTGGTATCAAATGAGGCACGTACCGTTTGCCCAGAAGTATTTATAAGGCTCAGAAAGAAAGAGGTGGAGATTGATTCCTCGAAGCTTAAAATAAACCCTGACGCCGGACTTGCTCAGGGTTTTGCTCAAGCAGTTTGCAACTGTTTGGCTGTAATTAAAGATGTTAAGGAATGTATGAAGAAAGTAGGGAGTGCCAATAAATCAGAATTTGTAAGGCGGTCTACTGACGGCAACGTCGCGGCGCTCCTTTTAGATTTTTCCGGCGACGTTATGGTCGAATTGTCTGACCACTGTGATGATCCCGCGATACTATCAGACGAGAGTTTCAGACAGCTAAAGGCTTACCCAACCATTAAGACAGGATGCGAGGCCGTCGTATTGGGTGAATTTAGCATGAAAACAATGCTGGGTGAAACCCGTTTTAGGTTTACGCCTACCACCCTTCAGGAATTTTCTGAAGGTAAGCTTAAAGCCGAGTACACACTGAAATGGACAGGCTGTTCTGTTTTAATGACCTGTACATCCAGCAATTCCACATCTATTAAAGTGGGGAACGAGGTGTCTCTGGAATTAAAAAGAGCGTCCAGCAAAGGTTTTTTTGCCATTGCAAATTACCTTGGCACGAAACCGCCTGTTATCTACACCAAGATCAAGTAATAGTTTACTAGTTTCTAGGGCTAACCCTTATCATCGTCCACGCGCGGCTACTGCCTCGCGCATACGGCGCGCATGCGAATGTTAGATTGGTACCATGAAACAGATTTTGCTGAGTGCGACCATCTTACTATTACGAATCACAGCTGTTTGTCAAAACATAGATTCATTGCGCAACGCTGCCGAAGAGGGTAGTTCAAATGCTCAATTGGGTTTAGCGGACCGTTATCACTATGGGGATGGAGTTACTCAGAATGACACACAAGCAGTGTATTGGTACCGCAAGGCTGCCGAACAAGGCTTGATAGCTGCTCAATACACATTAGGGAATTCTTACTATCACGAAATAGGAGTTACCAAAGATTTGGTGCAGGCTGTGTATTGGTACCGCAAAGCTGCCAAAAAAGGCAGTCCGGGTGCTCAATACAGTTTAGGAGCTTGTTTGGATTACGGCGAAGGGGTCACGCAGAATCACACACAGGCAGTACATTGGTAACGTAAAGCTGCCAAAGAAGGTATCGCTCCCGCGCAATATCAGCTAGGAGTTTGTTATTACTTGGGCAAAGGGGTTGCTAAAAATTTCACGAAGGCTTTACACTGGAACCACAAAGCTGCCGAACAAGGAAATGAGGAAGCAGCAGCTTGGATTCTAGGCAAAGCACGAAGTGGGAATGCGGATGCTACGGATGTGTTAGCAGGTTTATATAAAAAAGGAGTTATTCAAGATCATTCACAGATTATATATTGGCAAAGAAAATCTGCAGAAAAGGGAGACGAGAAAGCAATGGTTTCGATTCGAAAGGCAGCAGAAAAGGGTGATGCGGATGCTATGGATGCGTTAGCATATTTATATGAAAAAGGAATAGGCGTTTCTAGTATGACTGAACAACCTACATACTGGCGATTAAAAGCGAAAGAGAAAGAGAAAAGAAAAGGCAGAAAGTAAATCCAACGCAATTCTGGATGTTCATCTGCACGCGCGGCCTCATCGCACGCGCGAGGCTCCGGCCTCGTGCGAGCAAGTTCATTAAACGTATTTGCACATCCCGTATATTTAAATCGAATTATACCCAACATTGGCATGCTGCAAATTCACATTGGCAGCGCACGAGCAAAGACGCTTGCACGTGGATGGGGATGATATTCAGAGCAGGTTTCATAATTGGCTTAATATGGCACACATTCTGACTAATCCGACAAGATTGGCTAGATCATATTACTGTTATGGGAAAAGAGGGCTTAATTAACTCTTCTAAAATGAAACTCTTTGCAGCAATTTTCTTGTCGCTTCTTACAGTTTTTGTAAAAAGTGTATTTTCACAAAATTACATTTTAGTAGAGAATGCCTCCGAAAATCATTGGGCAAAAATCAAAAGAGGCACAAAAGTTGGGATTGAAACAGACAGCAATGTTATTCTGTTTGTAAGGGATCCTCTAATACGTGGATCAAAAGGTGTAGGTCCTATTGCAAAAAAGTTAGTAGGTGAGATCTTCATTAAAAGTATTAGTGATACAGCGATAATATTCGGGGATACAAAATCAGATTTGGTGTTTTCGCTTTCGCCTAGTTCAATCAGGTCATTATACACTGGTAAACAGAGAGACGACAGAGTTAGGAGATATCCTCTTGTTCTTTCCTTTCCAATCGCTTTAATAGGCGTCATTTTTTTATCTGGGGGTAATAACCCGTACAGCTGGTATTTTTTGGGGGGCGCTGCTGCTTTAGCTGGTACAAGTGCATTACTTCGTGGTCCGACGAAAGTTAGGAGATATGACAAAATATCAATTGTAAAAAGAAAATGACCCTCGCCTGGACCCGCTAGCGTATCGCGCTTGGGTAGCCCGGTAAAGAGCCTGTGGTTTGAACGCGGCGCAGCCGAACTCCCCGTCGTCCGCGCGAGGTTGCACCTCGTGCGTTGATTGTTTGTAGGCTTTGCCTACAAGTGTGCTGAAAGCACACAGAACATGCCACACGAGGCACAGCCTCGCGCGGACGGCGGAGGGCAGTCGTTTTTATCTTCCTCTCGGTCTCATTATTTTTCTTAATGTCTTAACCCACCAACTCCATTCGCTACTTTTTTTGTCCTTTGTAAAGTAATTCTCCACTTTGTCAAATGCGTCTTCAATATAAGCATCGTGTAGCCAACGAATTGCGAAAGCCCATTTCAATGTTGCTGAACCTGTGGTCGTCATATCTATGGTATGTTTCAGTTGTGATTTATTTGGTCCTGATTCAAAAAGTTCAAACTTATGAAATCCATTAAAACCCGTTAAGTCAAACTGAAATTCTATTGAGTTGTCTTCTTGATAATCTGTTACAAAATATTTAATCGGACCGTGTCCACCTTTTGAACCAACTTGCAAGCCTTTGTCTAATTTCATTGGCGACCATTTGTCTGTCGCCAACATCAAGTCATTTTCTGTTGCCAGTGTTCTAAATAATTTGGCAACTTCACTTTTAGGTTGGTTTATTTCTCTATGATGAATGTTTATCACTTTCATATTATTTTCCAATTAGAATGTTGTATTCTTGCGGAATGTGAACTCCTTGAAAATGATTTATCTTGCTGTATGACATGTTCCGAAGGGCATGTCATACAGCAAGATAAAAAAGGATTTGTAATCCATGCTTTCTGTGCACGTCACAACCTAGCTCCGAAACGGGGTTACATATTTTAATGAGATAGATTTGAGCCGTTGTTATACCTTTTTATCAGTTAGTTTCAGGATCAGGTTTATATGGGCCCATAACTTTCTCAATAGGAACCCAAACTAAATAGGCCGTCCAGTTAAAGCCATCAACTGAACAATGGACCAAATACTCACCTTCATTCTGAATGCTTCTTTTGTACTTATAATCGCCACAGCCTTTGATGTTATTTTTTGCAAGTGCGCGAGTTATTCCAACATTAAAGCTTGAAGACCATTCTTTCGTGTACCTCTCAGAAAATTTCCTTTCTTTCTCCTCATTGGTAGTAGAAGAGGTATTGTTTTCACCACAACTACTAAGCGGTATAAAGGCAAATAGTAAAACCAAAAAAGAAAGTGCATTCAAAACTTTCATATTGAGAAATTTTAGGTAAAGGTTGAATATATAAATTTGAGAGAAAGCTAACTATACAAGATGTTTCTAAATGGAAACATTGCAAGCTAAATTGGATTTATGAGTCTCAACTTCTATTACATGAAGCGCAGACTGTGGGTTTGTGGTCCTTCCGGCTTTCGCGGGAATGACGCGCACCCCTACTGAGAGATTCTTGCCTCCGCCGGCATGACGCCCTTTCCCGCCCTGCGGGATTGACTTCGGCTCAGGGTGACAAGCCCATGCAGTGTAGCGGACATTGGGGCGCGTGCTGGGTGTAACAAAACTCAACCGCCCCGTCAATGAAACACCTACTGGCGTTTCATTGACACCCCGCCTTAACCAAGGCGGGGAGCTTGTGCCGCTGCGCGGCGGGAGAGATGCCGAACCGAGTTCGGCATGACGCGTACAAGACCAGGTTATTCGTCGCCGGTTTCTACAGGGTACTTGAGCAGAAAACGCTCGGTGGTAATGCCGCCGCGGATGCGCACTTTGTCCGGGTAGTAGTACACCTCCTCGCTGGGCAGCGCGGGGCGCACGCGGCCGGGTGTAAAGCGGCGGTTGCCGTCGGTATCTTCTATGATGGCAACGTTGTATTCGCCAGGCGGCAGGTAGCTAAAGTTTACGCTGCGGCCGTAGCTGGTGTAGCGGCGCTTCTGCTTGTAATCGAAGAGCACCACGATGATGTATTCCAGCGGGCTGTCTATGGCGCCACGCAGGGCACCGAACTGCTGCTGGCGGGGGTACGTGATGGCGATGCTCTGGCGCTTGTCTATCTTGTAGCCGTCTCGTGCGGTGAGGGCGCTGTCTATCTCGAGTGTGTATTTGATGAGCGTGTCCAGCGCGGTGGGCAGGTGGGCGATAACATCGTAGTGGCTTAGCTCCAGGCGGAAAGGTATTTTCTTTTTGCCAGAATCTTGCAGCGTGATGTACTTGCGGGCGGTGGTGCTGTCGAGCAGGGAAGTGCTGTAGAAGCGCAGCGCGTAGGGATTTTCGGGCGTGGTGCTTTTGCCATCGGGCCGCGCCGCGGTGAGTGTGAAGCGGCGGTCGGGTTTGCGGGGCAGGCGGAACAGCTTGCGCACGGTGGTGTCGGTCTTGTTGCCTACGGTATCGGTAATTGCGAGCAGGCGAATGGCCAGGGTATCGGTTGTTAAGGGTTTCTGCAGAAAATAAGCGATGCGCGTGGGGTCTTCGTTTAGGTACGGGGGGGTGCCTGCTACAGTCCAGCGCAGTGTGTCGGCCCCGTTTTGGTTTACGGTAATTGCTCCGGCAACTACCGCCTCGCTGAATTCCAGGATAAGCGTGCGCTCACCGCTGAGGTCTGCGGCACGCAAGCGCGGCGCGGCGGTGTCCGGCTGAAAGGAAAACAGGTTTCGGCGGATGTCCTGGTTCAGGGTGTCGAGCCGGATGGGGGTGGGGTCGTAGTCGCGGGCAACCTTCTCGCCGCCGCCATCGTACACGCCATTCCGGTTTCTATCGTTAAACCCGAAGAGCACAAACTTGCCATACGGCACGTAGGGGATGAGGAAGCTGCCGGTGCTGTCAGCGTCTATGCTGTAGGTGGGGTTAAGTTTTGCAAAGCCTTTCTGGGCCACGCTGTCAGGGTGGTAGAGCGCAACGGTAAAGCCTTTGTCGCCGAGGCCGGAAAGGGGTGAGAGTATCTGGCCGCTTACCGTGGCGCTGTCTAATCGGCTGCCGGTGCTAAAGGCATAGATGATGTTTTGCGGGATGGGGTTTTTCTCGTTCTCGTCCTTTATGCCGCGCTTGAGCACAATGCTGTAGGTGGTGTTCGGGCGGAGGGGTTCTTTGAATACGATGTCAATGTGTTTGTTGATGACCCACATGTCTGGCTGGCGTGCGAGGCGGGGCGAGACCACGATTTCGCGGTATAGCTGCGCCTTGCTGTCGATGAACTCATTGAAGGTGAGGACTACCTTTTTGGGTTGCACGTTGCGTGCGCGCATGGGGGGGCTTGTGCGCAGCAGGCGCGGGGGGCTTACATCTTTGGGCCCGCCAGTGGGTTTTAGGGGCTGGGCACAGTGCCACAGCACATTTGCCCCTATAAGAAAAAAGACTACCCGTTTTAGTGCCCGCATGTGGCGGGCAAATTACAAAATGCGGCTACGCTGCTTACGTGCACCTTACCCGCCGCTTATACCGCCGGAAACGAAGCCGTAAAGGTTGTGCGGCCAGGCACAGAGGCTACTACCAGGCTACCTCCGTACTTTTCTACGATTTCTTTGCATAGGCTAAGGCCCAGGCCTGTGCCCACCCCTTTAGGTTTGGTGGTGTAGAACGCATCGAATATACGCGGGAGCACTTCTGCGGGTATGCCGCTGCCTGTGTCGGTAATGGTGCATCTGACCTTGGGGGTGCCAGCTTCTGTGACAGCGGCTACTTCTATGTAGAGTTCGCCGCCGCGGTCGGGCAGGGCATGCAGGGCATTGGTTATCAGGTTCGTCCACACCTGGCCCAGTTCATCGCTGTTAGCCAACACAAAGCAGTTTTCCACAAAAGTGGTATGCACCTGTGCTTTCAGCTTAATCTGATAGGCATACAGGATGACGATGGTCTGCACATTTTCTGAAAGATTCAGCCGCTCGCGTTCGCTGCCTTTTTCGGCATACGCATACTTTTTCAGCGCGCGCACGATGAGTGCAATTTTGTCCATGGCCACGCCGGCATTGTGCAGGTTGTTATACACCAGCGCAGTGGTATACGTAAACTGCACAAGCCTTTCACGAAGCGTGTGCGTGAATACAGGATGGAAATCTTCTATCGGTGCCTGAAAGCCTGCGAGTATGAGTTGTTCAGAAACAACATCGGCGGAATTAAACCCATTGGTTTCGAGATAGGCTGTATAGTGTTTGCGCAGGGCACGCTCTTCGCGTGTACTCAGTGCCGGCGCAGCCTTTTGTGTCATGGCCTCTATCAATGGTTTTGCGAGCAGCAATGCGCTTTCATCTTGGGCTATCTGGGCATACTCTTCGCTTAACATTTGTGCCAGCAGGGGCTGGGTTTGTTGCAGTGCGGCCTTGCTCACGCCCAGCGGCGAGTTGATTTCGTGTATGATGCCCGCAGCAAGCTGGCCCAGGGTGCTAAGCTTTTCTGAGAGGGCGAGCTGATCTTTGGCTTGTTTGAGTTCCTGGTACTGCTCTTCGAGCTCGGTGGCATACTTTTCTTGCAGGCTCTGGTTTTCTTCTACCAGCTGCAGGGTTTGCTGTTGTGTTTCTATGAGCTCCTGCTGCGCGCTGTATGATTTGCGGCCACTGAGCGCAAGCACAAATACAGACTGATAAATAGCAAAAAGAACGACAACTACATGCAAAAAAGTGGCTTGTAATATGGAGTAGCCAAAAGGTTGTAGGACAGCAAAAACAGCCGCTAGCAGATAAGTAGCCGTAAGGGGTGCAAAGGCAAGCAAGAAACTAAATGCGAAGGGCTTGCGCTTAAGGGTCTACGTAACCGCAACCACAATCACCCACGTACAGGTGATAATAAACATGAGGTCAGAAAGATTATAAGCTATCGTGCTTCGGGTTTCTTTCCAAACGAAAAGAGCGCCAAGCAATGCGACAACAAACAGGTCAAGTAGGACGATAACATAATATGACTTGTGAAGTAGCCCCTCATGAATCTTTAAGAACCCCTTTGCAAACCGAGCCAGAAATGTCATGCTGCCCAGCGCAAACATCAGTGAAAGATGCTCTAGACCAAAGGGAAGCTCGCGCCCCAGATAGGCCATGAACAGGTTAAAGCGACATATAATATAGAGCACCAAGAGAACCAAGTGCAAAGTGAAATTCAAGTACGGCTTGTCTTTGCTCGTAATCTGGTAGACAATGTTGATGGCGAGCAAAACAACAATAACGGCCAGGAATAAAGTGTAGAGCTGGCTTCTGAAATGCACCTTGCTCAAATAGTATTGGTGGTATTCACGCAGGCTCATTACCGAAACCTCAACAAAGTAATCCCGCATTGACAAGCGGAATTCTACGGTTTCATTTTCGGCAATGTTAAGTGGGATAGCGATGTGGTCGGGCCCCTGTATCAATGTGCTTACGCTGTCGTTCAGTTGTTGAACAATCCCCTGCTTTTTAAGCACGGCATTTAAACCTGAAATGCTGCCGCCCTTTAAGAGAAAAACCCAGTACCTATTTTGGGTACTGTTTCTAAAGAACATTCTTTCTGTGTATTCATCGATAGACTCTGTGTTTGCGTTATTGCCCTTGCCGCTCACGCAGGATACAAAGTCGGAACCCTAGATAGAAAAGGGGTTTTCGGAATAGCGCGCCTCGCCCAATACGTCTTTGTTGTCTGCACAGCTAACCTCAAAGCGGTGCTCACTGCGCAGCACCAGGGTGTCTGTCTGCGCCCATGCAGTACCCTGCCACGCCATTGCTATAACAACAATGGCAGCGCATAGGGCGGCCTTGTGTGCAACGGCGTTAAGGGGCAAGAAACAAGCGAACACAGAACAAATTACTAAAACAAAGTACGGTAGCGTCAAAGTTTTTCTACGAAACGCTGTAAACCAACTACGTATTGGTATGGTCGCGATTTGCTAACTTAACATTCGTGCCCGCTGACCTGCTCACCACCACCCCTAGTGGCCTCTACTGCCCCATGGGCGACTTTTACATAGACCCCTGGCGGCCGGTATCGCGGGCCGTAATCACGCACGCCCATAGCGACCATGCCCGCTGGGGCAGCAGCGCCTACCTGTGTACGCCTGCGGGCGAAGGTGTTTTGCGGCAACGCCTAGGTACTGGTGCAGTAATACAGACACTGACCTACGGTTTAACGCGTAAGGTAAAAGATGTCTCACTTACCTTTTATCCTGCCGGGCACATTTTGGGTTCTGCGCAGGTATTGATAGAATATGAAGGTCAGTGCTGGGTGGTAAGTGGCGACTACAAGACTGAGCCAGACCGCACCTGTACGCCATTTACACCCGTGCGCTGCGATGTGTTCATCACGGAAAGCACCTTTGGTCTGCCCATTTACAAATGGCAGCCGCAGGCAGAAATTTTTGCTGACATAAACCGCTGGTGGCAGGCCAACCAGGCTGCGGGGCTGATCAGCGTGGTATATGCCTACAGCCTGGGCAAGGCCCAGCGGGTGCTGGCGGGCGTAGATGCCGCCCTGGGCCCGCTTGTGGTGCACGACAGTGTGCGGGTGATGAATGACCTCTACCGCGCTGCGGGCATAGACCTGCCAGATACTTCTTCAGAAAGTTTTAACAAAGCGCTACATGGCGGCTCACTGGTGGTAGCCCCGCCTGGCGTGGCAGATAGCGCCTGGCTGCGCAGTTTTGGGGAGGTGCGTACGGCCTTTGCCAGCGGCTGGATGGCAGTGCGCGGCGCACGCCGCCGCCAGAACCTGGATGTAGGCTTTGCGCTAAGCGACCATGCCGACTGGCCCGGCCTGCTGCAAACGATAGCGGACACAGGTGCCAGCCGCGTGCTGGTGACGCACGGCTATGTGGATGTGCTGGTGCGCTACCTGCTTGAGCAGGGCATAGAAGCCGCGCCGCTGCAAACCGCGTATGGGGATGAAGCGGAAGCGGCTGAAAAAGTAGAACAGTAGAAGCCTGATTTTGCTCAAACGGTTGTCGTAAGTTTGCGCCCATGCACTTGGCACGCACCGAACACATCCGGCAGGCCGATGCCCGAATGGCAGACCGCTATGCCTACCCCACGCTGCTGCTCATGGAGGCAGCCGGGCGTGGCATTGCCAGCAGGCTGCTGAAGCAGTACGCGGATGCTACACACTACTGCATACTCTGCGGCACCGGTAACAATGGCGGGGATGGCCTGGTGGCTGCGCGCTACCTGCACCGTGGGGGCAAAAACGTGTGGGTACTGCTGGTAGGGGAGCCCGAAAAACTTACGCCCGATGCCGCCGTGCAGTGGCGCATCGTAAACCAACTCGGCGTGCGCTGCACGGTATTTACACCCGATCAAACAGATGCTTTTGCCACGGCCAGTGCGTATGACAATACCGTTCTGCTGGATGCGCTGGTGGGGGTGGGCTTCACGCCTCCGCTGCGCGAGCCTGCCGCAGCGCTAGTTGAACGGCTGCGCCTGCTGGCCCCGCGCACTGTAGCTATAGATATGCCCAGCGGGCTGGAGGCCCACACAGGCAGGGTGCTCAGCACACCCATCGTGGCGGAGCGTACCTACAGCCTGCAGCTACCCAAACTATGCCACTATGTGACGCCCGCAGCCAACTTCTGTGGCACGGTAGAAGTGCTCGATGTAGGCGTCTATCCTGAAGTTCTTAACGAACTCTCACTAACGGATACGCTGGTGGATGCCCCGCTGGTGCGCACCGCCCAGCACCCCCGTGCACCCGATGCGCACAAGGGAACCTACGGGCATGTACTGGTGGCTGGCGGCAGCCTGGGCAAGGCCGGTGCCATTGCACTCAGCGCGCAGGCTACGCTTGAAGTGGGCGCGGGCCTCTGCACGGCTTTCATCCCAGCCAGCATACTACTGGCGCTGCAGGCCACCTTCCCGCCCGTGATGTGCATTGCGGCAGGTAATGAGCACCAGCCGCATTTGACGGGTGATTTTGCCGCGCTATTCATTGAGGCACTGGCGGGCAAGGCCGCGGTAGCCATAGGGCCTGGCCTGGCAAATGTGCCCGACACTGCCGACTTTTTACGCGCTGTGCTACCTGTAATAAGCAAGGCCCAGCTACCCCTGGTGCTGGATGCGGATGCGCTAAACATTCTGGCCGATGATGACAGCCTCTGGCAATACCTGGGCGCACACACCGTGCTGACGCCCCACCCGGGCGAGATGGCGCGGCTGGTGAAAAGCAGCAGCACCAGTGTACAACAAGGAAGGCTGGAGGCAGCCACGGCGCTTGCCTCCCAGCGTGGCGTAACGGTGGTACTGAAAGGCGCTGGCACCATCACCGCGCTGGCAGATGGCCGCACCTATGTGAACAGCACGGGCAACCCCGGCATGGCTACTGGCGGCAGCGGCGATGTGCTCACGGGCATCATTGGTGGGCTGCTGGCCCAGGGGCACGCCCCCGCACAGGCGGCCTGGCTGGGCGTGTATATACACGGGCGCGCCGGAGACCGCGTGGCGGCACGCATAGGCCATGAGGGCGTAACGGCCACGCGCATTTTACGCGCGGTGGCAAGGGCTGCCAGCGCGCCGTACTAATATAGGCACGTGAAATGTGTTAAAAAGGTTTAGAAATAGTTATCAGCACAAAACCCAGATGGGGTAATTTTTATGTATAGTTTTCACTGTTTTTGGGTATAACACATTCTAAATCAGCCACTTAAAGACTAATAGAAAGTAGATTAATATTCAGTTAGTTTTTTTGGTGGTCACATTCCTTTTTCTACTTTTGCCGCCATCATTCCCATCATTAAAAACACAATCATGAAAAAATTCCTTAGTATTCTTACCGTGCTGTTTCTGGTAGTGCTTGCTGCCAATGCACAAAACCAAAAATGGCGCATCGCCATTGCAGGTGCCTATGCCCCTACTACTGGTGGTAACCTGTACACCATCAACGGCGAATCGTCAGCTCCAGCTGCAATTGGCTTTGGTGTAAACGCAGGCTACTTTTTAAACGAAAACATTGCTGTGGGTATTGACATTACCAGCTATGCAAGTGCATATACCATTACAGGCGCAAGCAACGGTTATCTGGGTACTACAGCCTATATGGCCAAGTTCGAATACCTCTTTGGTGAAAGCAAAGTGCGCCCCTACGGAACTGTGTTGGCAGGTTTTGCTACACAGGCTACATCAGGTGGTTTTAACAGCCTGACGGGCAGCGGTTTTGCGTTTGCTCCTGGTTTAGGTGCACGTCTTGCTCTTGGCGAGCGTTGGGACATCGACCTAAACGTACGTTACCTGTATCAGTCAACAAGCATTGATTATGGTACCAAGCCTAATAACGGTTGGAGCCTTCCTGTCGCACTAGGCGTTGGCTTCAAGTTCTAAGACTTTCAAATTAAGAAACGAGGGCCCTCGATTTCGGGGGCCTTTTTTTATTTATGAAATACATACTGTTAAAAATGTTATTTCTTGTTAACCCGCAAGGGCAATATCGTACTTGAAGAATAGCCATATTCTTCTTTAAATCTTACCTTTGCGCTAAGCATTCAAACACAGAACGAACATGATGAAAAAGGCACTTTTTATTGGTGCAATTCTATTTTCTCTTTCATTCACGGGCCATGCCCAAGAGCAAATAGAACAAGGCAAAATCTTGATTGGTACCAGTTTTAACCTTTCGCCACTTACACAGGGCACGGGTATTGGCTATAGCAGTATATCTGGCAATGGTCAGACGCAAACCCGTTTTGATTTGGGTGGTCGTGGCGGTTACTATATCGTTAAAGGGTGGGTAGCAGGTGCTGACGTAGGCTATAACAGCATAAGCACTGGCGGCAATACGCTTTCCTATTTTGCGATTGGCCCATTTACACGCTACACATTTGGTATCAGTGACAAGGTGGGCGTGTTTGGAGAAGCCAACCTGCTTTTCGCGTCTATTAGTGGCGGTGCCACCAATAGCAGTGGTATTGATTTTGGATTGGGGCTGGGGCCAACTTTGTTTATTAAAGACAATCTTACGCTTGATCTGGCGATTAAAGTTATTTCCACGCGCGACCGTTCTGGTAGCACCAATACTGTATACACAGGTACTGGGTTGTCCATCGGCTTCAACATCGTATTCTAAGACTTACACATCTTATAAGCTTAAAACAGAAGAGCCCCCAATTGGGGGCTTTTCTGTTTTATAAGAATTACCTAATAAATCAGTTTGCGTAGCGCTGTATCTGGGCATCGCCCCAGAGCTCTTCCAGCATGTAGAACTCACGGCTCTGCGGCTGCATGATGTGCACCACCACATTTACATAGTCCATCAGTATCCACTCGCCGCGCTGGGCACCCTCGGTGCGCCAGGGCCGCTCGCCGAGCTGCTTGCGTAGCGTTTCCTCCACACTGTCGGCTATGGCCTGGGTCCGCCGGTCGGTGCCGCCCGTGCAGATCACGAAATAATCCGTCACGCGGCTGGCAATGCCCGTCAGGTTCAGCACGGCAATGTCATAGCCTTTTTTCTCGCGTATGCCAACCACTACTTGTGCTACCATATCTCCAGCCAAACCGCTACCGGCTTCTGCCAGGGCTGGGCGCATAGCGGGCTTGATGGCTGCCTGTACCTCAGATTTTTCAGATGCAGTTTGTGGCTTTTGCTGCGGCTTTTTGAAGTGCGCTACGGCAGCTTTTTTAGCCGCGCTTTTGGGGCTTGCGGGCTTTACGGCTACCCGCTTTGCAGGTGGCGCAGCGGCTGCTTTTGCGCTGCGTTTCGCGAAGGCAGACTTAGGGGCAGTTTTAGGGCCAGTCTTGGGGGTAGCTTTCGGGGCGGTTCTGCTGCGTAGGGCAGGCTTGCCTGCCTTGCTACTGGGTTTTGGTTTGGCAGTTTTGCTGTCACTATTGGCTTTGGCAGCCTTGATGCTGGTTTTGGGCTTAACAGCTTTGCTGCTAAGGGTGCGGGAAGTTTTAGCCATGCGGCGATGTAGGACGGCTTTTTTAAGTCTAAGCAAAGATACAAAGCGGGCATACACCATCCTTACTCCCTGCACCAGCTTTAATTTTTACAGCTTTCACAGTTCCCGCTTTAGATTTGCGCCATGGCACACCCCGATGATACTGCTGACAGCCCAGCTGTGCCCTGGCCCGTGCAGCGGTATGACCTGACGCGGGTGGGCAGCACCAACGATTTTGCGCTGGCATTGTTGCACGAGGGCGCAGCCGAAGGCACACTGGTGCTGGCCTATGAGCAGTATGCGGGCCGCGGCCAGCGCAGCAGCAACTGGCAGGCGGCACCCGGCCTGAACCTTACCTTTAGCCTGCTGCTGCGGCCCGGCTGGCTGGGGCATAGCCACCTTTTTGCGCTGAACAAAATAGCGGCGCTGGCGGTGCACGCACTGCTGGTGGGCTATCTGCCAGCCCATGAAGTGCGCATCAAATGGCCCAATGATGTACTGGTGAATGGCAAAAAGATAGCAGGCATCCTCATTGAAAACCAACTGGGCCCGCAGCGCGCCGAGGCCAGCGTGCTGGGCATAGGCCTGAATGTGAACCAGACAATTTTTGTGGACGGGCTACAGGGGCAGGCCACTTCTTTGCTTGTAGAAATGGAGCGGATGGAACCTGCACCCACACAGCCCCTAGCGCTAGACCCGATTCTTGCCAAACTGCTGGTGCACCTGCAGCAACAATATGAGCGGCTGCGCAGGGGCGCAGCTGACCCCATAGACCGTACCTACCTGGCGCACCTATACCGCTACCAGGAATGGGCAGACTATGTGCAGGTGACTTCGGGCAAAGCGCCGGTGGCTTTCAGAGGAATGATAATCGGCGTACTACAAGACGGGCGGCTGGCTGTGCAGCAAGATGGACCGAACGGGACACTGCAGGGCAGCATACGCTACTTCAATTTCAAAGAGATAGCCTTTGCCTGATGGGAAACTACCTCTGCCTGGACATAGGCAACAGCCGCTGCAAAGTGGGAATCTTTGAAGGCAGGGAACTGAAAAGCGTAGAGACAGTAGCCTATGCTGATGCAAGCGGGGCAGCGCTGGCTAGCCGCGTGGAGGCGCGGCTGGAGGCAGCCCGCCCCCTGGCCGTGGGCTACACAACGGTGCTGGGCACCGACCACCCCCTGCAGCAATGCCTGCAAGCCTATAGCCAAAATGCGCCTGTGATACGCATGGATGCCTTTACCCACGCGCCCCTGCACAATGCCTATAAAACGCCCGAGACACTGGGCGCGGACCGCTTCATTGCTGCGGTAGGCGCGTACAGTCTGCAGCCACAAGGCGCACTACTGGTGATAGATGCTGGCACTGCATTAACCTATGAATATGTAGATGCAACGCACAGCTATAGGGGTGGGGCCATAGCGCCCGGGCTGCACATGCGCTACCAGGCACTGCATCAATACACTGCGCGCCTGCCCCTGCTTGCGGTTACCCCTGATGAAACGCACCTGGTAGGAAGCAGCACAGCGGCAGCCCTGCGAAGCGGGGTGCAGAATGGAACACTGGCAGAAGTGGCAGGGATATGTGCTCTATACGAGGCGCTGGCAGGGGGCCAACATAATTTAACAGTGTTCGTTACAGGTGGTGACACAAGCTTCTTTGAAAAGCACTTGAAAAGAACGAATTTTGCCGTCCCGCATTTGGTGTTGCTGGGCATTCGCTTTCTTCTAGGATACAACGGGCATGACAGATAACCCCCGGGCAGTGGGGCCCAGTAGTGTACAACGGTTACGTGGCAGGCTTCCTGCTTTTGTTGCTCGGCTACTTTCATCATCAGCAAAACTACCCCTGGCACTTGCGGTGCTGGCAGGTTTGGTTTGCATGCGCCCGCACACTGCGCAGGCACAGACCTTTACCAATAGCCCCTATTCCAGCTTTGGCATGGGCGAGCTGTACCCACAGACGCTCTCGCGCGGATGGGCCATGGGTGGCTCGGGCGTAGCAGGGTTTGACTACCTGAGCATGAACCGCCAGAACCCTGCCATACTTGCCGACCTGGCCATAACCACCTTTGACCTCTATGGCGTGTACAACGCAACCACCCTGCGCAACGACCGGCAGAGCCAGAACTACCGTTCTGGAACGCTGGGAGGTGTGGTGCTGGGCCTGCCCACGAGAAAGAAGGTGAACTTTGCAATAGGCCTGGTGCCCTACACGAATGTGGGGTACGGCGTGAGCGACTCGCTGACCTCGCCCCTGAACAGCAGCGTAAAGTATCTGAGCCGCACCACCGGTGATGGCGGACTGGGTTTGTTCTATATAGGGGGGGCTTTTAGGCCACTAAAGAAACTTGCGGTAGGTATCAATCTGGGGTATTTGTTTGGCGTATTGAACGAGGCATACATCACAAACTTTCCTGACAACAACAACGTTTTCACCTCGCAGATAGAGCAGCGGCGGCGCACCTATGTGCGGGCCTTTATGCCTGAAATCGGCGCTACGTACACCGACAGCATTCTGAAGAATAAATGGATGGGCCGCGCAGGTTTCGCGGTGCAGTTCCCGGTGCCGTTAAGTGTTACCCAGAACAGAACACAAATTTCAGCAGACTTTACCACCGGCATACTGATTACCGATACCAATAGCATTGAGAAAGTTGGCGGCGCTGTAATCCCGCCGCGTTTTAGTGTAGGCCTGGGCCTGCTGGGCCCGCGGGTGCAGCTTACAGCAGATTTTGTGTACCAAAACTGGGCTGCGTTTCGCTTCCCACTACGCGACCAGAACCAGAAAGCATACTGGCACATGGCGCTGGGTGCAGAGTGGATACCAGAGATTAACTCGCTGCGCTACTACAAACGGGTGGCCTACCGCGGCGGCCTGCGCTATGAAAGCACGAACGTAGCAGTGAACGGCACTGCCGTGCAGGGTGTTGTGTTTACAGGTGGTTTTGGCCTGCCCTTATGGCGGCAATACACACGCTTCAATGTAGGCATGGCTTACGGCATACGGGGCACCACACAGAATGGCCTGATACAGGAAAACTACATGCAGGTAATGGTGGGTTTGACCTTTAACGAAATTTGGTTCCTAAAGCGTAAGTACGACTAATCGGGTATTACTTTTGCAGTAGGATACGTATGGAAAGTGCTACCCTACCCCTGACTGAAACCCAGCCGGATGAGAAAATTTCGGCGGTAGTTTTCTGGCCTAGGCGCGTGCTTAGCCTATGGATGGCCGTATTCTTTTGGGGCTACATCATTGTGCTGTTTCCACTATATGCCCTGCTGCTTAACCTGCAGCGGCAGTGGGCGTATACGGCTACGCACTACCTGAATATAGGTTGGGGGGCTGTGATTATGCTGAGCGGGGGAATCTGGGTGCGCACGCGATATGCAGCACCGCTGGGTAAAGGGCCCTACATTTTTGTGGCCAACCACAGCAGCTATATGGATATACCCCTCTGCCACGTGGCCCTGCCCCGCAATTTTAGGTGCATTGCGAAAGATGAATTGTCGCGGGTTCCCCTGTTTGGCTACATGTATCAGCGGCTGCACATTATGCTCAAGCGTGACAGCGGGCGCGATGCGCTTCGTGCATTGGCGCAGGCTGAGACACACCTGAAGCAAGGTACGAGCGTATTTGTTTATCCTGAAGGCACCACGCGACATGCGGGTAAAATGGGAGAGTTCAAAGAAGGAGCTTTTTACCTGGCTGTTCGTAACGGCGTGCCGATAGTGCCCATCGCCATCAACAACAGCCGTGCACGTTTGAGCAACGACGGCCGGTTTTTACCTACCCCAGGCCTATCCGAGGTAAAAATTATGGAACCTATCCAGACCGCGGGAATGAAGACGGCCGATGTGACAGCGTTAATGGCGCACATCAAAAGCTTAATTTTAGCGGAATTGAATTAACGCCCACCTTTGGCACACTCGCCCCATGCAGGTTAACGATGTATTGATAGATAAGCTGTGCGATCTGGCTAAGCTTGAATTTGTGGGCGATGCACGCAGCGAGCTTATGCAGGATCTGAATAAAATTTTAGCATTTGTAGAGCAGATCAATAGCCTGGATACCACAAGTGTGCAGCCGCTGCTGCACATGACTGCCGAAGTGAACCACCTGCGCAACGACGAGGCGCACACCACGCTCACGCATGCCGAGGCGCTGCAGAACGCCCCCAAGAAGGACTCAGACTACCTGCGCGTGCCCAAGGTGATGGATAAATAGGGGCAAGCAGAACCTTAACGTGTACACCCTTCGCCAGAAACTGCTTCAGTTTGTTTCGTCATCAGATGCGAAACGACTGGCAGGGAACATGGGCTATCTGGTGCTGGGCCACTGTGCTACGTACGTGCTTGCACTTGCACTGGTACCCTACTTGCTGTATACGGTTGGGGTAGCAGCCTTCGGCATCATTACACTTGCACAGACGGTGGTGGGTTACCTTATACTGGTGGTAGAGTTTGGCTTTAACCTCTCTGCCACACAATCCGCTGCGCGCATCTTGCAGGAAGGAGCCACGGCGCAAGTGCAGCTGCAAAAACTTTTCAGCCGTGTGTTTACTGCTCGCCTGTTTCTGTTGGGGCTTGCTGCCATAATCCTTGCGGTACTGATTGCTGCCGTGCCGCTGTACCGTTCAGAAATCACGCTGTTTGTCTTGACTTTTCTTCAGCTTGTCGGTCATGCATTGTATCCACTCTGGCTGTTTCAAGGGGCCGAAAACATGCGCCTCATTTCTATACTGAATGTAGCTGCGCGTCTGTTTTTTTTCTCCGTGGTCTTTGCTGTTGTGCGGTCACCGGATGACTACCTCTGGGTTCCCGCACTGTATTCACTTGGATTTATAACGACAGCCGGGCTGGGCCTTGTGCTAGCCGTTAGACGCTTTGATTTGCGGATTGCGTTGGCTTCCTGGCAAGATGTAAAGCATGAGTTGAAAAGCAATCTAGTTCTATTCTATAGCAACCTTTCGCTCAATGTATATGCTTACGCGCCTACGGTGCTTGCGGGGTTTTTTCTTACACGCCTGGACTTAGGCTATTATGCCATTGCTGAGCGTATCATAACAGCCCTTCGCCACATCATTTCAGCAATTGCGCAGGCTGTTTTGCCGGTATCGTCTCGGTTGAGTAAAACATCGCACGGGGCTATGCGGTCATTTGTAAAGCGGGCTGCGTTTATCTACACGTCACTGGTCTTGGTGGGCTGCGGCTTATTGTTTGTTCTGGCACCCTGGGTAGTGTCGCTACTTGCGCCAGAACCCATGCCCGTGGTAGTGGATGTGTTGCGCCTGATGTGCTGGATACCGGCCCTCTTTGTCGTTAGTTTCACATTTAGCCACGTGCTCATCATTTACGCCCACAGGGCCAGTTACCTTAGCGCTACGGTGGTTGCCTTGGTTGCAAGCATCCTTCTCTCGGTTAGCTTCGCGAGCTTGTGGGGTATTATGGGTATCGCTTGGGCAGCACTGGTTACAGAAGTAGTTCTTATGCTGGCCTGCATTGTGTTTCTGGAGGTTAAACACAGACCTCATGGCCTTTTCGCCCCAAGTGCCATTACGCCCAGTTAACATGCTTGTATGAGTAGAGCCAAAATACTTGCCGCACTGTACTTCTTTGGCAACACAGTAGGCCTGCCAGCTGGCCTTACCTTTACTGGGCTGCTTTCTCCTTTTATAGCACTTTGGCTTGCTTTGAGGGGGTATCTAAAGCACATGCTCCTCTTCGCTGTTTGCTGGGTTTGTTTTGCCATTGCACATACGGGTGCTCGGCCAGATTGGGCTACTTACCTAAGCAGCTCTGCGTTGCTATTTTCAACGTATCTATTTGGGTTATTCGTTTTTCATTTTTCCAAGCAGGCCCAGACACTATCTCAAGTGTTTACTTTTTTAACACGGTGTGTTTTTATAGCTTCTTTGATTTCCATCTGCCTGTATCTGACACCCCTTCGGCACTGGGTTTGGAAAACAGAAGATGTTACCCCTGGCTTGGAGGGCTTTAGCAGGCTTACTCTTTTCACCTATGAGCCCAGCTATTTTGCGACATTGCTAGTACCACTTTGGTTTTTTGCATTTTGGAACTGGGCGGCCAACCCCAACAGGCAACGATCTACACCTGTTCTTATACTTCTGCTGGCTTTTTTACTCGCCTTTTCGTTAGGTGTTATAGCAATTGTTGCGCTATCCACAGCCTTTTGCTTTTTGTTAGATTTTAGAAAAAGATATCCTGGCAAAAGGGTATTGCCTGTTCTCTTACTGGTATTGCTGGTTGGGGCTGTGGTGATGTTCACTGAAAACCCCCTGCGAACGCGGATTGACAATGTGCTTAAAGGCGAAGACCACTCAGGGATGAATCGTACGGTTGTGCCCTACACACTTGCCATCAAGATTAATGAGATGGAGAACCCGCTTTGGGGTGTGGGTTTCGGCCAGATTAAAATCAAGGGAGATTATGTTATACGCGAGCAATGGCCTGTGTGGGCGCCGGATGAACCCGTAAGGATACCCAATGTACTGGCGGAGAGCATTGCCTGTGCAGGATACATTGGATTTGTACTACGCTTCTTGCTGCTCATATGGCTATTTTTTGCGTCCAGGGTGTATAGAAATTATTATCAGTTATCTATGTTTGTTTTTGCATTTTTATATCAGTTTCAGGGCAGTTTTATGACAAGCTTGGCGGAGGCAACTTTATGGGCACTCGCGGCAAACCCTTCTTTGGTATCCTTTAACAGGGGAGAGATGAAGCTTCTGTCTGGTTCCAAAAATGTTAAGCCTTTGCTCGAACCCGCAGGCTGAATAAGCAAGAACCTGGCTGCTAATGCTATAATGAAAATAGGAATACTAGGTAGCCGCGGCATACCCAACCAATACGGAGGCTTTGAGCAGTTTGCTGAATACCTGGCTACGGCACTGGTGGCAAGGGGGCATGAGGTATGGGTCTATTGTTCTCATTTACACCCTTATCAGAACCAAACGTATAATGGGGTGAAGCTCCAGCACTGTTTTGATGCAGAAGACAAACTGGGTACTGCGGGTCAGTTCGTTTACGACTGGAACTGCATACGTGACAGCCGCAAGCGGGGATTTGACATACTGCTCCAGTTGGGCTACACCAGCAATAGTGTCTGGAGATGGTTCTTGCCAAAGCAGGCAGTGGTGATAACGAATATGGATGGAATGGAGTGGATGCGCAGCAAATACAGCGCGCCTGTGCAGAGATTCTTAAGACATGCAGAAGCATGGGCCGTGCGAAGCAGCGATGCGCTGGTTGCGGACTCGCTTGGCATACAGCAGTACCTTCTCAAGCAGTATAGTGTTCAGTCCACATACATTCCCTATGGGGCTGAGCCTATCACGCCACCCGCGAGCCCTACACAACTGCAGCGCCTAAACCTGGAGCCATATGGTTACGATTTGCTGATTGCTCGGCTAGAGCCTGAAAATAGCCTTGACGTGATTCTGACTGGCTTTACCCGTGCACAAACCGAGAGGCCCATTTTAATCGTAGGAAACCATGAAACCCCCTTCGGTAAGCGACTTAAGGAAAAGTTTAACCATAGACGCGTTCATTTTGTTGGAGCCATTTATGAAATGCCATTGCTTAACGAGCTCAGGTACTACAGCAATCTGTATTTCCATGGCCACACAGTGGGCGGCACAAACCCTTCTCTGCTAGAGGCCATGGCTAGCCATGCACTTATCTGTGCGCAAGACAATGTCTTTAATCGTGCTATTTTAGGAGAGGATGCATTCTATTTTACGTCGGCCAATGATGTGACACGCATGGTGGAAGCCGAGGGCAAGGGCATTAAGAGAACTGCCGCCGAAAGCACCATCCAGGCGAACCTTCTAAAGACAAGTAAACATTTTGCTTGGCCTCAAATCGTAGATCAATATGAAGCGCTTTTTCTGAAATGCCTTTCTCAGGCCAGAAGCGCATTGATAAAGTAAGGAAACCTGATTGTTTTACCATACATTCGCCATAAGATACATTTATGCAAGAGCTGCGTTACATACTAACCCTGCTACGCCAGAACCTGCTGGTTATCCTGGTGGGCAGCCTCTCTGGCGTGGGCCTATTTGCCGCTGCCAACGCACTTATACCTACCCGCTATGCCACTTCCGCTTCTTTTAGGCTTCGCGAAGACCTGACCCCGCTTAACTATGGTGGTATTATCCGTGTCGCTCCATTACGTATGTTGCTTCAAAACGGTGTGAATTTGGCAGCTACGGCAGAGCAGCTCAATGCTCGCCTGCAGGAACCTGAAGCGGCAGCCAAGGCAATGGGTATGAACGCAACGGTGTGCAGGCATGTGCTGGGCGTGAATGCAAGCCCCCCCAAACCACAACAACCTGAGATTAACAATTTCTGGGGAGACGTCGTCGTAACCCTTACACTGGATCGGCACGACCTGCCTTTAGACAGCCTCACCACAGGTGTATGGTTTTACTTATCGCATTCGGCTTATCTCAGTGAGCAGTTTGCCCAGCGGCAGCAATTTTTTTCTGCTCAGCTGTATAAACTGCAACGTGACCAGCGCCAGCTTGACAGCATCCGCCACCGTGCCACTCCGGCAGAAGTAGCAGCGCTAACAGCCGTTGCAGCCACACTTTACAAAGAAGAGACTGAACTAAACGAAAGGATAAAAAACAACCGGCTGCATGTAGTGCTTCCTTTTAGTCAGCCTGCGCGCATCCAGCCTTACAGTTGGCAACGCGTCATTCTCTTCGGCTTGGCTGTAGGTTTTTTGTTTACAGTAGCCGTGATAGTCTTTCGTAAAGAAATAGCAAAGGTTTAATAGCTTTCAAGCGACCTAACCTATTTCTTCCAGAAGTCATCCCACAGCTTCTTGGCTTCATTGCCCGCACTTGTAAAGGCTTTTTCTACATCGCGCAGCACTTCTTCTACGGGCTCGGCCGCTTTGGCAAAGTCTTGCCGGTAGCCATTTGCCGTCTGTGCAAAGTCATCTGTAAAGTCTGTTTTGCCCTTGGCGTATTCGCCACGAAGTATGGCATTGTAGGCCTCGCTGTTCGCCCATTTGTTCAGTTCTGCCACACGCACCACCGTGAAGGGGTGGCTGCGGTCCAGCAGGTTAAGCAGCTTATAGGTGTTGTCCAGCAGGCTGTTGGCATTTTCATATTCTTCTGCCTGGCGGATAAACTCATCCATGTCCATCTGTTCCAGAAAACTGCCACCGGCCATCTTCATCAGCATCTGAATGGAGATGCGGGGGTTCTGGGTGCAGAGCAGGCCGGCACGGTCCGCGCTCAGTTCGCTTTTGCGGTCCCACTCGCGCAGGGCTGCAATGAGGCCCATTACGGCCAGACGGCTCAGCGGTATGGTATTGAAGAAAAGGGAATAGTTTAGCAGCAGGTAGAGCAGCGTTTTGTACAGCACATGGCCTGAGAGGATGTGCCCCATCTCATGGCCGATGATGTTCCGCAGTTCATCGTCAGTAAGGCCTGCTATGGCGGCGCTGTTTAGGGTGATGAAGGGATCTTTCCAGCCTACTGCCCCGGCATTGAAGAAGGGGTTCTGTATCACATACACCTCAGGCATCTGCGCTACGCCCAGTATCTGGCACACCTCTTCGGTTGCGTCATGCACACGCGGGAACTGCCGTGGGCTCACGCGCACCGCAGAAGCCAGAAACATAAGCCGCAGGCTGCGCTCGGTGGTGTTGCCCAGAAATATCTTGATGGCCTGGTCCAGACCGGGCACTTCGCGTAACGCGTTCAGTGCCAGCCGGTCAGCCGGGTGTTCCCAGGCATTGGGGTTAATGCCCGGAAAGGTTTGCCTTACATGTGCTTCCATTGCGTAGTAGAGTGCGGCTGCGGGTAAATGTTGCAGCCTCTGGATATCATTGTTTTTTAGGCTACTGGCTGGGCATTTTTGGCTGCGGCTATGCTGGCTATTAAGCGCGCATGCTCCGGGAAGCGTTCAGTAAGTGCCTGAGGTTCTGCCAGTTCAAAGTCGGTATAATCAAACCCCGGCGCCACCGTGCAGCCGCAGAGGGCATATTCAGTTTCATCCGTTTCCAGCACCGCCGCAAACCAGGTGTTGGCGGGTATTACCACCTGAAAGCGATGCCCCTTTTCAGGTGCTGGCCCCAGGTGCAGGGCATTGTAGCTGCCCGAGGTCGGGTTTAGCACATGTATCAATACAGGCGCGCCTGCATAATAGTGCCAGATTTCATCACTGGGGATACGGTAAAAAGAGCTGAAGGCGCCTGGCGTTAGCAGGTAGTAGATGGCGGTGCTCATGGCGCGCTCGCCACCAAAGCGACCGGGCAGGTGCTGCCGGCTAATGCTGCGCGCGCTGCGGTAGGTCTCGCGCAGGTAGCCACCCAGGCGGTGGGGCTTTAAACCCAGCTTCTCTATCCAATAACTGGCGGGCTGCATACGCGTTGCACTGAAACAAACGGAGCATAAAAACCAAAGTTTAAGTTACGGCTTCCCACGCCTAAGCTGCTATATTGACAGCGCCTTTCCTGTTAAGTTATTGTTATGCGGTCCAGCTATTTTTTACCCTCCCTCTTCTCCATCACGCTGCTCGTACTCATTGCCTTCAGCGTGCTGCAGTGGTTGAACATGCCGGTGGGCACACTGGTGGACTGGGTCATTGGCATTGCAGTAGCCTGGTGGCTGCTGGCCATTACCGTCATCCCCTGGAACATGCACTTTACGGCCAAAGAAGTGGTGCATGAAGCGGCAGCATCTACCGACAAAGGCATACCGGTAAACCCCAAAGATGTGGCCTACGCCGCGCGGTTGGCGAAGGGTTTTTTCTGGCTCAGCATCAGTCTGCACTTCATCAGCGCAGTAGCCCTATACCTGCTGGCCTATTACCAGATCACGCCGCTGGGTTATCTGGCTGCACTAGCCGCATTGCTGCTCACCTTTCTTCGGCCGTTACACCGGCTTTATGCGCACATAGCCCACCGCCTACAGCAGGTGCGCCAGCAGATAACCTACCCGCGTGAGGATGTGCACGAACTGCGGGGCAAGGTAACCATGCTGGAGGAGGGCGTAGCCAAACTCACTACGCAGCTCAACACCGAAGATGAATACAGCTGGGCCAGCCAAGTGCAGCGCGATATGACAGACCTGAAAGCGCGCATCGAAAAAGTGCATGTGCTGATGGATGAAGCCCAACTGCAAAATGCCAAAGAGCACGAGCGCCTGGCGCGCAAAGGCGAAGCTGACCTGGCCCGCCTCTCAGAAGATGCACAATTTCTGAACCAGGTGCGCGACCTGGTGCGGTTTATCAAGCAGGCGTGAGTATTGCATACTTTGTAGTGCACACTTGCAGCAACGTGTGCGGCTACAGCCGCTTTGATGCTGCACACGCGGCAATAGCCGCGCAGAAACGGGGCAGCATCACGAATGAGATAATACAACTTGGTGCTGTTGGATTTAAATTTTAGGTTAGAGTTATGAAAGACTTATTGTGTATCATTTACATTCCGCTTTTAGATGGCACGAAGATACTAGTACCCGTAAGTGCTGAGCTTCTACAAAATGAACAATTCAAGATTCTTGACATTCCGGAATTAGATATAGAGAATGATAGCACTTCAATTTGGGGATATTTTCCAGGGGACATTGTAAAATGTATGGAAATAGATAAATCTTTAGTCGCTACAGAGTTATTGAATTACAGCTTTCCTAATAGAAAATTACACCTGCTTCTATATGCTATCGTAGAAAGTAATGGAGTGCTTGATGTGGGGGCTATTAAAGAATATAGTGATGAAATAAGAATAATTTGCAAGAAAGCTAGTTTTCCGCAACTGAACCATCCAATTATCAAGCAATGGATGGTTCAACATTGTCGTGACAATCATGTAGGGTGATGATGTGTCAACTTTGTTGTTTTAGGTGTAAGTATTTGATTTTCAATAGATATTCGAAATATCAGTTTCGTAATTCTGCTACTTTTAGGGTATAGATATACCGTTTAGCTTAAAGTAACGCAACCTTAGCTTTTAACTACGTGGTGGCGCAGGTAGTGCATCACCTTTGTTGATGCAAACACTACCCATACTTTGCCGCTACTGTGGTGGTGCTTCTACCCGCCATGGCCCATCTACCTCAGGTAAGCAGCGCTACCGTTGCACCAGTTGTAAGCGCATCGCTGTTAGACATGCCCTTCGGAACATGTCGAACAGCCTGCTGGCTAACCTCGCCTCCTGTGTAACTTGCAGGTGTATACCTGCCCCTTATGCTCACCCTGCAAGACCTGTACGTCTACCCCATCAAAGGGCTGGGGGGCCAGCGGCTTACGCGCGCAACCGTTACCCTACGCGGCCTGCAGCACGACCGCCGCTGGATGCTGGTAGATGCTAACGGCCGCTTCATCACCCAGCGCGAGCAGCCACGCCTGGCATTGCTTGAGGTGCATGTTGCGGAAACCCAGTTGCGCATAACGCCCAAGCTGGCGGAAAGTATACCCCCACTTTGCATCCTGACGGAAGCACCGCGCACACCTGCTGAGCCGGTAGTAATCTGGCAAGACACCGTGGCGGCCCAGCCCGTGGGCCCTGAAGCCGATGCCTGGTTTAGCCAGTACCTGGGCCAACCCGTGCGGCTGGTGTACCTGCCCGATGCCAGCCCACGCCAGGTAGACAGGCGCTTCGCACCTGAAGGGCAGCACGTGAGTTTGGCTGATGGCTACCCGTTTTTGGTCATTAGCCAGGCTAGCCTAGACGACTTAAACAGCAGGCTACCTAACCCATTGCCAATGAACCGCTTCCGGCCCAATCTGGTAGTGTCAGGCGGTGAACCGTATCAGGAAGATTTCTGGAAAATGTTTACAGTGGGCGGGGTAAGTTTTATGGGGGTAAAGCCCTGTGGCCGCTGCACGGTGATTACTGTGGACCAGCAAACAGCCGAGACGGGCAAGGAGCCACTGCGCACCCTGGCCAGCTACCGCAGAAACCTCTGGGGCCTGGGCGAAAACAACATCTATTTTGGCATGAACCTGCTTGCAGCCGAAGCGGGCGGCATACTACAGGTGGGCGATGCCATACATGTGCAGCAGTTCCACGAAACTATATAGGTTTACAGCAGATTCCCGCTTACCCCCTTGCAACCGACAACCTACTCAACGCTGCCCACTGCCATAGACGAAATGCGCGCCGGACGGCTGCGCCGCACCGTTACTGCGCTCTGGGCCACGCATGAGGGCGTGGTGGGTGGCGTGCTGCATGGGCTTAAGCTGCCGCTCAAGGGCGTGGTGCTGGGCGGCGGGGCTGCCATCTGCCTGAGCGTGCTGGCCTACTTCCGGCGCCAGCGTGGAGACCAGCTACGGGCCACGGGTGTGGTGCTGGCCCTAAAAGCTGCCATGAGCCCGCACAGCTCACTGGGGGGCTTTATTGCAGTAGCCCTGCAGGGGCTGGTAGCTGAAGCAGTTTTCTTTTTTAGGGGGGCGTATGCCGTGAGCGCAGTGCTGATGTGCATACTGGCGCTGCTGCTCTCAGCGCTGCAAAAGCTGGTGATGGTTACACTTGTTTTTGGGCTGGACATCTGGAAACTGGCCGATGGGCTGCTGGAGCTGGTGGCCAAGCAAATGAACCTGACCTATATACCGGGCAGCTACGAGCTGCTGGGCTATTATCTTTTCTTACAAGTGCTGCTGGGCATGATGATAGGGCTGGTAGCTGCCGCCCTACCCATGCGGCTGCAAACCTACCGCAAGCGCTTTCCCGGGCTGGTGCTGCAGGAGGCCGTGCTGGATACCTTCCCGGTAGCGGAGCGCCGCAAGCACAAGCTGGGCCTCGCATTTTTTGTGCTGGCTGTGCTGGCAGTTTTGCTGCTGCTCAATAGCCTCTTTCCTGAAACGTTTGCCTTTGCCCCGCGCGACAACGTGGGCATAACCCTGCTACGCGGCATTGTGGTTCTGGCCTTGTGGTATGGCTGGCTGGGGCCGCGCGTGCAGGCCTGGCTGGTGCAGCGCCTGGCGGCAGTGCCTGCTGATGGACCCCTGGGCAGTGCGCTGCAGGAGGTTACCCAGCTACTGCCCGACGTGCGCAGCATGGTGAGCGCCTGCTGGGTGCGCAGCCGCAGTTTGGGCCATGGCCTGGGCCGCGTGCTGTGGTTCTGGCGGCTGGTGGCGGTAAACGTTCTGGCAGCGCCCCTGAGCACCCGGCTGGATGGCAGGCTGATGCGCGAGTAGGGGGCTGGAAAGGCGGCTCGTTTTTTATTTCTGTGTAGGTTTGGGCTGTGCACGCACCTAACTACGAAATACCGCAGCTGCCTGCCCGCAGCAACAAACCCCGCACCCGCGGCCTGACCATGGCCATGGACAAAGGCCTGAGTGTGCGCCAGGCCGAGGATTTTATCAGCGTGGGCGCGGCGTATGTAGATTTTATCAAACTGGGGTGGAGCACCAGCTACGTAACGCCGCACCTGAAAGAAAAGCTGGCGGTGTACAAGGCCGCGGGCATACCCGTGTACTTTGGCGGCACGCTGCTGGAGGTGTTCATCGCGCGCAATGCGGTGGGGGATTACATACGGCTGCTGGATACATTTGGGATAGACACCGTGGAGGTGAGCGACGGCAGCCTGACAATGAGCCGCGAAGAGAAGCTGGGCTACATACGGCGCATGGTAGCCGCCGGACGCAAGGTGTTAAGCGAGGTGGGCAGCAAAGATGCTGAGAAAGTATTAACAGCCCACCAGTGGGTGGAATACATAAAGCAGGAGATGCAGGCCGGCAGCAGCTATGTGATAACGGAGGCGCGCGAGGGCGGTAATGTGGGGGTATTCCGCAACACGGGCGAGGTGCGTGGCGGCCTGATAGAAACCATTCTGCACGAAGTGCCCCATGCGGCAGAACGCGTGCTGTTTGAAGCGCCCAAAAAAGAGCAGCAAGTGTACTTTATCAAACTGATAGGCACCGAGGTAAACCTGGGCAACATAGCCCCCGAGGAGGTGATAGGGCTGGAAACGCTGCGACTGGGATTGCGGGGCGATACCTTTCATACGTTTTTGAAGACGCATTGAATTGGCACCATGAAATTCTACTGGACCATGCCGAGCGGCCTACGCAGACACTACGAACGAGAATTGCAAGCGTATGCAAGCCAAATGGGTGGAGGCCAGTTGCAGGTGGCATGGCGCAGCCTGGAGCGGGCGCACATCCTGGTGCAGCCCTGGCCACGCGAGCATACCTACGTGCACTGGCGCATGCTGCAGTTTGGCTTTTACATAAAAGACACACGGGAGATCATAGGCCAGCTACCGCGCCTATTGGTAGGCGGTGTAAAATCGTTTGTAGGCAAGATACCCGTGGGCAATACGGGTGGCGCGAATGTACCCCCACTGCGGCCCTTGGAAATACCCGACGACCTAAAAGCCCTGATGCAGCCGTATGTGTAGTTTGTGCGGTATGACGCCAATACCTAGCCGCCATCTACACCTACCTGCACAGCCTGGCTGCGAAGGAGAACAGCGTGGAGCGGTTTAGTGTGGCGGGGATGTAGCCCCGCTATTTCGCATGGATGTTTTGACTAAAGAACAAAGAAGAAGGAATATGCAAGCCATTCGCAGTAATGGTACTCGAATGGAAACGCTTCTAGCAAAATCACTTTGGAAAAAAGGCTATAGGTATCGGAAAAATGATTCAAGTATTTTGGGTAAACCAGACCTTACTTTTAAGAGAGTTAAACTTGCTGTATTTGTTGACAGCGAGTTCTTTCACGGCAAAAATTGGGGTGTTAACAAGTATAGAATAGGCACCAATAGAAGGTTTTGGTGGCAAAAAATTGAGAAAAACATAGAGCGCGACAAACTTGTCAATAAACAACTACGACGAGAGGGGTGGAAAATATTACGTTTCTGGAGCAATGATGTAAAAAAGAAATTGGGAACTTGCGTAATAAGGGTTGAAAAGACCTATAATGAAAGAATAAATGCCTACAACATACTCCGAACTTAAAGCGACACTTCAACTTGAAGAAGGAAAAAACATGGATAGTGGTTTTGCTTACCTGACCCACTATCTTCATAGCCACAAAGAAAATCACGCCCTGCTTTTTAAGGAACCTGCACACAAGTATTTTCTCGATAAAGCAATTGAAAACACAAACTCAAGAAAAGGGTCGGGTCTACAATATTACCTTCCTATAAAGTGGGATGTGCCGTTTCCCCCTCCGGCCAAGCACAAATTCACTTTTATAGATCTTTTTGCGGGGATTGGCGGAATGAGGTTAGCATTTCAGAATTTAGAAGGTAAATGCGTTTTTACATCTGAGTGGAATAAGTATGCCCAACAAACATATGAGGTAAATTTTGGGGAGTCTCCGTTTGGTGATATTACCAAGATCGGAGAGGATGAAATCCCAGACCACGATGTTTTGTTAGCTGGTTTTCCCTGTCAGCCATTTTCTATTGCGGGTGTATCAAAAAAGAATGCGCTCGGTAAAAAGCATGGTTTTCTTGATGAAACCCAAGGAACCCTTTTTTTTGATTTGGCAAGAATTATTAGGTATAAACGCCCCAAGGCATTTCTTTTAGAAAACGTTAAAAACTTGGTTTCCCATGACAAGGGCAGAACTTTTACTGTAATTAAAGAAGCCCTAAGAGAATTAGATTATACTATCCACTACAAAGTGCTTGATGGGAAGCATTTTGTACCACAACACAGAGAGAGAATTTTTATTGTAGGCTTTGACAATAAGCGTGTAAAAAATTTGAGCACGTTTGAGTTTCCATTATTACCTCCGCCAAATAGGGTAGTTAAGGAAATCTTGGAAAAGCGACCAAATGAAAAATACACACTAACCAACAACTTGTGGAATTATTTACAACAATATGCTGAGAAACACAAGGAAAAAGGGAATGGGTTTGGGTTTGGCTTAGTCGATTTAAATGGTACGACAAGGACAATTAGCGCAAGATACTATAAGGACGGTGCCGAAGCACTTATACCTCAAGCTGGCAAAAACCCCAGAAGACTTACGCCGAGAGAATGTGCGAGGCTACAAGGGTTTCCTGATGATTTCATTATTCCTGTTTCTGATACCCAAGCTTATCGCCAGTTTGGCAACTCTGTTGTTGTACCATTAATTTACACTGTTGGTAGACAGATTATAAAAAGTATTTAAGATTCATATGAGCGACCTAGTAGAGAAAGCCATTAGTTCGGCAAGCTCCTCATTGCTATCATATTGCAAATTCTTATCTCCAAACGATACGAAGGCGACTGGTGGTCATCAGAGTGGTTATCTCATCGGGATAAATTCTTGGAGAATGTTTCTTGTTAGCATGCCTTTGCGAAGTGAGTTAAAGAAGTTGCGGATAAAAGTAAAGTGGCAGGATAATTTTGATACAGATAGTATGATTACATACTATGGTTCAAAAAACGAGTTCCGCATTACTAGATTTGGCAGGGGGTTCCCCTTTTTGGAAGAAGATTTGGTTGGTAGCCTCTTTGTGCTATCAAAATTTGATGATACCAACTACGAAGCATATGTTTTGGAGAGCGATGAAGATATTGAGGATTTTTTCGCTGCTTTTGGCATATCTAGCCTAGAGTCAAACAGCATTATTGAAAAACGGATAGCCCCAACTTCTGAACAAAGCCTTTTACATTGCTTTAACAAGTTTATGGCGTCTCTATCAATCGATTTCCCATCAGCGGTAGATATGGCCAAAAATTCAAGAAACTGTTATAATTCTGCATTTAATATTCGAACATCCCAAATAGTTGAAGATCCTGATTGGGCACTAGTTAAATGGGTTTCGGCAGAGTATCAGCTTTTCAAGACCCTAGAGAATGACAGGTATAGCACTCAAATAAAATCTTTATTTCCTAATGTAGATGATTTGATTCGCTTCGCAAACTCAATTTTAAATCGACGTAAAAGCAGGGCAGGAAAATCACTTGAGCTTCACCTTGCTGAAATATTCAACATACTAGGGCTAAAGTATTCTTCTCAAAAGGTAACAGAAGAAAACAAAACGCCAGACTTCATTTTTCCTGATATTATGTCATATAGAAATCAAAGTTTTTCGAGCAAGCGGTTGGTTTTTTTGGCCTCAAAAACAACCTGCAAGGATAGATGGCGACAAATACTAAATGAGGCTGATAGAATTGAGACTAAGCACTTGTTTACTTTGCAGCAGGGGATTTCTTCAAATCAGTTAAAAGAAATGTATAAAAATGGTGTACAACTTGTCGTACCCAAAATGTACTTAAATAGCTTTCCCAAAGAGTTCCGTGAAAAAATTCTGACATTAAATTCGTTCACCACTTACGTTAAAGGCACACAGTTGGTTTAAGGCTTAGTACAAATGTTTACCCAACCGTTACCTCCAGCACAGTGCTTACTATTTCGCGATGAAGTAGTTTCTGGCTTTCTTCCACACTCAGCGTCTCCATATACAGTTCAACGGCTTCTTTGATGTTCGCCAGCGCTTCGTCCTCTGTATCTCCCAGGCTCTGGCAGCCAAGTAAGTCGGGAGTATAGGCATACCAGCGGTCGTCATCTTTCTCTAAAAAATACCTGTACGCGTGCTTTCATGTTTGGGTTAGTTAAGACATGACGTGTTAAAGTGAACCCTAAGAGAGATTCCCGCTTTCGCGGGAATGACTGCCACGGCTTTTAGTGGCTCGTTAGTAGATATGAATAACGAATTTTTGAGCAGCTTTGATGTTTCAAAATCATGCCCTTCCCCACGCTCCTTTTCGTCTTCAGCCTGCTGGGTGCGCTGGCCCTGTTTGGGCTGCTGTGCGTATGGGCGGAACGTAAAGTGAGTGCTTTCATTCAAGACCGGCTGGGCCCCACCGAGGTAGGCCCCTACGGCCTGTTTCAGACGCTGGCGGATATTTTAAAACTCATTACCAAAGAAAGCATCGTACCTGTGGCGGCAGACCGGCCGCTGTTTTTGTTGGCGCCCATCGTGGTGTTTGTAGCCGTGTTTGCGGGCTTTGCCGTGGTGCCCTTTGCGCCGGGCGTGATGGGCGCAGCGCTGAACATCGGCGTTCTGTATGCGCTGGCCGTGGTGAGCATAGAGGTAATCGGCATACTCATGGCAGGCTGGGCCAGCAACAACAAATACGCCCTCATGGGCAGCGTGCGCAGCGTGGCGCAGATTATCAGCTACGAGATACCCGCGGGCCTGGCCCTGCTCAGCGCCATCACGGTATATGGCAGCCTACATTTGGGCGAGGTTACGGCGCAGCAGGGGCTGTATGGCGCTGGGCCGCAGTATGTGTTTGGCCTCTGGGATGTGTCAGCCCTGGGTGGCGTGCTAAGCTGGGGTGTGGTGCGCTACCCGCACCTGCTCATTGCGTTCGTTATTTTTTTTATTGCGGCGATGGCTGAGTGCAACCGCGCGCCCTTTGACATACCCGAAGCCGAGAGCGAGCTCGTGAGCGGTTTCCACGTAGAGTACTCCGGCTTTCGTTTCGGCATCTTCTTTCTGGCGGAGTATGCGAACATGCTGCTGGTGTGCCTCATTGCTTCCATCTTGTTCCTTGGCGGGTGGCACTCGCCGCTGCCCAACCTCTGGGCGCTGGCACCGGGCACCGATGTAGCCCAAATGGGTATTGGGGATTTGTTACTATCGGGCCAGCTGGGCTACCTAACCATGGGTGTGCCGGGCACGCTGTCTGCAGCACTGTGGGGTGTGTTTTGGCTCAGCACCAAAGGGATTTTGCTGGTGTTGCTCATGATGTGGGTGCGGTGGACCTTGCCGCGCCTGCGGGCCGACCAACTGATGCGCCTCTGCTGGCAGTACCTTACCCCGTTTGCGCTGGGCACCTTTCTGGTAAGCGCTGTATGGAAGCTGGCTGAAGTGTATGGGCACACCTAGCGTTGCGCAATTGCTAGTCTATATTCTCGCCCAGGTGCAGCACATTGCCGTGCGGGTCGCGGATGGAAAACTCGCGGATGCGGTAAGGCATGTCTTTGGGTGCCCCCAACACATACTGTTCCCCAATTGCTTTCGCCTTATCATACCAGGTATCTACCCCGCGCACGCGGCAGTACACGCTGCGCGGCTCGCGCACCTGCACCTCGTGCTGCATGATGTGTAGCTCTACTTCTTCTATTCCCAGCGTGAGGTAGCCTTCGTAGGAAGCGTTTACATGAAAGCCAAGCTGCTGGTAGAAGGCAGCGCTTACGGCGGTATCGGCGCTGGTAAGGATGGGTATGATGGCGTAGAGGTTCATGACAACTGTGAAAACAAATGGTTTAAGGGTTCCGTACTTTTTCGGAATGATAGAATCCTCATTCCACCACCACGCGTTTGAGTTTTGCGCCAGCGCCGGTCTTTATAGAAACTGAGGATCTGGGCACGCCCATTTGCTTTGCTACCAGTGAGATAAGTTCGGCATTGGCTTTGCCATCTACGGGCGCTGCTTTGAGTGTCGCCAGCCAGGAGCCGTCAGGCTGTTGTAGCAGGGTGCTTGACTTGGCGTTGGGTTTTACTTTAATGAGCAGGACTTGCATTGTGCATCACAGCCCTTGGTGCAGGTCGCTCCAGTCCCAACCACCTTCCGGCGTGCGCGCCACGATGCTCACGTCTTCTACCGCTTCCAGCGGCATGGCCCCATAAATGTGCGGGAACTCCTGCCCCACACTAGGCGCCAGTTCCCACTTCACTTGGTCTTTGATACGCCGGTCTACGATGGCCAGCACCAGCAGTTCGGTACGGTCGGCGTAGTAGCGGGTGGCCGTGGCATCCAGTTGTTCGCGCGTACTGCAGTGAATGAAGCCCTCAGCGGCGAGGCTCGGGTGGCGGTATTCGCCCAGTTCCAGGGCGCGTTCCCAGGCGGCGGGTTCGGCAATGTGGTATATCATGGTGATATGGTAGGGTAGTGCTACAAAGATGCGCTTTTCGTATGCATCTTCGCGGTATGCGCTGCTTGTTGCTTTGCCTGTTTTTGCTACCGTTGCCCCTCTGGGCGCAACATGGGGCGCATGCCAACAAGGGCGGGGCAACCATTCACGGTATGGTGCTCTTTGGCAAGGCGAATGTGTATGCCAGCCACCTGCCGCTGTTTCGCCAGCCGCACCTGTACCAGGCTGTGCTGGAACTGCAGCTACCCAGGTTTGTGCACAAGCTCTACCTGCGCGCACAGGCAGCCAACCCCGACACAACCCTGTTTACGCTGGTGCCCGAACCCTTTGCGCTGCTGGACAAATACAAAACGGGGCAGCAGTTTTACGCGGTGCTGCACCAGGGCCACTTTGAGCGCGGGGGGCAGAAGATTAGTGATACTTTCTTGGTAAAGGTAAAATCTGTGCTGTTGCTTCGCCAGCTAAACCCTTACGATAGTGACACACTGCGTAGCTACTACCTGATAGGCACGCGCGCGGAAGCATTCCTCGTGCACCACATAGACCGGCAACCCAGCTATGACCACATCGTGGCCGTTACGCCACCCGCTGAGTTTTTTAAGAAGAACCCAGCTCTCAAGCAGGTATGCACGCGCTTTGGTGTACCCGGTCCGCGCCAAGCGCCGCTGGAAGCAGGTAAGCCGCTTACGGTTACGTTACCGCCTGCATTTACAGCGCTGCCGCTTGCACCGCTTCGCACACTATATATAGAATATGAAGATTTAAAGTGACATGCCCACGCTGCTCACGCACATACACCAGCTGCTCACAGTAGCCCCCGCGGGCGTGCGGCGGCTGGCGGGCGCCGCCATGTGTAAGATTGGCATACTAGAAAATGCCTGGCTGCTTACTGAGGGTGCAAATATCACAGCGCTGGGGCCGATGGCTATTTGCCCTACACCAGCATCAAAGACAGAGGTGGTGAACTGCTCAGGCCGCATCGTACTGCCCGGCTACGTTGACAGCCATACGCACCTGGTGTTTGCTCACACACGCGAGGGAGAATGGGTGGCGCGGCTGCAAGGCAAGAGTTACGCCGAGATAGCCGCGGCGGGTGGTGGCATACTCAACAGTGCTGCTCGCGTGGCCCAGGCCAGTGAAGAGGAACTCTTACTTTCTGCCATTACACGTGCCGAACAGGTGCTGTGCACGGGTACCACCACACTGGAAATCAAAAGCGGCTACGGGCTTACGGTAGAAGCCGAATTGAAGCTGCTGCGCGTGGCAAATGCCCTGCGGCAGCATGTGCCGCAAACCATTCAGACTACCGTGCTGGCCCTGCACGCTTTGCCAACAGAGTACAAAGAAAAACGCGAAGTATATGTAAACAGGATGTGTGAGGAACTCATCCCCGCCGCGGCCGAGCAAGGGCTGGCGCAGTATGTAGATGTGTTTTGCGAGCAGGGCTTTTTTACCGTGGCCGAAATGCTGCAGGTGCTGGAGGCAGGTAGGCGCTACGGGCTGCAGGGCCGCGTGCACGTAAATCAGTTGCACCAAATTGGCGGGCTCGCGGCGGCAGTGCAGGCAGGAGCCCGGAGCGTAGACCACCTGGAGCACCTTAGTGATGATGAGATTTTATTACTAACGCAAAGTGATACGGTACCTACGGTGCTGCCGGGCTGCTCCTTCTTTATGCATGCCCCCTACAGCCCCCTGCGGCAGATGATAGACGCGGGGCTGGCACCCGCCCTGGCTACCGACTACAACCCCGGCACCTGCCCCAGCGGCAACATGGGCCTGGTGCTGAGCCTGGTCTGCACCCAGATGGGCGCCCTGCCCAGCGAGGCCATTGCTGCGGCCACCCTGAACGGCGCAGCCGCCCTCGGCCTCAGCGCTACGCATGGCAGCCTGGCCCCCGGCAAGCGCGCCGACCTGCTGGTTACGGAACCGCTAGCAAGCTACGAGGCAATCCCGTATCACTTTGGGCGGAACGTGTTGGAGCGGGTGATGGTGGGTGGAGCGTGGGTCGTGTAATCTGCGTTCGACATTCCCGCGAAGGCGGGAATCTAGTAAAGCTATTTCGTTTCTAGTTACCTTCGTGATAGAATATGAATACCGAGCTGCTCAATATCCCCGAGCTGTTTACGATGCTGTTCACGCCAGAACAGGTATCGGCAATCCGCTACCCGCACCGCGCGCTACTCTGGGATCAGAACCTGCAAGACAAAGAGCTGGCTGATTATGACTGGCAAGCCAACCGCAACCTAGTGGTGTGGAGGGTGGTTGAGCGTGGCAGACCCGAAGACTGGGTAGCTATTTATAAGCTTTACGGAGAAGCAGGGGTGATAGAGGGGATTAAGAAGATACCCCTGCTTCGCAAAAAGGAAATTTCTTTTATCACCCAATTTTTTGACATCCCCAAAGTCGAACTCGCATGCTGCAATCGCGAACCGTGGCGCCCGCCTTACTGGCTGGACTAAATGAGCTGATGAAAGACGACAGCCTGAACACCTTCCTATTGGTTGGCGGAACCGCGCTTGCGCTTCAACTGGGGCATCGCGTAAGTGTTGATATAGACTTCTTCTCTAAAGACGCTTTTAATACCCAGGTGCTTGCAGCCCACTTGTCAAAGCATCACCCGTTTACGGTTACCCAACGTACTCCCGGGTTCATAATGGGGTTTTTGAACAGCATCAAACTTGACTTGATACACCACGCCTATCCCTGGATTGCACCTCCCATTATTACAGAAGGCATTCGTATGGCATCGCTTGCTGATATCGCGGCTATGAAATTAAACGCCATCGTTGATACAAATCAACGGGTCAAAGACTTTATAGATATAGTCTTCCTATCAACCCAGCTTAGCCTGCACCAGATGATAGAGGCGTATCTAAAAAAGTATCCAGGTACAGTACTAAAGATGGCTTACCTGAGCCTTACTTGGTTTGATGGAATGCCTACAGAACCTTTTGAAACCTTCCATGGCACACTTACCCACACAGCTTTGACAGTACACATCCAAGCGATGGTTAAGTCACCCCAAAAAATATTCTCGTATGAAGAAATAAATTTTTCTTAATGCCTGTTATCATCACATCTTTATAGCAGCAGATACATTGAAATACTTGCAATTGAAAGAAATCATTCTGACCCCCACCACCACCGAGTGGGAGTTTATGGGGAGCAAGAGAATGGCGTTTTAGCAAAGGAAGCTTATATCATTTTATGATGAAGTTAACAGGTATAGTCACCCATACTTTTATCCGATTCCCAGACAAGGTCGCTGGTTTGAATTCAAGCATTGAAATATTCTCTGCTATGCTATTACTTAGCAACGGATGGGGACTTCTTATTATCATATGTTTAACATAACACCCTTCTTTATCAACCAATACCCGAACAATCACTTTACCCTGAATGCCAAGCTTCAGAAAACCACTTTCATAAACAGTTTTTCGTATTAACACATCCATGTTTAAAGGAACCGGATCTGTTTCTATAGGAAGAACACAGACTAACTTGTTAGTATCTTGAGAATTCTTAATTGTTTCAGCAGTTTGGCACGGAAGAGTCGAAATACAACATAAAGCTAACAGAAGAGTAAGCAAGAGGTATTTCATACTATAGTAATAACTGAAACTTTACTTTTTTCTCAATTTAAAGTCTACTGGCACATAAACCCATTCTTTAACGGGCTTTCCATTTTTCTCGGCGGGGCTAAATGTTAAAGTTGGAATAGCCGCCAAAACGATATCTGTTAGAACTGGGTGGGGATTCTTGATGATTATATATTCACCTTTCATGTAAGTGCCGTTCTCATCAATTAGAATGCGTAGGGTTACAAGCCCAGAAACCCCTCTTTTCTTGAGGCTATCTGGATAATATATTTTTTTATTAAATGCTTCCATATTTAACGGGGATGGCTCCTTATATAAATCTGTAACAGTAGCCAACGGCTCTTTTTTCGCACCACTACTTGTCTGGCTGTAACACGTAGAAGCAAATACAACGAACAGAGAAATAAGCAATGTTGTTTTCACAGTGCCAAGCTAATTAAATTAACACTTTGAAATTTTCATTCCTTGACCAACTCCCGCAGCGCGCCCTCGGCCTCGGCATACTTAAACCTGTAGCCTGTGCCCAGCAGTTTGGCCGCGGTTACTTTCTGCCCTTCGGTTACCAGCACGTGGCTCTCGCCCAGCAGCAGTTGCACCGCAAAGATGGGCACGGGCACAGCCGTAGGTCGGTCCATCACCTTGCCTACCAGCATCGCAAACTGGCGGTTGTTCTTTACGTCAGGCGCCACCAAATTATAAGTGCCTTGCATCGTGTTGTTCAGTAGTGCGAAAGTCATCGCACCCACAACGTCTTCTATATGCACCCAGGGCATGCCCTGCTCACCGCTGCCGATGGGCCCGCCGGCATACAGCTTAAAGGGCGCGATGAGTTTGGGGAATGCGCCGCCCTCTTTGGCCAATATCACACCGAGCCGGAACACCACCGTGCGGCAGTCTGCCCCCACAGCGGCCATCTCCCATTTGCGCCCCACGCCCGAGAGGAAGTCGGTACCCGCGCCTGCATCTTCACCCAGCACCTCTTTGCGGTGCGTGCCGTAATAGCCCACAGCCGATGCACTGATGAACACCTGCGGTTTCACGGCCTGCCGCTGGATGAATGCCACGCAGGCACTGGTGGCGTGCACGCGGCTGTCGGCTATCAGCTTTTTGTAGCGGTCGGTCCAGCGTTCATCGGCGATGCCCGCACCTGCCAGGTTAATCAGGGCATCTACGCCCTGCACATCTTCGGGTATGCTTTTGCCATCCCATGCGGCGAAGCGCAGGCCCTGCAGACTGCTGGGTTTGGGGTTGCGGGTGAGTACGGTTACGGTGTGGTTGTCAGAGAGCAGGGCAGGCACCAGGTGTGCGCCTACCAGGCCCGTACCGCCAGTTATGAGGATGTGCATACTTTCTAAACGTATTTTGTGTAAGATTAATTCAAACGCCTTCTTTCATCACCTGTGCCGGCACGCCAAACACCACCTCACCTGCGCGCACGGTTTTGGTTACCACGCTACCTGCACCTATCACAGCCCCATCTTCTACCTGCACGTTCGGCAGGAGTATGGCGCCTGCACCTACCACCACGCTGTCCCCCACTACAGCCTTAGCGCCGATACGGCAGCCACTGCCATAGGTGCTGAAGCTGCCCAGCACAGCATCGGGCTCTACCACACAGCCGGGCATAAACACGTTGCAAGCTTCGGCTTTCATGTTGGGGCTCAGCACAGCACCCGCGCATACCAGGTTTCCCTGGGCCAGATCCGCATGGATACTCACCGCTGCATAGGGGTGTGCGATGTTTAGCGGCAGCCGGTTCAGCAGTTTGAAGAGTTCGTCAAAAAGCGCCTTGCGTCGCTGCAAATTGCCCTCGGCAATGAAGTAATCCATCTTTTCGTTCAGCAGCATCTTCTGGTAGGGTGCATCCGTCCACATACCCAGCACGGTTACGTCGTTGATCTCCTCGGGCCGTTCGCCGGTAGGCTTGTCCGTCATCAGGTAGCCATACACCACCTGGCCCGTGAGTGCCAGCACATCGGTGGCCAGTCGGGCCTCCATACCGGTGCCAATGATGATGACGGGTAGGGGTTCATCTGTAAGCGGAGCCATAATACGACAAGCAGAAAGGGTGAACGTGAATTTTTGTGCAAATTACACAAAGCTGGCGGGGTGAACCTGCTACGTGCCCATTCCGTGAAACGCCCCACCCTGCACACGCCGCGCATTACGCTGCGCCCCTTTACCTTGGCCGATGCTCCCGCGCTCTACACCTACCTGAACGACAAGGAAACGAGCCGCAACTTGGGGTACATACCCTACCCCTATGTAGAAGGCATGGCAGAAGAGTGGATTGCTACGCATGAATCGGAGTTCGTAGAAAACCGTCAGGTCATTTTCTGCATCAGCGACGCGCGCACCCAGGCCGTAATGGGCAGCATGGGCCTGGTGCTGAACTTTGACATGCGGCAGGCCGAGCTGGGCTACTGGATAGGCCGCCCCTTCTGGGGTAAGGGCTACGGCACCGAGGCAGCGCGCCGTGTGGTGCAGTACGCCATGGCCGAGCTGCCCCTCATCAAAATTTACGCACGCCCCTTTGCCTACAACCTGGCCAGCCAGCGCCTGCTCGAGAAAAGCGGCTTTGTGCGCGAAGCCGTGCTGCGCAAGCACTTCTGCAAATGGGGTGAAATGCTGGACATGGCCTACTACGCCTTCATCCGCGATGAGAATACCGTGCCGGAGTAAGCTAAGATTTTGCTCCCCCATTTGCGGTAATTTTTAGTGCGTCGTAATGGAATGAAACATATCTCTACCCATGTTTGTAAAACATTCAAACACTATGACAAAGCACATCCTCCTCCGCATCACAGTAATGCTAGGCTTCCTGGCGGCACTCTTACTCACTGCACCCCGCGCGCAGGCACAAGACAAAGAAGATGAAATCTTCGGCAAACAAGACAGCATCCGCGTGTACATAGGTACCATTGGCTACGGCCAGTGGATGGTAAACTGGGACGACCTGAATAACACGATATACAATTCCACATTGCCCAATAGCAAACCCTATATTTCCTTTTCGGGTTATACCATCGGCCGCAAGGGCTTTTATACTGGCGGCGCAGTTGGTTTCTTCTTTAGCCAGTCCTCTCAGCTTTTCATTGTATCACCTGGAGGTAGCGTGTCGGGTTCGGTTAAGAGTGCAAGCAATGTTTTTAGCAATGCCTTTCTTACTGCCGAGTTTGGCTACGCTTTTCTTCGCAAGAAAAACATAACGATTTATCCCTATTTGGGTATTGGGTTTTCGTCGCATAGTTTAGATTATGTTATTACCAGTACATTACCATTACCAACCGTTGTTACCGTTACCACCTTGCGCAACGATTTTATATTTGGCCAGGCTGGCGTAGGCATTTCTGCCACGCCCCGCATTGCCAACCGCTTTCGACTGGCCATTGAAGGCCGCATTGGGTATAATCTAAGCGGCAACAACACCTGGCGCACAGAAGCCAATACCCTCGTTGCAAACCTGCCCAGCAGCCGCATCAGCGGCCTCTTTTGGCAGGTCAGCATTGGCGTGCTCACCAAACGTAAGCAAACCCTGCTCAACACCAACGACCCCTACAAATACTAGCACCTGAGAAAATGCGTCATCCCGAACTTGGTTCGGGATCTCTCTTTTGAGGGGATAAGCCAGGTCTGTTTTGCGGGCATAGTGTAATGCCGTTTGTAGTTCCTCTTTCGCTGCCTTAACTTGGTGCCCAAGCCCCAACCCTCATGCGCACCTGGCAATCCATATTTTTCATTGCACTCGTTTGCACACTCGCTTGCGACAGCAAACCCACTACGACTACCACGATGGCGGTAGTGCAACCCGATAAAGACGGCGTCATTCGCAACCGCCCGCTGGACAAAGCGGGCACCCTCCCCCTGGAGAGCCTCAAGCTGCCCGCAGGTTTTAAGATTGACATCTACGCCCGTGTGCCCAATGCTCGCAGCCTCGCCCGAGGCGACAAAGGCACCCTTTTCATCGGCAACCGCAGCGGTAACAAAGTATACGCCGTGGTAGACACCGACGGCGACAACGTGGCCGACAAGCAGTACACCATTGCCAGTGGGCTGCACATGCCAAACGGTGTTGCCTTCCGCAATGGCGCACTGTACGTGGCCGAAGTGAGCCGCATCTGGCGCTATGACAACATCGAGGCCAACCTCGCCACGCCCCCCAAGCCCGTGCTCATCTCTGACAAATTCCCCACCGACGACCACCACGGCTGGAAGTACATCGCCTTCGGGCCAGACGGCAAACTGTACGTGCCCGTAGGCGCACCCTGTAACATCTGCGAGCACAAAGAGAAACCCATTTACGCCAGCATCAGCCGCATGAACCCTGACGGCACCGGCCTGGAGGTGTACGCCAATGGCGTGCGTAACAGCGTAGGCTTCACCTGGCACCCGGATAGTAAGGATTTGTGGTTTACGGACAATGGCCGAGACCTGCTGGGCGACGACCTGCCGCCCGATGAACTCAACATGGCCTTCAAAGCAGGCCAGCACTTTGGCTACCCCTACTGCCACGGTGGCTACAGCCTGGACCCCGAATATGGGAAAGGCAGAAAGTGTGAAGAGTTTAGCGCACCCGCACAGCGCCTGCTGCCACACAGCGCCGCACTCGGCCTGAAGTTCTACACGGGCAGCATGTTCCCGGCTGACTACAAGCACGACATTTTCATCGCGCACCACGGCAGCTGGAACCGCACCACGCCCCAGGGTTATTACATCAGCCGCGTAAAACTCAGTGGCGATAAAGTGATCAAGTATGAACCCTTCATCAGCGGGTGGCTACGCCAAACGGGCAGCGGCCTGCGCGCCTGGGGCCGCCCGGTAGATGTACTCGTGATGCCCGATGGTGCCCTGCTCATCTCCGACGACCAAGCCGACTGCGTGTACCGCGTAAGCTACGCGGGGTGAGGGAATGCCTTAAAATATTGCAACCCAAATCTAGACCAGTATGAGCGACCAGCTAAGACTAGAAGCGGCAGAGAATGTGTTTAACAACGCTTTTCAAAAATTAATAAACTATGACAAGCAACTGTTCGGAGACAATCTTCATGAGCAAACACTGTGCGGCCGGCTTGCTATTTACTTAGAAGAAGAAGTTAAAAAAGATGACATCCATAAAACGTTTCCCTACCACGCTGACGTAGAGTACAATAAAATGCAGCAAGGAAAAGTAAAAACCATTTTGAATGAAAATGCAGTTAACCAAAAAGAAAAATATGTTAAAGTGCGTTGCGATGTCATTGTACATGCAAGAGGTGAAATCTTCAAATCCTATGACAATCAAGAAATTGATTACCAAAAAGAAAACCTTATAGCGATTGAGATGAAAAAAGAAAGTAGAGGTAAAAAAGAGTTGGAAAGCAATCAACTTAGATTACGCTCTCTTACAAGCAAATACGGTGAGAATTATTTTTCAGGATTAAAGGTATATTCTTGGGATGGAGTAATAGCAGATCATGTGCGTGGGTACCTAGTTGGCAAATTGATTAGAATTAGAAAGGGTAGTAAAACCTTAGTAGTTGAAACTTATATTGAAACTGAACATAAATACACCGAGTTTTATCTATTGCCCCCTCCACGCGCGTAGCCATAGCCGCGACCACTGTATCGGCTAAGCACTCCCATATTCCACGCCATTACAAAAATAAAGCCCGCTGTGCACAGCGGGCTTTCTCAAATAGTATAGATCAGTCTTAATTCAGGTCATACCGGTCAGCATGCATCACCTTTGCCCAGGCCTGCACAAAGTCGTGTACGAACTTTTCCTTGTTGTCATCCTGCGCGTATAATTCGGCATACGCACGCAAGATGGAATTGGAGCCGAAAACCAGATCCACCCGTGTTGCCGTCCATTTCGTTTCACCCGTTTTCCGGTTAACGACATTATACAGGTTCTCACCCGCTGGCTTCCATGTGTAGTGCATGTCGGTAAGGTTCACAAAAAAGTCATTGCTCAAAACGCCAACCTTATCTGTGAATACGCCGTGCTTCGTGCCACCATGGTTCGTGCCAAGCACACGCATGCCCCCAAGTAGAACGGTCATCTCTGGTGCGGTAAGACCCATGAGCTGGGTTCTGTCAAGCAGCAGCTCTTCTGCTTTTACAGTATAGTTCTGCTTTAACCAGTTCCTATACCCGTCATGTATGGGCTCCAGATATTGGAAAGATTCTGCATCTGTCATTTCAGCGGTAGCATCGCCTCGGCCAGCATGAAAGGGAACCTTCACTTTGTAGCCTGCGGCCGCAGCTGCTTTTTCTATGGCAGCACTTCCGCCTAACACAATCAGGTCTGCAATGCTTACTTTTTTCTGGAGCCCCGCCTGTATTTCTTCCAGCTTGGCTAAAACTTTTTTCAGTTTCTCGGGTTCGTTACCAGCCCAGTTATTTTGTGGGGCCAAACGGATACGTGCCCCGTTAGCGCCGCCGCGGTAGTCTGAACTGCGGAAGGTTCTGGCACTGTCCCATGCGGTGGTTATCAGTTCTGCTGGGGTTAGGCCGCTGGCCAATAGCTTGCCCTTCAGCTCCTCAATTTCAGATTCCGAAAGCGTGTAGTTCACTGCCGGAATTTGATCTTGCCACAACAAATCTGTTTTGGGCGCATCCGCACCCAGGTATCGGCTTCTGGGGCCTAGGTCACGGTGGGTTAGTTTGAACCACGCCTTGGCAAATACTTCTTCAAAGTAGGCGGGATCTTTATGAAAGCGCTCTGAAATTTTCCTGTATTCAGGATCCATTTTCATTGCCATATCGGCATCTGTCATGATTGGGTTTCTGCGAACCCCCGCCAAGTGGGCGTCAAAGGGCTTGTCTTCTTCTTTGATGTTAATGGGCTCCCATTGTGAGGCACCCGCAGGGCTCTTTTTCGATTCCCATTCGTAATTCAGCAGCAGATGAAAATAGGTACGGTTCCACTTGTTTGGGGTTGTCGTCCATGCGCCCTCCAGCCCGCTGGTAACGGCATCTTCCGCATTGCCTTTTTTGCCGGGGTTCATCCAGCCAAAACCCTGTTCATGTATGTCTGCACCTTCGGGGCTTGCACCTAGTTTGGAGGCGTCTCCATTTCCATGTGCCTTGCCCACGGTATGCCCGCCCGCCGTAAGCGCAACCGTTTCTTCATCATTCATGGCCATTCGCTTAAAGGTAGTGCGCACGTCTTGTGCAGTGCGTATCGGGTCGGGCTTTCCATCTACGCCTTCCGGGTTTACATAAATCAACCCCATTTGTACGGCAGCCAGTGGGTTTGCCAATGAATCGCTATCATTTGGCTTTTCGTAACGTGCCTTGCCTAGCCATTCTTTTTCAGCGCCCCAGTTGATGTCTTTTTCCGGATGCCAAATGTCTTCTCGCCCACCCGCGAAGCCGTATGTTTTAAAGCCCATCGATTCATATGCCATGTTGCCGGCCAGCACAAAAAGATCTGCCCACGAAATTTTATTCCCGTATTTTTTCTTGATCGGCCACAGCAGTCTTCTGGCTTTGTCCAAGTTGGTATTGTCTGGCCAGCTGTTTAAGGGGGCAAACCGCTGGTCGCCGGTATTGGCACCGCCACGCCCGTCCGTTACGCGGTACGTTCCCGCCGCGTGCCAGGCCATACGGATCATCAACCCACCATAGTGTCCCCAGTCCGCGGGCCACCAGTCCTGGCTTTCCGTCATCAATCTTTTCAAATCATTCTTTACAGCTTCCAAGTCTAGCTGCTTAAACGCCTCACGGTAATTGAAATTTTTCCCGTTGGGGTTTGTTTTGGTGTCATGTTGATGCAGGATGTCCAGGTTCAGCGCATTCGGCCACCAGTTCATTACGGTGTTCTGGGCTTCTGTGTTTCCTCCGTGCATCACGGGGCATTTACCTTGTTTTGTTTCCATTGCAGATTGGGTTTTATGTGGGGGGTGTGTTAGTCCTTAAATTCTCCAGTAATTTGAAGTGATACGTTCTTGATTTTGAATCCTTTTATTTTTTTCTTTTCAAAATACTGGCTTATCAGTTTGTCCAGCTCAGCATTTTCAAAGTCCTCTATTCGGTCGGTTTCCGTGCAATATAAATGGTGATGCTGGTACAAGATGGCATCATATCGCATCACGTCTTTTTCGCTTTTTACTTTTTTCAGCAGGTGGTGCGCCACCAGGGAGTCAAGCACTTTGTACACGGTGCCAACCGAAACATTGGCGTGGTTCTTTTGTATGAACTCCAAAATATTCTCAGTTGTGGGGTGGTTGTTTAGTTTAACCACCGCATCAAAAATAGCAACGCGCTGGGGCGTAATTTTCAGCCCTTTCTGCCTCAGTTGTTCCCTGATATATTCCACCGCTACGTACGCTGAATTGCGAATGATTCCGTAAAGATAATCATTCTCGTTTAGCAGAACTGTGCTTTACAAGAAATTAATGTGACGCCTTGCTAGCCCGCGGGAAAAACCGCTGTTCGAGATGTTCCGTAGGGCTGCTGCGTTCGGGAGCCCTAATGTCGGGGCGGGAGCTAACCGCCATTCATTGTAAATCATGCCGCCCCGACATTCTGGGAGGGAATCTTACCTTCCATTGAGTGTGTGTCATGCCGAACTAGGTTCGGCATCTCTCTAAGTGTGTCATTCCCGCGAAAGCGGGAATCCACATCAGCCCAGTGCATGTTCACCATACGTACTGTAGCAAATGCTACATTTTAATTATGTACGAGTCGAAACCACGCGCGGACTAAGGGAAATAAAAGCACATAAAAAAATTGATTTCATAACTACATCCTTTGCTATTAAAATGTTTTGAAGGATATGTCGAACGGCTAATCAAACTTTGGTAAAAATGTTTTTTATCTTTAGAATAACAAGCACAACCAATCCCAGGATTAATAAATAAGGGATGAGTTCATTTAATTCCTCTAAATAAACTATTCTTAATATTATGATAAGTATAGCCAATAAAAAATAGCACAACAGCATTACATCCCTTCTTTTCTCTGATAGTGGAAATATCTCCTTATCGGGATTTCTTAAATAAATAAACAGCATGTAAAAAGCAAACACGCTTACACAACAAGAAAAAGCTGATATCGAAATAGGAATAAATACTAAAGGCGTGTGTGTATTAAAAGTTGTTAAACCCAAATAAGAAGCCCAGGCAACTATTGCAAATGCTACGCCTACGAATATCAAAAGCCCAACTACCATTTCATCAGTGCTATTCGACATTTTCATTGCGGCAAGTCAATTAATCACACAGGTAGCGTTTTCATCCTCACTTCTTTACCAAAAAGTACACCACCGCAGCCACCACTGCTATCGCAAGCACCAGCAACGCTACCTTGATCCAGCTTATCGGTTTGTCGCCGGCTATTTTGCCTGTTTCGCCGTTTACTACCACCTGGTAGGTTTTGTCATTATACTTGTACGCTGCCACCCACACCGGCAGCAGCATGTGCTTAAACGTAATGCGGCTTTTCTGGGTCGTGATATTTAGAAAGCGGTAGGTGTCCCCTGGTATCTGTTTGGTTACCTCGCGTTCTATATAATTGTCCATGATGCTTTCTGCAGTTGTGAAGCCTTCCTTCACATCTGCGGCATACACCTCGCTCTTCCAGCCCAGCATAAAGCGCGGCTCGTAGTTTACGCTGCTGGCTAGATTGAAGGGGTACACACGCTCTATCATCTGCTGCTTGAGGCCGCCGCTGGCCACCACGGTTACATCATCAAACCAGTGGTCATAGCTGCCCCAGCTGGGCGTCCAGCGTACGTGCTGCACCTGGCGCGTCTGGGAGTTGCCTTGGTCGTCCGTGTAGGTTTCGGTTTCGTAGTAATAGTAGCCGCTCTCTGCCGTCCATTCGCTGTCGGTCTGCGCATCATACGTCCAAAACGGTATGTACACGCCGTCCATCTTGTCCAGCGCGGCCAGCTTCTGCAGGTCGCTGGGCAGGAACCAGCCGCGACCTATCCATTCCTTAAATCTTGCATCTGCATCTTTCTTATTGACTTTAAACGGCAGTATGCCAAAGGGTTTGATGACGCGGTTTTCAAATGCCTCCTCGTTTACGTTTGTACCCGTGCAGAAGCTACAGGTAAGGTTCACGGTGTCAGCGCTCACAGCTGTTACCGCCCCGCAGGTGTTGCAGTGAAAGGCACGCATCGGCACATCCATGCCTTTCTGCGCGTCGCTCAGGTGGAGGGCATCTTCTATAGGCACCTCTACGATTTTGTCTTGGGCGGTCGCGATGGCCTCCTCATGGCCGCAGTTCTCGCAGTGCAGTTTCTGTTTGCTGGGGTTAAAGGTGGTTTGTGCGCCGCAGTTGGGGCACTTCACGGTGAGCACTTTGGTTACACGTGCGGGTTCGGGCGGGGTGCTGAAGGGGCTGGTGTCGGGGGTAGCCATGGTACTAGGATAGTGGCGCTAAGATAACAATACCACGCATAGGCACTCCGCAAGCTTTTGCTAGCTTTGGCAGGAGGTAAAGTAACCGCATCATGGAACGCGTATTGTATTTGCACGGGCTCTACTCACAGCCCAACCCTGAAAAACAGGCGGCGCTGGAGGCACTTGGCCTGGAGGTGCATTGGCCCCCGATAGACTACGCGCAGCCAGATATCTTTACTGAACTGCATGAGCTGGCACTGAACTACCGCCCACACTACCTGGTGGGCAGCAGCATGGGAGGTTATGTGGGGTACTACCTTGCGAAAATGCTGGATGTGCCCGCGTTGCTTTTCAACCCCGCCTTTCACTTTGCGGGCGAGGTGCAGCCGCCAGCTGTTGTGGAAGGCCCGCACACACCGCCCGTTACCATGGTGATTGGCGCACACGATGATGTGGTGCATCCACCGCGCACCTTTGCGTTTCTGGTAGACCACCCCGGCAACTATGAAATCTGGCTGGACCATACGCTGGGGCACCAGATACCGCTGGCGCAGTTTGCGCTGCATACGGGCAGGTATTTTACGGGACGCTTGCGATAAACCGAAGCGATTATCAATTAGGTATGGTATATTTGAAATAGAAAAACAGCCACTCCATGCATGCCAAACTGAAACCGACAGCTCAATCTAGCATTGGCACTAAGGCTAAGAGAGTAAAGAAGGGTGATGAAGAATATTTACCCTTGCATGCCGGTAAGGCGTTTGAAAAAGCACGTCGTGAGGCGTTAGAGAATGGGTTGAGCGTTCTGGTAGTACGTGATGATGTATTGTATCGCGTATACCCAAATGGGCGCAGACGCAAAATAAAATCGGTGTTGCCAAGTGTCCAGTTGCCAAGTGGCTTCATTTTGCACGTTCGCTAAGTGAGCGAGGTCCCCAGGCTTCGCATGTTCGCCGGGCCCAACGGTTCTGGTAAAAGCACACTGAAAGCGCTAATTACAAAAAGCCAGCTGGGGGTCTATATCAATGCTGACGAAATACAACAAAAGTTAAATCAAAAAGGTATGCTCTCACTAAAAGCATATGGCCTAACAAGTAGTACTCATGAATGGGAATATTTTCAGAAGCAATCATCCCGCATTAAAAAGCTTGATGCGGGAGCCATAAAGACTACCATTAACGCAGATAATCAAATACTGCTTGCCAATAAAACAAATGTAAATGCTTATCTGGCTGCGCTGATTGCCGACTTTATTAGAGCCGAGTTGCTTAAAATGAAACGTTCGTTCACTTTTGAAACGGTTATGTCGCATATAAGCAAAGTTGACCTTTTGATTGAAGCAAGGCAGCGGGGCTATCGAACCTATTTATATTAAATAGCCACACAGGATCCCGAGATCAATGTTTCACGCGTACAAAACCGTGTACAACTGGGTGGTCACCCAGTTGAGAGAGAAAAAATCATAAGTCGATATACAAAATCACTCGGTTTACTACTTGAAGCTATAAAACATAGTTCAAGAGCTTATATTTTTGACAATTCGCTTGAAGGACAAGGGCGAACATTAATTGCAGAATTTGACAGCGGTATATGTGTATCAAAGCTTGAGTCGGTTCCGGCTTGGTTTGATAGGTATGTGATTCAGAAAACAAAGGCATAAAATAAGCTGGCTTCTATTATACTTGGCAAAGTAGTAACCTCAGTATCTTGTAGCCATGCAGCCCCAGCCCCGCTTACAGCTACCTCCGGCATTGGAACAGGCCCTGCGCTGGCAGGCAGACATAGCGCTGGAGCGCTGGGCAGACCGTGCACTGGCGGAACTCATCCCTACGCTTGGTGCACTGGATGGCGTGCTCTACATGATGGAAGTGCCCACCAGCCTGGAGAGCAATACAACAGAAAGCCTGCGCTGGGTGGCAGGTTACGGGCGCGCCGAGGGCTACCTGCGCCGCATAGGCCTGGGCGAGGGGCTTACGGGCCAGGTTGCCAAAACACAAACGCCTGTGTACTTGCCTGAACTATCGGTACGGCAGGTAAAACCCCATAGCGGCCTCTCTGCCGTTTCGCCACGCGCGCTGCTCGTGATGCCGCTTGCCTATGCAGGCACCATACAGGGCGTGCTGGAAGTAACCAGCGCCAAGCTACTCAGCGATACCGCACGCACGTGGGCACAGCAGGCCGCGCAGACCATTGGCGCCCAGCTTGCTAACATACGCAACCAGCTGCGCGTGCAGCAGCTTTACACAGAGGCGCGCGAGAAAGCTCGCCAGCTTGCCCTGCGTGAAGAGGAGCTGCGCCGAAACGTGCTCACCCTGGAACAAACCCAGGAAGACCTCAAGCTGGCACAACGCGAAGCAGAACGGCGCGCCATTCAGCTTGCCGAGAGCCAGATCACGGCCCGTGTAGGCAGCTGGGAAGTGAACCTGGAAAACACCCATGTGACCTGGAGCGACAATACCTACCGCCTCTTTAGCGTAGACGCTGGCCTGCCCGTGAGCGAGGGGTTTATGCTATCGCTCATCCACCCGCAAGATGTGCCCCTTACGCGCATTGCCTATGAGGCCCTCGTAAAAAACGGGCAGGATATGGATATAGAAGTGCGTGCATTTAGCAACCGCGAACTGCGGTTCTACAACCTGCGCGCACGCCGCCTTATCACAGAAGATGGCCGCACCTACCGCGTGCTGGGCACCGTGCAAGATGTGACCCGCCGCAAAACCCAGGAAAACATCATTCACCAGCAGAATGAAGAGCTGCGCGCCCGCGAAGAAGAAATGCGGCAGAACTATGAGGAACTGCAAACCATTCAGGAAACCTTAAAACAAAAAGCCTACGAAATAGAAAAGTTGCGCTTGGAAGCTGATAAGCGGGCCGATGAGCAAAAGGAAAGCCTGAAGCGCATCATGGAGAAACTGGTAGAGAAGAGCCGCAGCAAAGAAGAAACCTTTACGCAGGTATTGGCCAAGAAAGATGAAGAACTAAAGGCCCTACAGGCACAGCTCACTGCCGTAACCACCAAGCCGCGTAAATCGAAAGCTATCAAGAAAAAGAAGGACTAGCTGCCGCTTGCCACTATCCAGTATTGGCGCGGCAGCAGTGTGCAATCTACCGCAAAGCTGCGGAAGCCGCCGCGCCGAAGTTCGTCCACGGTTTCCTGCACTGGTGTGGTGCGTGGGTTAATGATGACCACATGCCCGCCCGGTTTGAGCACGCTATGCAGCCGCCCTGCATACTGCACGCGCTGCGCCAGCAGCGGCCAGGTGTCTACCACCAGGACCACGTCTGCCCGCAGCGCGCTGATGCCCGTACCGGCACTGTCTATGGGCATGGGGGTTACGTTCTTGTAGCGGCTGCTGTCTTTACGCTGGGTGAGGTAGCGTAGAAAATAGGGTTCCACATCTAGCGCCATTATGCTATCCGCCTGCTGCGCCAGCCGGAAGGTAAAGTAGCCCGTGCCTGCGCCCAGGTCCAGCACGGTTTTGCCGCGCAGGCTGCCACCGCAGAGCTGGGCCAGCCGCGTCGCCACGCTGTCGGGTTTCTGCCAGGCGGCACGGGATGGACTTTCCATCGCGGCGGCGGTACGTGCATGGGGGTCAGCGCCTGCACCACAGGCGGCAAGCAGCGCCCAGAGCAGAAAACAAAGAAAATATTGTGCACGCACGTTATCTTGGCAAAAAGGCGCTGTAATTTAGGCTATGCGCAGCATGCCGCAAATGCCTTAGTTTTACACCCCTCCCGCACACACATGGCACATGTACTCATCGCCGCAGACCACGCAGGTTTTCACCTCAAAGAAACCGTGAAAGACTGGCTGCGCCACCACCACCACCACACCGTGGAAGACTTTGGCACCGACAGCGATGCCAGCATGGATTACCCGGATATCGTTCACCCGCTGGCCCGCACGGTAACCGATGGTACACTGGGCATCCTGATCTGTGGCAGTGGCAATGGTGTGTGCATCAGCGCAAACAAGCATGTACATGTGCGTGCCGCCCTGGCCTGGAGCCCTGAGTTGGCCCGCCTGGCCCGCCAGCACAACAATGCCAATGTGCTGTGCCTACCTGCCCGCTTCATTGACCCGGACGTGGCCCTGGCCTGTGTGCGCGAGTTCCTGCACACCCCTTTTGAGGGCGGCCGCCACCAGCGCCGCGTAGAGAAGATAAGTCAGTTTTGATGTTTGTTTCTAGTTATCTTGAATTAAGGTTATTCCCAGAAAGTCTATCAAAACCTAAAGTAAAGAACAGGACTTAACCCTGTACCTGAGACCCTTTAGACTGTGCCCTGCACATCTAACTATCACCGGAGGATGCCTAGGGATAGCTTGAAGTTGGAAACCGTGTAATTCCCAAACTTCCGAATTTCAAGAAAACCAATAATCGGCCTAAAGTGAAGATTGCATACCACTTCGATTGACAAATATACAGTAACATAAACATGAGTACTCAGCCCATATTCTCTAGAAATGCAGATTATACAAAAACGGCCTTTTTTAATTGGCGAATATCAAGTAGTGAGATGTCTTTAAATTTCCTCAATATTGCCGAGGGATATATGAAGTCTGCAATTACCTTGGCCGAGTACTGTCTAGAAAATAATCAAAATAAAATAGCTGATATATTTATTTTTCCAATTCTTAACGATTCAAATCATGGCATCGAAATTTATTTGAAAGGCATGATTCATTCACTAGATATTCTTTTGGGGAGAAACGGAAATATAGTACACGGACATGACATAAAGATACTATTTGAAACATTTAAGCAAAAAGTCAAAGAGGCTAAAGGCTTAGAACCCGAAAGGGACATTGATCAAGAAATGAGTGATTTATCTGAGTATCTGGACGAATTATGTTTAACAATTAATGATGATTCCCAAAATAGTAGACTGAGAATGGATTTCTCAAGATATCCAATGGGCATTGACTCCAGATGGCATTTCTATGTAACCGCTGCAGGTAATGTAGAAGTAGATTTGGAAAATTTTCGAAATCGATTTCAAAAAATAGCTCAAGACTTGAAGTCTTATTCTAGTTACCTAATTCACCTCTGCAATGTTAAAGACTTGGTCTAAAAGATTTTTTAAAAAGAAATAATTGGGATAAAATAAAACATCCCCCAGACAAATCGCTTAGTAGCAACTTAGCCTATCCCACCTTCGACAGCGTCGGCACACAGGCCCGCATCACCTAACCCTGTTCAGCACTTGGTCAAAATCCGTTAAATATCTTAACCATAGCACTAGGCGCGTCCATACAGAAGCTAAAATACCAATTAAACGCGGTTGTAGCCTTTGTGGTACCGCATCATTTTCTATTTTTGATGGCTAACCCACCCACCCCGCATGGCTACCCACGGCACCCCCACCTACCCCCAGCCTACCACCGATGCCCACAAGGTGCACTATGAGTTCACCCCTGCTGAGATAGCTGAGGTGCAGAAACATGTAGCCAAGTACCCCGATAAAACCAGCGCCGTGATGCCCGTCCTCTGGCTGGCGCAGGAGAAGTACGGCGTGCTGAGCACAGGCGCCATACAGCTGGTGGCAGATACCCTGGGCCTGCCTTTCTCGCATGTGTATGGCGTGGCTACGTTTTACACCATGTACCTCAAGCGCGGCGTGCCTGAGAAACCCTTCCACCTGGTGGAGGTTTGCACCTGCTTTACCTGCGGCGAGTGCGGCGGCAAAGCCCTCTTTGACAACGCCGCCCGCAAGCTGAACCTTGACGACGAAGGCTTCAGTGCCGACAAGCAGTTCTGGCTGCGGGAAGCCGAATGCCTGGGCGCCTGCGACACCCCCGGTGTGGTGCAAGTGAACAACCGCCGCCTGCTCATGAACGTAGACGACAAAAAGCTGGACCAGATATTTACAGATTTGCGCGCGGGCAACACGCCCCCCTTTGAGAGCGTACCCGCCAAACTAGCCAAAGCCTAACTTCTAATTGTTACAGATGGCAGGCGGCGCAATCTTACTGCTGGCAGACGGCACGACGTTTCACGGCCAGGCCATAGGTGCGCTGGGCACCACTACCGGCGAGCTTTGCTTCAATACCGGCATGAGCGGCTACCAGGAAATTTTTACCGACCCCAGCTACGCCGGCCAGATTATCGCAACCACACACACGCACATCGGCAACTATGGCGTGCTGCCGCCCGAGGCCGAGAGCAGCCGCGTGCAGATAGCGGGCCTGGTGGTAAAAAACTACAGTGAGGTGTTTAGCCGCCATGCTGCAGGCGGCCTGCAAGAGTACCTGGTGCAACAGAAACTCACGGGCATTGCCGGCATTGACACACGCGAACTGGTGCGCTACATCCGTGCCAAAGGCGCGATGAACGCCATCATCAGCAGCGAGATACTGAACCTGGACATGCTACGCGAGCAGCTAGCCGCCTGCCCCCCCATGGCGGGCCTAGAGCTGAGCAGCCACGTGAGCACCCCCACCGCGTATGCGTTTAGTGAGAGCGGCACAAAGAAAGTGGCTGTGCTGGACTATGGCGTGAAGCGCAACATACTGCAGAGCCTAGCCAAACGCGGCTTGCAGGTGCGGGTGTTCCCCGCCCGCGCTACGGCGGCTGACGTACTTGCCTGGCAGCCGCACGGTGTGCTGCTGAGCAACGGCCCCGGCGACCCCGCCGCCATGCCCTACGCCGTTAGCACTGTGCAGGATCTCTTAACAAACCATACGCCCCTCTTTGGTATCTGCCTGGGGCACCAGCTGCTGGCGCAGGCCGTAGGCGGCACTACCTTTAAGATGCCCTATGGCCACCGCGGGCTGAACCACCCCGTAAAAAACCTGCGTACCGGCCGCTGCGAAATCACGAGCCAGAACCACGGGTTTGCCGTAAACCCCGACAGCCTGAAAGCCCTGCCCGATGTGGAGCTTACGCATACCAACCTGAACGATGACACGAACGAAGGCCTGCGCCTAAAAAGCCGCCCGGCGTTTAGTGTGCAGTACCACCCCGAAGCCAGCCCAGGCCCCCACGACAGCGACTATCTGTTCGATGAGTTTGTGGGGATGATACACTAAAGGGCTCCTCTAAAAACTCCAGTGCTTCATTCCCGCCCCGAGTGTCGGGGCGGGAATCTTACCTCCCCATATCTCAATCTTTCCTTACTTTGTACAACATGCCACGCGGCAACGTTGGGGTCGGCCTGCTTATCAAGCCGTTAGCGTAAGTTTTTATACCGTAATAAGAATCCTTTTATGACGATGAAAAGAAAACTGCTTTTTGGAACCCTCACTGGTATAGCCTTAGCAATTGCAGCTAGCTGGTACTTCAAGGGTAGTCATGTTGTCGCCCAGAAAGAACCATCGTTGTTTAATCGTTTCATTTCGCTTTTTTCACCTGCAGATTTGCCTTTGTATGTTTGTTATGGCTTTTGGAAAGGAGATGGTAATGATTTTGAGTCAATTAGATCAATGGATGACAAATTAGATACACATTTTGACATAGATACTATTCTTACAAAAGAGTTTATATGCCAAACCGTGAACGAATGTATGTTTTCGGAAAATTTTGTACCGTTGTTTTACGATGGCGGTTACCACCATATTTTTCTGTATAAAGGAATTAGAAGCTTCAGTGTGCATAATGATGTTTTATCAGTTTTGGTATCGACTAAAATTGGGTTTAAGCTTGGTATAGATGTGTACATGATTAATTGTAGTTTAAGCAAAAAAAAGGAGATCTCTAGGCTACTTGTTTGCAGGATGAATAATACTAATGGTTACGAATTATTCTCTGTAATCCGGCCAAATGGGATGATTGAATTAACTTACATATATGAAATTAAGTTAGGTAGTGATGAAGGCCTGATTAACAAGGAAAAGCTGTTGTCCTTACAGAAAGAAGGCTTAACGGCAGCGGATGTTGCGTTTATTAGTTATAAGTTAGAGAAATCGGGTGAGCTAGTTGTTGCAAAACCACTTAGAACTGCTAGGATGAAAGTCAAAAAATCATGGGCTCCGATACCTAGAACAGAAAGTTCTGCCCCTAAGTTTGTTTTCGAGCCACTAGGATGGTAATACATGTTTGTTCTTTTCGCACGCATGTTTCTATAAATAGTATTCCCTCACGTGCGGCTATTGCCGTGTACGTAGGTAAGTCGCGGCTCCAGCCGCATAGTTTCTACTATCCGAAAACTATTTGCTTTGTAGCGCACAACCCGCGTGGAAATAGCCGCGAGGGAACATGGGCCAGGAGGCTAACGCTTATAGCGCACGAGCGAAGAAGCTTGCGTGCGCTGGGGACTACTTCACCAGCTCTACCACAAACAGCGGCTGGTCGTATTCTACGGGCTGGGCGTTTTCTACCAGGATTTTTACAATCGTGCCCTCTACTTCGCTCTCTATCTCATTAAACAGCTTCATGGCCTCTATGATGCACAGCGTCTGGCCGCTGCGTATGCTGTCGCCTACTTTTACGAACGAGGGTTTCTCGGGGCTGGCACTGCGGTAGAACGTGCCTATCATGGGGCTCTTTATGGTGTGGTGGTTGGCGGGTGGCTCCTCGGGTTTGCTCTGGGTAGCGGGGGCTATAGCAGCAGTAGGTTGCTGCGCGGCGGCGGGTAGTGCTGCGGGCGCATTCTCTACATAGTACACCCCTGCAGGCGCATTGCTGCTGCGTTTGATCTTGATCTTCAGTTCGGCCGTTTCCAGCTCTACTTCCGAGAGGTCCGATTTATTTACCAAGCGCAAGAGTTCCTGTATCGCTTTGATGTCCATAACAAGAGAAATAAAGGTTAGGAAGATGCTGGCAGCCTAGGGGCTGCGCGATACCAAAAGAAAAGGGAACGCAGTTTACGAAAAACGTGGGTACGTATAACGGGCGGTTTTTCAGTAGTCAGTGCTTTGGTTTTAGCGATATGTGCTTGGCTGTTACTCGTTTACGTAGTGGTAGGCGGCGCGTTGCAGGGTTTGGCCTGCCAGCGGCCAGCCATTTATGCGGGCGCGGCGGGCGGCATCAAACTGCAACAGGCTGTCGCGCACCTGGTACCAGAGCTGGCTGGTGCGAAAGTCCATGTCGAACATTTCGGCGCTGTCTGTGAAGCCGGATACGTTTAACGTGGTGCCGGTCTGCTGCACATTGCGCAGGTATTCGGTGCCGAACTGCACCTGTGTAAAGGGGCTATAGAGCACGCGCTGTGCGGTGCTGGCCGTAGGTGTGCCGGCAAAATAGCCGAAGGCATCTATACCCGCCTGCTGGTAGCTACCGCCAGATGCACGTAGCTGTACAAAGGGCTGATAGCCGCCATCCAGGCCTAGCTGTGTAGGGGTAAGCGCGGGGCCCAGGGTGTAGGTACCGATGCGGCTCAGGGCGGGTTCGCTGAGTACGGTGGCGCGGGCCTCGCCTGTGGTGCTGCGCCCTGCAATGAAAAAGCGGTCGGCGTTGTGGGCTGCAACGAGCGGCGTGAAATCCAATTGTATTGTGTAAAAACCGGAGATGCCCCATTGGCGCTGCATGCAGTATAGGCGCTGGCGGGTGCTGTCTAGCAGCAGGATAAAGCGCTGGCCGGCATACACCCCACTGCAGATGGCCGGTGTAGTAACGGTTTGCGCCAATTGCTGCGCCTCCAGGTTGTAGATGGCGAGGCGGGGCTGGGCGGCATCTGGCACATACATGTAGCCGCCACTGATGCGCACATCCGCGGGCTGGGTGATGCCGAGCGTGGTGTGGAAGCCGGGGGTGTGAGTGCTGCCTTCTATGCGGGCCAGGCTGGCGGGGTTTGCCAGCAGGGCATAGGTAGCAGCCAGGCGCTGGGGGCGCAGGGCGTCGTCTGCCCGGCGGCAGGCAGTCAGCGCAAACAGCAGGCAGGCGAGTAAAGGCAGCAGGCGCATGGCGGTAAAGTTAGCACAGGCAGGCACATAGGTGATGCGCCCTGCGGCCGAACATGGGGCAAAAGCCGTCTAAGCCACATCCTAATTTATTGGTAGAAACGTCTTCAACCACTATTACATAAATCATACTTATTGCCCCCTAGGGGGGGGGGATGGGGATTGGTATTACTTTTACACATGGAATAAGTAAGCCATAGACGTAGGTCCTTAGTCTTCGCGTTTACGATATACTAACCAGTATTTATTTACTCCATTGCCATGAAGCTCTATATCAAATTCATGGTCAGCCTGCGCTGCAAGATGATAGTGAAGGAAGAGCTAGCCAAGCTGGGCCTGCACTACGTGGTGCTGGATCTGGGCATGGTAGATGTGCTGGAGGAGATAAGCCCTGCCCAGCGAGAAGAACTAAAGCAAAGACTACAGCGCTCGGGGTTGGAACTGCTGGATGACAAGAGAAGCATCTTGATAGAAAAGGTAAAGGCGGTGATAGTTGAGATGATACACTACACCGATGAACTGCCCAAGGTGAACTACTCCGACTACATCAGTGAGAAACTAGACTATGACTATACCTACCTGGCAAACATCTTTTCTGAAGTGAAGGGCATCACGATATAACAGTTTATAATCACACATAAGATAGAGCGGGTAAAAGAACTGCTGCTGTATGATGAGCTGAACCTGACAGAAATAGCATACAAGCTGCACTACAGCAGCGTGGCGCACCTCTCCAATCAGTTTAAGAAAGTAACTGGCCTTACCCCCAGCTTCTTTAAACAGATGAAGCGGAAGCGTGTAGAAAACCTAGAGACAGTGGGAAGTATGTAACACGCGGGTGCCATTGTGTAATGCACCCCCTTGCAACCAGCGCGACCTTTACGGCGTGAACATTTTTTCACGCCTGTGCCGCCAGTAGCGGAACGTAATACACACCACGATGAACACGACCGAAATCAAAGGCAACTGGGACGAACAAAAGGGCAAACAGAAGCAAAAGTTTGCAACACTGACAGACAACGACCTGATGTTTGCCGAAGGCAAAAAAGAAGAGATGATGGGCAAACTGCAAATCAAGCTGGGCAAGACCAAAGAAGAGCTGCATAACATTATAGCGGCGCTGTAACAAGCGCTGCTGCTGCAACCCGCCCACGACCCCTGACCAGGCAACGCAAGACGGGCCAGTGTTTGTGTGTAGTAAAACAGTAGCAGCAGCTTAAAATACCCCCGCGCATACTTTCTGTATGCCCGGGGGTATTGCTTTGTATAGGCAGTGCGCAGCCGTGTGGTACTTCTGTAAAAAAGCACAAAACGGATGTAACACTTTTGGGTAACGCAAGGTGGATATTTGAAACATGAACACCGCACCTAACCCACACGCCGGAGAACAGGATAGCAACAAACCGGTAAGCATACCTGGAAACTGGGATGACCATACCAAAAAACTCATCCAGAAATATCCGAAGCTAACGGATACAGATCTGGCATTTGAGTTTGGTAAAGAAGGTGAGCTGATAGCGCGGATAGAAAGCAGACTAGACATGAATAGCGATGAAGCGGCCGACGTGGTTAGAAACGGATGAGTGCACGGCGGGAACTATAAACATTGTATAAAGAAACTTGCTTGGTAAGTAAGTGTGATTGGTAGTAGATAGAGAGGGGCAGGGTACGAACCCTGCCCATTTTTTTGTTCTTCACAGATGCGGCGCGCTTAGGGGCAGGGCGTGTATGAGATATCTGTAATAGCCAGCCATTTGCATGTAATGCTTGGTGTGACGGTGGGGCCGAACTTTGCAACCGTACTCATTTAACAAGAGAATCATGGACACTACAAAACAAAAACATGGTGAGCAAAACAAAGTTGGTGCTCAACAAAAACCTGCCGAGCAAAACAAAGTTGGCGCTCAACAAAAACCTGCTGACGCACAACGTGGCGCTGAGCAGCAGAAAAGCCCAAGCCAACACCCAGGCCAGCATAAGCCTGCTGAGCAAAACAAGAAACCCGCTACGAATGAATACAACCGCAGCGGCGAAGGCCAACGTGACATTGAGCAAAACAAAGAAGAAGACATAGATAGCACGGCCAGCGAAGGCAAGCGTGACAACGCCGGCAAACAGCTGCCTTACAACAAGGCGGCAGAACAAGGGAAAGCCCATGACCAAAACAAGAGCCGCTAAGCGACTGCTTAACGCGGACAGGTACTGGTAAGCAGGGTGATGCTAACCAGGAAAAAGAGGGCGGGGGTATATACCCCCGCCCTCTTTTTGTGGTATGTGTGTGAAGCTTTGACCTCGCCCCCCTAGCCCCTTCTCCCTAGGAGAGGGGGGCTATTATTGACAGTTTCAAAATAGCAACCGATTCTTAAGACAATGGTATGGATTGTAAAGCAGTTCAGCAGATATGAGATATCTGTAACAACATCCCCTTTTGATGTAATGCTTTGCGGGTGGTGTATGCCCAAATTTGTGTCATTACTCTTACCACAAAGAACCATGGACACTACAAAGCAAACCAGCACAGAACCAAACAAGCCTGCCGCCCAGCCAAAGCCGGCAGAGCAGCACAAGCCTGCTGAGAAACAGCCCGAAGCGCAACAGCGTGACGGCCAGCAACCGGGAACCGATCAAAAAAAACCTAGTGAATTTGACCACAGCGGAAGCAAGCCCCAAACCCCAGAATTAAACAAGAATACCGATGCAAGCAAACAGCAAGGCAACAACCCCCAGGGCAAAAGCGTTCAGCATAACCCGAATGATCCTGCGGGTGCGAACAGCACTCCGCATAAAGACACTGATCAAAAAGGATAAGTGAGATGTTTTATAGTTCCTTTTAGTAAGTGTGAATAGTAGTTGGGAACGTAGGGGCAGGAGCCATATGTCCTGCCCTTTTTTTATCTCAATCGTATACAGCAGAACCACCCTAAACCAACACGGAAATGGAAACCGCAGTAGACCAGGAAAAGTCAAAAGTATTTATCGTTGTAGAGATCATTGAATATGTACCAAACTCAGTGGTAATCAAAACCATAATCAAGAAGACAACGGGAAACGTAACGGCGGTGTCGTTTGACAAAGACGAAGCGCTGGCTGTAAAGGTATCGCCCTTTGATACGTTTATTCAGGTGATAGATGGCAAGGCGGAGGTCGTGATAGATGGAAAATCGAACCTGCTGAACGTGGGCCAGAGCATCATTATACCGGCGCATGCACAAAACACAATTGTAGCCAGCGAAGAGCGGTTTAAAATGATTTCAACCGTGATCAAAAGCGGGTACGAAGACTAAGCAAGCCCGCTATAAAACAATAACATTTCTTTACTACTATGGCAACAGAAGTTAAATACCATGAAGGCGATGTGGTGTTCGCCAAAATAGAACCCTCGCTTAAGCTGGTAATCCGGCTGTACATCGGCGGACTGTATTACTGCAAAGTGCAGCAAGATGCTGCGCGCGAAGAAGTGGTGTATGCTGAGAATGGGTTGATGACTAATATCATCATCTCACATGGATAGATGTCCGGTGGAATCCAACTGCTTGATGCTAGCGTTTTGAAGTTTTATAGTGACTCTGGGCATAAATGGTAGCTTGTTAGAGATGCCTGCATATGTTGCCACCGAGCAGCCCTACCTACTTGCAAGCTATAAGTGTGAAGCATGTAACACTCCTTTGGCCTTTTGTAACGATTACGCGGGTTGCTGTATGCAATTTGGCATCGTGAAAATTACTTCACAAATCTAAAACCCATCCCAATGAAAAGAACCATTCTCGCACTTGTGGTGTGCACAGTTGCATCCGGTGTTTTATTAACGAACTGCAGAACCCCTGCACAGAAAGTAGAGAACGCGAAGGAAGACGTGAAAGACGCGAACCAGAATCTGGCTGAGGCCACGGAGGATTACCAGGCAGATTTGGAAAACTACAGAAAAGAAACAGCAGATCGGATTGCGGCGAACAACAAAATCATTGATGATTTTAACGTGCGCATTTCCAACGAGCGCAAAGATGCCAAAGCCGCTTACCAGAAAAGGCTGAATGAGCTGAAGCAAAAAAACAGCGACATGAAGCGTAAACTGGATGAGTACACAGCTGGCGGAAAAGACGACTGGAAAAAGTTCAAAACTGAGTTCAACCACGACATGGACGAACTGGGCAAGGCTTTTAAAGACCTGACCAAAGACAACGTTAATTAATACACTTTAATCATTTATAAATAATGAGCAATCTATTGTACATCATCGCGGTAATTTTGATTATCGCCTGGGCTATTGGTTTCTGGGGCTATGCCGCCGGAAATCTGATCCACGTGCTGCTGGTAATTGCGCTCGTAGCCGTTATTCTACGGGTGATTCAGGGAAATAAAGCGCTGTAAAGGCCGCTGTCTTTTCATGCGCGGGTTTACCCGGGCAGGCTAAAACAAAAAGTGCAAGGTTAATTCCTTGCACTTTTTTGTTTGCTGTGAAAGGGCTACTACTTCATTCTGCTGTACTTGACTTTGAAGCGTTCGTTCAGTGTTTTGAATTTATCGGCAAGGTTGAGCTGGCGGCCGCTGATGAAGGCGTGAGTGAGCTGCGAGGTGCGCATGTCCAGCACATCGCCTGTACTTACGACGAGGGTGGCGTCTTTGCCCACCTCAATGCTGCCCAAGCGGCCCTCTATGCCCAGGATGCGGGCGGGTGTGAGTGTGATGGCCTCCAGTGCCTGCTCACGTGTGAGCCCATGGCCCGCGGCCATACCTGCATAGAAGGGCAGGTTCAGGTTCTGCCAGGCGCTCTCACCGCCAATGGCAACGGTGATGCCAGCCGACCGCATCAGCGCGGGCAGCTTAAACATATAGTCGTAGTCATCGTCAGCGCGGGCAGGTAGGTTGTGCGTGTGGTAAACCACGACGGGTATGTTTAGATTGACAAGGCGATTGGCTACCGGCTGAAACTCATAGCCGCCTACTACTACGGCGCGCAGCTTGAACTTCTCAGCAAAATTTAGCGCCGCAGTAAGTTGCGTGCCATCATCTGCGTGCAGGTACACTTTTCCCTTGCCTTCCAGGTAGTAAGCCACGGCATCTAGGCGTAGATCAATGGTCTTGTTTTGGCCTGCGGCTTTGGCGGCGCGGTATGCCGCAGCATCTGTAAAAAGTTTGTCAAGACTTTCTAAATTCTTGGTCAGGCGTTCCCTGGCTTCGGTTTGCGCTTTGGGGTCGTTGCCGCCTGGGCGCATGTTCGGCCAGCGGATGTGCAGGCCCTCATCTGGCGAAATGGCGGCATCTTCATAGTTCCAAGCATCCAGTTGTACCACCACGCTGCGGCCCGTAACCATGCCCCCCACAGGCACTACCTGCGCCAGCAGCACGCCGTTGCTGCGCACGGTGGGGATGATGTGCGAGTCGGTATTGAACGATACCAGCGCGTGCACGTTGGGGTTCAGGCTGCCGGTCTCGGCAAAGTCGTTGGTGCTCTGCACGGCAGAAATTTCAGAGAGGCCCAGGTAGGTGTCCATTGCGATAAGGCCCGGGTACAGGTGCTGGCCGCGCACGTCTATTACCTGTGCGCCTGCTGGCGCGGTGATGCCCGTAGCCACCTGCGTAATTTTTCCGCCCACCAGCAACACATCGGTGTTCTGAAGTACGGTGCCGTTGCCTACGTGCACGGTAGCGCCCTGCAGCAGGACGGGTGCTGCCTGAACAGCTGCAGGTGCTGGAGTGAACTGGGCACTTACCCGTACAGAAATGAGCAGTAGTGCTGCTAGTAGTATATTCCGTATGTATGTTTTCATAGAAGGTGCTAATAAAGTGTGAATACGATTAGTTGCCACAGGTGTCGCAGGTTTTTACTTCTACGCCCATATAGTCAGTGGCATCGCCGCAGAGGTGCTGTTTCGCGTCGTGAAACATGTCGTCATCAAAACCGCCCAGGCCAAAGCGTGCTGTTTTGGTGCCGTTCTTTTTCTCTTGCAGCAGTTTGTTTGCCAGGCGTGCGCGTTCAGCCGCGATGGCTTTGCGCTCTACCGCATCACGGTCAGCATCAAAGAGCAGGCGGCCGTCTACATACGTTTGCAGCGGCTTGGCGTAAATGCTGAGGGGGTTGTCATTCCAGAGCACCACATCAGCATCTTTACCAGGTTCCAGTGTGCCGAGCTGCTTGTCCAGCTTAAGGGCCTTGGCAGGGTTTAGTGTAACCAGCTTCCAGGCTTCCAGTTCCGTAAGTCCGCCATACTTGATGGTCTTGGCGGCTTCCTGATTCAGGCGGCGGGCCATCTCGGCATCGTCACTGTTGATGCCTGCATTAACGCCTGCACGAATCATGAGTGAGGTGCTGTAGGGTATGGCCTCGTAGGTTTCATACTTGTAGCTCCACCAGTCTGCAAAGCCCATGGCGCTTACGCCGTGCGCGGCCATCTTATCGGCCACCTTGTAGCCCTCGAGTATGTGTGTAAAGGTTTGGATCTTAAAACCCATCTCTTCGGCCAGGCGGATGAGCATGGTTATCTCGCTCTGCACGTAGCTGTGGCTGGTGATGTTGCGCTTGCCTTCCAGTATTTCTACGAGCGCATCCAGCTGCAGGTCGCGGCGCGGCACTGCTAAGGAAGTCTTATCTTTTGCCGCGTTGTAAGCTGCCCACTGCGCCTGGTATTCTTTGGCGCGTTGAAACGCATCGCGTATGGTTTGCTCTACACCCATGCGCGTTTTGGGGTAGCGGTTCTCGCCTTGTGGCCAGCTGCTTCGTTTTACGTTTTCGCCCAGGGCGAACTTGATGAAGCCCTGCGCTCCTGCAATCTTCATGGCTTCGCTGGGCTGGCCCCAGCGCAGCTTCACTACACCGCTCTGCCCGCCGATGGGGTTGCAGGAACCGTGTAAAAGCTGGGCTGTGGTTACACCTCCTGCCAGCTGGCGGTAAATGTTTGTGGCGGAGCTGTTCAGCACATCACCAATGCGCACCTCAGCCGTCACGGCATGGGTGCATTCGTTCACGCCCCGCTCTACCGCAATGTGTGAGTGCTCATCAATGATGCCAGTGGTCAGGTGTTTGCCGGTGCCATCTAGCGTGGCACTGCCCGCAGGTGCCGTTAGACTTTTGCCCACGGCCTTAATCTTGCCGCCTTCCAGCAGCACGTCGCCGGTGTAGTTTCCGTCATGGGTATTCGTCCAGAGTGTGGCGCCTTTTATCAGCACAGTACCCTGGGCAGGCAGCTGCGCAAAACCGTAGCTGGTGTTGGGGAATGTAATGGGGCTTATTTTTGCAAGGTCAACTTTCTCGAGCGGTTTGGCTTCGTCAGCTTTGGGTGGTGCCGAGCGGCTGGCCGTGAAGCTGGCGGGCACTTGCGCAGCATCCAGGCCGCTGCCCGTCAGTTCATCCCCATTCAGCGTGCCTTTCAGGCGCAGTAGCGTTACCTGCTTACCCGTATCTGCAGGATAACTTAATAAATACTGGCCGTAGCTTTCTACCAAATTGCCTTTTAACTTTTTCTCACCTTCTTTCACTTCGGCGTCATACTTGGGTGCATTGCCAGTTACAGTGAGGGTATAGCTTTTGCCTGCAAATTGTAGATTGTAGGTGCCGCGGGGTTCCGCTTGTGGCGTAGTAGATGCTTTGTACTGGCGGCCTGCTACCCAGGTTTCCAGCACTTTGCCGCCCGGCGCAAAGAGGTTGCCTGTAGCGAGGATGAAGTTGGCGCGTTTGCCTTTTTCCAGCGTGCCCACTTCTTTATCAATCCCTAACAGTTTGGCGGGCGTGGTGGTAAGTGCCTCAAGTGCTTTATCAGCAGTGAGGCCGTAGGCGATGGTTTTGCGCAGGTGGTCATAAAAGGCATCTGCCGCTTTGCCACTGGCGCTAAAGGCCACACGAATGTTTTTCTGTGTGAGCCAGTAGGCATTTGCTGGTGCCTGCTCCCAGCGGCGCAGGGCCTGCAGGGGTGTTGCATTGGCATCGAGCGGGTCTTCCACATCGGGCGCTTCGGGCAGCTCTAGTGGCAGCACGATAGCGGCGCCCAGCGGGGCCAGTTCGTTCAGCAGCTCGTACTCATAGTGCGTGCCGCGGTAGATGGGTTGCGGCAGGTTAAACTCACTAAACATTTTAGCAGCGCGTAAAATATCCTGATTGGCGACCGGCTGAAAGAAGGTGGGAAGTTTGCTGCCGAGCTGTGCGTTCAGCGCTTCAAAGGCATTGTTGGTTTCAGGTTTGGGCAGGCTCGGGTTGGCTTTGTATTTGGCATGGGCGGCGGCATACCACTGCGCATCCAGCAGCGTCTGGCGTATCAGTGAGATGCTGCCCATGAGCGAGCCCGGATAGGCCTGGGTGCTGGTGCCCTTGTTGAACGCCAAGTGCATGCTAGCCTGTGGCATTTGCACTTCGTTTTGCACGGGGCCGTCTCCCAGCTCAGCAATGAGGCCAGTGCCGCGAAACACGCCATCGTTTGGTGCGCTGTGTACGGTGGTAAAGCCTAGTGCGCGCAGCTTGGTAGCAGCTTCGCCGTCCGTCTTAAACACATTGGCCAGTGCAAATTCTGGGCGCACGGCCTGGTTCCAGCTACCGGGCCCGTCGGCCTTGGTTTTCATCTGCTGTACGCGGAAGAAGTCGTCGTTGTTGGGCTTTAGGGCCGGCACGCCATAGTCGCTCCAGGCATCAATGAAGCCCGGATACAGCCAGGCCCCTTTGGCATCTATCACCGTAGCATGGCTGGGCACCGTCACAGTGGCGCCCACGGCCTGCACAATGCCGTCCGCCACGAGCAGGCTGCCCCTCACTGGGGCCTGCCCGGGGGCTGTAACCAGCATGGCGTTGGTGATGGCATAAGTGGTGGGCCGCTTGTCGGCCACGCCATAGGTGGGAAAGCTGGTCTGTGCGGCGGCGCTACCGGCCAGCAGGCCATAGAGCAGCAGGCCTAGGCATCTGCGTAAAACGTGTAACATTCGAGAACAGGGGGGGAATGCGTTTGAGATGGGAAAAGAACGAACGCTCAAAATAGCGCCTCGCTGGCAAAGTGCCAAGTGTTGGTAGGGGATAAACGCCGAGCGAGGGGTGGCGTTCGGTGGAGAGAGCTGAAAGGGCGGCGGGACTAAAGCTACTGTATTCTGAAAAAGTATCTAAGCTTGGCAAAAATCTCTTAGCCCGGATTTATCAACTCAGTCAATGGCGATAGCATGGTTCTAAAAATGCTTCTCACTTCTGTGTCATCAAGAATTAGCTTTCTTACCGCCCCCTCATAAGCGTCTCTTTTCAAGCCTAGACCATACGCAATGTTTTTTAGAACAGGCGTCTCCCTCACAGGATATCTGCAAATTAGTTCGTTAAGGTCTTTCTCCGATATCAGTTTATCGAATACCGCTTTCTCTACATCATAAAGCTCTTTCGTATTGTCTTTATTTTGAAAGCCCTTGCCGCTCTGAATTTCTTGTGCGTTGGGCAGAGATTTTAAGATTTCATTCTTAATTCTCTTTTCACAAAGTTTTGCACATAGCCGCTCTTTGTGTGGCGCGATGTCATTAATAATGTTTGAGGTTGCTGCCTCATAAAGTCCTTCTTCTGACCCCCCTATAAGCTCGGACTCCCTTTTTGCGATGCGTTTTACAATTTCCAGATTGTAATAAAGAGATTCAACAGAATAGGACGGCAACGCCACAATCCCATTTTCTAGTAATACTTGAATTTGTTCTGGCGTGCGATTGTCTTTATCAATTAATCCAAACGCTTCTATCCAATGTAAATCTCTTGTGTTTTTTATTCCTGCTACGGCTTTTTCCACACTGCCGCAGTTGCCTTGCGGGTTAACAGAAACCTCAGGAAATATCAATTGGTAAATTTGTCTATCCAGACTATTGCTTTCTCCTTCTACAAACAGTATCTTACGTTTAGCGCCAAGGATATCATGTTTAACTTCATCTGATATTTCCTTGCCACTGTCTATTAAGTCTGCATCCCAGCTTTTTGCAGTTTTTGCCTCCCATTGACAGCTTCTTAAAAGCAGTACGCTTGCCTCCTTATGGTAAGTTGGTAATGAGACTTCGTGCGTAGAAACCACAAAAACACAGTCGCTTCTCTTCTGAAATAGAGACGTGAGTAGGGGAGATATTATAGAACGATGCAGGTGTCTCTCCGGTTCATCGAGAATAATCAGGTGGTTGGGCGGGGTTGTCAAAACATCAGAGCAAATCAAAAGGGCATTCCTTTCCCCATCAGAAAGCTCTGCGATGCTGTATGGTGGTGAACCTTTCTTTGAAGCGAAAAGCGCATCATCTTTTCCAATTGTAATTACTATGTCAAGGCTTGCGCTTTTCAAAAGCTCGTTTATTTCTTTTAATGGTGATTTTTTGCTTGATAATCGATTGGCATTCTCCATGTCTTTGTTATCAACTGAATCAGAGATTTCTCGCGCTCGCACATTTTGAGAGTTAATTAAATCAAAGATTGACATACTTACTCTGGCAGAAGAATAGTCATCCCTCCACCTTGACTGATAATGCCCATCGTTACTTCGAATTTGATTCTCACTTTCTCTTTTACCCTGTGCTGTAAGAGTCAATGCATTACTATTAAACCAAGTCTGCCTGTGCGCCGAAACCCTCTTCGAATGCGCCTGATTTTGGGTATAAAGAAGATGCATAAGGCTTGACTTGCCCGTACCATTTGCACCAAGCACAAATACGGCCTTTCCTTCTGTTAAAGGAATATCCATGTTTTCTTGGTTGTTTCCTTTGAATGAAAACTTGTATTTTGGTTCGTTCATGATGTTGGTTTGGAATAGTTAATCAGTGTTACCCGTATATGATTCTTGGCATAAATTTATGCATGCGATTGTTTTAGAAATAGTGCCTATCTTTGTTTAAAACTAGTATTTACTCCAAGTGCCAACTCCTCAGCGAGATAGAATTAGGCTTACAGACCAAATGGGTTGTTCATTTTAGACCCTTTGGGTTATGGGAAATAACGAACAGCCAGATAAATTTGAGACTATCACTCACCTAAAACTAAAAGAATTATGATAAGGTTTTTACTTGCTTTTTCATTTTTGTTCTTAACCATTAAGCATGCTTATTCCCAGCAAGTTTTGCAGAATCTGGGTCATTCTCCAATTATTGCTGGCATTCGGGTCGGTTGCAGTGGCGCTGTAACTGTAGTCGCTTATGTTAATGATATTGCATATGCAAAACCTGGCGTTATTTATTTGAATCCTAAATTTTTTGATCTGCCTGGCTATGTACAACTATATATTTATGCTCATGAGTGTGGGCATCAAATGGTGGGCAGTAACGAGTCGGCGGCGGATTGCTGGGCAGTAAAAACTGGAAGGAACCAGGGATGGTTGCCTCCCGAAGGAATGGACCAGGTTTGTAGATTCACTTTCCCCTCTTCCGGAGATTGGACACACATGCCTGGCCCGCAGCGTTGTGCGCAGATGGTTGCTTGCTATAATAGTTACTAATCGTTTAGGGCTGTGCGCCCCTACCCCTTCTCCACAAACGCCTTCATCGCCAGCAGGTCTTTCATCAGCGCCTTCTTAAACATCCCCAGGAAGAGCCGCCCAATGAGCTTCATCACCCAGCTTTGTGAGCCGCCTATCTCGCTGTGGATGTCAAGCCGCGTGCCGCTGCCCTCGGCAGTAAGCGCATAATGGAACTGGTAGTAGCCGCTGCGCGAGCTGCCTTTGCTGCCATCTACATATAGTACAAGATGGCTGGGCGTCCGCGCTTCTTTCACCTCAAACACCTCGCTGGCCACCTGGCCAAACATCTTACGGATTTCCTTCCACTGGTAGCCTGCCCCAAAGGGCAGGTTGTTAAGTGGTTCAATGCCCAGCAGGTTCGGCATCCACTGCGGCCACTGGGCGGGGGTGCTCAGGGCAGCATACACCTGCTCGGGCGTGGCCTGTAAAGTGAGGGTTTGGGCAAAGGAGAGCGCCATGACTTTTGAGTGTTTTTTTGACAAAGCAATGCAACCGCGCGCAGTTGCGCATCACCCGAAAGTACGATTTTGCTGTGCCCAGAGCATGGCTTACGTCAATGCCGCACTTTGCTTACCTTGACAACGGAAAATCATCCCCACATCTCCCCATGCCCACCGCAACCGTAAATGGCGCAAAGCTCTATTACGAGACCACCGACAACGCGCCCGACAGCCCCAGTAAAGAAACCATCGTATTCAGCCACGGGCTGCTGTATAGTGGGCAGATGTTTGAAGCACAGGTAGCAAGGCTGAGCAAGCGCTACCGCTGCGTTACCTACGACCACCGCGGGCAGGGCCGCAGCCAGGTTACGCCCACTGGCTACGACATGGAAAATATATACAAAGACTCCGTGATGCTCATCGAGCACCTGGGGCTGGCACCCTGCCACTTTGTGGGGCTGAGCATGGGCGGCTTTGTGGGCATGCGCATCGCAGCGCGGCGGCCTGAACTGCTGAAGAGCCTGATGCTACTGGAAACCAGCGCCGAGGCCGAGCCCAACAAGCTGAAGTACATCGCGCTAAGCGCCATTGTTCGGCTGCTGGGTGTGAGCAGTGTAATCAAGCCCGTAAGCAAAGTAATGTTTGGCCACACTTTTTTAAGCAGAGACAAATACGCCGAGGCCCGCGCGCGCTGGGTAAATGTACTGGCTGGCAACTCTTCACAAATCGTGAAGGCCGTAGATGGGGTAATTTACCGCAAGGCCATCGTACACGAACTGCAAAAAATAAATCTGCCCACGCTGGTAGTGGTGGGCGATGAAGACGCTGCGACTGCGCCTGCCAAAGCACAGGCCATACACATTAATATACGTGGCAGCAGGCTCGTAACCATACCCCACGCCGGGCACAGCAGCTGTGTGGAACAGCCCGAAGCCGTAACCGCTGCACTAGAGGAATTTTTCGCAGGATTGAAATAGCCTTACCCATGGCGGCCGCCGCACTACTTCCCTGCGCCTGCTGCGGCTATTACACACTGGGGGCGAATGCACTGATTTGCGGCGTGTGCTACTGGTGGAAGGATGCAGAAGCAGAGGCAAACCCCGACACCATCGGCAAGTTTAACGCCATATCACTAAACACGGCGCGCATCAACTATGCCGAATTCGGTGCCTGCGAGTTCCGCTACACGGAATATGTGCGCGACCCCCTGACCCGTGAGCTGCCAGAAGCGAACACACCTTAGTGCGCACCACTAGCTTGGTAGGTAGAATTCCTTACTAAGCTTTTCGGCGGTGTCTATCAGCGCGGTGGTGTCTGCTTCGGCGCGCACCTGCCGCTTTCTTTTGTGCATGCTGGTTTCATACGCCTTGTCATAATAGGTAAGTGCCAGGGTGGCCACAGCGCGCAGGTCGCCAGCGGCAAGCGCTTCGCTCGCCAGCTTGTAGGCAAGGCCGCCCAGCTTGCGCTGTATATTGTTCAGTGCAGTTTGCAGTTCCTTTTTTTCAAACTGCCCATAGGCCTGCACCAGGTTTTGTACGCGCTGGGCCAGTGGCACTTCCAGCACCACTGCAGGCACCTGCTGCATTTGCTGAAAAAGCGCCGATGGCACAATGCACCGGCCTACGGTGTGGCTTTCGTCTTCTACCCAGATGTACCGGCGGGCATCCATGTGCTGCAGCGCCCAGGCCACAGTGTTTTCAAAGTGCTCGGTAGTAGGCTGGGGCTGCTGGCCCAGTGCACCGAAGGCGCTTCCCTTGTGGTGGGCCAGCGCTTCCAGGTCCAGCACCTGCTCGCCTGCGGCGGCCAGCGCTTTCAGCACTTCGGTTTTGCCGCTACCGGTGTAACCCGCCAGCACAACCAGCGGCCAGCTTTGTGCAAAGAGGTGCTGGGCATGTCGCCGCCAAGTTTTGTACCCGCCTTTTAGCGTGCGCACTTGCAAGCCGGCCACATCCAGCAGCCATGCCACGCTGCTGCTGCGCATGCCGCCGCGCCAGCAGTACAGGCCGATAGGCTTGCCTGCACTTATGCGCCGCGCCTCCTGCACCAACATGGCCAGCTTGGGCCCGGCCAGCTTGAGCCCTTCGTCAATTGCGGCTTCGCGGCCCACCTGCTTATACAGCGTGCCCACAGTGGCGCGTTCGGCATCGGTAAAGAGGGGCAGGCTGCGTGCGCCAGGCAGGTGGCCCCGGGCAAACTCCCCCTCGGCGCGTACATCCAGCACGCAGCCCCTCTCCATCTCCGCCAAAAAGTCCGCCAGGTTAAGTGCTGTTACCACTGGGTTAAGGATGTTGGTCTAGCGTGTATATCGCGTTAACATTCAGTTTACACTACCCACATTTGTGGATGCTCTGCGTGGGTAACCCACTACCCACAGGGTTATACACCGGGTTATGCCACAAACGTGGAACGCAAGCTTTTTCTTTACAAAACTATGCACGGGGTTATGCAATGGGTGGGTTGGCGGGGCGGGGCTTAGTTTTTCACACCTGTGTGCGCATTAAAATACCTATCAAGATACGTTATTTGTAAAAGGCTGATGTTCAAGCGGTTTAACATTCTCTTTACACACGTAGCCAAAGCAAAGCTGTTAGTTTTGTGTGTTCCTATTTTTGCTGCCACAAGTTCTGTCGCTATTCACGCGCTTACTACCACTATTTTTAAAATCATTTAAAAAGAATACTAATTGAAATGGTTAACAACCTAACCGCAAACCCTGCTGATGTGCTCCGTTATGGGTATGTAACCCAGCAGCCAGATCCCTCATTGGATTTGTTTGAGGCCATAGCGCGGCTAAAGAAAGAGAAGAAAGCCGTGATACTGGCGCACTACTACCAGGATGCAGACATACAGGATATAGCAGACTATGTGGGCGACAGCCTAGGCCTTGCACAGCAGGCAGAGAAGACGCCTGCTGATATCATTGTGTTTACAGGCGTACACTTTATGGCGGAAACGGCCAAGATATTGAACCCGAACAAGAAGGTGGTGCTGCCTGACCTGAATGCGGGCTGTTCCCTGAGTGATAGCTGCCCCGCGCCACTCTTTGCTGAATTTAAGAAGAAGCACCCGGATCATGTTGTGGTGAGCTACATCAACTGTTCGGCAGACATAAAAGCATTGAGCGATGTGATAGTTACAAGCAGCAATGCGGTCAAGATTGTAAACTCATTTCCGAAGGAACAGAAGATAATTTTCGCACCGGATAAAAACCTGGGTGCCTATGTGGCAAAAGAGACTGGAAGAGAACTGCTGTTATGGAATGGTGCCTGTATGGTGCATGAGATATTCTCAGAAAAGAAAGTACTGGAAGTCAAAGCACAGCACCCTTCAGCTATTTTTATAGCGCACCCGGAATGTGAAGCGCCAGTTTTGCGGCATGCACAGTTTATAGGTAGTACCACAGCGCTGCTTAAATACACAGCTGAAAACGCAGCGCAGGAGTTTATAGTAGGTACTGAACCGGGCATCTTACACCAGATGCAGAAAAACAGCCCGAACAAGAAATTTATTCTTGCACCGAGCAACCAAGCCTGTGCCTGCAACAACTGCCCACACATGAAGCTGAATACCCTGGAAAAAGTATACAACTGCTTGTATTATGAACTGCCCGAACTGGAGCTGCCTAAAGAAACCATGCAGCGGGCACTGGAACCCATTAAACGTATGCTGGAGCTAAGCAAGTAAAGCAAACCAATGAAAAGCATAGACGAACTGGGCACGCCACTTACCGCGTTGGAAGAGATTGGAGAGTTTGGTTTAATAGAAAAGTTGGCAGAACATTTTGTTAATACAGACAGCAGTATACTTAAGGGCATAGGAGACGACTGTGCTGTGCTAAGAAAAGATGATAGATTAGCCTGGCTTGTTACGACCGATCTGCTGGTTGAGGGCGTACATTTTGATTTGACCTATAGCCCACTAAAGCACCTGGGCTATAAAGCAGTGGTGGTGAACCTATCCGACATATATGCCATGAATGGTACACCACGGTACATTACAGTATCCATTGCCATGAGTAGCCGGTTTAGTGTAGAGGCGATAGAAGAACTGTATAGCGGCATACACCTAGCCTGCCAGAAGTACAACGTAGCGCTCATAGGGGGGGACACATCTAGTAGCAGGGGGGGCCTGCTTATTTCAGTTACTGCAATCGGCGAAACTACTGTAGAAAACGTCGTTTATAGGCATGGCGCAAAAGAAAAAGAAATAATATGTGTGACGGGCGACCTGGGCGCAGCCATGGCAGGCTTGCAGGTACTGGAGCGAGAGAAGCGCGTGTTTAAAGAGAATGCAGCAGTACAGCCTGACCTTACGGGATATGAATATGTGGTAGAACGGCAACTGAAACCCGAAGCACGCGCAGATGTCATTGCTGCGCTTCATAAATTGGTAATTGTGCCTACGAGCATGATAGATATAAGCGATGGGCTGGCCTCTGAGGTGAACCACCTTTGCAGGGCGAGCGGGGTTGGCGCGCGCGTGTTCTGGGAAAAGATACCGCGCGACTTCACCGTAGATCAAACTGCAGAGCAGATGCACGTGGAACCCTCAGTGTATGCACTGCATGGCGGAGAAGACTATGAGCTGCTGTTTACGATCCGGCAGGCAGATGTAGAGAAGCTTAAAGGTGTGCCGGATGTGACAATGATCGGCTTTATGGAGGCTGTGGGGTTTGGTGTGCAGTTGGTACTTACAGATGGCCAGTTTACCGAATTGAAACCGCAGGGATGGAATCATTTTGGTAGCTAAGGCCATGTTTCGCGTAGTAACTTTCAATGTAAACGGCATTCGTGCAGCGGCCAACAAGGGTCTGGCAGGCTGGATGGCGCAGAACGGTGCCGATGTTTTCTGCCTACAGGAAACGAAGATAGACCATGCGCTGGAAGGCCAGTTTACTGACTTTTTGCCAGGGTACGTTTTTCATGGTGTTTTTGCAGAGAAGAAGGGCTACTCAGGCGTTGCCCTTTTTGTCAAGCAGGGGCTGGAGCAAGCGGCCGTTGTTAAGGGCTCTGGCCATGTGGAGTATGATAGGGAGGGCCGCTTTATACGGATTGATTTGCCCAAGCTTTCGATTCTGAATGTGTATGTGCCGAGCGGCACTACCAGCGAAGAGCGGCAGGGAATAAAGGAAGAATTTATGCATTTCTTTTTGCCCTATACCCAACAGCAAAAGAATGAACATGGCAGCCTGGTGGTAGTAGGCGATTTTAACATTGCCCATACGGAGATTGACGTGCACAACCCAAAGAGCGCAAGTAAGCTCACGGGTTTTTTGCCGCACGAGCGAGCCTGGCTGAGCAGCTACATAGAAGCCGGCATGGCAGACAGCCTGCGTCTCGTGAACCCGGACAAAGGGCAATATACCTGGTGGAGCTACAGGGCAGGCGCACGCGCCAAGGACCTGGGCTGGCGGCTTGACTACCAGTTTGTGTCTGAAGCGCTGCGGCCCAGCGTGAAGGGCCAAATTTTACACAAGGATGTGTTTATGTCAGATCATATCCCCGTAGAAGTACTGTATGATTTATAGCCACACAATAGCGGCACAGAAAGAAGCGTAATAGAAAAGGCACATTGAAGTAATGAAACCCTCGCAGAACAGCAACAGCATAGAGCACCGGTTACGCGTGCTTCGGCGCCGGTTTTATGGCAACGAAGCGCTGCGTGGCGGTATATTGTTTTTGCTGCTGCTTACAGCGCTGGGCCTGGGCCTTGTTTTGACGGAGGGGGTCGCCTGGCTGGCCGCGGGCATACGCACGGCCCTACTATTTGTTTTTGCCTTGCTGCTGCTCACGGTGCTGGTGCTGCGTGTGTGCATACCCCTACTCAGGCGCAGCGAGCTCTTGAAACCTGCAAGCGACGCGGACCTGGCCAGCCTAGTCGGTAAAGCTTACCCCGAAGTGGCAGACAAACTCACAAACCTGCTACAGCTTAAACAGCTAAATTCTCAAGAGTCTGACCTGCTCGCGGCAGCCATCGCCCGTAAAACAGAGAGCTTGAGCGTATGGCCTATCCAGTTTACCGTTACCTATAAGCCTACGCTCCGGCAGCTTCGCTGGCTGGCGGTACCTGTGGGCGTGGCCGCGCTTGTGCTGATGTGGCAGCCAGAAGTGCTAACGGGCGGCACCTACAGGCTGGCACACTTTGGCGAGCGCTTTGCCCCGCCGCCACCATTTGAAATAGGGGTAGAAAACCACCCTGAGGTGATCGTGGCTGGCGAAAGCGCCGCCATAGGCATTCGCACCGCAGGCCGTGTGCGCCCGGCAGAACTCTACCTGTTTGTAAAAGAAGAGGGCAGTGGCAACTACCAGCGCATGCTGCTAGACCGCACCACTAGCGATGCCTACAGCTATACTTTTCAGGCGCCCAGCCGTAGTTTTAGCTACTACATCGGCAACGAATTGCACCAAAGCAGCACTTACGGTACCACCGTGGTGCACCGCCCTGCTATTAAAAGTTTTTATGTGGTTGTGTCCCCACCTGCATATTCAGGCCTTCAGGCCGAAACGCTTACTACGGGTGCGGGCAGCCTGCAGGCGCTTAAGGGCTCGCGCGTATCTTGGCACTTGGCGTTTAAGCAGCCGGTGAAGGGTGCCACGCTCACGCCACGGGAGGGCCGCGTGGTGCCTTTTGAATTGCAGGATGCCAACCAGACGGCGCAGGCTGCAGCGCAGCTACTACAGAGCCTTAGCTATCGCTTTGACCTGCAGGCCGCGAACGGTTATAGAAACAGCGACTCAGTGTACTACAGCGCCGAGGCCCTGCCAGACCGTGCCCCCATGGTCACTGTTCAGCAACCCGGTGCTGAGTATTTGCTCCCCGGTTCTGGCTTTATGCCATTGAACGCCAACGTGTTAGACGATTTTGGCTTTTCGGCCTTGGCCCTGGAGTACCAGTACCTTAAAACTGACGACCCCACCAAACGGCTGGATACGGTGTACACCTGGAGGCTGCCGCCGAATGCGCTTTTGGGCCAGCGCGAAGCTGCCGTGCGCCTAAACATAAACTGGTTAGAGGCAGGGCTGAGCCCGGGAGACGAGTTTGAGTACGTGCTGCGTGCATGGGACAATGACGGTGTGAGCGGGCCCAAGAGCGGGGCTAGTGCTCCCCAGCGCGTGCTCTACGCCAGTAAGAGCACTGTGCTGAACCGGATGGAGCAGCAGCAGACGGGCATTACTGCCGACCTGGGCGCACTGGTGCGGCAGAGCCGCGAGGTGCAGCGCGAGATAGAGAGCCTGCGCAAGCAGGTGCTGGAGGGCCGGAATGTGACTGCTGAGCAGCGACTTCAATTGCAAAACCTGGAGCAGCGGCAGCGCGAGCTGAGCGAGAAAATGGCGGAAACCCAGCGACAATTGGAGAAAAACCTGCAAATGGCGAAGCAAAACCAGCTGTTGAGCAAGCAAACCGAGCAAAAGCTCAAAGAAATCAAAGACCTGGCCAAACCCAATACCGAGCAGAAGCAGGACCCAGAGTTCAAAGAATTTATGAAGCAGATGCGCGACCGCGGCACTCAGGTGGACAAGCGGCAGATGCAGCAGCAATTGAAAAACCTGGAAAAGAACGCGGAAGCCCTGAAGCAGCAGGCAGAACGGGTGCAGGAGCTTTTCAAACGCTGGAAAGCTGAGCAAAAGCTGGACAAAGTGCTGCAACAGGTGCGCGATGCCGAGCGCCGCCAGAACCTGCTGGAGCAGAGCACCCGCAATGCCAAAACAAAAGAAGATGCCCAGCGCATAGCGCAGAAACAAGCGGAGGTGCAGGAACAGGCCTGCGAGGTGGGCAAGGAGCTGAACCAACTGGAACAACTGCAAAAGGAAGCGGGCAGCGAGAAGCCCGAACCCATGGACTCGTTGCGGCAGGAGCTTCAGCAAAGCCAAGAGGAAATGCAGCAAGGCCAGCAGGAACTGCAGCAAAACGACCGGAAGAAAGCGGCAGGCAAGATGCAGCGCGCGGCAAAGAGTCTGCAGCAAATGGCCAACAGGCTGCAACAGATGCAGCAAGATGCTGAGCAGGAACAGCAGGCAGAGAACTACGAAGACCTGCGTGTGTTGCTAGAAAACCTGCTCAAACTCTCCTTTGACCAGGAAGAACTCCGGGATGCCGTGGCCAAAACACGGGCAAACGACCCCGCATTCGATAAAAAGGCGCAGGCCCAGTTCAAAATACGCAACGAGATGCGCATGGTGGACGACAGCCTGACGGCGCTGGCGAAAAGGGTTAGTCAGCTAAAAGTACAGGTTTTTATAGAGCTTAATGCCATAAACAACACCATGGATGCGGCGCAGGAGCAGTTTGAGCAGCGCAACCCGGCACGCATCGTAACCTACCAGCACTTGGCCATGAAGGGGCTGAACACCCTGGCAGGCATGCTGGCAGAGAGCCTACAGAACATGCAGATGAGCATGAAGCAGGGCAAGGGCAAGAAGGGTAAGCCTAACAGCCGCGGCATGGGCATGCCAGCCCTCATCGAAATGCAACAGGGCCTGAACAACGCCCTGGAACAAATGCAGCAAAACGGAGAGGGAGACCCCCAAAAGCTGGCCGAACAGGCTGCACAACAGGAGGCCATACGCAAGCAACTTAAGGAGGCCTATGAACAGATGCAACAAGAAGGGGGCAAGGGGCTGGGCAGCCACGAAAAAGTGATGGAAGAAATGGAGACCAGCGAAGGGCAGCTGCGTGCTGCCCAGCTCACACAGGAGCTACTGGCACGCCAGCAGCGTATATTGAGCCGCATGCTGGATTTTGAGAAGAGTATGCGCGAACGCGAGATGGAAGAGCAGCGGCAGAGCCAGAGCCAGCAGGAAGAGCTGCCCACAAACCCAGCCGCCTGGAAAGAAGATGAGCTGCGACAGCGGCGTGTGCAGGAGCAGCTAAACCGCCGCCGCCTGCAATACACAGGCTATTACCAGCGCCTGGTAGACGACTATTTCAATAGATTGCTGCGGGAAGGGGCCCCCGTGCGCACGCCCGCAAAGCAAGATGGTGGAAGATAGCAACAAGCCAACACAAATGGCCCCCATACAGTTTGCGTATGAGGAGACAGCTTGGAGGCTAGACCCCGAGGCCGAAACAGCGGGCTGGCTTGGCCTCCTAGCCAAGCACCACGGCTACGATGTGATGCAGCTCACGTACATTTTCTGTACCGACGACTACCTGCTGCGCATGAACCGAGAGCACCTGCAGCACGACGAGTTTACAGACATCCTCACGTTTGACTACGGCGAGTCCGCCCGCAAACTTATGGTAGGAGACATCTTTATTTCGGTGGACAGGGTGCGGGAGAATGCAGACTTGTTTAAGTCGCCATTTATTGACGAACTACACAGGGTTATGGCACATGGGCTGCTGCACCTGGTTGGCTTCAACGACACAACACAGGCTTTAAAGAAGGAGATGCGCAGGCAGGAAGATTTCGCCCTAAACCTGCGCATGTTTTAATCGTGCTTAGTGAAGTGTTCCACGTGGAACAGCCTGACATATAGACACAAGAGCCTTTCTGTTTTTGCCTTTCACTTTTTAGAGAATGTGGGCAACCCCACAACGCAGCGCTAATAAGAGTAACAAATCCTTCATTTTGGGCCGCGACCCAAAGACGAAAATCTACCACAAGTCCCGAGCAGCCTGGCGAAGAAGAGAAGGCAACATGGGCCCAAAACCACAATAGATTTCTGCCGCAGAAGCGCGTAACTTTGCGGCACGGTTCCACGTGGAACAGACTATACCAAAGCAAGGACCCACACGTTAATGGGTGCCCACACTTCCATGCAAGCATCACCTCCAAACACTAAGTTGGACTACGACGTAATCGTGGTTGGGGCGGGGCATGCCGGCAGCGAAGCGGCCGCTGCTGCCGCCAACCTGGGCTGCCGCACACTACTCGTAACCATGAACATGCAGACCATCGGCCAGATGAGCTGCAACCCAGCTATGGGGGGCGTAGCCAAAGGGCAGATCGTGCGCGAGATAGATGCGATGGGTGGATACAGCGGTATAATTACGGACAAAACCATGGTGCAGTTTCGCATGCTGGGCCGTAGCAAAGGGCCTGCCATGCACAGCCCCCGCGCCCAGAGCGACCGCATGCGCTTTGCCGAAGAGTGGCGCCTGCAACTGGAGGCCCTACCCCACCTGGATTTCTGGCAGGACATGGTGCGCAGCCTGGTGCTGGTGCAGGGCGAGGGGGGCCAGCCCCAGGTGCAAGGCGTGCATACCGCAATGGGCAAAACCTTTACGGCCCACACCGTTGTGCTTACCAATGGCACCTTCCTGAACGGGATGATACATACGGGAGAACAGCAGCACAGCGGCGGGCGCAGCGGTGAGCGTGCCGCCACGGGCCTTACCGAGCAGCTACGCGAGGCAGGCTTTGAAACCGGCCGTATGAAGACGGGCACGCCCCCCCGCATAGATGGCCGCAGCATAGACTATAGCAAGCTGGAAATACAGCCAGGCGACGAACCCGCAGGCAAGTTCAGCCACCTGGATACCCCCGTGCTGGAGAAACAGCTGCCCTGCTACATAGCCTACACCAATGCCAAAGTGCATGAAACGCTGGCCACCGGCTTTGACCGCAGCCCCATGTTTACAGGCCGTATACAGGGCCTGGGACCGCGTTACTGCCCCAGCATAGAAGACAAAATCACGCGCTTTGCTGACAAAACCCGCCACCAGCTTTTTGTGGAACCCGAAGGCTGGCGCACCGTGGAGGTGTACCTGAACGGCTTTAGCAGCAGCCTGCCGGAGAGCGTGCAGCAGGCAGCCCTGCAGCAGATAGAGGGCTTTGAGCATGCACGCATGTTCAGGGCTGGCTATGCGATAGAATACGACTACTTCCCCCCGCACCAGCTCAAGCTGAGCTTGGAGACGCAGTATATAAACGGGCTTTTCTTTGCGGGCCAGATCAACGGCACCACGGGCTACGAGGAAGCCGCCGCCCAGGGCCTGATGGCAGGCATCAATGCCGCCCGTAAAGTGCAGGAGAAGGATGCCGTTGTGCTGCGCCGCAACCAGGCCTATATAGGCGTGCTCATAGACGACCTGATAAACAAAGGCACCGAGGAGCCGTATCGCATGTTTACCAGCCGTGCCGAGTACCGCATTTTGCTGCGGCAGGACAATGCAGACCTGCGGCTTACCGCCTTGGGGCACAGCATAGGCCTGGCCAGCGACGAGCGGCTGGCACGCCTTGTGGCCAAGGAGAGCGACGTAGCCTCGATACACAAAGCGCTGGAAGACAGAAAGTTAGACCCTGCTGATGTGAACGGCTGGCTTACCGAGATAGGCGATGCGCCTATACGCCAGCGCATGAAAGCCCGCGAACTGCTGGCCCGCCCCAATGTGACCTTGGCAGGCCTTGCTGCAATCAGCGGCCATGTTGCCGCCACGCTACAAGGCAAGCACCCAGAGCATATAGAGCAGGCTGAGATACAGGTGAAGTATGCCGGCTACATAGAAAAAGAACGCGACCTGGTAGCCAAAATAGAGCGCATGGAGGACCTGCTACTGCCCGAAAACTTCAGCTACGACAAGGTGAGCAGCCTGAGCAACGAAGCCCGCCAGAAGCTGGGCAAGATCAAACCCCGCAGCCTGGGCCAGGCGGCGCGCATCAGCGGCGTGAGCCCCTCAGACATCGGCGTGCTAATGGTGCACATCGGGCGGTGATGCTAAGGGGCGGCGAGCCAAACCCAATTGTTGTTTTAACAACAAGCCACCGTGGCTGCTTACTCCCGTACGGCAGTGTGGCTAAAGCAACTTGGCCCAGTATCGTGGATGTGAACATAAGCCAAAGCCGGGTTTTCAATGAGCGCTGGCAACACGTCATTTGGGGTCGCCGCTGACAATTTTGACTGAGAAACAAGAGCACAACCAAGCGGCCCTACTGGGGTTGGAGATAGCAGGCCGCCAGCGATGTGCGCAAACAGGCATAATGCTAAAAGCTCACGATTTCTTAACACCCTGCATCGCCTTGGCCGTAGCGCGGGCGGCAGCATCAGGGCTAGCAGCCAAGTGTGCCACCACACTGCCGTGGCTCTCAGTGTCGCGGTTCTGGCTGAGCTTGTACTGCGCTTCGAGCTTTTCCACGCGCAGCTCAAACGCTACCAGTGCGCGCACATGCGCCGCCACAAAATCGGGCGTGTAATGGCTGAACTGTATACCTGCATCGCCCTCGTAGCTGTGCATTAGGGTTTGTAGGCTGGCTACAGTTTCGGCCTCGGTAAGTGCACGGGCCATGCCAGTAGCATGCACCGCGATGTAGTTCCACGTGGGAACATTCACATGGTTGTACCACGTGGGGCTTACGTAGCCATGCGGCCCCTGAAAAATGGCGAGCAGCGGCTGCGCGCCGTCCATACACTGGGCAATGGCATTCGCTTTGGCCACATGACCTTGTAGCAGCAGCGTATCGGCATCTTGCGACTGCAGATGCAGGGGGATGTGCACGCCCCAGGGCGCGCCCGCCACCTGCCCAACCACCGTGGCAAATGCATGCTGCCGCATAAAAGCCAGTACTTCTTCACGGTTCAGGTTCTGAAAGAGTTTGGGAATAAACATGTTTTTTGGGGAATGAGATGCAGAAGAAACGGCGGGGGTTGCAGATGCAAGCACAAATGGCTTCTTAAATTATGCTAACTCCAGCCAAAAATGTGAGGCGCCTTGCGCTGTTAGGTGCTATTTTTATGCCCCAATGGCAAAGAAACCTGCCAGCACAGTCGCACTTCCAATTTCATGACTCCTTCTCTAAAGTTACATATCTCGCTTGCCACAGTGCTTATCGCGCTACTTGCAGCCTGCAACAACACGAATAGCAGCAGTGGGAGCGGTACGCCCACCGGCGCTCCCACCATTACCAGCTTTACCCCGCTCATTTCTCAGGTGGGAAATACACTGACCATAAGCGGCACCAACTTCAGCGCAAACCTTTCAGACAATACCGTAACACTTGTGCAGGGAAGTACGGAAGTTCCGTGCAGCCTTACCACGGCCTTTAGTAGCACGCTGTTCGTTACTATACCCGAAGCGCCGCTGGGAATATACCAGCTGAAAGTGAAAGTGGGAACGAACAGCGTAACAGCCAGTAGCACATTTAAGATAGCTGGCTCACCGCCGACCTTTACCAATGTAACGCCCACCAGCGCATATCCTGGTGCAAACGTCACCATAAACGGGACCTTTTTTGACCCGCTGATTGCGAATAATACGGTGAGCTTTTTCCAGCCAGGCTATAGCAGAGCAGCAACCATAACCAACGCAACCGCAAGTCAGCTCGTGGCCACTATAGCCGCAGACACGCGGCCAGGGCTCAGCGGCATTAGCGTCAATGTGGGCGGGCAGATCGTAAGCACGGGCGGCAATGCGTTTACCGTGATACCGCCCGTGCCGGTTGTTACGGGCATCAACCCTACCAGCGGCCGCACAGGCGCGCTGATTACGATTACGGGCACGGACTTTTTTGTGCAGCCTAGTAACAATGTGAGCTATGTAAACGGCGGCCTGGCAGTGCCCGTCAATGCCAGCATCATCAGTGCAACCAGCACCCAGTTTGTGGTGGGCGTGCCCAGCACCGGCCTAACAGTGGGCAACAGCTACAACCTGCGCGTGACGATAAACGGCCAGCCTGCCACCGCCACCAGCGCACAGGCGTTTACTCTGCTGGCCACACCCGTCCTTAGCACGGCGACACCCAACCCCACAATTCGTGGCAATGTGTTAACACTTACAGGCACCAGCATGCAGGCGAGCGGGCAAACAGCACAAATCGTATTTACCCCTACTGCGGGCAGTGGTGCTACCAGCTTGGCAGCCACAGGCACGGCCGCGCAACTTACAGTAACGGTACCGGTAGGCCTGGCGGCAGGTAACTATTTGGTAAGTGTGAACGATGGCGCTGGCGGCACCAGCAACAGCCTGGCACTGGTAGTGAACTAGCGGGTGAGCAAATAGAAAGCTTTGTCCATCCCATTTTGGGAATGTCCGGTAGTCAACCTTACGCCTCCCTGCCGCTGCTCATGGCGATGCTGCGTTTCAGGTCCTGAATGCGGCCCACTACCTCGGCGCGCGGCATGGCTTTGTAGCGCTCGGGCAGCAGCGCTTTGCTGGTACACTCCAGCACCGCCACCAGGTTCATCAGCTCTACCTCTTCGGGGTAGGTGGGCGGGATAAAGTCGTCAAACGTTTGCCCTACCACCTCTACCGTGAGCGCCGCCAGCCCCAGGCTGGCACCCCGGAATTTGGCGCGTGTGAGCGCGGCCTCCATATCCGCCCCGCTGTTGATGCGCAGCTTTGTATAGAAATCGTCACTAAAGCTCTCGGGCGTTAGCTCCTTAATTTTGGTTTTGCGCAGCATCACCTGCAGCAGCTCTTTTTTCTCTTCAATGGTTTCTGGGTAAAAGAGCGCGATGTGCTCTTCCGCGCGGCCCTGGCGCTTTAAGTCTACGGGCATCAGGTCGGGCCGGGCGGTGAGCAGAAACCAGATGATTTTGCCGCGGTGCTCGGTATTGCTCATGAAGCTGGCTATCATGCTGAACACACGGCTGCTCACGCCGCTGTCGCCGCTGCTGTTGCGGTTGCCCAGGTAGGCATCGGCCTCGTCTATCATTACGGCTACGGGGTTCATGGCCTTGAGTATTTTTAATACTTTCTCAAGGTTGGCTTCCGTTACGCCCTGCCACTGACTACGGAAATTTTTCAGCTCTACCATGGGCACGCCAATGTCTGAGGCGAAGCAGCTCACCATAAATGTTTTGCCCGTACCTACGGGCCCGTTCACCAGGTAGCCCATGGGCATCACATCCTGGCGGCCGGCTTTAAGCGCCGCGGCAGCCTCGCGCAGCGCCTGCTTGGCGTACTTGTGCCCGGCTACGTTGTCCAGCGTGAACTTGGTTTCAACAAAGCCCAGCAGCCCGCCCGCCTCACTCTCAATGATTTCTTTCTTTCGTGTATTGAGCTGCAGGTAGGTGTACATTTCCTTGTGCTCCGTTACTTCTGAGAGTAACGTTTGCAGCTGAACCACCGTAAGGCCCGCGGTATTTTTGGCAAGTACTTCAGGCGTCATCTCCAGGTACTGCCGCGCATCGGGTGTTTTGGCGATGAAGTAGCTGATGAATTTGAGCCGCTCTTCTTCTTGCGGGTAGGGGATTTCCAGCTCTACGGTAAAGGGGTTGCGCACCAGCTGCGTGTTCAGGTCGTTCACGTTGTCCGTCAAGAGCACGCTGGTCATGTCGCTGTTCAGGAACAGGCTTTCTTTGGCCCACTTCAGCAGGTACACCAGTATGGCGCGGTCTTCGGCGCTGAAGTAGCTGGCCTGGCCCATCGGCACCAGGGTATCGGCATAGTCTATGATGAAGGCTATCTTCTTGCCGTCCGTCAGCCGGATGCGGAAGTAGTTTTCCAGGATGGCAAAAGCACGCGCGGGGTCTTTGGGCAGGCTGGTGGCAAAGTTGGTTTTGTTCAGCGTGTCAAAGGCCTGCACACTCAGCAAGAAGTCGCGCTTCATCTCTGCATCGCGGAACGCAATGCCCGAGGCACGGTCGTAGGTTACGATGAGGTCGCGCCGTTTGAAGAGCTCATTCTGCAGGTAGTCTTTCAGCTTGAGGTAGCGGGCCGTGATGGCGCCATTTTTTTCTTCTTCTACCCGAACAAAGTCCACGATGTTGCCATGCAGAATGAACTGGCTGATGGTGCGGGTAAAATACATGCGAGCAAACTGCTCTACCCAGGCGGGGCGTGTGGTGGGCATAGGGGGTGTAATGGAAACTGACGTGATAGACAGGCGTTTGTAAGCCAGGTTGCAAATTAGGATGAAGAACGGCTACCCGCAGTGCCTGCCGCAAAACAAAAACAGCCAGCCTTGCATGCAAGGGCAACCCTCCGTAGCGAAGCAGCAATAGTTGTAATTTTCCTGCCATGGCAGGAATAAGCAAACTCATTCAGTATGGCAAGGCGCTGCTAAAAAGCAGCGAGGGGCTGGAAGACATCAAGGTGCTGCTGGGGCGCCAGCGCATGGCCCAGCTTGCCACCCTGCCATCCGATGCGCCTTTCAATGCCTACGAGGAGAAGGTTTTTTCGCAATACGGCGAAGACGGGCTTATTCAATACCTGGTTAAGGCTACCGAAATCACCCCGGCAGAGGAACGCTTCGTAGAATTTGGTGTAGAAGATTACACCGAAAGCAACACACGCTTCCTGTTACTTAACAACAACTGGGCAGGCTTGGTGCTGGATGGGGCAGCTGGCCATATTCGGAGCCTGGAAAGCCAACGGCTGATGTGGCGGCACACGCTGGTGGCAAGGCAGGCCTTTGTTACGGCCGAGAATATTCTGGGGCTGATACAGAAGGAAGGCTTTGATCAGAACCTGGGCCTGCTCTCTATCGACATTGACGGAAACGACTACTGGATATGGAAAGCGCTGGATGCGCTGAAGCCAGTGATTGTGGTGATAGAGTACAACAGTCTTTTTGGCGCAGAGCGCGCCATTACCGTGCCGTATCATCCGGCTTTCACACGAAGCAACGCACATCATTCCAGCCTTTACTTTGGCGCATCATTGCCAGCATTATCCTATCTAGCACAGCAGAAAGGCTATACGCTGGTGGGCGGAAACAGACAGGGAAACAATGCCTTTTTTGTAAGGAATGACCGGCTGAACAGCCTGCAGCCCTGTAGCATACAGGATGCTTATAGAGAGAGCCGTTTTCGCGAAAGCCGCGATACCCATGGCAAACTCACATTCATACACGGGCCTGCGCGTTACGAACTCATTCGGGGCTTGCCAGTCGTCAATGTGGTTTCGGGCAAAGAAGAAGTGCTTTAGAAAGCGCAACGGTACACGCGTGCCGGTCTGGACAAATCCACGCAACACCACCATGAACCCTGTCTGGATTTTGCGCTTACTCTATGGATGAAGCAATACTTTGGGCAGCAAATGCTGAATCATATGCTTCGACCAACCTTTATTTTTGAGCGAAAGCACCGCAGCTAGCTAAAATCACCCGAAAGCATGAGCGCCAATAGCCAGCTAGCCATTAATTTGCACGCACAATCCCCAACTCCTAGCGACGTATTAACTCCCAATACAATGAAAAAAGTAAACGGTATCGGCGGCATCTTTTTCAAGTGCCAAGACCCAAATCAACTCAAAGCGTGGTATGACCGCCATTTGGGTTTTAGTACTGACGCATACGGCATGGTGTTCGAGAGCCTAGATGCCGAGCCGCCGCACCCCAAAGCCCAGACGGTGTGGAGCCCCTTTGCGCAAGACACGAAGTATTTTCAGCCCGGCACCAAAGACTTCATGATCAACTACCGGGTGAATAACATCGAAGCGCTGGTAGCCGAACTGAAAGCCTCGGGCGTAGTGGTTACCGACGAAATCGCGACTTATCCGTACGGCAAGTTTGTGCATGTTCTTGATTTGGAAAATAACTTGATCGAGCTCTGGGAACCTGCGGAAGAGGACAGTAGCACGACCGATGCGGCCGAGGCATAACACTGGGCAGCAATGCCAACTAGCAGACTTTACGTGCTCAGCCAGTACACCAGCTTTATGATGAACGAGCGGTTCTTCACATTTAAGCGCTGGTCGTAGTTGTCGCTATACACCACAAAGAAGTCGCTCATTTACATAATAAGGTGGCACAAACTTTTATATTTGTACCAAGAGGCCAGTTGTTTATGTTTAAGTTCTAAAAGGTACCCCCGAAAATTTTTAGAAATGCTGGTTGTTTATGGTTTTGCAAAGAGGCTTCTGAACACAGAAGCGACGCGGGGATACAAGTGCCCCAATTGTGGTTCAAGCGAACAAACACGAATTGATGTTCACTTGATTTATTTTCAGTTGTACATAATTCCCTTTATTCCAATTACAAGGGAGGCTGTTTTGTCTTGCAGTAATTGCGAGGCCTCTTTTAGTGAAGACCAATTGGTTAATGAAATAAAGAAATTGGCAAGAGCAAACAGAAGAAAAACAAAGGTGCCAGCATGGACATTCATCGGTATTACAATTTTGATAGGCATAATTGTTTACTCTAAATTCATTTCAACTTAATTACGATAATATTAAACAAACCGCCGTGATACAACGAAAAGCCCTTTATGTTAGCTCAACACTTTCCACGCACGAGTGTTGCCCTAAGTGCTCAAGAATTGGCAATCTAAATTTTGAAATATACATAGAAGGGCTTTATCTGGGCGCGCTTCCTATTTACGGGAAAAAGAAAAAAACACAACTGCTGTGCAGTTACTGTAAAGAAAAGTTTCGGCCAAGAGATATTGGCGAGTCCGCAGTAATTATGTCTAATAAGCTGAAATCAGATGCAACTGGCCCAGCCTGGCAAGACTCGGGTATTTATATAGCAATACTTTTGGTTGCTATTTTAACATTGGTAATAGTAGTTAGGTCGGGCGCAGACCCAAATGAAAAAAGAAATCTTGAAGTGGTTGAGAAAGCAGAGCCCGGCACGCTATTCGCAGTTGTGGAAGACAACAATTCCAGCAAAAATGATTTTACTACAAACAAAATCTACTTTATTAAGATTGTAAGGAGGATAGACGAGGATTACCTTGAGTGCAAAACTAGTGACGTGGTCATAACTTTTGGAAAAAAAGAAGAAGAGAAGGAGACAGTCAGAGATAAGCTTCACGCGCTCATGAAATCAGGCAAACTAAACATCCCTTATGAAACAAAGCTTCATAAAAATTTGTTAAGATCCTTTGTAGAACACAGAGCAATGTATGCTGTTTATACCCCCACACAAGCAGATTCACTCCAAAGACTAGACTAAGTATTGAAACGGCCGAGCGCAGAGCCAACTTTTGTTGACGAAACCCTACGTGCTCAGCCAGTACACCAGCTTCACGATAAACGAGCGGTTCTTCACGTTCAGCCGCTGGTCGTAGTTGTCGCTATACACCACAAAGAAGTCGCTCATCGGCGCAAAACGGTACTGCAGACGCAGGTAGAGGTTCAGGTTCTTGGCCTGCGTGTTGTATTGGGTTATGTTCGTAAAGAACACTTTCTTACTAAACGCCAGTTGCATTTCAGGGCCGGCCAGCGTAAGCTGTGAGCGGCCCATGACTGCGGGGAACTGAACGTCTATATGCTCTACCCGCAGGCTGAACGTGCCCCAGGGCTGCCAGCGGTAATTCACCTGAGCAAAGTAGCGGTGCCGGCTGGCATTGTAAAAGGTGCCCGAGTTCACCTCCATGCTGAAGTTTAAGGGCTTGCGCGCATTGCTGAAAAACCAGGCAAACCAGATGCCATCTCTATAGGTGCCCACGGGCAGCAAGGGCGCGGGGCCATCACCACCGAAATCTACTGGGTACAGGATGTTCGCATAGCCTGTGCCATACCCAAAGCCGCCTCCCGCACTATTCTGCAGGTCGTATTGCCAAAACAGTTCCGAGTACCGCTCATTCACCTGGCCTACACTGTCTAGCAGGATTCTGTGAAAGGTGCCAGGCCCCGTGCTGTTTACCAGCTTGCCCAGCGCACCCTTTGGGTAAAACAGGTACTGCACAAAGGGCTCAAACTTGTAGTAGTTGCGCCGAATGCTGATGCCCAGCGAATCATCGCGTAGCCGCTGCTGCGACACAAAACCTGTTTGGGCATTGTAGCTTTTGCTCACGTATTCACTGCTCCACTCCCAGCGTATATTACGCGTATTGAAGCGCACAAACTGGCCCGTGGCAAAGCCGCTGTTGCTGGCGCTGGGCGAGAAGGACTGGTGGTAGAAGAACTTGCCCACCCATTTGTTGCTGGGGCTTTGCAGGTTAAAGTCCAGCCCCGCCACGCGGTTGTAGTCGTCTCCAGCATACTTATATCCCTGAAAGGCTTGCCGATTCACAAAGATGAAACCGATGTTGCTGGTTTTAAATACCTGACGCTGCACAGCGGCCACGGTGTAGTTCTGGCTGGCCAGGCTGTCGTAAGCGCGGCCTTCGGTTTGTATCGTCATGAGGCCGATGCGCCAGTCGCGCCCCAGCTTGCCGCTCAGGCGCGCGCCGCCTATTATGCGGGTGTTCAGCCCGATGCGCCTGCTGAAAAACGGGCGAATGTTGCTAAAGCCAAAGCGGCTAAAGAGGTCACTATTTTCTATAAAAAACTGCCGCCGTTCTGGAAAAAATAGCTCGTTCTGTGTGAGGTTGATAATCTGCCGGTCCACATCTGCCTGGCTGAAATCGGGGTTCGTGGTTACATCCAGGTTTAGGCTGGGCGTTACGGCCAGCTTTACATCAGCGCCCGTAGCCAGCGTGCCATAGGCAGGCGAGCCGTTCTGGTAATCACTAAAGTTGCTACCCGCCACATACGGGATGAATACGGGATTCAGCCCCTGTTTTTTTGGCGCGGCTGGGAATATCAACTCGCCCGTATACGCCAGATTGTTCAGTGGCAGGTTTCGCGGGATGGGTATCCAGCTACTGCTCTCGTTGCGCTTGAAATCATTGCGGCCTATGTTTATCCGCCAGGTTTGTGTGGGGTTGTAGCGCAGCGTTTTGAAGGGGATTGCCATTTCGGCTGTCCAATATCCGTTTTCGCGTTTGGCTTCCGCGCGCCACTTGTTGTCCCATTCCAGGCTAAGCTGGTTTGTGCTGCTCATCAGCCCCTCACGCTGCACGCCCAGTGGCGAAACGCCAAAGTGAAAGCCGTTGGTCTGGTCATTGAAGGGGTCCAGGTTTACCAGCACCTGGTCTGTGCTGCCGGGGGCATAGTCTCGCCTGAGGCCAGCGACTACAAATTTGCCTGGCAGGGGGTCGTAGCAATAAAAGGCTAAGTACAGGTGCCCGGCATCAGCGGCAGCCCACACGCGTGTGCGCGTCATCGCTGCGCTGGTATCATATGGGAAGTATTGCCAGAAGCCCTCAATGGGCTGTGCACTTTGCCAGATGGCTTCATTCAGCATGCCGTCTATCACGGGCGCTTCAGCAACAGGAGCGACTTTCAACTGAAACAAACCAGCAGGCGGGGGCCCAACAACCCCTTCTGCGGTGCGATTGGCATAACTGGCAGGAGGCTGCCTTGCAGGTTGTGCCATCAGTTGCTTTGCAAACAGCAGCAGCAAAGCAACAATTAGAATACGTAGCACAAAAGAGGGCAGAGTTTGGCAGAAAGAGCGCAAGCTAGTAGAAAGGTTGCATGCATAGCCTTACACGTTCGGCAGAGAGGGATTTCGGCTCGGCGAGAGGATTGTGTGAATAGGACGCAACCCCAAAACAAATGCAAACAGCTATATTTAATCAGCAATGAAAGCAGAGGATATTCACAGAACAGCAGACCGTGCAAGAAAGCGGGCTGAGCGAGAAGCCGCCCGGCAGCAACGCCGCCGCGCCCCAAAGGCATACACGCCATCTGCGGCGGATAGCCGAAAGGTGTTTCACAGAATCTATCCGCACACACCTAACGGAGCCGTATGGATATTTCTGCCACTCGTAGCCGCAACCATAGGCGGCACTTTCTTGATGATGGATTGGAAGCAATACGCCTGGCTGCTGCCCTATGTCGTGGGTGTTTCGCTCATTCCTGTACTCGCTTACCTTTTCACACGGGCAAGAGAATGGTGGGACTATCCCGCTTACAAAGCGTGGTGTAAGCAGCCGCCTTTTCCCATAACCGGATGGGACAGACTGGGTGCAGCAGAAAACTTTCCTAAAAATCTATTCTGGAATGACTTGCTTACAGTAACCGTAAATGTAAGTAGCAAAGCCTCGCCCGAAACGATTCGGTTAATAGAAGACATGCTATACCTCTTCTGCAAAGCAGCCGACAAGGAGTTTTACGATGCAGAGCAGTCTCAGTCAGGCCTGGCCGGAGACATACGGAAAAAATGGATAAAAGCAGGGCCACTTACGGCTGCCGGTAGTGCCGATGGCGGTGTTTTGGGGAAGCTATATCTTTTTATCAAAAAGCAGCTAGGTGGCATTCATCAGCAGACGCAGCATATAGCAGGGGTGCAGCTTAGTTTCAGCCAATCTGTCTATAAGATAGCGCCAGTAGAAATAGATAGCGCTGGGTAAAAGCGAATGCAGGTCTGTGGGATGCTTCTTATGGCTTGACTTCTATTTGGGTTTCTGCAGCAAGCGCTGTGCGCACAAGGTCGATGGGCACAGCACCTGGCAGTGGTGCTGCCACTGTTTCGCTGAGTTTGTCTAGGTGCAGGTGGATCCGGTCTCCATACTTGCTTCCCGGCGCAAAGTGATACATACTGGCAAACTTGCGGCCACTCTGCATCTCGGTGGCCTTATAGCTATGGCGGTGGTACACGTGCTGCGAGTAGGTGTCGTCAAAGCCGCGCACCATGATCATAAACTCGGCATCCATGCTTTCAAGGTCTGCCACCGTAAGGCCCGCAAGTGGGCTTTCGGCATCTATGGGGTGCACGATCGTCCAGTTCAGCGGGAAAAAATTCACCTTGCTGCTTTCTAGCTTTAGGGGCATAAACCTGCGGCTGCGGCTTTGATTTGGCAAAATGTCTTCAAATGAAAACGTGAGGCTGACTTCAACCTCCATCATCTGGTTGCGGCGGCCGTTTACGATGCGGAACATGAAAGCCGATATGTCTTTGTAAGGAGCGAGGAGCGCCTGCTCGCTGAACAGCAACAGGGCACGTGCGCGGCTAAAGCGCCCATACACCAAACCACTCAACACGGCAAAGCTGAGCCAGCCAAACATGGTTTCAAAGCTCGCCAGCATGTTTGCTGCAAAACCCAGGGGGTGTACTACACCATAGCCTACGGTAGTGAACGTTTGCGTGCTGAAAAACAAAACGTCCCAGAACAACGGGATTTCAGTAGTGTGCATGCCCCCGAGTTGCTCAGCCCCTACAGCCAGGTAGAGGAGGGTAAACACCAGGTTGATGCCCGCATAAAAGCCCAATACCAACATTGAGAATTTGGTCCAGCTCATGTTTAGCAGCTCATGAAACAGGCTAAAACGTTGCAGGAATGGCTGCCCCATGCGCCGCACATTGAAGGTGCCGTCAGGCAATAGCTGGCGGCCTCGGTTGTCTGCGGTGCTGGTAAAGCCCAGGTCGCTTTCGCGGGTAGCATTGCTGCGCCAGAGTTTGTTCAGCCGGTCGCGCTTTTGGTCACTCAGGGTTCCCTGGGCTGCGGGGTCTTGTATGGTGGGGTCTATGTCTTGTTTTCTGCGCCGCATTGTCACATGCAATTTGCTAAATAAAACTCAATACTTATACAGCAACCTGGGCGTGACCCTGCACGAGCGCCATCAGTTCCCGCTGCACCGTTACGCCTTTGTCATCATTGTACCAGCCCTGTACTTGTTTGTACAGTTCTTCTTTCGGCACAGAGGGGCTCTGCTTCCAGGCAGCAAACAGGGCCTGTGCAGGCGCAGGTCGCGGCCCCCACGTAAACAGCACTGCTAACGTTTCAGTATTGATCGCAATGAGCTTCAGTATGCTGCGTGCACCGTTTGTCAGAAAAGCATCCATCACAGCGGGGTGTTCATCGCGCAAAACGAGGCGTAACGCAACCTTGGGGCTGGCTTCAGCCAGGCGCGCTACAATGGGTAGGTTTTGTGCCGCATCGCCACACCAGATCTCGGTGAGCACCAGCCAGGTTTGCGGCGTTTGCAGGGCAGCCATTGCTGCCTGCGCTTCAGGTAGCAGGCCCGTGAGCTGCGCTTCTATACGACGGGTGCGCTGGTGGTTCAGGCGCGTATAGCCCTGCATTTCGGTGCTTTGGTCGGGCCCCGTGGTGCGCTCCTGGGCCACATGTTCATCAAACAACTGGCGGTACTGGGCATAAGTCATCCCTCCGTTTATTACGCTTCGCGTAAGGGTGGGGGCACTTGCTGGTGTATTCATGATGCCTGATTAACGTTTCTAGCAGTCAAAACGTTGCACGCCGCTATATGCAGTATCTTGCTACTTGGCAGTAGCGCTTTTCTTAGCTTGTAAACCGATTCCCTTTCAAACCTCACCCCCTAAATTTTATGAATAGAATCCTATTGTATGTCGGCGGCGGCCTGGCCGGCCTAGCCCTCCTCTTTTTTGGTTTTTTCTGGTACACCAAAAGCCGCAGCCCACAAGAAACGGCTGTTCTTAAGAACGAAAATATTGAGCTAAGCATAACCTACAGCCGCCCCTTCAAAAAAGGACGCGAGATTTTTGGCAAACTAGAACCGTATGGCAAAGTGTGGCGTACGGGTGCCAATGAGGCTACAGTGCTAACAGTAAACAAAGCCATCGAACTGGGCGACAAAACCCTGCCGGCAGGCAAGTACTCGCTCTTCACCATACCCAACCCTGAAAAATGGACGGTTATCTTAAACAAAGAAACGGGGCAGTGGGGCCTAAGCCACAACCCAGCCCAAGATGCGGCCCAAGTGGTGGTGCCCGCAGAAAAACTGCCCGAAACAATAGAGCAGTTCACCATCACACCCACCTATGATGCAGCCACCCAGCAGGTGGTGCTGGCACTGGCCTGGGACAACACCGTGGTGCGCGTGCCGATTAAGGTGAAGTAGCGTAAAACAAAGGAGACTGAAAGGGGGGCCAAATGGCCCCCCTTTTTTAATGCAGACGGTGTATTAAGCAATTGTTATTGCGTAACTGGGTTCTGGGATTTGGTTATTTTCGCGCAAAATAACCCCACCCATTGATGTGCTTGTTAACTAACTGGCCACGCTACTTGCTGCTGGCCGCTGTCCTTTTCTGCGCCAAATGTTTAGGGCTGCATGCGCAAAACGCGCTACCTACGTACCCGCAAAAATTCGGGAAGATAACGCTGGAAGAACTTAAGATGCAGAAGTATGTGCCGGACAGCAATGCACACGCGGTATACCTGCAGGACATAGGGCGGTTTGAATTAAGTTTTGACAGGGGTTCATTCACCATTATGCGTAGGATTAAAATTTTGGATGAAGCGGGCTATGATGCAGGATCCTTCTTCTTCCCATCATATCTAGGCGTTGATGCACCCCGTGTACAGGGTGTAACTTATACTTTAAGCCAAGACGGCACTATCGTACAAACACCACTGGAAAAGAAGGACGTTTTCAAAGAGAATATAGTAAAAGGGGTTCGTGGCACACGCTTTACTATGCCCAACCTAAAGCCAGGTTGTATTGTAGAATACAAAGTCGAAGTATATGCTACACTTGCCTCAGGTTATAGTTGGGATTTTCAGAAAGAAGAACCAGTATTGTATAGCGAGTTTAGTCTTGTGCATCCAAGCGAGGTAACCTACCACAAACGCTACAGAGGCTATATGCAGAATTTGTATAGAAAAGTGGGGAATAAGAAGGTTGCAGCTGGCCAATACATACAACCAGGCAACGAGACTTGGGTTATGGAAGATATCCCCGCCTTTAGAGAAAAGGAATTTGTAATTGACGAAGGCGACTACAAAACTTCTATGGAATTTCAAGTAGAAAACATTGTCGCGGTAGGGGCTGGCGGAACATATACATATTTTTTGGACTGGAAAAAATTTGCCGGAGAGATTGGCAAAATTGTCTATCAAGGCAATCCTATACGCGTTTGCAATGAAGCAAAGCGCAGCGTAGACTCGCTCATTTCTACACAAAGTGATACCAAGGCAAAAGTAAGAACCATCTACGATTATGTGAAGAAAAGCATTAATTGGAATGGGAGCTATAGCGAGTTGCCAAGGAAAGAATCGAATTGCGCAACATTAAAAGCAAAAGAAGGAAATAGCGCAGAGATAAACTTTATGTTGTTGAGTCTGTGTAGGGCGGTAGGAATACAAGCATATCCCGTCTTCATAGGGACGCGTGGGTATTCCCGCTTTTATCCTGCGTTTCCAATTAGCACCCAATTCAACAATGTATTGGTAATGGTAGAGACTGGTAAAGACACATTGTTTTTAGATGCCAGCCAGAAAGAAGTTCCCTTTCCCTTTCTGCCCGAAGAAAGTTTGGTAGAAAGAGGCTTGTTGTTGGACGACGATAGGTTTCGCTATATAGGTATTCCGAGGAACCAAACTTCTTCTGAACGAGTTCAGGTATCAGCCAAACTTGACATAGAGGGTAAAGTAGATGGTACTTTCTCCGTGAGTTTTGAGGGCGAGCAAGCCAATGATCACCGAGATCAATTACTAGAAAAGAATGAGCAAGACTGGGCGAAGAAAACACTGCTGGAGGACATTAACAATCTGGCAATAGAGAATGTGACAGTAAACAAAGCGGACACCCTGTATAATCGCGTTCGTGTAAAAGGCAAGTTGACTGGTGAGGAATATGCAACTGCTGCAGGCAATGAGTTCTTTTTAAATCCGGTGATGCTACTAAGATACGATGAAGCCGCATTTTCTGAGCCCACGCGCAAGTATCCAGTAGAGCTATACATGCCCAAGGAGTACAGTTATTCTCTAACACTTGCCTTACCAGAGGGATATGAAGCAGTAAACCTGCCCAAATCGCAACGCCTCCGGCTGGAAGACGGCAGTGGCGAAATTGCACGGGTGGTTAGATACGAGGGGGGCACATTGGGCTACAGCATAAAACTCATTCTGCGCAAAACACTCTACTTGGTAGAAGAATATGATGCGTTGCGAAAACTACACCAGCTTTCAGCCGACATGAACAAAGAGCAAATTCAAATTCGTAAGAAATTATGAGAAAGTCGTACACACTATTTGTAGTAGCATTAGTACTAGTCAGCATAACAAATGCATGGGCACAGCCAGAAAAACCGGAATATGCGGCAAGTAGAATACCCGCCTCTCTGAAGGAAAATGCAAACGCCGTTGTGCGCCTAAGCGAGCACAGCGTTACACTTGATGATATAAGGGGCCACACCTACACCCGCCGAGACGTGGTCACGGTGCTTACGGAAAAGGCCAAAGAGAAAATATTCTCGATTGTGTTCTACAATGCGCGCATGTCTAAAGTAAAAACCTTTAAGGCCGCACTTTATGATGCCGAGGGGAAGCTGATACGTCGTGCCAAGCCTGAAGAAATTATGGACCGCAGCATGATTGCCGATCTATATGACGAGTCGCGTATACGCGCAACACGCCTGGTTTACGACAAACTTCCCTATACGGTGGAGTTTGAAGTGGAGGAAGAAGAAAAGCAAACGTTTCATCTTCCTGCATGGCACCCCACTTTGGGATCTGCGGGTGCAGAGGAAGAGCTGGCTGTGGAGCAAGCCACATTTACCGTTGATGTGAATGAGAATGTACCCTTTCGGTTCACCTGCGTGAACGGCATGCGCCAACCTGAAAAAAGCAAACTGAGTGAAGGTGTTTTACGATACAGCTGGCGCGTAGATACGCTGCATGCCACAACACCAGAGAAGCGGGCACCCAGCCGCGTGGAACAGGCGCCTGGGGTAATGCTCATGAGCGAAGATTTCATCTATGATGGTGTAAAGGGCCGCACAGCAAGCTGGAAGGAGCTGGGCAAATGGGTGTTCGATTTATCCAAGGGCAGAGATAGCGTCCCCAAACCCGTTTTGGAAAGAGCATTCGACCGCCTGAAGGGAAAGAACACTACACGCGAAAAAGTAGAGGCCATCTATAAGTTTGTGCAAGGCTCTACGCGCTACATCAGCGTGCAACTCGGTATAGGTGGCTTTCAACCCTTTCCAGCAACCTATGTGGCGGAGAAGGGCTATGGCGACTGTAAGGCGTTAACCAACTATACCTATAGCCTGCTCAAAGCGGCAAACATAAAAGCTGTACCAGCCTTGGTGCGTGCGGGTGCTGGCGCACCTCCAATTGTTAAGGATTTTTCTGCAACACAGTTTAACCACATTATCTTAAGTGTTCCTTTAGAGAAAGATACGATGTGGCTGGAGTGCACCTCTCAAAGTCTGCCTGCTGGCCACCTTTCTGATTTTACGGGCGATAGAGACGTGTTGTTACTAACAGAAGAAGGGGGAAAAATTGCACATACACCCATACCCGTAGCAGAGGACAACATACGCGCACAAAACATCAACATTCAGCTAGACGCCTCCGGCGCGGCTATTGCCCAAGTAAACACTATATATGAGGGGTACGATGCTGACGAAACCGACCACCTGGTTAGCAAGTCGCCTCTGGATAGAGAGAAATGGCTAAGAGAGCAGATAAAGCTGGGCGGCTTTGAGCTGGTAGAGCCGGACTTTCGCTCCTTCGAGACCAAACAGTATCCCCGGAAACTAGCTTTCAAACTTGCTATCTCTCAGTATGCAAACAAAGCGGGCAGCCGTCTGCTATTACAGCCCAACGTGCTATCACGCTGGAGCTATGTACCGGAGAACCTGACCCAACCCCGCAAGAGCGAACTCCGCCTGCCCTACCCAGGAACCGAGGTAGACACCGTTACATTCGTGCTGCCTGCAAGTTTTCGTGTGGAAACCCTGCCCGCAGAAATCAGCATAGACAAGCCCTACGGTAGTTACAAATCCACAGTAAAATTTGACGAAGCCACACACAAGCTCTTTTACACGCGCAAGTTCATCCTGCGCAAGCACCGCATACCCGCCGCGGAGTATGAAACGTTTCAGAAATTCCTAAAAGAAGTAAAGAAAGCGGACAACCAACAATTGGTTATGACTGGCAATACGTAAAATTGCAGATGCCTAAATGCAAAGGGGGCGCTTGCCCCCTTTTTTATTGCCACGACACCAGTTAACTTAGGGCGAGTTAACAAGGCTCCCGCATGCAAAACAAACTTTCCCGCCGCGCCTGGCTGCGCGGCAGCGCCCTCACTGCAGGCGCACTGCTCTTAGACCTACCCGCTCACGGCGCAACAGGCTATGAAGAACCCTGGGGCCTCTCGCCCACAGCAAAGCTGGCAAATGCGCCTATACGCCTGCTGAGCAACGAGAACCCCTACGGCCCGCCGCCTGGTGTGCTGAAAGCCATCGGCGAGAGCCTGCACCGCGGCAACCGCTACACCCGCGACTACGCCGAGGAAGTAACAGCAACAATAGCCGCAATAGAGGGCGTGAAACCCGAAAATATCATGCTAGGTGCGGGCAGCAGCGAGCTGCTCTGCCTGGCGGCGCTGTCATCGGGTGTGCAGGGCAAAAACGTAGTAAGCAGCGAGCTTACTTTTATGGGCTTGGTGAGCTACGCCCAAAAGCTAGGCGCTACCTGGAAGCCCGTACCTGTTACCCCAGCACGCCAGCATGACCTGGGCCTGTTTGAAAAAGCGATCGATGCAGATACTCGGGTCGTTTACATTGACAACCCCGGCAACCCTACTGGCGCCCTTACGCCCCATAACGAACTGAAAGTGTTTGCAGAATGGGCCAGCAGCAAAGCGCTGGTGTTCATAGATGAGGCGTACCGTGAATACATACAGGTGCCCACACTGGCACAGGCCCGCACACACACATTAAAGCAGCTATCCATCGTCAATGAGAATGTGATCGTGGCACGCACCATGAGCAAGGTATATGGCATGGCGGGCATACGTGTGGGCTACGCCATTGCCCATGCGAGCACCGTCAAGAAGTTGCAGAATTTGCAAATGATACCCGGCCTTACCGTGAGCAGCGCCGCACTCAGCGCCGCAACTGCGGCACTAGCTGGCGAAACCTTTGTAGAAGCAAGCCGCACCCAGAATGCAGAGGTGATGGCCTACACCGTGCGCGAGCTGCAACGCTTGGGCTTCCCGGCAGCCAATACCCATACCAACTTTCTATTTTTCGACATGCCCGGCCGCAACCCCGAGGCGTTCCGCAAGTACATGGAAGACCACGCCATTTTGCTGCGTGCGAGCCTCTATAGCCAAAAGCCCATGTGCCGCCTGAGCCTGGGCACCCGCGCTGACATGGAGGTATGTATCACGCACATTGAAAAATTTGTCCGGTCATAACCCCAAATGAAAGACTTCTTCAAACTCATCACCTGGCTTTTCATTGGCGCCATTGTGCTGCTGCTTGCGGGCGTGCACCTGGGCAAAATCAAATTCCGCTCTGACGTAATGGGCTATGCCCTGCACAATTTGCTCTGGGCAAAGCTGGCGGCAGGCGTGCTGTTGCTGTTTATCATAAACCAGCTCAGCGGTTTTGTCAAGTTCATCACAGGCCTGGTCATGTTGGCACTGCTGGCTTACCTGCTCTACGATGTGGTGCAGGTTTCTTAGCACTTCACGCAGCTTTTATAACACTTCAGAGCGAGCAACCAAACGCGCCTAAGTGTTGTAACATATATTGGCACAAACATTTTATGCTAATCTTCTTGTACCATGGCATCTTCTACTAAAACACGCAATATCGTTACCTGGGTCGTCGTCGGCTTTGTTAGCCTGGCTATGGCTGCCAGTGCTATTGGCAAATTGCTACAGGTTCAGCCTGTAACAGAAATGTTTGGCAAGGCCAACCTTGTTAGTTGGGTAATACCCATCGGCATACTTGAGCTTGTTTGTGCTATCCTCTTTCTTTTACCTCGTACAGCTGGCCTGGGCACCTTGCTCGTTACCGGTTACTTTGGCGCGGCGTTTCTGTTTCACCTAGTCATTGCCGATGGCGGCTTTGTCGGCAGCATCTTCTTGGGCCTGATGGCCTGGCTGGGCGGCTACCTGCGCAACCCCCACCAGTTTGGCAAACTACTCCTAAGCGACGAATAGGGATGAAAGGACTGCTGCACGTCTGCCAGGGGCTTGATGGCTAAACCATAATCTCTTAGCTTGTCATGCTTTTACCCCCAAGCATGCACATTGTTCTTTTTGGCGACAGCCTGACCGAATATGGCGAGTGGCCCCAGCTTATGCGCGAGAGCTGGCAGGGCCACACCCTGAGCAACCAGGGCATTGCTGGAGACACCGCCTACAGCGCCCGTAGCCGCGTGCGCGCCGTGCTGGACGAAAAGCCCGATGCCGTGTTCGTGCAGATGGGCATCAACGACCTCTACATGGGTGCGCCCGAGCATGAGATCATCAGCAGCCTCATTTCCATTGTAACGCAGATTAAAGGGCGCCTGCCCAAGGCGAAAGTCTTCTTGCAGAGCATGCTGCCCACGGGCGGCCCGTTGGCACACCTGAACCCAGCCATTGTGCGCATCAATGCCGAGCTCATGATCAAAACCCTGGGCCAGGAGGTAATCTACATTGACGTGTGGGCGGCCATGCTCAACGGCAGCAGCGAGCTAAACCCAGCGTATACCACAGACGGCGTGCACCTCAGCCCTGAGGGGTACGCGGCATGGGCCGGGGTGCTGGCGGGGTTACTAATAAATTAAACTTTTCTAAAGCAAAGGGATGAGTTACAAACCTAAACAAATCTATATATGAGCATCTTCCTTCCCTATGTAGACGGCTATGGACAAATTGGGACCCTTTTCGCCAAAATTAAAGAAGCACCTGTCCCTGAAAAGTTTACGCAAAATTTTCTAGAAACAATGCTCGGATTAAAATCCTCTACTTTCAGAGCAATGATACCACTTATTAAGAAACTGGGGCTGATTGATTCAAATAACCTACCAACTGAGATATATGCAAAGTATAGAGATCCTGATTTAGAAAGAACGGTGTTAGCGGAGCAAATCAAGCATGCATATTCGGAAATTTATAAAACAAATGAATTTGCACATAAGCTATCAAAACAAGAGATAGGCAATAAATTAGTATCACTCTTAGGGCTCGCCAAGGACGACCCACAAATAGGTAAAATTGTAGGTACCTTTTCTGCATTAGTTGAATTGGCTGACTTTGAAAACAGGAAAGCACCCTTACCAAAAAGAAATGTGAATACCGAAATGCAGCCCGTAGAAACCGCGCAGCAACAACAAAATACAGATCCCGCTTACCGATTTGGACTTGGCTATACTATTAATATAAATCTACCGTCAACAAAGGATCCAGAAGTTTATGATGCCATTTTTAAAAGCCTAAAACAATACCTTTTAAAGTAATGTCACAAGACCCAGAACTGGTTCTAAACACACTAGAACTAATGTCTAGTAGGAGCACAAGGCTTGAGATAAATCTCGATAGACTTCAAGATGATGGAATTGAATTAGGTAGAGAGGCCAAAGAATCTGACAAGGATGTAGTTGATATGGAATTATTCCAGTATGACATAGTAAAAAGAGCAAAAACAATGGCTAACTTTTATGTTGTATATTATGCATTTGAGAATTATTTAAGACAATTAATAAGTGATAGACTTACAGAGAAGTATGGAAAAGACTGGTGGGCCACGAAGGTTCCCAAAGAAGTCATTGATTATGTAGCAAAAATAAAATCTAAAGAACTGGATGGAATTTTGAATATCAGATCTTTATCGAATTTAGATTACACAACCTTCGGTCAGTTAATTGAAATATTTAACTACAATTGGGCAGACTTTTCAGATACAATTCGAAGCCAGAAAGCCATGGTAGATGTATTAAGTAGGTTTAGCCAAGTTAGAAATATAATTGCGCATAGTTGTGATTTAAGTGATGATGATATATATAGAACAGAGTTATTGGTAAAAGACTGGTTTAGAATTCAAACATAGTTGACTCGGTTAATATCATTATTAAAACTAAAGTTACGCGCTTTCCAGTTCTGCAAGTTCTGCAGCGTACCCTCCGTTTAGTATCGGAAAGCGGCACCAGGTGCGGGGGTCCAGGTTGGCATCGTCTAAATGAAAACTCGGCGCATAGCGCTCGCGCTTCCACTGGTTACGTGCCCAGAGCGTATAGAAACGTTTTACGTATAGTTTCAGGTCGGCATCGGGCACAGGCGGCTGCAGGGCGCTGCGGAGCGTGCGGTAGGTTTCTACCGGGCTTCGGTAATCGCGTATCGCGCAGCGCTCTATGGCATCCAGCACGGCGTAAGTCATCAGGTCTTTTTCGTCGGTCTGGTGCCGCTCAGGCGGGCGCAGTTCTGCCGTGGGCTGCAGGGCATTTACATACCGCAGCGCAGACACCCCCAGCGCGCCCTCAGCCCATCGCAGCCAGTGTAGCAAGAAATTCTTATCAATGCCGCCCAGCGGTGCCAGGCCCCCCGCAGTATCGCCATCCATGGTAGCATAGCCCACGGCGGCCTCGCTGCGATTGCTCGTCGTAATCAGCAGGCCTCCGCTTACGTTGGCCAGCACCCATATGCCAGGCGCACGCACGCGGGCCTGCACATTTTGCAGGGCCACATCATCCGTTTCCCAGGCCAGGGGCCGGCCCAGCGCTTGCGCTGCCAGGGCATGGTAGCCTGCCAGCTGTGGTTCAATATCCCAGTAAACAAACTTGGCGCCGAGCCCCTCCGCCAGCGCTTCTGCGCTTTCCAGGGTGGCATTGCCGCTGTTGGCAGTAGCCTGGTAAGCAGTGACGAGCAGCTGCGGTACTAAGGGTTTATGTATATCTATTTTTAGATAGGGCGCTTTTTGCAGAAACGCCTCAGGGCCTAGCTCTGCCAGGGCGTTTTCCAGGGCATGGGCACACAGCACGGCGCATGCGCTGCTATCGGCCCCGCCAGATAGCGAGATTACAAAACCATTGCCGCGGCTCTTGCGCATGTAGTCCCACAGGCCCAGGCATTCCGCCTTGTAAAACTCTTCTTCCTTGCTTTCAAAAGGGGCTATTTTTGCTGCAATAACATCTGGGCGTTCCGGCTCCTCGGCGGCCAGAGGTGCTATACCATATACCACCTCGCAGCCTTCGGGCGTAAAATTGAACGACTTCTTCTTCTGCCGCCGCGGCCCACTGAGGTCTATCACGGCGCTCAGCACCTGCACCTCCTCATAGCCAAAGCGGCGGTTGCGCGCCAGCAACTGTCCCCCCTGCGCTATCAGGATTTCACCGTCGTAAATCACACGGCCGGCTTCATTGCCCAGCAGGTTGCTATACACATAGGCGCACAGGTAGCCACGGCTGCTCTCGCGCACCAGCAACTCGCGTGTACGCGTTTTGCCAAATGCAAAGTGGCTCGCGCTGGGGTTGATGATCAGGTCCACGTTGTGCAGGTAGTGGTCTTGCGCGGGGCGTATGCCGTTCCACGCATCTTCACAGATCTCAAAGCCGATGCGCAGCCCATCTATTTCAAACACATAATCGCCAAAGGGGTAGCCCCCGTCGTCCAGGGTGTAGTAGTTGGTCACGTCTTTGGGCCAGCGCTTAAACCAGCGCGGCTCGTAATGTATGCCGTCGCCGGCCAATTCCTGTTTCGGCACAAAGCCCAGTATCTCACCGTTTTGCAACACGGCAACTACGTTATACAGGCAGTTGCTGTGCATCATCGGCAGCCCTACCGTTACCACCATACCCTCACTGGCCTGGGCTACGACGCGCAGCGTATTCAGGCTTTCGGTCAGCACGTAGTCGCTAAAAAAGGCATCCTCACAGCCATAGCCGCTGATGGCCAGCTCCGGCAGGCAGAGTATTGCCGCATGCCGCGCGCGCGCCAGCTCCAGGGCTTCCAGGATGCGGCGGCGGTTGCCCGCCCAGTCTAGCGGCGTTTGATTCAGGCAGGCGCCAGCTACGCGGAGGGTCTTCATAAGGTTAGCGCTTCTAGTTTGGGCATTGTAAGTTTGTGTCTGGCTTTCGCATACAAGTTTACACAAGCTAACGACACCCTTTACGCCACAGCACCCCCATGCGCGACCAGGAACTGCTCTTTATGTACGTGCTGAAAACCGAAGCACCCGATGCGCTAAACCTGCGCGGGGCCGTGGAGAAGTACCGCGTAGAAAAGGAACCCGGAACCACACTGCGCGAGGCCCTGTGGCGCTATACCACAGACGCCACCCAAACCCCTACACCCGAAACCCAGCGGGTGGTAGCCATGGCACATAGCTGGTGGAATGAGCTGCCCATGCAAGAACGCACCCGCTACGAGGTGGAACTATATAACCAGAAGCAGGCCACCATCATCAAAACCGAAGTGCAAACCAGCCGCTGGCCCAGCGTGGTTACGGGCTGGGTGGCGGGCATTAGCATCGTGGTGGTGCTGTATTTTGTTTACCTGAAGCGGCCGGGCAGGTGGATATAGTGGCAGCAGCCCAATCTACGTAGCCCACAAAAAAGGCTGGACATTCTTGCCCAGCCTTTTGTACATACTTCCTTACTACCACATTACGGCTGCAGCCAGGCTTTGCGAAGCGCTACTTGCTCAGGCGTCGCATCTGCCGCCAATTTTGCCACATGCGTTTGCCCCATTTCTACTTTGTGGGCCTTTACGCTTAGCGTTACTTCCGCTTCTTTGCCCTCCGCGTCTTTACGCAGCACCACCCACTCTATCGGGTCGCCATCTTTTACGCTCGCCATAAATCCACCCAGCAGCGCTTGTATGCGCGCAAGTTCAAAGTTTTCGCCATTAAACTTTAGTATCTGATCACCAGGCGTAAAGGCAAGCTCTTTTGCAATGGGGTTAAAGCGAGCTACGCGATTGGCAATTTCCAGCCGACCCGTGCTTTGGTTCATCGTTACAATGTCTTGTGACAAGCCATGTGTATAGCGCTGCTCGCTTACTTTGGCAGCATAGTTTACGCCTACAGATGACAGCACCTCGGCAAAGGGTAAGGGCTCGGCGCCTTCTACATACTTACTAAAGAAGCTGCGAATTTCGGGATAGGTAAGTTTTGTAATGGCATCAAAGAGCTCGGCGTCCTTAAAGCTCTTTTGCTTGCCATAGGTTTTTGCAAGGTCTGCCAGCAGGTTCTGTATGCCATATTTGCCGCCTGAGAGTTTGCGAAGTTTCAAATCCAAGCACATACCTATGAGTGCGCCTTTCTGGTACACATTGCCATAGTAACTAGCATGCTTGTCCAACGCGCCCTTGCTTTGCTCGGTAAAGGGAATACTATCGCCACCAAACCGGTCAGAACCACGCATCTTTCCAGCCATAGTAGCAACGAACTCCTCGGGCTTCAGTATGCCGCTACGCATTTGGCTTAGGTGTGCATTGTATTCGGTCACCCCCTCATACAGCCAGAGGTGCTTAGACATCTCAGGTTTGATATAATCGAAGTTGCCTATCTCCTCCGCATGTATGCTAAGCGGAGTTACGATGTGAAAAAACTCATGCGATGCCACATCGCGTACCTGCTCGGCCATCTGTTCTTCAGGGGCTTCCATTAGCGCATAGAAGGAAGAATAGGAATGCTCCAGTGCGCCTGCCAGCCGTGACTTATAGGGATTAGGTGAGGTGTAGATTAAGAAGGCGTATTTTTTTACAGGCAGCTGCCCACCCAGGTAGTTTTTCGCAGCTTCAATAATCTGCACGAGGGACTGGCTTACGCCCTTAGCCGTTATTTTCTTGGTTGGGCTATACACTGAAACCAGTATCTGGCAGCCGCCTACGGTAAAGCTGGTGGTGTCAGGCCGGGTGTAGAGTATGGGTGCATCCACCAGGTCCATGTAGTTCTCGGTTTGCCACACATCTGTGGTTGCGCTTGTAGTAGCTGGCACCAGACTGGTAGCCCCATAAAAGCCAGCAGGCTTGGTTACGTTTACGGTGTAACCATAGTTCTTTAGTTGATCAAAGTAGCCAAAGAGGCAGTTTGCATTCCAGGCAAATACCGAGTCGCGTTCAAAGTCAGAGCCCGCCACTTCAAACACAAACTTGTCTTTCTGATCCGTGTCCCAGGTGTCTTCTACATTGTAGGTCACCTTGGCTAGTTTTTCAGCGTTTGTAATTTCCCAGTTGTTGTCATCTAGTTTTTTTACCGGTAGGGATGCCCCTGCGGCATCTAGCGCTGTAAAGTCTGATACAAACCTGCCGAAGTCGTAAATGGCGTACGTGCCAGGTATCATCTTCGGGAGGCGGTAAATGGCCTTGCCTTTTTTCAGTACGGGTGGTACGAGCGTTACCTGTAGCTTATCATTTGTAAGCTGGGTGAGGTCTACGCTAAATTGATATTTGCCTTTGACGGGCTTTTGGGCCCAAATGGAGCCAAAAACCGCAAAACAAATAAAGAAAAGAAGAAAACGTTTTGTAATGTTTACTTTGTTGAATGAACTGCAAATTGTTACATATCCTGACACCTTTGTGCGCGATAAGTTGCTTAAGTGTGCAGAACATCAGTCTTATTCTATAAACGTGCATTTCTTTTCGACAAACCCTCAATCCTCCTCATTCTAAAGATATTGCGTTTGGCACGCAGGGTGGGGCCACAGCCCATAAGCTGGGTGCTCTAAATAGCAGGGGTAGCGGTAGGCGTAGTTTTGACACAATTCAAACAGAAAGGGGCAATGCAGCAACCCATTTCCCTCGTATTTTAGCGCCCTAATCATACGCCCCCCACCCCATGAATTTTGACCTTACCGAAGAGCACCGCATGGTGCAAAGCAGTGCCCGCGAATTTGCCCAGACCGAACTGCTGCCGGGCGTAATCGAGCGCGACACAGCCCAGGAGTTCCCAAACGAACTGGTAAAGAAGATGGGTGACCAGGGCTTCATGGCCGTAATGGTGGACCCCCAATATGGCGGCGGCGGCATGGACACGCTTAGCTACGTGCTGATCATGGAAGAGCTGAGCAAGATAGACGCCAGCGCCAGTGTGATGGTGAGCGTGAACAACAGCCTGGTGTGCTACGGCCTACAGGAGTATGGCACCGAAGAGCAAAAGCAAAAGTACCTGCCCAAGATTGCTGCGGGCGACTATACTGGCGCCTTCTGCCTGAGCGAGCCCGAAGCGGGCAGCGATGCCACCAGCCAGCAAACCACCGCCGTAGACAAAGGCGACCACTACATCCTAAACGGCACCAAGAACTGGATTACCAACGGCGGCCGAAGCGGTGTGTACCTGGTGATGGCGCAGACGGACCGCGCCAAGCAGCACCGCGGCATCAACTGCCTGTGTGTGGAGCGGGGCACACCCGGCTTTCAGATTGGCAAGAAAGAAGACAAGCTCGGCATACGTGGCAGCGACACGCACACGCTCATGTTCAGCGATGTGAAGGTGCCCAAGAGCAACCGCATTGGCGAGGACGGCTTCGGGTTTAAGTTCGCCATGAAAACGCTGGACGGCGGCCGCATCGGCATCGCGGCGCAGGCGTTGGGCATCGCGGCTGGCGCGTATGAGCTGGCGCTCAAATACAGCAAAGAGCGCAAAACATTTGGCAAGGAAATCGCGCAGCACCAGGCCATCCAGTTCAAGCTGGCCGACATGGCCACCAAGATAGAAGCCGCACGCCTGCTGGTGTACAAAGCCGCAGCCGAAAAAGACGCACACTTGCCTTACGGCCTGAGCGCTGCCATGGCCAAACTCTACGCCAGTAAAGTGGCGATGGACGTAACCGCAGAAGCCATACAGGTACACGGCGGCTACGGCTATGTGAAGGAGTTCCACGTAGAGCGCCTATACCGCGATGCGAAGATTACCGAGATATACGAAGGCACAAGCGAGATCCAGCGCATGGTGATTGCGCGGCATGTGCTGGGGATGTAGATCCAAAAAGCTCTATAATCCTCAGAAACCTAATTGATATTAGCAGAGGCTAATAATACACAATGACTATAGAACAACCCTTCAATTAGCAAATGTTAGATTCGATCCCCAAAGCCATTGTTTATAGATATATAAATCTAGTTGAAAGGAGTTCAGTAAAGAAGGAAGAGCTTTCGGAATTCATTTCAACTGTTGAAAGACTAAAAGCGGAGGGGTTTTTAATTGATCAGTCTGTTTTTAGACAGAAAATCGAAATCATCATTAACAACGCCTACCTAAATCTTGTAACGTTACAACGGAAAAGGAGCGCAAAAAAAGGAAAATTAAATTTTAATGAAAATATTCTTTCTATCTTAAAAAGAGATGTTAAAGGGTTTAAACATAATGAAATAGATATAAATGACACTAGTAGCATTTCTTTAGAAAGCAATCCCGAAATAACTTTTGATTCTGTCAAATTAGCGTTACAAAATATAGTTCTTTCGAAGAGAAGAATCAAATCCGAATTAGAACTAGAAAAAGATGTTCACTCAGAACTTACTAAAATTTTTGGCAAAGAGAATGTTCATAGACAGTATAGCGTAGGCGGGTTTCTCGCGCTAAAGACGGATATCGATTTGGGAAACGGCAAGGTCGGCATTGAATTGAAAATCGAAGAGAATCTTACGGCAACGGATATGCAAAGACTTATTGGACAAGTTTTATATTATAGAAACAGGGTCTACAACAACAGCATGATCTTATTTATTGCAAGCAAGAAAACAATATCGCCGTCTATTTTGGAGCTTAAAAAATTTGTCGAAGAAATTGGGGTAGAAGTAATTTACTCTACGGCCATAGATTTATAAAGACAATTCTACTAGCCCGTGGTTTACCGCACCACTACCGCACCACTACCGCACCACTACCGCACCACTACCCCGTACTCCCGCTCTACGGTATTCCCCGCATAATCACTCACACTTACTTTCAGCACATGCCGCCCCGCAGCCAGCGGCTTGAGCAGAGGCCCGACCAAAGTGATATATAGTTCACCACGGTAGTTGTAGTATTCTGCCAGCACCCACTGCCCGTCTAGCGTAGCTTGAATTTTATAGGGCTGCACGCCTGCGATGTCATCTGTCAGGGTAAAGAACAAAGTCTTAACATCGGCAGGCAAGGGCTGTCCCGCCTTAAAGTTTTGCGGTAGCAGCACCGGCGGGGTTACGTCAGCTACGAGCGCATACGTGCCAAAACTGCTTACATGGGTGCTGTAGCTGCGGCCTATGCGGTAATCAAACCCCGCCCGCGCAAAGCTGAGCTTCTTAGGGTTTGTTAGATCGCCACGTACTTCGGCCAGCAGCAGTTGTTCAGGCCGAATTCCCTTGGGCAGTGTAGCCGTAGTAAGGGTCAGCTTAAAGGGCCGCAGTACGGGCTCGTGCGGGTCGCCCAGGGTGTAGAGGGGGCTGTAGGCCTGTGGTGGTTTGTAGTTCAGAAGGGTTAACGGCACAGGCGTGGGTATAAACACATTGCCCGCGCCGAAGTCAGCCCGCAGCCCGCTGCTGTCGGTGAGCATACTGCCGCCTTCGGGCATCACTATCGTTTTATAATTCAGTTCTATCGGACTGGCCCATCCAGGCGCATTCGCCCGCACCGGAGGGGTAATGGGATTTATGGGTACCAGCGTATAGGTATAACCATCTGCGCTGTAAGTGGGCGCATAGCTGCGCGTGCTGCCATCTGCATAGGTTAGCGTAACGCGGCCAGCGGTGCTGTCTTTTGCGTTGGGCTGCCGCACCACATAGTGCCCCCGCTGAAAGCCAAGGCTGGGTTTATCTGACCCCCCGTTGCCATACACTACCGCATCGTGCCCTGCCCCGCGGCGCACGCGGCAAGTAAAGCTGGCGGCATTGCCGTGAAAGTCGCTCACCTCCAGCCGCAGCCGGTGCAGCAGCGTATCTCGCAGTTCTATCAGGCCGCGGTTTTTGCTGCGGGGGTACACTCGTAGATTGTTGCCTGCGTCTATGTAGCATTTCTGCAGGCGGCTGCCCGTACGCATCCAGTATGCATAATCTATGAATTGTGTAATGTAGCGCGTTTCATCAAACGCAAAGCGCTGCATTTTCCATTCAAACACCAGCGTATCGTCCAGGTACAGCTCAGCGCAGTACACCCCGTTCCAGTTGCGCGCACCATTCAGCCGGTCGTACCCATTGAACTCCACGCCCACAGGCCCCGCAATTGAAACAACCTCTTTGGTATAGTACAGGTTTTCACTACGCTCCGGCCGCAGCACCTGCTTTTCAAATTTCCCATTCACACGGCTGCCGCCTGCAATGGGCTCTAAGGCAACTGCATACAGCACCGGTGCCAGTTCGTCTTTTACCTGCCCTTTGTGCCAGGCCAGCGGGTTCATGATTTCTTCTTTTTTGTTGCGCACTTCGTAGTGCAGATGGGGCCCTGCGCTGGCGCCAGTGTTGCCGCTCCACGCGATGGTGTCGCCCTTCTTTACCGGGAACTGTTCAGGTTTTGGAAATACTTCTATATCAAACTGCTTGTTCTTTGTTTGCAGCGCGTACAGGTAGACTTCTACGGCAGGCATCAGCCGCTCTACGTGGCCATAACAGGTACTGTTGCTATCGGGGTGCTGTATGAAGATGGCTTTGCCATAGCCGCTGTGGCTCAGGCGCACGCGGCTGATGTAGCCATCCGCCGCAGCAACCACAGGCAGGCCGGTGCGCTCCCAGGTGCGTATGTCTATACCGTAATGAAAATGCGTGCCGCGCAGCTCCATAAAGGTGCCCGTAAGGCCATTGCTGCTGGGCAGCGGGAAGATATAGTCAGCGCGCGTAGCGGGCAGCGGCGCAAAGCCCTGCGCAGAGAGCCGCCCCGTGCAACAAACAAAACAGCCAAGCCCAACTAAAATCGCAACACGCCGGAACATCCTGCAAAGGTGCACAGGCTTTTGTGTAGCGATAGTTATTGCGATTTAAAAACTATCCCAGTACTGCGTAAAAGGCAGGTATGCAATGTGGAAAAGGCTACGGGCCATAGTATCTTTACATACAACGCCACTTACCCAATCCCCTGAATAGGTATGAAAGCCATCCTTTTATATAGCATAGCGATATGTGCAGCCTTGCAAGCCAGTGCCCAGAAGCTGGAACCCAAAGCCGTGCCCGTCGCTGTGCAAACCGCCTTTGCAGCCCGCTTCGCCGGTGTCACCCAAGTGAAATGGGAAAAGGAAGATGCCAACTACGAAGCCGAATTCAAGCAGGGCAAGCAGGAGCTATCGGTAAAGATGAGTGAAGCTGGCGCTGTGCTGGAAGTGGAGCGAGAGATAAAAGTGAGCGAGCTGCCCGCCGCCGTAGCTGCAGCCATTGCGAAAGAATTCGCAGGCTATAAAATAAAGGAAGTGGAGGTGATAGAGGCAAACGGCAGCACCAGCTATGAGGCCGAGCTCAGCAATGGCAAAGAAAAGTTTGACGCGGTTTTTGATGTGAGCGGCAAGCTGATAAACAAGAGTAAGGAGGAAAGTGCTAAGCAGAAAGACTAGCAGGCTGCATTTATATTAGCAGCAATAAAAACTTAGCGCGTGCTTTCATTGTACGCGCTAAACATCAGAATATAGCACTAGGCATGCTTTACAAACTGCACATCTGCTAGCAGTTTCACCTCATCGCTCACCACAGCGCCACCGGCTTCAGTAAGTGCATTCCACACCAGGCCATAATCTTTGCGGTTTAGCTTTCCGCTAAGCTCAAAGCCAGCCTTGGTCTGGCCATAGCCATCTTTTGCAATGCCGCCAAACGTAGCCTGCAGGGTGATGGGTTTCGCTGTTCCACGAATGGTGAGGGTGCCAGAAAGTTCATAGCTCTCTCCACCTTTGGGTGTAAAGCTGCTGCTAACGAAAGCAATTTCAGGGTATTGGCCAGCATCAAAGAAATCAGCACTTCGTAAGTGATCATCGCGTTGGTCTACGCCCGTGTAAACAGAAGCTGTTTTTGCGCTGAAGCTAATTTTTGCGTCTTTGAAGCTATCATCGCTGGCTCTGGCTTCTGCAGTAAAGTCTTTAAACTCACCGGTTACGGTGCTGATCACCAGGTGTTTTACTTTGAACTGCACATGGCTGTGCATGGCATCTAGTTTCCAGGTTGAAGGGGTACTCATAAGGTTTAGGGAATGGAGGAAGTGCAAATTTATTACATAACCCACGTTCACACACTAAATGTTCAAACATCTATATATTAATTTTGATACCCCCTGTAACTCAATACTTTAAAAAAGCAAAGGGCCCATTACAGGCCCCTTGCAAATGCAGTTACAGGATTGGAAGGATCATATCCACCCCTTAAACCAGCCCAAGTTTTCATCCACCCACCCTTCCATCGGGCTGCGCTCGCCTGCTTTGCGCACCTTTTCTACCACTTTGTCAGCAAAGTTCATGGGTAGCGTATACTCGTTGTGCGCCCGCAGTTCCGCCATCATCCGGCAATAGGTTTGGTAGGTATGCATGCAAGCATCGCACTGCGCCAAGTGTGCGGCCACGGGGCTATCTGCCTCCAGCCCGCTCTCGGCATAGTACTGCAGTTCCTCGTCGTTCAGGTGCTGACCCGGCTCCAGGGGGCGGTAGGCGTCAAATAGGCGTTCCATGCAGTGCGCTTTATCGGGTTAGATGGATTTTGAGCAATAATGTTTAACCGTTCAGGTTGATATCTCTACTATTCACGCATCAGTTCGTCACGTTCATAGCGGGCTAGCAGGTGTTCTTTCAGTTTTGCCCGTGCACGGAAAAGGTAGCTCTTCACCGTGCCTTCGGGCAGTTCCATCATTTCGCCTATCTCCTTGTAGCTCAGGTCTTCTTCGTGGTACAGGCTAACGATGGTGCGGTACACGGGCGGCAGGGCATCTATTGCTTCATGCAGTTGTGCCGTCAGGTGTGTGGCCTGCAGCAGCACGTCAGGCGACTGGCTGCGGTCAGCCATGGCGGCTTTGGCCTTGGCCCCCATGCGTTCTTCTATGGGCTTGTCTTGGCCAAAGCCCACGCGGCTGGCCAGCTCCTCAAAAAACACTACAGGCAGTTGCTTTTTCTTAATGTGGTTCAGTGCGTGGTGGTAGGCGATGCGGCCTATCCAGGTACCCAGTTTGCTTTGAAACTTGAAGCTGGCCAGGTTCTGGTGCACTTTCACAAATACATCCTGGCACAGCTCCTCACGCTCCTGCTCATCTTTCACCAGCTTGAAAACCATGTGCGCCACCAGGCGCTGATATTGTTTAATCAGCTCCCTGAAGGCTAGCTCCTCTCCTGCCAGTATCCGGGCTACCAGCTGCTGCTCTTCCGCTGCGCTCATGTTCTTCGTCATGCTAGAGACTAAAGATGGTGAAAAGGTTGCAACCCTGCACGGAAACGCAAAATGCCAATGAACGAGGAGCAGGCAAGGCTTAGTTTTGAATCTGAATTCAACTGATACTATACGGTTAAATAACAACGTTTTACATCACGATTTCTTCGTGTAAAAAGTTAACTACAGTATTTTTTCAGGCGACCAAGATGCATGTTTAGCAACCCAGGCATGCCTAAACAGATTAATTCCTAGCCTTTTCTGATTATGGGTATCCAGATCTCCTCTTCTGATTCGGGGTCATTGTTTTTGTACTTGGCGCCCAGCAGCTCAAAGTGTTCGCGCGCATCTACCGCATAGCCTGACTGCGGCAGCCAGGTACCAAAGATGTATTGAAATGTGCGTGCCCCCTCGCTAGGCAGGCCTTTGTGAATAAACACCGCATACAGACCACCCCCCAGCGTGTAAGCTTCCATGCCATCGGGTATGCTGCCGGGGCTGCTTACTTCTACCACAGCCCATTTCTCGAAAGGCGTGGTGGGCTGGAATGTGTCAAAATCAAACAAAGGCCCATACACCTGCATACTGTATAGGGGTGCGCCAGTTTGGTTTTGTATCGCTTTCCTTCTCGGCATAAAGCTTTGCCAGAGCAGCACAGTTTTGTCATCGTCCAGTGTCATGGTCATGTGCATGCCGACCAGCGTTTTCTGGGGTAGCGTTTCGATTCGGGGCTGCATGTGTGTAAGGGAATCCAGTCACGAAGCTAATGCACAAAGGAACAGGGGGTATAGAACCTAAACTTCTGTAATAGTTACGCTTTGGCTTTTGCCTAACTTCGGGCATCCTTAAAGTGCCCCATCCCATGTCCCGTCACCGTATCCGGCTTATTGTAGCCGCACTCATTGTCATATTGCTGATCTGGCTGCTCCTGCGCCAGTGTGGCCCAGGGCAGGGGGGCAGTAGCTCCAGCCCCGCCGACAGCACCCGCACCGACAGCACCCAGCAAGGCACTGGCAGCACCGATAGCAGCGGCACCTACGATGTGCCCGCAGACGGCAAAACGGGCGGCAAGCCTGACGGCAAAACGCCCGACACCCGCGTAGAAGTGCGCGCGGTGCCCATGGTGGGCCGCACGCCCGTTACCGCGCTGTTTAAGGGCTGTAAGAATAAGTTCACGTTTGACTTTGTGCCGCTGGCGGGCAATACCGTGAGCCTAAGAGACATCAAAACGGGCACACAGATTACGGCTGTAGGTGCTAGCGTGCTGCCAGGCGCTGCGCCCGGCCAATGGGTAGTGGTGCCTGATGGAGACAAAGTTACTTTGCGCGGCATGTACAAAGGCACGCCCGTGTTTGACCGTGTGCTGCCTGTGATTAACCCGCCGAACCCCACCGTGGTGCTGGAAGCGGATGATGTGGTGGTAGAAGATGATGAAGAGATTACACCTGGAAGCAAGCTCGTATTCCGTATTACGCCCGATGCCGCCTTTGCGCTGCTATCACCGGAAGATGCCCGCTACAAAATAGCCCGCGTGATGGTGCGGCCCAAGCAGCGCATCAGTGCACCGGAAGAGTTCATCCCCGATGCCAGCAACATGGGCCAGCCCACGGTGCGTCTACGGTTAAAGAAAGACTTCCTGGCTGGTATTAGCAATGGTGAGAAAATCTGGGTACAGCTGGATGAGCTACGCCGTATCAACTACCTGGGCAAAGAGAACATAGAGCCCATAGACAAAAGCCGCCTGAGCTACAACCTGATGATGCGCAAGTAAGAGCTGTAAGCAGGCCTCTGTTAATATGTTCTAAACCATTGGCTTAAACAGATCTCTACAATACCTGTAAATGGTTAACAATCTTTAATACTAAGTGCACTTGTTTTTAGCAAGGAACGCTTATTTTTACTACGCTAATAGAATGCAATTTAAAATAGGATGAAAAGCACAATGGCGCTAAGCTTAATCTGTTTGCTTCTGAGCATGTTATTGACAAGTTGCATGATTTGGCCTTTCCCTCCACCTCCCCCTGAAAAAGTGCTGCCTCCATTTACATCAGAAGGCAAACAAACGGCTGGCTTTTATTGTAATGATACTCTATGGGTGGCTTCATGGAGTTATGCGCGAAACCCCCCAGTGAATGTAATTTTCTATCCTGTTAGTACAATAGCAATCTCGCTAAGAGATGGGTTAGGCGTCTCCGATATCAAAGTAAGCGCTAAAATAAACTTCAAACCTAAGAAAGGATACTTGGGTAGGTACATGCTTAAGCAGAAATCCGAGCAAAAGGTTACTAATTATGGAACATTATTTTTTGATATAGACGATTATCATCTTATTGGAAAGGAGGCGTTAACCTCTGACGTAGATTCTCTCACGAACCACCTTGACATTCTTTATTATAATGAAGAGAAGGGCATTATGAGTGGAATCTTTCAGCTCAAGGCAATGCAAGGATCACGCACATTTAACATAACTCAAGGCAGGTTTGACTTCGGAGCGGGCATCTAAGCTCGCTTATATTGCATGAACTTGATTGTCATATGCAAAAGAAATCTAACCTTAAACCCATTGAAAAAAGCCGCCTGAGCTACAACCTACTGATGCGCAAGTAAGCGTCGAAAGCTTGCAGATACGGTTGCGATAGCAAAGTTTACAGCTTGCTGGGTTTTCGTTACACTTAACTCACATTTCATTGGGGGATCGAGTCAGGTAGGCTACCTTTGCACTCGCTAATGAGAAGTGTAAAAAGTATAGCTTTATTAATAGTATTGTTGGGATTGGCCTATGGCCTGCACGCCCAGCATGTAGGTCTAGTGCTCAGTGGTGGCGGGGCCCGCGGCTTCGCGCATGTGGGCGTAATCAAAGCACTGGAAGAGAACAACATCCCAATAGATTACATTGCGGGTACCAGCATGGGTGCTGTAGTGGGCGCCTTCTATGCGGCAGGCTATAACCCCGCGCAGATGGAACGCATCGTCATAACAGAATCCAGCCGCTGGCTAAGTGCGGGCTCAGTAATAACGGAAGAGCAAACCCTGCTACGTGGCGGCTACGACATGGTGGCCGTATCGCTGCCCATCGCCCAGCGCGACAGCAAGCGCCTCCTGCCCGACTATCTCTTTTCCGATTATGAAATCAACCTGGGCCTGGCCCGCTACTTAACTGCTGCCTCACTCACCGCCCACAACAACTTCGACAGTCTCTTTGTGCCTTTTTTCTGTATGGCCTCTGAGCTATACGGCCATAAAGCGCTGGTGCTGCGCAGGGGCTCGCTGCCGCTGGCTGTGCGTGCCAGCATGGCCATCCCGCTGGCCTTTACGCCCGTGGACTATGACACACTAGGCAGACTCTTTGATGGCGGCGTTTACAACAACTTCCCAGCAGACGTACTGGATAGCATACGCAAACCCGATTTCATCTTTGGTGTATCGGTTGGGGCTGAGCCACTCAAACGCAAAGAATATGATGAGCGCAATGCATTTACCGATCAACTGCTAAGCCAGAGCACAGACCAACGCACAGAAGAAAAGCTGCGCCCGGGAGATGTCTTTCTTCGGGTAGACCTGGGCGACATGGCCCTGACGGATTTCAGCACCGAGGCCGCCCGCGAAGCCATGCGCCAGGGCTACATACAAACCCTGGCAAAAATTGAAGCCATCAAAAAGCAGTTACAGCGCCGTGCGGATCCCAAAAAGCTGGCGCTAAAGCGTGAAGCCTTTTTCTATGCCCCGCTACCGAACGTAAGCAGTGTGCACATAGCCGGGAGCGACAGCCAGCAGCAGCGCTTCATCGCCCGCATGGTAAGCCATAAACTAAAGCGGCTCAATTTGCGCGACATGGCCGGCAGCTATTACCGCGCCAAGGTGTACGGCAACGCCAAGAGCCTGTTCCCTGTAATTCTATATAACAAAGCTACTGATGCGGCACAAATCACCTATCAGATCAAACCAGCACCCCGGTTTTCTATTGGCGCGGGCCTCACCCTCTACTCACCGCTGGAGCACCAGCTGCAACTGGTGGGCCGCTACAAAGGCATAGGCCGGTATGGCTACCAGAGCGAGATTAGCCTGATGCGTGGCTCCTTTGAAACCTCGGTACGGGCACGCACAGCAGGGCAGTTTTACTTTCTGGGCCTGAGCAACATTATGGGTGTGCAGGCCATGTATATGAACCAGAACTACCTGCAGCCAGGCACGGCCCTCTTCAATGGCCGCCCCTCAGACGTGTCAAAGTTTATTTACGATATCTCAGCATTTCGCGCGGTGCAGCTCAGGCCTGCAGGCAACCTGGGCCTGGGCTACAACTACCACCGCATAGACTGGTATTACAACGGGCTGGGCAGGCTCAATACAGACAGCACCCAGCGCTCGCAGTTTGTAGGGGGGCGCCTGTACTTACTGCTGGAAAACAGCAGCTACAACCAGAAACAGTTTGCTGATCGTGGGCACTTTGTTTACGTCATTGCCGGCTACCACCACGGCACTGAAACCTACCGCCCTGCGGGGAGCGATGTAAGTGCAGATGTGGCCAACCACAAATGGTTTCAGGCGCAGCTACGCCTGCACAAACTGTTTGTGCTGCAGCAGTGGCTGGTGCTGGGTGCCTCAATAGATGCGGCCTACAGCACCCTGGAAGACTTTAGCACGCCACGCGCCACGCTGCTGAGCTCGCCGCGCTTCACGCCGCTATCCGAAAGTACGTACCTCTTGCAAGAGCAGTTATACAGCAAGGCCTTTGCTGCGCCGGGCGCGCAGCTCAGCATCAGGCTTAGTAAGAATTTATTCATACGTGGCGAGGGGTATTGGATGCAGCCCTTCATCATACCGCCTACGGCGGCGCTGCTTTCCAGCCGCCGCGCCTCACTTGACATTGACAATGGCACGTATGCGCTGAGCTACGGCTTTGTGTACCGCACCCTTATTGGGCCGCTGGCAATAATGGCCAGCCACTACGAGGACCCCACCGTGCGTTTCCGCATCATGGTGCAGGCTGGCTTTACGCTGTTTAGCCGCGGGCCCTGGCAGTAGAAAGCACATTAAAAAAGCTCACCAAATGAAACATTTGGAGCAAAGTGTATATCCAAAAATTTAAAGGGGCAGTGTGTTGGATATATTGATTTTATTATTTGCGTATTCATTTTTGTATCAGAAGAAGCCAGGAAAGAGATACCCGAGTGTTCCACTTGTGCAATTATCTTAAAGTCATCCTTAACAGAATCTCTTTCACCTTGTTTGCCACTTTCTTTTGAAGAACTTTCATGTCTATGTCGTTGCTTTTTGGCAGCCAAAATAGCATGGTCATTTAAAAATGGTAACGGCTTAAGAAATGGGTAAACTGGTGTAATCTCTAATTTGTCCTTTATATTGAATTCAGCTAGCACAATCGCTGATAGCCAGATGTTATACTTCTCTTGCATAAAGTAATCGAAGTACTCTTTAGCAAGAGAGTTTAAATCGCTCTTATCGTTTCTAAGCGCAATTAGAAAACTAGTATCTAAAAGAACGCTATTACTCATAGTTTCCTCTAAGTTCTCTTAACCAAGACTCTGGAACGTCCTTCCAGACAGCAGCACCCTCTTTGGCAAAATTATCTAGGATAGAACTATTGTATGTTCTTTCAAAAAACTCAAGGAACTTGAAATCAGAATATCTGCCCGTCATGGTATCTAGTTTTGCACGTGTTCTAATGCCAACTACTGAATACAATAAGTTCTTTTTTTTATTTTCTTCGTCTAAACGTTCTTGGTCGCAGCTTACCTGAACCTTACCCATTTCCTCGTCCTTTATTTCAATAATAGCCTTGTTGTCTTCTCCACCCACTTTAGTAATCATTCCAAATAGCGGCAGGGTAGAGCTTACAGCAGATTGTACTTTATAAGAAAACTCACTTTTTGCACCAATGCTTAATTTCTTTTTCTCCTTTAATGAGAAATCATAGCTAAGGTTTCTAATTAGCTTATCTTTTTTAGCACCTTCTTGAAGCTTATACAAGACCTCAGCCCTCTTTGGGGTAATGTTTATCAAAGAACTATCTTTTGATACTTGTTCTAATTCAGCAGCCAAAGAATTAAAAAGAAATACTGGCAATAACACCTTTATTATCAAAGAACCTTCTTCTATTGCGTCAAGTACAACAATATCATTATCAGTAGCCTTCTGCTCAAGCGCCAACAAATCGGTAATGTCATCTAGAAACCCTTTGAGTTTACGGATATCAAGATTCTTAGGAGTAATTTTTACTCCCTTTATTTCCCCATTTATTTGTACGCTGAAGGTTTTTGTTTCCATGGCCGCTTTGTAAATAAACGAATTTTAGTATAAATTTTTTATAGTACTCCCCCTTAATTATTTTTAGCATTAAAACAGGCTCATCGCCTCCCCCACCTTGGGTGGGCGGCGAAACTGGGCGAGGTCGTACTCAGCACGCTGACCGCCGCCCATGTGTTTTTCTACGGCCATCGTAAAAAGCTGTTTGATCATGCCCGCCACCTCGCCCTCGCCACGCATGCGTTTGCCGAATCGGCTGTCGTTAAGCTGGCCGCCGTGGCAGGCTTTAATTTGTGCCAGTACTTTCTCGGCGGCATCGGGGTACTGCTTCTGCACCCAGTCGGTAAATATTTCGGCCAGGGCGCCGTTCAGCCGCACAATGGTGTACCCGGCATTGGTAGCGCCATGGTCAGCTGCGGCCTTTACCACCTGCGGTATCTCATGGCTGGTAAGGCCGGGTATGATGGGCGCGTTCATCAGCAGTACCGGCACGCCGATGGCCGCGAGCTTTTCCATCACCTGCAGTCGGCGCTTGTAGGGCACGGTGCGCGGTTCCATCTTCTGGCGCACTTCCTCATTCAGCGAGGTAATACTCACCGCTACATGCACCAGCTTCAGTTTGGCCAGCTCCTGCAAAATGTCAAGGTCGCGCAGTATTAAGGCATTCTTAGTAATGATGCCCACGGGGTGGCGGTATTCCAGAAACACTTGCAGCAGTTGGCGCGTGATGCCATATTTGCGCTCCAGTGGCTGGTAGCAATCGGTATTGCCGCTCAGGGCGATGGGGTAGGGCTCCCACTTGGGGTTGTCAAAGTGCTGGCGCAGCAGGCGGGGGGCTTCGGGTTTTACTACGATTTTACTCTCAAAATCCAGCCCTGCGCTAAAGCCCCAGTACTCATGGCTGGGTCGCGCATAGCAGTAGATGCAGCCGTGCTCGCAGCCCTGGTAGGGGTTCATGCTGTAAAGCATGCCTACATCAGGGCTCTCTACTTTGTTTACTATTTTCTTGGGTGTTTCATAAAACACCTGGGTTTCTACGGTGCTGGGCGGCACCTCGTCAATGGCCTCCGGGTGCTCGATGGCGCGGCCATAATTGAGGAAACGGTTCTGCGGATTGAGCTGTGCGCCACGCCCCCGCATCAAGTTTTTAGAGAGGTCGGTATCCTGCTGCATACCGCAAGATGGGCTGCAGCGCAGTAGGGTTATGCACGGGGCATAAGTTATGCGTGAGCTCAAGAATTGCGTATACGTGCTGTGCCCTAGCTCACCGCCAGCTTCTCCCACTTTGGCTCATCTCCCGGGTAGCGGGCGCGGTGTTGCCACACCAGCTTGCCATTTAAGAATAGAAATGTACCGGTTAGCACCCATACATCGCCGGCATCAGGCCCCTGGCGATAGCCTTCCAGCAATGCCTCAGTGCCGCCTGCGATCACGCGCGGGTCAAGGAACTGCGCAGGGTGCATGCGCTGAATGTCGAACAAAGCATACAGCTTGCGTGCGGGGTCGCTGATGTGTGGCGTACCCGGGTAGCGGGTCTCGAAGAAAGCCTCGCCTTCATCCACACTGCTCTGGTGCACAAAGTAGATGATAGGAAAACGCGGTGTGCGCTGCTTCAGCGCATACAGCTTGGCGATGCTTTGCTGGCAGAACACGCAACCAAAGTGCCGCAAAAAGTGCAGGATCACCAGCTTCTCACTGGCTACCAGAGCGGGTAGGTTGTTGGCTGGCAGGCGGGCACCCTCCAGTGTTTCTGTAAACAGCGATACGTCAATGGCAGGTGAGGTTTGCGCCATGTTATAGAAGACTATGGAGAAAGATGCTGAAAGAAAGCAGGAAGCGGCAAAAAAAGCCTGTCAATGAAAGTAGCCTTTGCGTAAAATTGACGTGCCGAAGTTAGCGATATGTTGAGAAGAAATACAAACCAACCGTACCACCCGGGTAATACAGGTCTGCGAAGCGTACTGTACCTGGCCACGTTTATGCTAGTTGCCACAGGCTGTACCAATCGGCACTCTGCGCTGGTAAAGGAGGCGCCCCTGCTGGCCCGCACGCTAACCGACGACACCGCACAGCAGCATACGTTTAAGGCCAGCCCCAAACGCATCATTTGCCTTGCGCCCCACCTGGCAGAGATTGTGTACGCCATTGGCGCATCAGGCAGGCTCATCGCGGTAGGCGAGGGTGCAAGCTACCCCGAGCAATCGGCTGCTTTGCAGCGCATCGCCCTGCGCCCTGCGCTGGATGTGCAGGCCATCATCGCCCTCAAGCCGGACTGCGTATTACTATGGGACCAGTTGCTGCCACAGGCTGCGGTTCGCAAAGCCCTTGCCGCCGAAGGCATACCCGTGGTAGCAATGCACGTAGACAGCCTGGCCCATGCCTGGCGGGGCATTCGCAAACTTGGCGTGCTGCTGGAAGCGGAGCCCCGCGCCAACGCACTGGCGGATTCGTTGCAGGAGTTTGTTACAAAGCTGCGTGCCATTACCGTAAACCGTGTGCAGTATTCTGCCGCCATGCTGTTTGGCACAACGCCAGCCAGAGCAGTTGCCCGAGGCCATGTGTCCGAAATGCTGCAAACGGCAGGCGCTAGAAATGTATTTGCAACGGGTGCTGAGCCGTACCCCATGCTGAATGCCGACTCACTGCTGTATAAAAACCCAGAATACTTACTGGTGCTGGAAGCAGACGGCCAGTATTTTTCAAATTACGTAAGCCAGTATCCGGGACTGGTTTACACCACTGCACTGGTGCAAAACCAGGTGTTCCAGCTCACCCCTGATCTGTACTTTCATCCCGGGCCGCGGCTGGGCCAGGGGCTGGTAGAGCTGGTGCGTGCCCTGCACCCAGAGATTGACCTGACCAGCCTTACTGTAAATTAACGTAGCCGTTACCTTTACGCTTCAGCCTGATTTTCACACGATTGGGCCTAATTCAGCAAGCGCGCGCTTGCATCATTTTCCATCAAAGGAATTATTCATGTCTATCGCTACGTTACTCCATTCGCCGTCATGATTTTCGTTACCCGCCGCGTGCACTTCAATGCAGCCCATAAAATGGTAAACCCAAAGTGGAGTTTGGAACAAAACCAGGCCGTGTTTGGGCCCTGCGCCAATGAGAACTGGCACGGGCATAACTATGAGTTGGAAGTCACACTGGCAGGTGAAGCAGATCCGGACACCGGTTACGTGTACGACCTGGGCAAACTACGCGACGTAATAGACCAGCACGTTCTGCGCAAGGTGGATCACAAAAACCTGAACCTGGATGTGGACTTCATGCAGGGCATCGTCCCCAGCAGCGAGAATTTTGTAGTGGCCATCTGGCAGCAATTGCTGCCACATATACAAGCCCCCAACGCACGCCTCTACAGCGTTAAGCTATTCGAAACCCCCCGTAACTTTGTAGAATACAAAGGATAAGCACGGGCGGGCACACGCATCTATACCCTTACATCCTACGTACATCTTTTCTATCCCCTTATACACGCGCAAGCGGAACCTCTATGGATAAGAAATTTTTGCAGCGCTACATTGAGATGGGCGATGAACACCTCAGTGCTGCCCAGCGCACCCCCATCCGCTTTGACGCATTCAAGCTCAGCGACGATGAGAAGATCAAGCTCATTGAGCGCAACTTTCGTGAAATTATGCTCACGCTGGGGCTGGACCTGAACGACGACAGCCTGGCGGGCACGCCACACCGCGTAGCCAAAATGTATGTGGAGGAGCTGTTTAGTGGGCTGAACCCAGCAAACCTGCCGAAAGCCACCCAGTTTGAAAACAAGTATCACTACGGTGAGATGTTGGTGGAGCGCAACATCAGCATCAAGAGCCTGTGCGAGCATCATTTTGTGCCCATTATTGGCATGGCACATATTGCTTACATACCTAGAACGAATGTGATAGGCCTGAGCAAGCTAAACCGCATAGCCCAGCACTTTGCACGCAGGCCCCAGGTGCAGGAGCGCCTCACCACGGAGATTGCCCACCACCTGAAGGCAGCGCTGGATACGCCTGATGTGGCCGTGATTATTGACGCAAAACATTTTTGTGTAAGCATGCGCGGCGTGCAGGATGATGCCAGCAGCACCGTGACGGCAGCTTACCTGGGTGCGTTTGAGCAGCCAGAAAAACGGGAAGAGTTTCTGAAGCTGGTAAAGCTGGAGAGCTAGGCGACTGTTGCTAAGACGAACTATCGTAGGGAAAGCGTGGAGATGGACCCACACAGGAGTAACTGCTGTGCTCCAGAATGAGACAAAGGGCGAGAGAGTTTTAGATTGATAATCAATGCTTTAACGAAAAAATCACAATTTATCGTAAAAATACGATAAGCGGTTGCCACATTTGTCATCGTAATTCTACGATAGATAGATGGCACCTGCAGCTACACCCCCCACCTACCCCACAAGCACCGAGCGGCTGGCCCAGCTCACCGATGCACTGGCCCACCCCGCCCGCATACAGATACTACAAACCCTGGCTGCACGCGGCACCTGCATCTGCGGCGAGATAGTAGAAGTGCTGCCCCTAAGCCAGGCTACCGTGAGCCAGCACCTGAAAGTCCTGAAAAACGCAGGCCTTGTGCAAGGAGAAGTTGAGGGTGCACGCACCTGCTACTGCCTGAACCCGTCAGGCATTGCAGAGCTGGAGCGCACCCTGGTAGCTTTTACCACACACCTGCAACTGAGCAGCTTGAAAAGCTGCTGCTGATGCTTTATACCCTTCTCAAACAAACAACAAACCCTTAACAACCAAACCCGTATGCAAACTGCTGAGCAAACCCCTACCAGCGCCGAAGATATTAAGCGCATGGTAAAAGAGAAGTATACCGCCATAGCCGCACAAGATCCGGCTCAAAATGCAGCCAGTTGCTGCGGGGCTACCAGCGCCTGCTGCACTACTGACGAGACCGGTGAAGTGTACAACATCATGGCCGAAGACTATGCCGCACAGGCGGGCTATGTGAAGGACGCTGACCTGGGCCTGGGCTGCGGCATCCCTACACAATACGCAGGCCTGCAGCCGGGCCACACCGTGCTGGACCTGGGCAGTGGTGCTGGCAACGATGCCTTTGTCGCGCGCCAAGCGGTAGGCGAAACAGGTAAAGTGCTGGGTGTAGACTTTAGCGAAGCCATGGTAGAAAAAGCACGCACCAATGCCGAGAAGCTGAACTACAACAACGTAGAATTCCGCTATGGCGACATAGAGCACCTGCCCGTGGGCGCAGGCCGTGTGGACGTAATCGTGAGCAACTGCGTGCTGAACCTGGTGCCGAACAAGGAAGCTGCATTTAGCGAGATGTACCGGGTGCTGAAACCCGGTGGCCACTTCTGTGTGAGCGACATTGTGCTGGGCACAACGCTACCGGAAAAAATGAGACACACAGCCGAACTATATGCTGGTTGTGTGAGCGGCGCAATCTTAAAGCAAGAATACCTGGCGCTGCTACAGCATGTGGGTTTCGAAAACGTGGAAGTAGTAAAAGCGCGTGTGATACAGGTGCCCGCCGAAATTCTGGCAAACTACATGAGCCCAGCCGAAGTGAAGGAGTATCAGGAACTGCAATCGCCCATTCTGAGCGTAACTGTAAAAGGTACCAAGCCAATGAATGACCCCTGCTGTACCCCTGGCAACGGAACCTGCTGCTAAAACCTTACCACAATCTATATACCCAGTATGAAAACCAAGCTCTTTTTCCTAACCCTGTTCCTCATCACCATGAGCACACACAGTTTCGCCCAGCAGCCTGCGGGTAAACAGGCGCTGTATCCAGCGCTGGCCACTACCATAAGCCACCTGCTGAATGACAAGACCCCCATCGCGCCCGAGCGCAAGACCACGCTCGATGCCCTGGCAGCCTACGCCAAGAGCCAGTTTGCGGTAGGCCAGCCAGTTAAAGTCACTTTTGTATGCACACACAACAGCCGCCGCAGCCAGATAGCCCAGACCTGGTTTCAGGCAGCGGCTGCTTACTACGGCGTGAAAAACGTAGAGGCCTACAGTGGGGGTACAGATGTCACCGCATTTAACATCCGCGCAGCAGATGCACTTGCACGTGCTGGCTTCCGTGTGGTGCGCGGCCCGGGTGAGAACCCCAAGTATGAACTGTTTATCAGCAAAGAGGGAGCGCCCATTGTCGCATATTCCAAAGTGTATGATGATGCCGCGAACCCACACGCTCAGTTTGCCGCCGTCATGGTGTGCAGCGATGCAGATAAAAAATGCCCAAGTGTGCGCGGCGCAGCGCTTCGTGTGAGCCTGCCCACAGAAGACCCCAAAAGTGCCGATGGAACCCCAACTGAAAAGCAGCGCTACGATGAAACGGTACAGCTGCTAGGCCGCGAGATGCTGTATGTGATGCAGCAGGTAGTGTCAAAATAATTGATTAGCACCTTACAGCGAGGGAGGCCTGCTTAAGGCCTCCCTCGTTTTTCATTACTTGTACTTTCTTATTGATTTGAATGGCAGCAACTAAAACCCGGCTCTCTTTTTTAGACCGCTATCTCACCCTATGGATTCTGATGGCCATGCTAGGTGGCATGGCCGTGAGCTATGGCCTGCCAGATGCGGCTACTTACATCAGTAGTTTAACAGTAAGTGGTATTAACCTCCCCATTGCACTGGGGCTCATCGCAATGATGTACCCGCCGCTGACTAAAGTGCGGTATGAGCAGTTACCAGCTGTGATGCGCAATGTGCGGTTACTGGTAATTTCACTCATTCTAAACTGGTTCATAGGCCCCTTACTTATGTTCACACTGGCTACACTGCTGCTGCCTGACATGCAAGGCTATCGTGAGGGCCTCATACTCATAGGTCTAGCGCGATGCATCGCGATGGTCATTATTTGGAATGACCTAGCAGGTGGCAACCGCGAATATGCTGCAGGGTTGGTAGCGCTGAACAGTCTCTTTCAATTGCTATTTTACAGTTTTTATGCTTATCTCTTCCTTTCTGTTTTGCCACCACTTGTGGGTTTGCCGGCGCGTATTGTATCTGTAGAAGTAGGCCTGATAGCACAGAGTGTATTGCTATATCTAGGTATCCCCTTCGCACTTGGGTACTTTACACGTTATTTTCTTTTACGCTGGCGCGGTAAGTACTGGTATGAAACTCAGTTTATACCGCGTATCGGCCCGCTCTCACTCATAGCACTGCTCTTCACCATCTTAGTTTTGTTTACGCTCAAGGGTGAAAACCTCGTTCATCTTCCCCTACATGTACTGCGTATTGCCTTACCCCTCGTATTGTATTTTGTACTCATGTTTTTCCTGAGTTACGCTTTAGGCCACTTCCTGAAAGCGGACTCTTCCACCGCAACAGCATTGGCTTTCACTGCGGCGGGTAATAACTTTGAGCTTGCCATTGCAGTCGCAATTGGCGTTTTTGGCCTACAATCGGAACAGGCTTTAGCGGGTGTAGTTGGCCCACTGATAGAAGTGCCCGTACTTATACTGCTTGTACGGGTGGCAGGCGTTCTTCAAAAAAAACAAAAGTTTCAAAGTGACGCTGATGCATGAAGCATAGCTTCTTGAACTCTGTCAGCACTAAAACTCAAACGAAGAGCTACGACGAAACGGTGCAGCTGCCGGGCCGAGAAATGCTGTAAGTATTGCGGCACGTAGCGTATGAGAAGTAGTGAAGTGCCATCTAACTACTGCCCACGGCTGCAGTGAAAACTGCTGAGATGTGAGGCTGTCGTAGCGTAGCGTTACTGTCTAAACAAAGTCATCGGGGTTGTAGGCATACTCCATGTGCTGCGCGGTAGCGCGCCCCATACCCGCTCCAAGTGTTTTTGCCAGTAGCTGTTCTACTACATACAGGCTCATATCAATACCGGCAGAAATGCCCGCACTTGTGATTACCTGGGGCCCTGCTTTGGGGGCATCGTTCACCACGTAGCGCATGTCTTCATACACAGGCACGGCAGGGAATGTGGCGCGGAATTCGTCAAAGCGCTGGTAGTATGTAGTGGCACGCAGCCCATTCAGCAGCCCGGCTTTTCCTAGAATGAAAGCACCCGTGCACACGGAGAGCAGCAGGTTAAGGTCAGGCGAAACGGAGCGTAGCCAGCGCAAAAGCTGGGGGTTGTGCATCTGGAATCGGCGGCCATCACCACCCGGCACCACGAGCACATGAAGCGGCGGGTGCGTTTCAAAGCTGTAGTCGGGCGTAACCTTCAGCCCACCGCGCGCCGCTACTTCGGTCAGGTTCTCAGCAAGGGTAAACACATTGAACACACGCTGCCCGGCTGCTTCATTGGCGACATTAAACACCTCGTAGGGCCCGGCAAAGTCCAGCACCTCTACTTCGTCAAACAACAAGATGCCGATGTTATGCATACTGGCTGCAAGATACATGCAGGCTGGTTTATTTCACATGGGCACCTTTAGCCACTGTTCATTGCGTATTTTTACGCTCCCTTGTTACCCATGCATACTGACCCCGAGCTGGACCAAAAAGCGGCCCGTGCCATAGCCCACTTCATGCTGGGCATGATGAAAGCAGATGGACGCATCAGCCGTGCTGAAGAAAACCAGAGCCTGAACCTGCTTTTTCATTTCCAGGATGTGCTGCCCGGGCAGGTGGCCCTTATCAAGGAGCAGGTGGAAGCGCTGCGTGCGGATGCGCTACACCTGAGCTGGACAGCCAATCAGCACCTGAAAGAAGGCCTGAGCAGCTTTGATACCTTTCTGGCAGAAGGGGGGCTGAGTAGTGGCTACACCCTGGTGCTGCGCGAGCTGCTGCGCCTGCTTATGGAGGTTGACGGCATAGAACCCGAAGAGATTGCCTATATCCAAAAGCTTGAAAGTGAGCTGGTGAGCCGCTACAGCAGCAACTGAGGCCCTAGTTAAGTAGGGCGAATGATTTAGCAGAAGCATATTGATTCCGTAAAGGCGCAGCGTGTATATTTGGGTTACGACCCAAACCTAAGTACCCTAAACCTAAGCGCCATGGTACCCCCCCCAACCAATACCGATGAACTGGCCGCGGAGGCCTTTGCCCACTTCCTTACTGGCATGATGAAGGCTGATGGTGTAGTAAGCCTGGCGGAGGAAGAAAAAGTAGCGGATTTGCTCTACAAATACCGCAAGAGCCTGCCGGGCGAAGGTGCCCCCATTGTGTACCATGTGCAGGCTTTGAAGAATGATTTAAGCCGCGTGTACTGGACGGCCCACCAACACCTGGATGCGGGCTTTAAAGCCTTTGATGAATTTGTGATGAGCGGCGGTGAGCGCCTCAGCTATGTGCTGGTGCTGCGCGAAATGATGCACATGCTGATGGAGGTGGATGGCATAGATGATGAAGAAGCCACTTTTATGAAAAAGATGGAAGCCGAGGTGGTGTACCGGTACAACAACTACTGGTGATCGTTGAAGGTAAGAGCAGGGGCAGGATTATACCCGCGGGGTGAGCTAAAGCGCCACTATATTTGCAGGCACTTTAGTTTAGCACATTGCACACATGAAAGGCTTTTTCAAACTTCCGCACGCTGTCAACGAACCTGTATATAGCTATGCCCCTGGCAGCAATGAACGCACGGCTGTAGCCGCTGCGCTCGCTGCCTTTCGCAGCCGCGAGCACCATGTACCGATGTACATCGGCGGTGAACGCGTATGGGACGAGCAGGCCAAAACGCAACCCTTGGCCCCACCGCATGACATAAAGCACAACCTGGGCAGCTTTAAGCGCAGCACCAAAGTGCATATCGAAAAAGCCATCGCAGCCGCGCTGGCCGCCAAACCCGCTTGGGAGGCGCTGGGCTGGGAGCAGCGCGCCGCCATTTTCCTGAAAGCGGCTGACCTTATTGCTGGCCCCTGGCGTGCCCGCTTCAATGCCGCCACGATGCTGGCACAAGCCAAAACCGTGCACCAGAGCGAGATAGATGCTGTGTGCGAACTGGTGGACTTTCTGCGGTTCAATGTGAAATACATGACCGAGATTTACCAGCAGCAGCCGGATAGTTCACCCGGCATCTGGAACCGGATGGAGTACCGCCCGCTGGAGGGCTTTGTGTTTGCGCTCACGCCCTTCAACTTTACAGCCATTGCAGGCAACCTGCCCAGCAGCCCTGCACTTATGGGCAATGTAGTAGTATGGAAGCCTGCTGACGCACAAGTGTTCAGCGCGCAGATGATTATGGAAGTGTTTATAGAGGCAGGCCTGCCACCAGGCGTAATTAACCTGATATACCCCAGTGGCCGCGAGGCGGGCGAGATCATCTTTGCACACCCGCTCTTTGCAGGCATACACTTTACGGGCAGCACAGAGGTGTTCCAGCAGATCTGGCTGAACATTGCGCAGAACCTACCCAAGTACAAAAGCTACCCACGCATTGTTGGCGAAACGGGTGGCAAGGATTTCGTGCTGGCACACCCCAGTGCTGATGCACTGGCTGTAGCTACTGCGCTCACGCGCGGGGCTTTTGAGTTTCAGGGGCAGAAGTGCAGCGCGGCCAGCCGCGCCTATATACCCGCCAGCCTCTGGGATGGCGTGATGGGCAAACTCACCGATGACCTTAAAAATATCAAGATGGGGCCAGTGGAAGACTTTGGTAATTTTTTCAGTGCCGTGATAGATGAGAAGTCGTTTGATAAAATAGCAGGGTATATAGAAAATGTGAAGAAGGACCCCAAGAGTAAAATCATAGCAGGTGGCACGTATGACAAAAGCAAGGGCTACTTCATTGCGTCCACAGTAGTGGTGACAGAAGACCCGCAGAGTGTGACCATGTGCGAGGAGATATTTGGACCAGTACTCACAATTTATAAATACGAAGACGCTAAGTGGGAAGAAACGCTGGCACTGGTGGACAGAACCAGCCCCTACGCGCTCACAGGGGCCGTGTTTGCGCGTGACCGTGCCGTGATAGAACATGCCGCTTACGTGCTGCGAAATGCCGCGGGCAACTTTTACATCAATGACAAGCCCACGGGGGCTGTGGTAAACCAGCAGCCTTTTGGCGGGGCTCGCGCCAGCGGCACCAACGACAAAGCCGGCAGCTACCTGAACCTGTTGCGCTGGGTGAGTGCCCGTACAATAAAAGAAACTTTTGCGCCGCCTACGGAATATCGGTACCCGTTTTTGGGGTAGGCGCAGTCACCGTGGAGTAGCTACGCGCAGAAAAGCTGATGAATATCATGGAATTTGCCTACAATGTGAACTATCTTTGATATAGATGCAAAACACCAAAGGTTTATGAAAATTCAGCGCATACTGGTGCCTGTAGATTTTTCTGCCTGTGCAGATAATGCATTACGATACGCAGCGGCGTTTGCTGCCGCTATTAGCGGGGAGGCAGGATCCGCCCCAACCTTGCATGTGGTGCACTGCTATGACACCCCCGTTACTGTTGTGCCCGGTAGTGATATACTGGTGACCATGCCCGACTTTGAAATGGAAAAGGAGCTGCATGCTGAGCTGCAAGAAAGGCTGAACACCCTAACCGCCAAAATGGCCAAACAGAGTATAGTATTTACATCTGTGTTAATACGGGACCAGAATGTGTGGGATTATGTGGAGGCAAATCCTACGCAGGCCGATATGGTAGTTATGGGTACACGCGGGCATACCAGCCTGATGCACGGTGTACTTTTTGGCACCAATACCGAGCGCACCATTCGGCATAGCAAGGTGCCCGTACTTACCGTGCCCCATGGAAGAAAGTTTAAGCGCCCCGCTCGTCTACTACTGGCTACAGGCCTTGAGCCAGGTATAGAAGGTAATTTTGCTGAGGCTGTGGCGCTGGCACGCCGCTTTGATGCACAACTGGATGTGGCGATGATTAGCACACCCGATATGTATGCCACTACGGCAGTCGCACAAAAGAAGTATGCCGAATTAAAGCAACATCACCCTTACGACAAATGCCTACTGCTTACCTATAATGCAGGATCACTTACAGATGGGCTACGTGAGATAGCAAGCTTTCGCAAAAGTGATTTGATTGTGATGTTTACGCATGGCCGTTCGGGGCTAAGAAGGCTGCTTTACGGCAGCCTAACGGAAGAAGTGGCTGCGGGTTTATCCATACCCCTGATAGCGTTCAAGTATTCAGTGAAACATATAATCCCGCCCCATTCGATTTGATGGTATATTTACAAATACCTTTATATGCTACTTAAATCCTCTATCATACTATGGCCTTAAGCAATATCTTATTCCCCACCGATTTTAGCGGCGTGGCCAGCAATGCACTGGGCTATGCTGCGGCTATTGCCAAGAAGCAAAAAGGTAAAATACATCTGGTACACGTCTATCAGAAACCCTACGATACCGTGGCCCGTAGTGGTGGTTTTACAGCCTCGCTAGACGTACGGACGCATGAGAAATTGCGGGACTCCATAGCTACGGAAATTGAGAAACTGGCCCGCAGCCCGCAGCTTAAGGGCCTTGCATTGAGCAAGCTCATTTTAAGCGACATACCGGTGTGGGAGATAACCCAACATGCAGGCAAAAAAGTAAAAACGGACATCATCGTGATGGGTACGCGCGGCCAAACCCGCCTGCTACCCGGGCTGCACTATGGCACCAATGCTGCGCGCGTGATTCGCTACTCACCTGTGCCCGTGCTTACCATACCCGACGGCGTGCCCTTCTCGCCCTTTAAGAAAATTATGCTGGCTACTAACTTTGACCAGAACCTGGATGCTTTTCTACCCACAGTGATTGAATTCGCCAAAATGTTCGATGCAGAAGTAATTGTTGGTGTTATCAATACGCGCGGTAACTTTAATGTATCGAACCTTACACACGTAAAATTTGAAGCGCTGAAAGCCAAAGCGGCCTATAAAAAGCTGAGCCTGGTGGAGCACAACAGCGAAGAAGTAGAGCAGGGCTTAGCGTATCTGGTGCGTGACCGTAAAATAGACATGATGGCTATGCTTACCCATGGCTACACCGCCATACAGCGGCTGCTGGAGGGTAGCATAGCAGAAGACCTGAGCACTGACCTCCGCATACCCTTGCTGACCTACCAGAACCCAGCGAAGAAGGCTCCAGCCAGGAAGAAGTAGCGCATTTAGTGAGGGTTTCTTAGTACTGGCTCACGGCAGTAGCAGTACACTTACCATGCCGCCGAGTATATAGATTTTAAGTAGCTGGCTTTGCAGGGCAAATGCGCGGGGACGTGCGGCGCGGGCCAGCAGCAGCATGTTTGCAGCGAGTGGAATCTGCACCAGTAAGATGCTTGCCGCCATGTAGGCAGGCACAATGTCTTGCCGCCAGACATAATACACAATGGGCGGCAGGTAGCAACACAGCAGCATAAAAGCATACGCCACCAGCAGAATCTTCTTTGTAGTGCGAATGCCAACCATAATGGGCAGCGTGTGGAGGCCAAAGAGCAGGTCGCCGCGGATGTCTTCCACGTCTTTTGTCACCTCGCGGATGAACGTGATGACGAAGGCAAACAAGCTCAGCCACACCAGCGCAAAATGGAGCTGGTACAGCAGGCCGCCTGCCAGCACCACCAGGCTGGTAAGGCTTGCAATGACAAGATTGCCCACTACGGCGGCACGCTTAAAATAGGCGGCATAGAGATACAGCATGATAAGCGCGATGTAATGCAGGCCGATGAAATACCAGGGCAGCAATAGAGATGCGCCTGCCACAAACCCCAAACTGGCAAAATAGCCCGTGAGCACTTTCTTGCGTGAGATACGTGCACCGACAAACGCACGGTTGGGTTTGTTCACGCGGTCTATCTTGAAGTCATACACGTCATTGATCCAGTAACCGCCTGCCATGATTACACTGATGAGAAGCGCTTCGGTCCAGAAAAGATAGTCTGCCAGAAACGCGAAGGGCTGCGCACCTGTGCTGCGCTGGCCTATGTAAGCGGCTACACCCAGCGTGAGCACAGCAATGCCCAAGTTGTTAGGCCGTGCGAGCAGGCAGAAGGAGACGGCGTCTCGGCGTGTGAGGAAGGGCATCTTTTACGGAGGGCAAGTTACACTCAGCAACGCAAAAATGAAGTCATGTAAATAGTGGAGATGGTCCTTCGGTTCTATGCACATACGCATCTTTCTTTTTTCAACGCCGATATTTATGTGTGGGTAAACGTAGGCACGTAACCTTGGCGTAACATCCTGCAAGCGTGTATTTTTGTTCCTCACCCTACCGCTAAAACATATACATGCGCAGTACCCAAGCCCTGCTGGACAAAATAGAAGCCCTACTCAAAGCCATCGGGTACACCGTGCGCTACGAGAAGGGCAACTTTCGCGGCGGCTACTGCATACTGGACACCAAGCGACTGGTGGTAGTGAACAAATTTTACCCCGTAGAGGGGCGCGTGAACACACTTGCCGAAGTGGTAAACGCGATGGAGCTGGACCTGGCGGGCATACAGGGCCTGCTCAGTGAAGAGCAGGTAAAGCTGGTGTTCCGGCTACGCGAGAAGAGCGCCGAGAAAAGGACGGGTGGTGCAGGTGCGGCTGAAGTGCCGCAGCATGAGCTGGCTGCGTGAGCTGTGTGTTAAATACTTTGTTCCCGTAACTATTTACGAGAATCGTAATTATTTTGCAGATGGTTTACACTTTGCTTAAGTTAAAATCCAGCTTCCCATAATGACTATTAGTGTAGTTATTGCTGTATACAATCAAGAAGTAGGGCTGGAAGAGTTAAACCGCAGGCTATTGGCGGTGAGCCAGCATATGGGTAATGCTTTTCAGGTCATTTATGTAGATGATAGAAGCAATGACAGTTCTTGGGAAGTATTACAAGAATTATGTAATGAAGCTGATAATACAATTGCGATTCGCTTTACCCGAAACTTTGGACAACTGGCAGCACTTAGTGCTGGCATGGCCGCTGCTACAGGAGAGTTTGTTGTTTTGATGGATTGTGATTTGCAAGATGAGCCTGAGCTCATTCCCGTGATGCTTGACAAGCTGCTGTCTTCGGGTAGTAATATGGTTTGCGTTAAACGCAATAATAGAAAAGAGGCATGGTGGAAAAAATGGCTTTCACACCAATACAGTTTATTGATAAGCTGGCTTTCGGGATTGCACTTTGATCCGGAAATAGGAACCTTTAGAATCATGCGGCGAAAAGTGCTTGACAGCTACAACGCGCTATCCGAAACTCAAGTTTATATGACAGAATTGTTTCTCTGGATGGGCTATAGTACGGCCTATGTAGATGCCGAATACCAAAAGAGAAAGTATGGAAAGTCAAACTATAACTTAAGCAAGATGCTTAAACTAGCATTCGAAAGCATTGTAAACTCCTCTAACAGGCTATTATATGTAAGTACCTATTTAGGTTTTGGGTGTTTCGTAGGTTCGTTGATAGTAGGATTTTATCTGGCTTTTAATCAAGTAGGATATTCAAAGCTAGACCCAGGAACCTCGGTTATTATTGTTTTCTTGTCCCTGATGGGAGGAATACTTTTTTTATCAATGGGCATTTTAAGTATCTATGTAGCGCAAATGTACAGGGAGCTTAAAAGGCGCCCATTGTTTATTGTAGATGAATTTGTAAACAAACCATAATACGGTATGACAGAAGCTGAAAAGCAGGGGCTAAAACAAGCTTACGTATCACGATTTCAGCAATATGGATACGATCTGAAAACCCTAGGGTGGGGTACCAAAGGGCGCGTTACGTTGCGTTATGAAATACTTCTATCCAGGTGGGATATGACAGGGAAACGTGTTTTGGATTTTGGTTGCGGCTTTGGCCACCTGGCTTTGTATATGAAAGAGTCGGGAATCAAAGACTTTGAATACATTGGAACAGACATCAACACAGAGATTATAGAAGAAGGTAAGCGCCAGCAACCAGAACTTGATTTACGGGCGATAGACATTTTCGACAATCCGTCAGAGATTCATGCAGACTATGTATTGGCTTGTGGTGTTTTCTACCACCCACTATCGGATAACTGGCGATTTATAGAAGAGAGTTTCACTTTGTTTTCGAAAATCGCAAAAAGCGGTTTCGCAGTAAATTTTTTCAATGACAGAACGACCTATCAAGATCCAGATTCTTTCTATGCAGACCCTGCACGGGTATTAACTTTAGCCTACAAGTTTAGCAACAATGTGGTACTGAGGAACGACTACATGCCGTATGAGTTTACAGTATTTGTAGATCTAGATACACCCGTAGAGCCAAAACGAACTGTGTATATGCCCTATTCGCACTACCGATAGCATTATATTAAGTGGCTCATCCGTTATAGTTTCTCGGCAAGTAGCAGCATATGGCTAATAGGGTACGGTAGGGGCTTGATGCCCTTTTCGGTTTCGGTATACAGCGACAATTTGCCCTTGAGGCGGTTTTTCACAAGCCACTCGTTTACATACGCACGGCTTTCGGGCAGCAAGCGGAAGCCAGCGGCTTCTAACGCTGCCTGCCACTCGGCATAATCCCAGAAGCAGAAGGTTTCGTGCATCTCGCTGAGCCAGTTGTCGGTGTAGTCTTTGCGGCTCATAAACTCGCAGGCATCGGCCAGGCGTAGCTTGATGTATTCTTTGCCTTTTACTTTTACAGGATTGTACTTGAGCTTGTAGCCTTCGGCTTTGCGGAAATCTTTCGCAAATTGCAGGAAGCGCCCGTAGGTAGAGAGCCCCTGGAGGTATAGTGAGAATTTCTTAGGGTCTTTTATCTTGGCGGCGGTAAGTTTATTCTTGCCGTCCTTTTTGTTGAGTTGCATGAGCACGGTAGCTTCTTTGTCGGGTGGGCCCACCACGTCTCGATTTACCCATACACCACCCGGGGCCAGCTCGGCAAAGCGGTTTGCAATGAACTGGAGCAGTTCCTGGCGGCTGCCATAGCTTTCTATCTCATGGGTAAGTGAGGAGGTGTGGATGGTGTTCATGCTACCTGCCTCAAAGGCGAGGCCGGTTACGGCGTTTCGTTGCGAGAAGAACACATTGGGGTTAGCGAACGCACCATTTTCTTTGCGCTGGCGGCAGATTTCGTACAGCGGGCGTGAGACCTCAATGCCGTAGAAGTCGCTTTCGGCCAGCTTGGGTTCGGCGCAGGCCAGGCGTATCCAGGAGCCCACGGCACAGCCAATGTCACCGATGCGGCCTGGGCGGAGGTAGGGTTTCGTTTCCTGGTACTTGAGGTCGGCGATGTCGTCCATCTGGCGGACGTACACGTTGTAGTCTCGGGTGGTGGTAATGTCGCCATCGGCACTAATCATGGCATCGGCAAAGAGGCTGCGCACTTTGGCAGCAAGCCCGTAGCGCTGCCACACAACGAGGGCATCGGGGTGCATAAGCTTTTCAGCGTCGCGCGCTTCGGTATGGGTTTTCGCAGCATTCAGTTTTTCTACCACTTCCCAGGGCAGGGGGGCGTGATAGCGCCAGGTGCCCACGTCAGCCAGCTCAGCGGGCAGGATGCGGTAGCCCATTTCTTCATACATCCTCAGTACCGGCGTGCTGCAGAGCACAAGTGTATTTTCAGGCGTGAGCTTTAGGCGGCCCTCACTTTCATGCGCGATACGCTTTAAGGTAAACTGCGCGAAGTGAGGCAACTGGCCTACGTCTTCTATGCCATAGATGTAAGTGGGCACGGCCAGGTCGTCGGTCATGGCATGTATGCTCAGCGCCCGCAGATAAAAGGGCAGGGGGTTGCGACGGGTGTTGCTGTGGTTTGCGCTGGTAACGGCATATACGAGCGCAGTAACAGGCTGGGGTATGCCAAGCGGCTTGCCATCTACACCAGCCGCAGCAGAAAGCCCCTTCTGAATGAGGCCCTGCAGGTAGCTGTGCTGAAACTGCGTAAGCAGGTGGTGGCGGCCGGGGATGAGGATATACATGGCTTTATAGATTGGCGTAACGATGTAAGATAAAAAAAGCCCTCACACATGAGGGCTTACAATTTAAAAGGAAGTAAAACTTAAAAATCACTTTTGGTGCCTGTATAGGTAGCGTCACTAAAGCCAAGCATGGGGATGAAGATGATACCCAGTAGTACCAACCCTACACCATAGAGTGCGTCTTTACCAAAGCGCTTTGCCAAGTCAATGTAGACGATGAAGATAACGATGAGGTTCACCAACGGAATGATAACTAGAATAAGCCACCAGAGTGGCTTCCCGGTTATCTTAAGCAGGATAAGCAAATTGTAAGTGGGCACAATGGCGGCCCATCCGGGTTCTCCAGCTTTTTCAAAAATCTTCCATAAACCCGCAAAAACTAAGATGAGGATACCCAGCGCAAACAGAGGAATTAGAAAGCCCATAGCAATAGTGTATTTGGTGAGGAAATGAGACGATAGCAATTGCTATATTAAGTATTCAATCCCAAACAGTCACATCATTCAGGATTTCTTTTTATTGGGTTTTTTGGAAGTTACTTTTCTAGGCGCAGGCTTACGCTTGTTAGGCGATCCTTCTTTTTTAGGGTGGTTTTCTCGCCAGGCTTTCTGGTCGTAGGCCGGGCGGAAGGGGTCAGGTTTTCGGGGTTGCAGGGTGTACACCAAACCCACCAGTAGCGGTGTGAAGCTTACATAGTCGATGGGCGTATTGCTGTAGTAGTAAGCCAGGCGTGCCTCCGCGGCCCAGCGTTCGTTCAGGTAGTAACGAAGTGTGAAGTGTGCACCCAGCAACAGATGAATTTTGAAACTGGTGGTGGTGTCGTTCAGCGCAGGTGAAAGCGTGTCTGGCGGTGATCCAAAACGAAATTTGCGTGTAACAAATGCTGGACCAATGCCTACACCCGCCTCCGCCTGAAAACCCGTGGGCCGCCCGCGTTCTGGTGCTGAACCGAAGGCATATCCTACTAGAATAGGCAAGATACTAGTAGTACCCGTGTAGCTGGTCTTGTAGCGGGCTTCGTTGCCGCGGGTGCCGCTGGTCAGGTAGCCCGTTTGCAGGCTGAAAGTGTGATGGCTGAACCAGGTGTAGCGTGCATCAACCAGCACACCCAGGCCTGGCTGCAGGCCGCGCCCCAGCCCGGGGCCTACGTTCAGCGCAAAACCGAAGCGGTTGTATTGGGGGTTAAAAGCCGGGCTGCGCTGGGCATGCAGGGTGCTGCCGTAGAAAAACAGAAACATAGCAAATACACAAAATAGTAGCCCCTTACGCATGCCCTAAGTTGCGAAACATATTGACTAAGGTTTGCAACAGGTGTTAAATTGAGAACAGTAATTGCGAAGAAACCCATTATTGCTATGCGTCAGACCTTCCGTTTTTTGAATTTTACATTTATAGCGGTAATTGCTATTTGTGTAGGCGGGTGTAGCCAAGGCGGCGCCAAGGCCACATCGGCAGCTGCCCAGAAGCCGAGTGGCACTACCCCCGAATATACCTGGCGGCAGTTGAGCCAAGTGGCACCTTTTTCTAAAAGTTACAACTTCCCTTTATTCGTAGCGAAAGATTCCCTCTGGGCTATTCATCCACAAGGTACGTGGGTTACAGATGATGGAATACGCTGGCACAAAACTGCGTTGAACAACATCATTCGGAATACGGCATTCCTGAAGTATGTGCAGTTTGAGGGCGCGCTCTATGGCTTGGGTACCTTTGAGGGCAACATTGAGCGTTTTACCTTAACGACACAGATTGCACGGACAACAGATATGCACCACTGGCAGATACTTGCAAAAGAGAGCAACCTGCCCAAACGTTTCTTTTTCCATCCTTTTGCATTTCAGGAGAAACTATGGATAATAGGAGGAAGCGATGGCAAACAGGAATTCACAGACACCTGGAATAGCAGCGATGGGGTGGTTTGGCTGCAGGTTTCAAAACAGCTTCCATCTGACGCACGTAGTGGCCAGCAATTTGTGGTATTCAAAGACAGGATATATATGCTCGGGCACGACGTTTGGGCAAGCAGTGATGGGCTAAACTGGACGCAGGTTACAAAACGGATAGCTACAGACGATCTTTTTGGTTATGCGGCAGTTGTCTATGACGACCAAATCTGGCTAATAGGCTGCAACCGTTCCGGCAAATTTCAGAATGAAGTATTAAGAAGTGAAGATGGTGAAAAGTGGATAAGCGAGAAGGCTTCCTGGAGCCCTCGTGGTGCAGTAGGCGCGGCAGTATATAAAGACGGCATTGTGATAACAGGTGGGAAGTACGGTGGGCCAAACCCAGAACACCCCAATGAAACAGAGTTTTTTTACAGCAATGATGTGTGGCGGTTGGAAAGAAAGTAAAATGAATGTTATTGACCTTTACCTAATGTGGGAAGCTTGTATTCTTTCAGTTTAGATTTTTTTGCCATGAGCGCTTCTATTTCCTCTACTTTGCGCGGGGCTGCAACAGATAGTAGCTCACATCGCTCTTTGCCAATGAATACATCATCTTCTATGCGTACCCCGATGTTCCACCACTTTTGAGCGCAGGAGCTACCTTTCGCAATGTAGATGCCAGGCTCTACCGTGATTACCATATTTTCGCGCAGGTCGCCATAGTTGCTGCGGTCGTGCACATCCAGGCCTAGGTGGTGTGATACACCATGGTAATAATACTTTGTTACTTCTTCGGGTTTAGAGATGATACCCAGTTTTACCAGGCCTATGGCAATAACCTCGGTAGCCTTTTTATTCAACTCAGGGAAGGGTGTGCCTGCTTTGCACAGTTTCATTACTGCCTCTTGGGCATCCAGTACTAGCCCATATATGGCTTTCTGCTCGGGTGTAAACTTGCCATTGGCGGGCACAGTGCGGGTTACATCGGCGGAGTAGCCGTGGTACTCGCTGCCTACATCCATCAACACAAGCTGATTCTTAAAAGGTAGGTGCTCTTTATCAATATAGTGCAGCACGCAGGCATTCCCCCCACCAGCGACGATGGGTGGGTAGCCTTCATCTTCACTGCCATACTGCAGATGCACGTATCTAAAAACCCCTTCTATGCCCCACTCTGTGCTTGATGGGGTAATGGTTTTCATCATCTCAGCGTGTGCTATGCAAGAAATGTCTATGGACCGGCGCAAAACCTGTAGCTCTTCTGGTGTTTTAATCTCTCGCAGGGTATTCAGAATTTCTATATACCGTTCTGCATTTGCGTTGCCTGATTCTGCCACATATCTCTGTATTTTTTTATAGTTTACCGAGTCAGGTTTACTGGCAAACTGAAGCGCAGTTTCATTTTCAGCGACCAGCGTATTTTGAGAAATGTACCGTACAACTATCTGGGCAAGCCGGTCAAGCGTCATGTTTCTTGGATTGTATGATAGCCAATTAAACAAACTCAGGATTTGTGTTTCCTGTACTTTAGGCTGTTTGGTTTTTTGATGAAAGGCAGAAAGCAAGCCATATACACTTTCATGGCTACCGTCATTTGCGACTTCCGCAGGGAAATAGTCGTACAAAAATGTATCGCAAGTGGAGAAATCGATATCACTAGATTTGAAGGAACCCCCCGCATATACATTGGCAATCCCCAGCTGTGACTTTACTCCCTCAACTCCCAACCGTTTACCTGTCCATTTTTCAGCAAGTGTATCGCGTTCACGCACAAAGAAGAGCTCGTTAATACTTTTTCCATCTGTCTGTATGGGTTCTTTGAATAGCAGAAGTACGGCATCGGGTTCGCGGTAGCCCGTAAGGTAATACAGGTCTGGATTGGGGTGGTAGCTATACTTTACATCGTTAGAGAAGGTCTTCTCAGGGTAGGCAAAAATCGCAGCGACTGAGCGCGGCGGCATTAGCTTACGAAACGCCTCACGCCGCCCGACGTGAAATGCAACCGGAAGTTTATCAGCAGGCGTTTCTTGTGCAGATAGCCAAGCCAAACTGCCTGGTAGACTAAGTAGAAGAGTTAATACAAGTGATGAAAACTTCATGCGTAGTAAATTAGAACGGTGGCAATATGTGATTAATGTATAAAGTTTTTTTAATTAACGTATCACTCAACAAAAAAGCCACCTGCTGGAGGTGGCTTTTACATATCATGTTTTGAAAGTTTTAGCGTGCAGCAGCAAATAATGCCTCGGCGCGATTCCAATTAACTACGTTCCACCAGGCGGTGACATAGTCGGGTCGGCGGTTTTGGTACTTGAGGTAGTAGGCATGTTCCCACACATCCAGGCCCAGGATGGGTTTGCCCTGCCATTCGGCTACATCCATCAGGGGGTTGTCCTGATTCGGTGTGCTGGTGATGGTGAGCTCGCCATTGGCTACGATTAGCCATGCCCAGCCGCTACCGAACCGCGAGGTAGCTGCAGTAGCAAAACCTTCCTTGAGCTTGTCCAACCCACCCCATTTCTTATTGATAGCTTCAGCCAGCTTGCCCACAGGCGCGCCGCCTTTGGCGGGTGCTAGGCTTTCCCAGAAGAAGCTGTGGTTCCAGTGGCCACCGCCATTGTTGCGAATGGCAGTGCGCACGTCATCGGGCAGGTCGCCCACTTTGGCAATGAGCTGCTCCAGGCTTTTGCTGGCGAGGCTCTCATGTTTGGCCACGGCGGCGTTCAGGTTGGTAACGTAAGCATTGTGGTGCTTGCCATGGTGTATTTCCATGGTGGCAGTGTCAATGTGCGGCTCCAGTGCAGCGGGTGCGTAGGGCAGCGGTGGCAAGGTAAAGGGCATATGGATTTTGTTAAAATGAATTTGTATTAGGAGGTGCAATGTAACATGTGCCCAGCCTACGAAGCAAGACTAGTAGTATGAACTGTGGGTTAAGGTGTGTGTAAGGCGTTGTATGCGGCTTACCTAAGCTGCACTGCCAGCATCAGTTTGTCATCCGTTTGCATTGTGGTACCGCGCCACTCGGCATACACGTTTTCTAGCGCATGTTTCTGTTCTTCCAGGGGCTGTATCATGGTTGCAGCTATCTGCTCACGCAGGCGGCTATAACTGTAGCGTTTTTTGTTTTCGGCATCAAACTGATCAGTGAAGCCGTCAGTAAAGAGGTAGAAGCTGTCTCCAGCAGCATAGCTGTATTCCTGCAGCGTGAATCGCTTGGGGTAGGCAGTGGCACCGCCTATGCTGTCACGGTCTGCTGGCACCTCTATAAGCGCGGCTTGCTGCACCAGCAGGGCAGGCCGTTTTGCATTGGCAAAAGCAAGTTTTTTGGTAGCTGTATTTACCACGCAGAGCGACACATCCATGCCGTCTTGTGAGATGGGCTTTGCCTCATCTTGCCGAAAAATCTGGCGAACGCGAACATCAAGTTCGGTGAGTATTGCTACGGGGTTCGTAAGCTGCTCTTCCAGGATGATTCGGTTAAGCAGGCCGTAGCCCAAAAGTGACACATACGAGCCAGGCACGCCGTGCCCCGTGCAGTCCACCACGGCCAGAATGAGCAAGTCTCCCAGATGACCGAACCAGTAAAAATCACCAGATAGAATATCTTTAGGTTTATTCAATAGAAAATACGAGGCAAAGCATGGCTTGAGCTGTACCTCACGGTCCATCATCGCTTGCTGTATGCGTTGGGCGTAGGTAATGCTCGCCAGCATATCATTGTTTTGCTCAGCTACTTTTCGGTTTGCGTCACTTAGGTTTTCGTTGATGGCTTCTATTTCTTCTTTCTGTTGTAGCACTTCCTCTTTTTGATGTTCCAGCTCTACATTTTTTTCTTGCAGCTCACGGGTACGCGCTGCCACCTGCATTTCGAGTTCAATGTTTTGCTGCTGTATCTGGTGGCTCAGTTGTCGTTCAGCGCGGTTTCTTTCCGCTTTCATCAAGTTGATTCGGCCGCCCAGGGCGATGCTGAGCAGTGCGGCTTCCAGCGCTGAGCCGAAGTAGATAACATTATCAGTAAATGCATTGGCATCTATGATGTTAAGACGCGCAAAAATGAAAACAAAGCCAGCAAATACCAGCGGCGTGAAGGCAAACAACAGCCAGTTAGCCGGCCGGTAGCCGTGTATCATGCCGCGCACGATAGCGGCCATGCACGCTAAAATAATGAACAGCGAAACGGGCTGCTGCAGGTATGCATATAATTTAGCCGGTACTGCACCTGCTCCTATTGCATAGTAATTTACTGCCACCATCAGTGTATTTGCTGCATACCCCGCTAGTAACAGTTTGTCTATCAACTTGTGGTCTTCACGTGTATGCAGATAGGTACGCACGAACGTAAGGATTCCGTAATACCCAGCAGCAATGCACATATTGCCCAGATAGACAGTGTAAAAAGTGAGTCGAGATCCAAAGTAATACTGGCTTTGGTTGCCTTCTATCCATAAAAAAAGCGTGATGCCTGCCAGGTATAGGCTGTAGTAGAGGTAGCTTTTGTCGCGTACGGTAAAGAGCAGAAAGAGATTGTAAATAAACATGATGATACTCATGCCATAAAACATGAAGAGTAACATCTGGCTGGGTGCCTCCTCAGCCTGGTAGTGTGCCTGATACGCAGCTGGGCTGGCCAGGCTTACAGCTAAACGCTGTGCCCGCCAGTGAAACAGTAGCGTGGCCTGCTCGTGCGGCTGTAGCAGCAGGTGTATGCTCAGGCTTTCACGGCGCTGGGGCAGGCTGGCCGCATTGGCTATGGGTAGCGCGGTGAGGGTGCCTGCGCGCAGCACAAAAAGCTGAAGCCCTGCATGGTGTTTGCCACTTAGCGTTAGCACAAGTTCTAAACGGGTGCTATCGGTGTTCTGAAGTGGCAGGCGCACCCAGTATGTATGGGTCACATCAAGCGGTATAAACGGTTTTGCATCGGCCAATGGTAAGGGCGCAAATGCATCCTGCTGCACGTCAGTAGCAGAACGCTTGCCCTCGGCTTCATCGTAAAACTGGAGCGCCGCGGTGGCATTGAGTATGCTATCAGTAACTGCAGCTTGCGAAATCCGGAGTGCTGGGGCCTGCTGTGCGCCCAGCCTGCTAGTGCCCAAAAGCAGTATAATCGAACTGCAAAAAAGTGTCATCCTGTATGATAGCATCATGTACAAAAGTAAAGCTTCACAGGTGTTTACCTAAATCTAGCAAGCAATGAACCGATGTACCTCATCTATCAGCCTGATACAGGGGGTAAATGTTGTAGTAGTTAACCAAAATTTTCTAACTTGGGACGACCCAAATTGTAATCCTCGCATGAAGACCTATCACATTACCAAGAATGACAAAGGACTATGGCAAGCAAAACTGCGGGGTGCAAGCCGTGCCAGCATGGCAGCCGAAGGAAAAGAAGAATTGGTTAAGAAATTTATAGAGTGGGCAAACAAGAAGGCATCGCCCAAGAACCCGATTAGCCTGCGCATTCATGGCTTAGATGGCAAGATACAGGAAGAGCGCACCTACCCGCGCAGCGCTGACCCCCGCAGTAGCAAAGGGTAAGTAGGGAATAGGGCAGGGCCAAGCCCGCGGGATTCCATAAACAGGTAATTTTTTGTTACCAATTAACTTCGCTGGGTCTACGAGCATAGTAGCGGTACAAGTATATTGGTACAAAACTACCCTCATGCTACATACTGCCTTTAGGGCCGGATACGGCTTTCTTGTTTGTGTTGCCCTCTTGGGCTTTTACACTACTGCTACTGCGCAGAAACCTATTCTGGGTGTGTACTACAGCAGCACACCCCCGATAACCAGTGCAACTCAAGCCATAGCCAATGATAGCAACGCCCTGAAGGCAACCGCTGGCAATGACACCCTGGCCACAATGCCCGGACTGGCTGACCCCTATGGGCTGATGGGCTATGCCGAACTTTTACGCAGGGCAAATAAAAGTACTGGAGAGCCTTTTGAGGTGAAGTACGTAGACAGCCCTAGTAAAGCAGACGTAAGTGTACGCACATACTCGGTGCCAGTGACCGACCACGGCTGGCTTGCGTTTATTAAAAACAAAGAAGCTGTAAAGGCAGTACAGGGCGGAATGATGAAGCTAAACAGTGTGTCAGGCAGAACGAAAACAGCTCAAGTGTATCAGATACGATACAAAGGCAAAACAGAGACAGTAACGGATACAATAGAGATGCCCATACTGGCGCTGCCACCGCTAAGTGCTTACCCAGTAGGCGCACGCATGAAAAACATTGAGTATGATGTACATGCACGAGCAATAGCATTGTGCAAGGAAGCCATACAAGGCCAGGGATGTAAGCCCCAAATAATAAGCACACAGCTAATCACTGAAATGTATCCGGGCGTTACAGACTTTACCGGCAAAATGAAATCGGCGTATGAAAACTATTACGAAAAGCATGCGGGTAAAACACAAGGGCTGGGGGCAGCGTTTGCAAACCTGCGTGAGTTAACCAAAGGCACCCCTGCAGTGTATGCCTACAACAAGTCTTTTGGCAACCTGAACATACCCAGCCTGAAAGCAATGAGGAAGCGAGCGACAACCTGCCCGGCTATGCGCGACACTATGTTATTAATGATAGTTACATTAAAGATGACCCCTTCCTAAAGCGCGAGAAGTTTATTGTTCAGAAAGACTCCATACTGGGTGCCGCAGCGTTTTTGAGTAAAGAATTTGAAGAAGCGCAGATACCCGAATCGCGCAAGCTGCTAATGGGCTTCATCATCTTTCATTATCGGCACCCGGTGCCAGTGCTGAACAGCCAGTGGCTTAATATAAAAGGTGTGGGCTACATCGATGAGATACGCGGCATGCTGTATCCCAAAACGAAGCGTATAGGCTCACTGTATTACTTACTGCAGCTGGCGGATGTGTTTGATGCTGAAAAGGACACACGCCAGGCCGCCTTCTGCCGGCAGACCGCGCTCTACTTGAGTAACAGCCTGGAAACCAGCCTCTCAGCAAATCTCAGTGCAAAGCGCAAGCTGAGTGTACTTTTCGCAGAGCATTATGCGGCACAAAAAATGAGCAACTACACTGACCTGCTGCGACTGCAGAAGGGCCTGTATGATGTCTTTCTGAACAACAAGCGCGCAACGGAAGAAGTAGACTATTACCATGAAAAAATGGAAACCCTACGTAAAGGGCTCATAGAGGTGGAGAAGGACCTGATACAGGCGCGTGCCAAAGTGCGCACTACTGCTATAGCCGGTGCGCTGGCGGCAGGGGCAGCCAGCCAAATGGGGGGCAGCAATGATGCGCTGACAAAGAAAATAACGCAGATGGTGTCGGACCTCTCACTGAAAGTAGCTAAGAATACACAGGATAAGGCTCAGACCACAGGCAGCGAGAGAGTAACTGACTACCTGCGCCCACGCTTTTCGCCCTATGTATTTGACGGCAGCTACCTGACTACCGAGAGCGGGCTGCGGCCTGTAGCTGCAGATGTTAAGTTTTTCTTAACGCTAGACTACTTTAACTTTCTGCCGGTGGTAGAAACCTTTGCAGCAGGCAAACCCAAACTGATAGCTGCAATAGCCGAGGCCAAGCTGAATGTAAAGGATACAGAAAAGCGCAACGCAGCATTTGCTAAGATTTATGCACTTATAAGCAATGCAGAAGCAACCTGCCAGCAGTATGAACTGGAGGGCAAGGCCATGCCAGCCATTGACTGGTAATACTGCTTAACCGCTTACAGCGTTTTGGGCAGCAGGATAACTAAGGCGACAATAAAAGCCATAAGCGCCGCCATCATCACTGCACCGGCGGCTACGTCTTTTGCCAGACCTGAGAGTTCGTGAAATTTAGTAGAGATACGGTCAATCGCTATCTCAATTGCCGTGTTCACACACTCTGTTATGAATACACAGAAGCCCGCCATAATGAGCAGGGCCCACTCCGTGCTACTACACCCTACTACAGCCGCCCACACCCAGAAAATGCTAATGATGAGGAACTGCATCCATAGTGCGTGTGTATGGCGTATGAGGTACAGAAAGCCTTTAAAACTCCATGTAACGCTCTGAAAACGGTTCTGTAGGCTGAAGGCTTTTTCTTCCAGGCGGTCGGCACTGAACACTTTGCCACTCGCAGGCACATAGCCTGCAGGCGTGCTACTGCCGAAAGTTCTTTCACTGGTTGTAGTACCGGTCGTGGAGGTTTCTTGCATGAAGCAATAGAGAGCTAAAAGTTTACAGCCGCAAAATTACTGCAAAAGCTCTGCATTAAGTAAAAGGATATGACGCGATAGAGCTGGCTATACTTCAAGGGTAAGCCCGTCATAGGCGATGCGGACATGCGGTGGCAGGCTAGCCTCTACCTCTGCGTGGCGGCCCAGCAGGTGGCTTATGTGGGTAAGGTAAGCTTGTTGCGGTTTGAGTTCGGCGATTACCTCCAGTGCCTGTTCTAGGTTAAAGTGGGCGATATGGCTCTCCTTGCGTAGGGCATTCAAGATGAGCACACGCAGGCCGCGCAGCTTGTCCATACTTTCGGGTGGTATGCTGCTGGCATCTGTTACATAGGCAAAGTCGTTTAGCCGAAAACCCCACACGGGCAGCTTGTGGTGATACACCAGTATAGGTACCACTTCCTGATTCTGGATGTAAAAGGGCACATCCGCCATTTCTATCACATTGAGTTGCGGGATGCCCGGGTAGTTGGTACCGTCGAATACATAAGGGAACTCCATGTGCAGCTGGCGTATGGTTCGGGCATCGGCATACACATCCATGGGCCGCTTGTCTTTAAAGTTGAAGGCGCGCACATCATCCAGCCCCGCAATGTGGTCTTTGTGCAGGTGGGTAAGCAATACTGCATCGAGCTGCTTTACGTTTTGGCGCAGCATCTGTTGCCTAAAGTCAGGCCCAGTGTCTATCACCCAGCTACCATCGGTTTCGGTTTGCACACATATGCTACTTCGCAGGCGGTTATCACGGCTGTCGCTGCTTGTGCATACGGGGCAGCCGCAGGCGATGACAGGTACGCCTTGGCTGGTGCCGCTGCCCAAAACCGTTACTTTCACAGATGTAAAAATAGCAGAATAGCGCTGGCAAACGTGCCTCAATAGCTACACAGGTTTCTGCACACCTAGACCATCCGGTTCTAAAATTTTATGGGTTCTCTTCGTGCTGCTCAAGAAGCTATACCAACGTTCTATCATCACAATATGCGGAAAAGCAAGCACTGAGATGGCAATAAAAAGCCAAAGCTCTGGCGTACGTTGGGTATACCACCTAAGCACGGCCCAGGTCAGAATGGCTATGCCGCCCAGGCTTGCGACGGAGTGTAGCAGTGCTTCTCGTGCCAGCTGCTTTAGCGGGAAGGCCTCAAACCGCTTTACGTCCAACAACGCATACTGAATGGCATGCAGCGCGTGCCACCCGCCAAATAGAAGCCCGAAGCTCGTAAAGAAATCGTTGCGTAAAAAAACGAATGACAATGTTGCCACCTCAGCTAATTCAAAAAATAATAGAAAAGGCTTTTTATACAAATACCCTGTAAGCACTAGGGCTAATACGCTGGCAGAAATTACAACAAAGGGTAAAGCATATTTATCCAATGTGGTAACATTGCCAATAGGAATGATTTGTGTAAAACCATAATCTAGCACCTTGCTATTACACAACACAAAGCTGCCTACAGCCCAGCTGCCCCAGGCCAGCTGAAGCAAACGCCGAGTACTTGTAGCCGTGACTATTGGCAAATGGGAGAGCTGTGTTTGCCCAAAATGATAGGCCGAAAACAAAAGGAAAGAAAGTATGGCAACCTGCGGCAGCAGCCACCAAAGAATGGCGTAAGCACCTATCCAAAAAAAGTATTCGCAATAAAAGAAAACTGTAGTGAGCCAGGCAGGGCCTTGTGAGAAATTGCGGTGAAAAACATGGTCTATGGCGCCATGCGGTATGCCAGTAAGAACAATACAGATAAAGAAAAAATATGGCGAGAGCTGGGCAGATAGAGGCCAGATTGCAAGCGCCAAACCCACTAGGATAAGGCCTACTTTAAGGCGGGTTAAGCTTCTCGGCACCTTATTGGAACATACATGCAGTGTATTTAATTCGCTAAAAGCGACAAATTTTGTAGAGAAATGGCCATTCTGGCGCTCCACTTTAAATCATAAGGCCCGATACTGTTTACAGTATCGGGCCTTATGCCGTATTGATTATGCAATCGTTTACTTCACTTTAAACGCAGCCTTCACTTTGGCTACATGGTCTAGCGCTTCCCATGCAAAGAACTTAACCTTCTTCTTGGTTTGCTTACGGGTTTCGGTTACAGAGGTAGCCGTTTTCTTGTGGGTTACATAATTGAGGGTTACCTCACGCTCTTCATACTTGCGGCCCATGTGGCCGTACATGGCCGTTTCACGGTAGATGGGCATACGCAGGCCTAGCCGCTCTATTATGGCACGCGGGCGCATGTCGAAGATGGCATCTATTTTTTCTGCAATCTCTTCGTCGTGCATAATCTGGCCTTTGGCATTTTTTACTTTGGCAGTGCCGTAGGTATTTACAAAAATGCTCACCGGCTTGGCCACACCAATGGCGTAGGCTACCTGCACCAGGCACTCATCTGCCACGCCAGCAGCCACCAGGTTCTTCGCAATGTGGCGCGAGGCATACGCTGCACTGCGGTCCACCTTGCTGGGGTCTTTGCCACTAAAGGCGCCGCCGCCATGCGCGCCTTTGCCGCCATAGGTATCCACAATGATTTTACGGCCCGTAAGCCCACTATCGCCATGTGGCCCGCCAATCACGAACTTGCCAGTAGGGTTTACGTGGATGATGGTTTTGTCGTCTATCATCTGTGGGGGTATCACGCGTGGGATCAGGATGGTGCGCACGTCCTTCTTAATCTGATCCAGCATCTTTTTCTCATTCTTGTCAAAGTCATCATGCTGTGTGCTTACCACGATGGTGTGCACGCGGGCGGGTTTTCCTTTGTCATCATACTGTATGGTTACCTGGCTTTTGGCATCAGGGCGCAGGTACTTCATTTCTTTGCCGTCTTTGCGTATGCGGGCCAGCTCGCTCATCAGCCGGTGGCTAAAAGCCAGCGCCATGGGCATATACTCGGGGGTTTCTTTGGTGGCGTAGCCAAACATCATGCCCTGGTCTCCGGCACCTTGCTCTTTGTGCAGGCCTTTGTCGTCGTCTACGCCCTGGGCTATATCTGGGCTCTGCTGGTGTAGGGCTACCAGAATGCCGCAACTATCGGACTCAAACATATAATCGGCTATGGTGTAGCCTATCTCGCGTATCGTTCGGCGCACAATTTCCTGCACATCTACGTAGGCTTTGGTGGTAACCTCGCCGGCTACTACTACCAGGCCCGTGGTACATAGGGTCTCGCAGGCTACGCGGCTGGCGGGGTCTTGCCGCAGCATCTCGTCCAGGATGGCATCAGATATTTGATCGGCAACTTTATCGGGGTGCCCTTCACTTACCGACTCGGATGTAAAAAGATAGGCCATGAATGTTGAGTTAAAGAAATGAGGCCGCAAAAATGCAGATGAAAAACAGATATTTCAACTTAATTCGGCGATTCTGTATCTGCATGTAGCGCGCATGTATTCCCATTCTTCATTTTTGCAGGCTTTTTACATAGCCCGGAATGCGCAAAAAGACACCCCGCAAAACTGAATTCAATGAACTGGCCAATTGCATAGGCCGAAACCCCAACCTGAAAGGCCAGTGGCATACGGCATTTGAAAAGACGCAGCCCTTGGTAGTAGAGCTGGGAAGCGGTAAAACAGAGTTTGGAGTAGCGCTCGCCCAGCTCCGGCCAGACATCAACTACCTGGGTATTGATGCCAAGACTGACAGGCTGTGGTTTGGTGCGCGGCGAGCTATTGCACTGGGTGTTCCTAACATTCGCTTTTTGTGGGACGACATTGCACGCACCGATGAACTCTTTGCACCTGGTGAAGTAGATGCGCTCTGGATCACCTTCCCAGACCCCTACCCCAAAGCGCGGCATGCCCGCCGCAGGATGACAGGCCCTGAGTTCATAGCCATGTACCGCAACATACTAAAACCCGGCGGGCTTGTTCAGTTCAAAACCGATAATGTTCCGCTATTTGACTTTACGCTGGAGGTGTTACAAGCAATGCACATCACCCCGGCCAGGCTCACACGAGACCTGCACAGGTCGGATCTCTTGAACCCCGAAACGAGCATACTCACTAGTTATGAACGCAGGTTCATTGCTGCTGGCTTGCCGATTCATTACATGGCCTTTACACTGGAGTAGTGTGTTTGACAAACCACCCGCGACAACAAAAACCGCGGCGATTACCCGCCGGTATATTAACAATATGCGCAGAACCCCGTCGGTAGTGGGCTAAAATGATACCCATAAGCGACACCCCACTTGTGGCTAAGTTGTTTTTGTTATTTTGGGCAAGGTTTTACAACATCTCTTTTCCTAATACCTGCCCATTTGTGCCATGAGCTTTGCAGTAGATGATAAAGTAGTGCATTCTAGCGACCCAAACCTGGAGATGACAGTGGTGGAGGTGAATGGCGACCAGATAACCGTGAGCTTCAAAGTAGATGAGAAGCGAAAGATGAAAGTGTATCCCGTCGGGGAGTTGCAGAAAAAGTAGTCGCGAAGCCTCAGGGCTAATCTAATCACCCTAAACCATGCTGGTACCTGCTGAAATAAGCCAGCGTGCTACGCCACAACAACATGCCGAGCAGCAGGTGTTGCTGGATGATTTGTACACCTATCCACTACGGAGCTATCGAGTGGTTTTTTTATGGTGGCTGTTTACAGGCTTTGTCGGCGGACACCGCTTTTACCTGAATGACGTACGGCGAGGCGCTCTCATGACCCTAACGCTGGGGGGTGGGATACTTTGGTGGCTGTTTGATGGCCTTAAACTACGCAGCCTGCTCAATGACTTTAACAACCAGCAGATGCATCGCCGCACACAGGGCTTGCCACCCCTTGAGTTGGACTTTATGCCCACATTGAACAGCCATGTACTGAACGAAGCACCTGTGTGGCAGGCTGCGGAGCAAAAAATTGCCTGGCAGCGCGAGCTCATACAGCTTGTACTGATAGGGCTTATAGCAGGCAAAGCCATACAAACTTTTGACTCAGTAGAGCCCATAGCTGCGGTGAGTATGGTTGCGCTTTTGTTGCTATTTGCGGGCCAGCTAGAGGGGCTTCGGCACCTGCGCATTGTGCAAGAGCTGCTGCAGTGGGACCTCAAGCTGCAGTTGTACTACCACCAGAATGGGCCAGGAAAACCTGCGGAACGAATCTTCAGGCCTTTTGTAGGACTCTTTACGCTGCTATTTCAAGAGAAGCGCGCTGCTGAAGCAAGGCTCTACCTGGAAGTATGCTTTGTGTATGCTACTTTTTTCACGGTGTACTCCGTCGTTAGCGGCGAGTACTATGCGCTGGCAGTAAAGGGCGAGTATACCGAGATGGCCAGAACCTGGTTTACTGAAACCGTGCTTAGCCTTTTTATGGTATATACTTGCGTTTCTCCACTCGGCGCGACGTTGATTAAATACAAGCTGATGCATACCCCTCTATGGAAGCGCATCGTGGTGGTGGTGGTTATGGGCCTTGCTATATACCTGGGCATTAGTGCTTAACGTTTTTTCGCTTCTCGCGTTGCTGCATCGTTTAGCAAAAGGCTAACTTTGCATTTCGGTTATGAAAGGTTTGGTTTTCAATAGGCATAAACTGGGATTGTACTTTGGAAGCAGGATGCTGGTAGCAGGGCTTCTGCTACTCTGCTTAAGCCAGGGGTGTTCTAATTCACAAAGCGGCGCACCAGCCGAAGTAGCAGCTGACGTAATAGTTGAAGACCTGGTAGTGGGAACTGGCAATACCGTACTGGTGCCTGACACCAACCTGATAGTAGGCGTAGTACTGGATTATACCGGATACTTTAGTAACGGAGAGATATTCGATTCCAGCTTTGACCGCGGGATACCCTTTGCACTTTATTATGGTGAGTTTAGAATACCCGGAGACAGCATTATTAAATCTACAGACAAGCAGCGCTTTTGGCTGGGTCAGAGTCGCTCTTGCAATGTGATACGAGGTTGGCAAAGTGGGCTCGTAGGTATGCGTGAGGGTGGGCGTCGCAGGCTTATCATCCCCCCAGAGCGCGCCTATGAAGACCGCGGCTGGGTAACTTGCTCCGGTGGCGGTAGTAGCAGGCCACGCAGCATACCCAGTGGTGCTACGCTTACGTTTGTCATAGACTGTGTGCGCATAGATTACGTGCCCTCACGTCACACCCCATAAACTTTACGGTTTAAGCGATGTCTTTCCTGCGCTCACCACCACGCAGCAGATACCCAATCGTTCTAAGCAGAATAGAAGCATCAAGCCATAAAGTTTGGCTGTTTACATATTTGCTATCAAGCTGCAACCGAAGCAGCATATCTTGTACATGCGCGGTATAGCCCTGCTGCAGTTGTGAGAGGCCAGTAATTCCTGGCCTAACCTGAAGAATGTGGGCATACTCTGGCGCTTGCAGCATTATCTGTGCAACATAAAAAGGCCGTTCGGGCCTAGGGCCAACCAGGCTCATATCACCAAGAATCACATTCCATAGTTGGGGTATTTCATCCAGGTGGTAGCGGCGCATAAATGCCCCTACTGGGGTTATGCGCGTGTCGCCGCGTTGTGAGAGCACAGGCCCGTTCGGTTCAGCCCCCACTACCATACTGCGAAGCTTGTACATCGTGAAAACCCGCCCATAGCGGCCTACACGTGCCTGCTGATAAAAAAAGCCCCCCCGAGAGCTTACTAAAAGTGCGAACCACAAAGCAGCAAGTACTGGCAGTAGGGCAAGCAGCAACAACATAGCTAGAAAAACGTCCAGTATACGCTTAACATAACTGTTTAAACTGGCTGCGTGTTTCGCTGGCAGTTCTGTAACCATTTCGATGGGTAGCGCATGCATGGGCCTTCTCACCTATAATGCTGCTGATAGTTAAACGGCTCCGTGGGTGGCTATTTTCTCTTCGATCATGAAAGCGGTTTGCAGGGCGCTATAGCCGTCATAGGCTGTAACGGGCGGCTCGGTGCCTTGCAGTATAGCCTTTGCAAGCTCTTCCAGTTCCATCTGTATGGAATTTACAGGCAATACAGGCAGATTTTTCACGGTAACATGCTTTTCATGGGTATAGCTCTTAAAGCTATAGTGAGGTTGGTCGGCGGGGAGGCCCGCAGGCAGGGCATCGTGTGCAGTGAAAATTTCAGTTTTCTTTTCCAAGAAATCAACAGTTACATAGGCATCTGCCTGGTAGAGGCGTAGGCGGCGCATGTTCTTAAATGATATCCGGCTTGCAGTAAGGTTTGCCACACACCCATTGTGAAACTCAATGCGCGCGTGGGCTATGTCCGAGGTGTCTCCCACTACTGAAACGCCATTCGCGCGTATCGTTTTCACGCTGCTGTTCACCAGATTTTGTACTACATCTATGTCATGAATCATCACATCCAGCACTACGCTCACATCTGTGCCGCGGGGGTTCCACTGTGCCAGCCGGTGTACTTCTATAAATTGCGGGGCAAGTTTCAAGTTATCTGCTCGCAGGGCGAGTAGGGCAGGGTTAAACCGCTCCACATGGCCCACCATAGCTTTTACGCCAGCTTCACTCACTAGGCTTACCAGATCGCGCGCCTGCTCTAGGTTGCTGGTAATGGGCTTTTCAATAAATACATGCTTGAAATTTTTTACTGCCTGTGTAGCGTGGTCAAAGTGCAGGCTTGTAGGTGAAACCACATCTACGACATCTACGGCTTTAATGAGCTCTTCGTAGCTCCCAAAAGGCTTTACATCCAGTTCTTTTGCTACAGCAGCAGCCACTTTTGGGTCCGCATCAAAAAAACCAAGCAAAGTATAGGCAGGGATATTCTTAATGCACTTAAGGTGGATTTTACCCAAGTGTCCGGCGCCTACGACGCCTATTTTGAGAGTTGACATGAAATAAAGAAGCGATTATGCTTGGAGCAAGCTAAGGGTACAAAACTAGCTAAAAGCAGTTCCTAGAGAGCAACTATTGTGCAGTAGCCAATCTCGCTTTTGCAGGTAGAATGTGGAGCAGGGAACAGGAAAGTGCAAAGTCGCAGGGCTAGAGAGCAGGAGTACTTACAAGGTTTAAGGCAAGAGCTACCCCAAATGGGGCAAATAACTGTCAACTGTATCAAAAACGTCTATAAAAGCACCTTCGCAGAATTTTTGGCAAAATTATTGACAATGATTTCAAGAGCATTAATGACACTTAATAATCTTTTAACGAAGTGGCAGATAAAATAAAAGCTTAGTAATTTTACATTGCGATAAGAGAAAACCAGCTAATTCTGCATAATGATTCGGCATCGCTACTCGCATTTTTTGAGCCTCACACACTTTGTAGGAGATGTGCTGCTGCTAAACCTGGCTTTTGCGCTGGCATACCATTTCAAATTTGCAGGTCTTGTAGGCCTTTATGAAAAGCACTACCTGTGGTTGGTCATTGCCTTTAATGTCGGTTGGCTGGTGTCTGCCTTTGTGTTTGAACTCTACGAACTTTCACGTGTAGCAGACTATACTCGAACGGCGGCATCACTTGCCCGCGCATTGCTGTTACACGTTCTGCTTGTATTTGCTTTTATAGTAGTGCGTAAGGCGTATTATTATTCTAGAGAGCAGTTATTGTTTACCTACTTGCTGTTGTCCCTGCTGTTGGTGGTGTGGCGTACAGGTCTTGTATTTGCGCTCCGTCAATACCGTAAGCTAGGCTTTAACTTTAGACGTGTAATTGTAGTAGGTAATGGCAAACTTGGTGCTGGCATGCAAGAGTTTTTTCAACAGCGAAGAGAGTACGGCTATCGCTTCATGGGCATTTTTGATGACAATAGCGAGAAAGGCCAGGGTGTAATTGGAAGAGTAGAGGATGTAAAGGACTATGCACTGACAAACAAGATAGACGAAGTATACTGCTCGCTACCCGATACAACCAATGATCAGGTGAATGACTTGATAGAGTTTGCTGACAAGCATTTGATTAAGGTTAAGATACTCCCTGATTTCAGGGGTTTTGCACTAAAGAGCCTGCATGTTGATTTCTATGACAGCTTGCCGGTTTTTTCTATACGCACGCACCCGCTAGATGACGCACTAAACAGATCATTTAAGCGTGTGTTTGATGTCTTGTTCAGCCTGGTATTTGTTGTGTTCATTAGCTCTTGGCTGTTTCCGTTAATAGCATTGTTGGTCAAGCTAAGTTCGCCGGGTCCAATTTTTTTCAGGCAGCGCAGATCAGGTCGTGACAACCAAGCGTTTTGGTGCCTCAAGTTCCGCACAATGCGCGTGAATGATGAAAGTGACCTGCGACAGGCCTCACATAGGGATGAGCGGATTACCGCTATTGGCCGTTTGCTACGCAAAACGAGCTTGGACGAACTGCCACAGTTCTTCAATGTGCTTGTGGGCGAAATGAGTGTTGTTGGTCCGCGCCCCCACATGCTAAAGCATACACAGGAGTATGAGCGAGTAATAGACGATTACATGGTGCGCCATCTGGTAAAGCCCGGGATAACCGGGCTGGCGCAGGCTAAAGGTTATAGGGGCGAAACACCAACCATACAGTACATGCGAAACAGGGTAAAGATGGACCGGTTTTACATAGACAACTGGAGCATGTTGCTTGACCTAAAAATCATTGGGCTGACCATGAGCAGCATGCTGCGCGGCAACCAAAATGCCTATTGATTAAGTGTGCTTTAAGGACGGTTTGACGAATTAGTTGTACAGACTTGATGGTTAGCGCTGCCTTTTGTTCATTTTTGTAGCGAGCAAAAACCTGATTGAGACACAGCTTTGATGCATGTAAGCACTGCCAACCCAAAGCTTTCGCTTGACACGATTAAGGCACCCATAGATGCTGAGCTCAGCCATTTCGAGGAGCATTTTAAGGGCGCACTGGCTACGCGTGTAGTATTGCTGAACCGCATTATGCACTACATTGTGCAGCGCAAGGGCAAGCAGATGCGCCCCATGTTCGTGCTACTGGTGGCAGACCTTTGCGGGGGCATACAGCCAGCTACCTATCGTGCTGCGGCATTGATAGAATTACTCCATACAGCTACCCTTATACATGATGATGTGGTGGACGATGCCGATGAACGCCGTGGCTTCTTCAGCCTGAATGCCCTATGGAAGAACAAAATTGCGGTGCTGGTAGGAGACTTTTTGCTGAGCAGGGGCCTTCTCATGAGCCTGGAAGCGGAAGACTATGAATTGCTAAAGATTGTATCGAAAGCAGTAAAGCTAATGAGCGAAGGAGAGCTGCTGCAGATGGAAAAGAGCCGAACGCTAAACATAGACGAGCCTGTATATTTTGACATCATTCAACAAAAAACGGCAAGCCTGCTGGCCAGTTGTACAGAAGTGGGCGCAGCCAGCGTGAGTACAGATAAGCAGATGGTAGAGAAAATGCGCCTGTTTGGCGAAAAGGTGGGCATGGCCTTTCAAATCAAGGATGACCTCTTTGATTATGGTGCTGTGCGTGGCGTGATTGGAAAACCCGTAGGAATAGACCTAAAGGAGAAGAAGATAACGCTACCGCTTATACACACCCTGAATAAGAGCAACTGGAGTGAGCGGCGAAAGCTAATAGGCATTGTAAAAAGCCACAACCAAGATAAGGCGCAGGTGCGCTGGCTGATAGATTTTGTGCAGGCAAGTGGTGGCATCAGCTACAGCTACCAGATGATGCAGCAGTATGCAACAGAAGCACTAGCCCTGCTTGAAGACATGCCAGATAAGCCTAGCCGCCAGAGCTTACGCGACCTCGTGACCTATACCATTGCGCGAGAGAAGTAAGCACTAACACTTCACGCCCAATATCAGCACATCATCTATCTGATTGTATTTCTCACCGCACCACTGTTGAAAGACCTGTGCCAGCCGTTCCTGTTGTTCGGCCATAGGTAGCCCGACAATCTCAAGTAGAAATTCTTGCAAGCGCTTGTAAGTAAACTTGCGGCCTTTGTCTCCTCCAAACTGGTCTGCAAAGCCGTCACTAAAGAGATAGAACAAGTCGCCAGCTTTTAAGTCAAGCGTGTGAGTTGTAAACCGATAATCCGCATAACGAGTACCTCCTATTGGCGCTTTGTCAGCTTTTGTTTCTATCAGGGCTCCCTCACGTATCAAGTAGAACGGGTTGTTTGCCCCTGCGTATTTTAGCTGCGAACGTTCTGCATTCAGGCTACATAGGCCAATATCCATACCGTCTTGCTGGGTGCCACTTCCCGCTTGCGCCCCCTGCTGTTTCAGGCTGCGCATCACGCCTGCGTGAAGCTGGTTTAGAACTTCACCCGGCTCTATGTTCGGGCTGGCAATTACGATTTGATTTAGCAAGCTCATGCCCAGCACGCTCATAAAGGCACCTGGCACACCATGCCCGGTGCAGTCCACCGCAGCAATGAATGTCTGGCTGGGCGTCTGGAAAAACCAGTAAAAATCTCCACTCACGATATCGCGCGGCATGTAGAGCACGAAGCTGTCTGGCAGCGCAGCTTTTAGCTGACTTCTATCAGGAAGGATGGCTTCCTGTATTCGGCGCGCATACGTAATGCTATCCATGATATCATGGTTTTTTTCTGCCAGGTCTTCATTCATGGCATGCAGCTCTTCCTTCTGCGCACTAATCTCCTCATAGGCTTCGCCCAGTTTATGGTTCTTGTCACTGAGCAATATGTTGCTTCTGCGCTTTTGTGTGAAGCCGATGAAGAGGGCCCCTGCCAGCGCAAGGCTTAAAATCAGCCCAGCGCCCACACTGTAGCTCACGGTGCGGCTCAGTTCTGCCTCCTGTTCCAATTCCTGCCGCTGCACCTGTTCCGTGACCAGACTGTCTCGCAAGCTCTGGTAGCGTGCCATGTACTCCATCATTTGCTCCTCATTCTTCTCCTCAAAGGCTTTGGCCATTTCATCTTCATAGGCCTTTAACCGATTTGCTACAGCACTGTTTGGCTTTACCATAGTAGCAACCTGTGCATTGATACGCGCGGTGCGTTCTTCAGCTGTTGCTGATCTTCCCCCCTCTTTCTTCCCAAAGATGTTGCTCAAAAAGCCGCGTTTGCGGGTACTGTCTTTCGCAAACGCAGAATCTTGCCTAGCATAGGTTTCTTTCTTTCCAAAGATTCGTTTGAAGACGCCCTTGCGCTTTGCAGCGGTATCAGATTTTGCGGCAGCTTCTTTTTGCTCTTTTTCCAACTTGCGCTTTTCGCGGCGTTCATCGCGTTTGCTTTTCTTATCAGGCTGTGCCTGTGTGGTCTGTGCAGCAACATGCAATGAAGCGCCCGGAACTATGTAACCCACCATCCCTTCTAAACATAACAGGAGAGCCAGTAAGGCAAAACGATTTCGCACGGAATCAGGTGGGGAATGCAAATTATGGGTCTCAAAAATAATGCCGCGGTAGCATCAAGTAAAACGTTCCTTGTAATAAATATCTACATGGTTTAGCACTAGCAGCCAGACACTGTCTCTATGTGTCCAGAACAGAAACTCTTTGAGTTTATAACGCTCGCCTGCATGCATATCTTACAGTGAAGCGCACACTAAAGTTATGGTAAATACAACTTGTTAAATCAACTTGAGATTTTTAGCAACCTCAGGACTACAAACCAAGTAATTGTAATAATCAGACTTTTCAATTTTTGCAGTCTGTCGAATTCCTGCCAGCTCATCGATATTAAAAAACAAGTAATTCATACCATCTAAAACCGTATTCACTTTTTCAGCAACTTCTTCATTTAGTATTTCAATGAGCAAAGTAGGCATAAACTGACGCAGAAAAACGCCCATTCCTTCTAAAACCTCTGGCTCGTGTGTTTCCACATCAATTTTCATAAGATCTATATTTGTAATATTATTCTCTTTTATAAATGTGTCTAAACGTAACGTACTTATTTCGACCTTTTTAGAATCTTTCGATCCGGATAAGTCTTTACCTACAGTTACAGAATAGATGTGCTCTGAAGGTAGGTCATAAATAGATGCGCTACCATTAAAGTTAGAAGCCGCTTTCTCAACGGGATAAATTGGGAAGTTATTCTTCTCAATGTTTAAGCGGAGTTTTTGGAAAACGCGTGCGACGGGTTCGAAGGCAAATATTTTAGCAGAAGGATTGAGCGTTTGTGTAACTAGTCCGTATATTCCAGTATTGGCGCCAATATCAAAAACCACCTTCGCGTTTCGGCTAAGCTCAATCCACTGTTTCATAGAAACACCTTCGTGCCCCAACACACCTTTCCAGAAGAGTTCATTTTCCACTTGAAATCCATAATGGCGAATGAGGAATGATTTTGAAGATTCTATTTCAACACGAATCCAATCAACGAAATATAAATGTTTATACAGTTCATGTTCGGGATTAAACAGCTTAATTATTTGAAAAACCTGCTTCTTAAAGGGTAGTAAATCATAGAACTTTTTTAGTATTGATTTCCCATTCATAGTTGTACCGAGTTAATACAAATTTTTACCAAAGAATTGTTGAGTTTCTTTATCCGGTGAAGAGGAAGGAATTCCCCGAGCAAACATTAAGCTTAAGCCGCAACCAATCCCTTATACGCCTCAGCATCCATCAAGCCAGCGGTATCAGTACCAGCAGAAATTTTGACTTTTACTATCCATCCCTGCCCATAGGGGTCACTGTTTACAAGCTCAGGCTGGGTTTCAAGCGCTTTGTTAAACTCCACTACCTCTCCATCTATGGGCAGGTATAGGTCACTCACCGTTTTCACAGCTTCTATGGTGCCAAACACTTCGTGCGCTTTCAGGCTTTTTCCTACGGTATTAATCTCTAAAAATACAATATCACCCAACTCTTTCTGGGCAAAATCCGTGACACCCACAACGGCAGTATCACCTGTTATGCGTAACCATTCATGGTCTTTGGTATAGCGCAGGTCGGCAGGAAAATTCATGAGAAATATATATGAAAGAAGTGTGAGTAATCCCCTTTGCCTAAAGCATTCACTTAGAAGCGGATGCCTATCATTAGTATATCATCCGTTTGTTCGGTATTGCCGCGCCAGGTTTCCAGCTCGTTATCTATTCGCTTGGCCTGTTCTATCATGGGCAAGGCTTGTATTTGATCTACAAGCTCACGCAGCCGCTTCACTGAAAAACGCTTATGGTCAGTACTGCCAAATTGGTCTGTGGTGCCGTCAGAAAATATATATAACAGATCTCCCGGTTGGAGCGGAATGTTGTTGCCAGAGAAGGGTTCTACATTGTCTTCATTGCGGCCACCTACACTTTGCTTGTCTCCTTTGTATTCCGTACACTGGCCCCCTCTGTACAGCCAGAGCGGCCTTTTAGCACCTGAAAATTGGAGCAGTGTCCGTTCTTTATTCAGCACACAAACGGCCAGGTCCATACCATCGGCAGTTTCAGCACCCTGTGCCTGGTCCTGCTTCAAGGCACTTTTGATTTTTTGATTCAATGAGCCGATGATACGCTCAGGCTCTGAGATACCATCCCCATCAACAGCCTGGTTTAAGAAGCTGTAGCCGATTACACTCATAAATGCACCCGGCACGCCATGCCCCGTGCAGTCTACGGCAGCGATAAAATCTTTTTCGCCATGCTGGGCATACCAGTAAAAGTCACCGCTAACAATGTCTTTGGGTTTATACAAGATGAAGGAGTCAGGAAAAGCCTTCATCACATTCTCCATTTTAGGCAAAATGGCAAACTGTATTCGCCGAGCATAGCGTATGCTATCTCGTATGTCTTCGTTCTTTTGTTCCAGTTCGCTCTTGGCCGCTTCCACTTTTTCCTTTTCCTCCTGTAGTTCCTTCGATCGTTCCTCCAGGCGGCTATACAGGTTTGCGTTCTCTATACTGATAGCAGCCTGGCTTGCTAGCATCTGCAATATCTCACGTTGGTTATAGTTAAAGGCCTCACGGGTCTGGGGGTTTTCCAGGTACAGATACCCCAGATTTTTGCCCTTTTTGCTAATCGGCGTTACGATTCGAAAATCTGGGAAACTGTCACTTTGCAGCGTGCTGGCCACACTCTGTAGCACTTCATTCGTAAGCGTAGGAGTTTCGTTGAGCAGCTTAAGGTGCAAGAAGCGCGCTTCATCCTGTATGGCAGAGGCTACGGCCTCCACATTTAGCTTTCCCTCGCGCTCTACAATCAAAAATCCTTTTTCAGCACCCGTGTTGTCTATCACGTTCTGCATGAACTTGTTCACCAGTCGCTTCAGGTCTATCTCACCGCTTATCTCCTGGGTGGCTTTGTTCAGGCTGCGTAGCAGGCGGTTGTGCTCCAGCAACTGCAGATACTGCATGTAGCTGCGGGCAGCCTCCTCCACCGTAAGCATCAGGTCATTTTCTTCCCAAGGCTTAACTACATAGCGATAGAGGCGGGCATTGTTAATGGCGTTACGAACGGCATCAATGCTGGCCTGCCCTGTGAGCAATATCTTTAAGGTTTCGGGGTGTGTGCTGTGCACCCGTATCAGGAACTCATCGCCCTTCATATTGGGCATCAGCTGGTCGGATATTACAACGGCCAACTCTCGGCCATCTTCGGCCAGTTCCTGTATAATCTCTAATGCTTCCTCGCCACCCTCTGCAAGTTCACAATCAAACTCCCTGCCTAGGCGACTGCTAATTTGCTCCTCAAGGCTATCGAGGATGATTTTCTCATCGTCTACGCAAAGAATTACGGGTTTTTTCATGCGTATATACTTGTACTAACGCAAGGTTTAGGCTTCTTCAGTGCAGGAACTTAAACCTATTCCGTTACACATCCATGCCTTGCTGGGCCAGTGCCTTGTTAACGTGGGCTATCAGGTCTGCCTCACGCCAGGGCTTACGTATATAGGCATACAGGTTGGCATTGTCCATTGCGTTTTGCACCGCATCTGGGTCTGCCTGCCCAGTAAGCATAATCGTTACAGTATCCGGGTACTTATTGTGTACATCTATCAGAAAGGTGTCGCCTTTTACGCGGGGCATTAGCCAGTCACTCACCACCAGCACCATCTCAAAACCATCATCTACCAGTCCGTCTATTACTTCCCAGGCTTCTTCTACGCTTTCAGCGATTTCGTACTCAAACTTCTCGCCAAAGGTGGAGCGTAGCTGTTCTTGGAGGCTGTCAAGCACGATTTTTTCGTCGTCTACACAAAGAATGGCTTTTTTACCCGATCCCATGGTGGTATGTATTAGTTGGTGTGTGCTATAAGAAGTATGCAAATGTAACAGTTGTGTTGAGGGTAGCAAAGCTAAACCCTGTTTAACCGAAGTTTTTGATGTTCAGAGCTATATAGAAATATTCCGGTTAAAGTCTGGTTAAAGTGGGGCTAAATTAAGCTACTGCTTTTTCTTTTTCTACGGGTGCGGGCTCCTTATTGGGGTCAATGGGCAAAGTAACAACGAAGCTGGTGCGGCCAGGCTCGGTCTCTACTTCTATCTTACCGCGGTGCTTTACCTCTACAATCTTACGTACAATGTCAAGCCCTAGGCCAGTTCCCTCGCCTTGCTTCTTGGTGGTGTAGAAGGGTTCAAAAATGCGGGGCAACACATGCGCAGGTATACCAGGGCCGCTATCCGTCATGCGTACAACTATGTGCTCTTTGTCTTTGCGTGTAATGTCTATGGTAAAGTCACCTTTGTTCTCCATAGCCTGTATGCCGTTTACCAGAATGTTGGTCCATACCTGGTTCAGTTCGTCAGGGAAGCAAAGAATGTCAGGCAGGCCTTCCTCAAAATTCTTAGTCACCTGCACGCCATACTTGAGCTGGTTGTGGTAAATGGTAAGTACCGTCTCTACGTTCATTACCAGGCTGCTTGGTACCAGTATTTCCTCGGCCTGCTTGTGGCTATAGCTCTTCAATGCAAACACAATCTTCTGCATTTTAGCGGTAGCCAGCTCTATGTTGTCTATGTTCATCCGCACCTTACCCATCATGCTGGCCAGTTCTACGATTCGCTTGTTTTCCACGTGCTTGAACAACGGGAGGTACTGTTCCACATGGTCGAACACACCAATTTTTACCAAGCTCTGTGCCAGGCCACTTGCGTTATCAATCACGTTTTCTTCCAGCATCTTGGTAACCGTCTTGCGGTAGTTTCGCTCCTCGCTGCTGGTTAGCGTTCCGTTAAAATTCATTGACCGGTCCACCAGCTTAAAGAACAACTGCTCCGTGGCCAGATCCATACTCTTCACCAACTGAGGCAGGTCAGTAAAGGTTACAGGCAGGCTTTTGTTGATGTTGCCGGCAGAAGCGTTGATAGCACCCAGGGGGGTATTAATTTCGTGTGCCACACCTGCCACGAGCTGGCCCAGTGAAGCCATCTTTTCACTTTGAATCAGCTGGCTCTGTTTGTTCTTAATTTCCTCATTGGCCTGGCCCAGTTCATCTGCCTTCTTCACAATCTCATCTTTCTGTCGGTTTACTTCTTTGGTACGCTCCAGTACCACTGATTCCAGCTTACGGTTGGCTGCTTCCAGGCGGCTGCTATTGATGCGTACAACGAGCCAAACCACCGCCATAAGTCCCACCCCATAGAGCACAAAGGCCCATGTAGTTAAATACCACGGCTGGCGTATGCTGAATGCAAATATGGCAGGCTCGCTCACAGCCCCAAGGGCATTGCGTGCGCGTACCTTCAGGCTATAGTTCGTAGCCGCCAGGTTGTTATACTTTATCTGGTTGTTCTTCGTCCAGCTGCTCCAGTCCTTATCATAGCCCTCCAGCCAAAATTGATACTGGTTTGCCTTTTCGTTTTCAAAACTGGGCGAGGAAACCGTGAAGGTTAAAGTATTGAACTGTGCAGGCAGATTGGGGGTGTAGCGGGCTGTTTGCGTGGGCGATATAGCCTCGTTTTCATCCGTAAATGTCCCGTTGAAATACACGGAGTCCGCCCCAATTTCTACACGGCGAAACAGGGGGGGTGGCAGTGCACCGGGCTTGAAACTGCTAGCCAGGTTCAAGCGGTACAGCAGATCTTGGTTAAAGAACCATAGGTTGCTACCTTCCAGATACAGGTTGTCGGGTTTTTCTTGCAGGAGGTTTGCGGCGGAGATACTGTTCAGGGTATAGCTTTTATCAGCTTGTTTTATCGCCTGAACAATGCCAGCCTCATTCGTGAGCCAAAGGTTACCTGCTTTGTCTTCTTCATAGCGTATTGACTTTTTCGCCAGCAGGCCAGACAGGCTCTCATTTTTTTCAAACTTGTCTGCTGCACTATAGTTGTACACGCCAGCATTGTTGCTACGGAAGATAAGGCCGCCACCCAGTTCAGCCACCTCTATGCCCCCTTCAGGCAGGCCGTGCCCAGTACCGTACCGTTTCAATTCTGCCTTTAACGCCTTGGCGCCGGTTTCGCCGGTAAGCTTGGCTTTGACAATGCCGTTGGCCTGTAGGCCCAGCCATAAGGTGTTCTTGTCTATCTCTGCAATACTTTGCACTTCAAACTCAATGCCTTCTACTTTGGGCGTGCGGTTCCATCGGCCTGCCTTAAACTCCAAAACTTCAAGCCCCCTAAAGGTGCCCACATACATACGTGCAGCATCAAGGCTTGAGGCTTTCAGTCTGATACAGAGTTCATCACGCAGCACAGGTGCTGCCCGGCCATCGGTTATGTCAAACACACCCTCGTTGGTGGCAACCAGCAGGCGCCCATTCCCCTGCGCCAGATCCCAAGAATCTTTCGTAATACCGGGCACCTTGGCAAACTGGGTAGGGCGGGCCGGGTCTAGCGAGTACACACCCTGGCGGGTGGTTACGTACAACCTACCCTTAAAAACAAGCGCATCAAAAATATTGCCTTCCAACCCTGCAGTCAGCGCATAACTGGTTAGGGGTAAATCTACGGCTATGCGTGTAACGCCTTTGTTATGTGCAGCCCAGAGCAGCCCCAGCCTGTCCACAAAAATCGTGAACATGGCATCGTCTGGCAAGGCATTTTCTGTAGTAAAGCTGTGCTGGGTATTCAGGTCATTGCCCAGCACAATTACGCCGCCGTTCTGCGTCGCAATGGCCGTGCGCATACCACTCATGCCTACGATGTCATAAATCTTTTTATTTTTCAAATAGGCATCCGCGCCGGTTTTGATGGCAGTTATCTTTCCACCGGCGTATAAAAAGAGCCCATTTTCATAGGTAGCAATGATGTGCCGGTTGTTGTCTATCTGTACGCTGCCAATGATATTGAAATCTTTAAGCGCATCACCCCCAGGGGCAGCTTTCAGGGCGCGGCCCTGCACTTTCTGTAACCCCTCTCCAGGCATATTCACCAACAACACATCGTCTATTTTAATCGCGCCCTCTGCCCGCGTCTTAAGCGGTATGGGTTGCAGGCTCACAAAGTCTTTGTCAGGCCGTGCTTCAAAAATTTTGCTCGGTCCATAATAGTACACCGTCTGGCTGGTTACAAAGATTCGCTCAATATCTCTTACTTCCTGTTGCAGAGCATTGGTAAGACGCTTTTTGTAAGACACAAAAACCAACTCGCCGCGCTCATTGCGCTCTAACACGCCAAAATCACCTTTACAGCCCACATACACTTTATCACCTGTGGCTACCGCAAGCGCTCGCACGGGGTTGTCAGTCGGGATTAGTGCCCAGCGGCTGCCATCGTAGGTAAGCACGCCATCGTTGTTCGCCATGTACATGAGTCCACGGCTATCTTGGGCCATCATCCAGACAATGCTGTTTGCCTGATAGTCCTTGGCGGTATAGTCTTGTAGGTAGGGTATGCCCTGGGCCATTACTTGCTTGCCCAGGCAGGGCATAAGTAGCAGGACAAATAATCTAAAAAAGGTGTGTGTAAACAGGTGCTTCATACGGCGTTCGGTGGTATGGAGTCTAGGGTGAATAGCTAGCAGAATACTGCTATTTACAAATACTATCCCAATATATTAACAAAGCTCGAAAACCGAATGCTGTAAAGCGTGAAATGCCTTGTAGTCAGAACTTTGGAGAAAAATGATACCGTGCTAAACCAGTTTAACATTCATCGCGTAAGTTGCTTAGCATTTAAAGCATATAGCAGCGTTAAACCCGTACCTGAAACCTACTATTTTAACGCTGCTCACTTCACTAGATACGCAATTCACTTTTTACCATGCAGCAAGTTAACGAGGCCCTCAAGTTTAAGCAATGGCAGCAGGCCCTGGCCAGCAATGGCCTCAGTGCCGATGCCCCACCCACAGAGCACTACACCTTGCGCCGCCACAATGGTGAGGTGCTATTTGCACTGGTAGAGGCGCACCTGCATACCCCTGAGAAGCGGGCCATGCCGGGGCTTTGCCTGCTGCGGGGCAGCTTTGTATCTGTAGTAACCGTACTTAAGAACAGTGCGACTGGCGAGCGCAAACTGCTACTGGTGCGCCAGCGCCGCATCTGCAACGGCGCGTGGTTTTATGAACACCCCGCAGGCATGATGGACAGCGAGCATGACCCCGCCATCACAGCCTTGAAAGAGCTGGAAGAAGAAACGGGCCTTACAGCCTCACGCGAGCAGCTGCATGCACTCAACACAGAGCCGCTATATAGCAGCCCTGGTGTGCTTGATGAGGGGGGCTACTACTTCTGGATAGAGTTGATGATGACCCCCGAACAACTGGCTGCCCTGCAAGGCGCCCAGCACGGCGCCGCCGATGAAAGTGAATACATAGAGCTGCACCTGGCCACACTAAATGAAGCCATACCCTTGTTGCATAATGGGCAGGCACTTACTGCGCTATTCCTGTATTTAAGGGCTACAGGCCAAGCGTTTAGCTAAAACATCTATGCGTGATTTCCCAGTGTACATCGCTGGAGAGCCGCTAGCTGGTTCTTCACAGCTGGCTGTAGTAAACCCCTACACCCAGCAGCAAGCTTACAGTACTTTTTGGGCAAGCGCAGCACAACTGGAACAGGCTACGCGGGCATGTGTAGCCGCACTGCCCGTAACTACCACACTGCCCACATGGCAACGGGCTGATGTACTAGACGCTATTGCAGCAGGAATAGCCCACCGTGCGGAAGAACTGACAACAACCATAGTTAACGAAGCGGGTAAACCCTATCAGTATGCCCGTGCTGAAGTGACGCGTGCCACAAGTACCTTTCGTGAGGCTGCGGCCTATGTACGCACGCATGCAGAAGAAATGCTGCCGTTAGATCAGTCACCAGGCAACAATGGGCGGCTGGGCTTGGTGCGGCGAATGCCCATAGGGCCTGTGCTGTGTATCTCGCCTTTTAACTTCCCTTTAAACCTGGTAGCGCACAAACTGGCCCCAGCCATCATGGCGGGCTGCCCTTTTCTGCTAAAACCGGCACCACGCACACCTATCACTGCCTCCATCTTAACTGAGATAATACTGGCAGCAGGCTACCCACCCCAAGCCGTGAACTTGTTGCATCTGCCCAACGAGCTGGCGCAGCAGGCTGTGGCCGATGACCGCTTTGCGCTGCTCAGCTTTACAGGTAGCGAAGCCGTAGGCTGGGCACTGAAGCAGGCAGCGGGCCGCAAGAAAGTACTGCTGGAGCTGGGCGGCGATGCCGCCGTAATCGTATGCCCTGATACTGACATTGAGAAAGCCGCACGCGAGTGTGCCATAGGGGCCTATGCCTATGCCGGGCAGATTTGCATTTCGGTGCAGCGCATCTTGATAGAGAAACGGGTGTATGCGGTGTTTAAAGAAGCGTTTTTACAAGCCATACGCACGCTACCTGTAGGCGACCCGGCCAATGGCACCACCGTAGTAGGACCCATGATAGACAGCGCAAATGTGCACAGGGTGGTGCGGTGGCTGGCTGAAGCCAGAGGGATGGGGGCAGAGGTGCATGGGGGCGAAATGATAGATGCAGATGCAAACCTGATACAGCCTGCCGTGCTAGAGCAGTTACCACGCAACAGCAGCATTGCGCAAAACGAAGCCTTTGCGCCGCTCTGTGAACTCATAGAATATGAAGACCTGCCCGATGCAATAGACAAAGTAAATGCTTCGCAGTTTGGGCTGCAAGCAGCCATATACACCGATAGCCAGTCTGCCATACGTGCAGCATGGGAAGGCTTGCAGGTGGGCGGGCTCATCGTAAACGCAGCTCCCACCCTGCGCATAGATGCCATGCCCTATGGCGGAATTAAGCAGTCGGGCCTGGGCCGCGAGGGGCCGCGCTATGCCTATGAAGAAATGACCGAACCGCGTCTGCTGGTATGGTAACTACGGTTACTTAACCAGAGGCGTGCTGCATCGTCTGAGGTCATAGTAGGTTTGGCCCACGGGTTTGCCGTAATAGTAAATCCAAATTTTGCTATTACCAATTACATATTCAGGGTCTACCGTTACGCCGTTAAGTGTACTGATGCGAGTTTGCAGGCTTTCACCAAAAATACCCTTTAGCCAAATTTCGCCCGCGGTATTACCCGGTATTCCTCCGCCCGCATACACCTGGTAAGCGCCGTAGGTTTTGCCATTGGGCAGTGTAAAGGGCTCAAATGAAGTAAGGGTATAGGGGCTTATCGTTGTCGGAGTACTATAATTTTCCAAAAGGGAAAAGAAACCAGATGGCTGCCGCTTGTATATTGAGAGCTGTTGTGTGTTTGTGCTGCTGAATAAAAAGGTATCTGCAGGCTGACTGGCAAGCACAAAGGGCAAATCATCTACATGTGAATTCTGCGGGTCATTGGTTACAACACGTGAAGCGCTCGTGCCACCATACCAAAACTTAATTCCATATTTATCTACTCCCACAGTTGGCCGGTAGGGGAAGGCAAGGGTCGTCGAGTTTTTTAGCCACCTTGCAAAGGTGAGCTGATAGAGCGAGCCAGCAGTAGCAGGCAGCTCACTACCAATTAAGATGCGCGTTCCGGGCGCATCAGACCTAAAGCAATACAGATTATCTGCTACAAGCGGGTTACCTGAAAGCACGGCATAGCTCACATAGAAATAGGGCTTGCTGGGGTCACTGGATACATTCACTAAAAATTTAACATCACTGTTTACTGTGCCCAGGCTGAACTCAGTGAGTGTATTCACACCCGAACGGCGGTAGTACTTTATTTCGCCTGTTTCAGTACGCAACAGAAAAAAAGGGCCTTGGTTGTCTGCACCCCAGTAGGGCCAGCCCTGGCTCTGTATGGTGGCCACGTTCTGTTTGGTAGTTAGGTTTGGCAAGCCAGTTTCTAAGTCTACATCTGCATAAAATACTTTGGCCTTGTTTGTGCCAGGTATCTGCTCACACCAGGTCATGGAGCGGGAATCGTCAGAAAATTCAACTTGAAAAAAATTGCTGCCAATGAACTCATCGGTAGGAGTGAAAGGTGGTGGCGGTTCATCAGCGCTGGTGGCCGGCTTGCTACAGGCAGTCAATACCAGGAGAAGAGATATAACCACACAAGCCTTTTGCATAAACATATAAGCGATTTTAGCCTTTTTTGACGCAGCCCTGTACAGTGGGTTTAATGTATCTGCGCGTGAATACACTAAAATAAAGCCGCCCACCCTTGTGGGCAGGCGGCACTTCCCCCGATAACGCTCGTTCTAGACCTTAGTCTTTCTTGGCAGTGGTTTCAAAGCCCTGCAGGTTGCGGGCTAGGCGGATGAACTCACTGCGGTAGTCATCGGGGTCGCCGTCGGGCGCGGCATCCTTGGCCCCGCTGGCGAGGTTCAGCACATTGTCATAGGTAGCTTCGCCTTTGTATTCGCTGTTGCGCAGCAGCAGGCCAAACTGTGCCACTGCTGCTGCCCAGCGCAGGTTGGCACTGGCAGCATCCCGCACAAGGTTGGGTACGGCTACGGCCAGCTCGGCGCTGCTTTCGTCGTTGGCTGCTGTGTTACCCGGTTTTTTGTAGCGCAGGCTTACGGTAAGCAGTTCATCCTTGTAGCTGCGCTCGGTTTTGGGCGGCTCCTGGTACTTCAGCGGTTTGATATCTGGCGCTTTGAACTCCACGCCCAGCGGCACGATTTCATACAGCGCCGTTACGGTGTGGCCGCTGCCCAGCTCGCCCGCATCTTTCTTGTCATCGCGAAAGTCTTCGTCGCGCAGCAGCCGGTTTTCATAGCCGATGAGGCGGTATGCCTGCACTACGTTGGGGTTAAACTCCAGTTGAAGTTTTACATCTTTTGCAATGGTGAATAGCGTACCGGCAAACTGGCCCACCAACAAGCGGCGGGCCTCGGCCAGGTTGTCTATGTAGCCATAGTTGCCGTTGCCTTTGTTGGCCAGGGTTTCCATTTTGCTGTCTTTGTAGTTGCCCATGCCATAGCCCAGACAGGTTAGGTATACGCCGCTGTTTCGTTTTTCTTCTATCAGGCGTTGCATCTCGCCATCGCTGCTGGCGCCGATGTTGAAGTCACCATCGGTGGCCAGTATCACGCGGTTGTTGCCGCCCTGTATGAAGTTGTCCAGCGCGGTTTTGTAGGCCAGGTTGATGCCTGCCCCGCCTGCCGTGCTGCCGCCAGCTTGCAGTCTATCTAGTGCTGCGATGATGGTTTCCTTCTCATTACCTGGGGTGCTGGGCAGCACCAGGCCTGCCGCACCTGCATATACCACAATTGCAACACGGTCTATGGGCCGCAGCTGCTGCACTAGCAGTTTGAAGGATGCCACCAGCAGCGGCAGTTTGTTGGCATCGCTCATGCTGCCTGATACATCTATCAGGAATACCAGGTTGCTGCCGGGCAGGCTTTCCATAGCCACTTTTTTCCCTTGCAGGCCCACAAGAAGAAGCTGGTGCTTGGGGTTCCAAGGGCACATGGCCAGCTCGGTGTTCACGCTAAAAGGGTGCTGCCCTTCGGGCTGCGGGTAGGCATAGCTGAAGTAGTTCACCATCTCTTCTATGCGCACGGCATCTATGGGTGGGCGTTGGCCGTTGTTGATGAAGCGGCGCAGGTTGGCATAGCTGGCATTGTCTACGTCAATGGAGAAAGTACTCAGCGGCCGCTCTTTAGCACGATGGAAGATGTTCTCCTGTAGCGCTGCATAGCCCTCGGTATTGTGATTGGGTTCGCCTTCGGGCTGAACATATTGCAGATTTTTACTTGGCGGAGGCATAGTAGGATACATGCCCGTAGGTGCATACGTCTTTAAGGCCTCTGAGCGCTGCACTGCACCCAGCCCACCCATCGCGGCCTTGTCGCGGCGCTTATATTCTTTAGGTGCCGTCTCTGCTATCTCATCGTGGTCTTTGAGTACGTCTCCCATGACATTCAGCCTAAAGTTGTACACCAACTTGGAAGCAGAGAAGCTCTCACTGCCAGGGTCGAAGCCAGCACTTACTGCCCGCACATGGTAGCGTAAGCCGGGTGTGTAGGTAAAGCTCAGTTTGTACACCCCATTGCCATCGGTTTGTGTTTGTGTCAGGGTTTTGATTTGCTGCACCACAGCTACTGTAGCACCCGTTAGTGGGGAGCCAGCTGTGTCGGTTACTTTGCCCGTGAGGGTTACTTGCTGTAAGGGCTGGTTTATCCAGGCGCCCATCCAGGTCAGGGTGATGAGGCAGAACAGTGTGCTGCCCAGGGTTACTACTAGCCGCCGCATAGGTGTGTAGGTTTAAGGGTGAAATAATTTTGATATGGGAAGCTACAGCCACGCTACTGGCGCTGTCAATGCACTTAACCTAGCTTAACAGATAAATACCCTGTCTGGGGTATAGGGCATGGCTAGCTACACTTAACATAGGGTTCATGCACATTTCGTTGCAGGGGCTTTTATACTATTTTAACAAGTGCCATATTCGTAGCCTACAATCCAATATGGCACAAGCACACGACCTCATCCTTACCGTGAAAATTACGGGCGGCATCAGCAGCTTTCAGGTGTACCTGGAAGGGCTGGAGATTAAAACCTTTTATTACGACACAGCCGCAGGCTTGTGGCGCTCGGTTATCAATGGTTTCGGCATTGAGGGCCAGCTCAATATATCTTTCATCAGCCAGGGCTGGAAGGGCGCCAGTTGCACGCTGGATATAGCCGTGGGTAACCGCAAGGGGCTTTCAGCACCCGTAACCAACGAACACGGGCCGCTCACTGTGCTCACCAAAAGCGACATAGACCTGAGCGACGACGGCACCTTTGCTTAAACCAAGCCAATAGTACCAATATTTATTGTATCACAGCCATAATACTGTAACCATAGGTACTTTATGGTGGTGTAAACATATTGCTGTATTTTTGGTTTATGATTAGGTATTCCTTTGTTGTACCTATATATAAGGATGCATCACTTGCAGAAGCTTTCTGCAATGCATTTTTAGCCACCTTTAAGGAACATACACAGTTAGAAAGTATAGAGCAAAAAGCCGAACTCATTTTTGTAAATGACGGCTCAGGAGTTGAACAAACTAGTATTTTAAATGTACTTGTCAAAAAATATCCATTCGTTAAAGTTATCGAACTTAGTAGAAATTTTGGCCAACATATAGCGTTATCTTGTGGCTATAGATATGCCAGCGGTAGTTTTGTTGGGATGATGAATGTAGATATGGAAGACCCCCCCAACCAAATACCAGTACTTCTAAAGCCGCTCGAAGCTGGGGAGTGTGATATTGCGCTTGGAATGCGGATCAATCGAACACACGGATTTTTTAATAATATAACCTCATTATTTTTTCATAATTTTTTTAACGCGATAACAGGATATAAAATACCCTACTTGGCATCAACCGTTCGAATCATGAACAGGCAGTTCATTGATGCCTATAATAGTTTTACAGAGAAATCCCGTTACATACCAGGTCTTGAACAATGGCTGGGCTTCAGACATCTATATTGCCCAATTGAAACGCAGCCACGTAAAGTAGGCAACTCTAGTTATAACTTCAAAAGGCGATTGAAGATGGCATTGGACAGTATTATTACTTTTTCTGATATTCCTCTTCGTTTCGCAGCAGTGCTTGGGTTCGGTTTAAGTTTTTTAGGGTTTGTATCAATTCTCTTAATCGTGTATTCCAAGCTATTTCTAATCAATTATCTTCCAGGTTTTAGTACATCAATCTCGTTAATTCTTCTTATTGGTGGCATACAAATTTTTTTCATTGGGATGGCCAGCCTTTACATAGGTCGGATACTTAAAGAAGTACAAAATCGCCCATTGTTTGTTATCAGGCAGATGCTTAATTTTGATGTGAATACCTGATTTATGTCTAGCATACAGCAAACCCCAGATTATTACTTAGAAAGCAGAGATGTTACCCCATCTAAAGTTTTAGATCTGTTTGGAAGATATGGCTTTCTAATTGTAGAGAATCTTCTTAACAAAGATTTTATATCAAAGTGTAAACAAGAATTGTTACATGCTATAGCGCTAGAGAAAGACTACCACAAGGGTAAACCATATATAGATGAAAATATGGTTTTACTCTGTGCACTATATGGGGGATCTTTCATAGAAATTTTTAACAATGAAAGACTTTTGGATCCATTTAATGCTGTTTTAGGAAAGGGATGCATTGTTTACGCATATACCTCTTCTTCTATGCCACCTTCGGGTAAAAACTATTCAACCCGAATACATGTAGACTCTCCTAGAATCATTCCAGGATGTGTAACAAATGTTGGCGCAACAATTTTATTAGATGACTTTACAGAAGATAATGGAGCTACTTGGTATTTACCAAGTTCATACGAAAGAGCTGATGCACCTGACGAGCAAGAATTTTTCTCTAAAGCAAAACGTTTAATTGCTCCTGCAGGCTCTATTTGGTTTTTTAATGCACGTACTTGGCATGCGGGTGGTGTTAACAATACAAACAATTGGCGCCATGCACTTACCATTAATATGTGTAGACCATGGATGAAACAACGAATTGATATTCCCAGAGCACTCTCGAATATGCAAACAGATGGTTTTTCTCAGACAGCTTTGCAGAAACTCGGGTTTTTTGCACAGACTCCTGCGAACTACGATGAGTATTATGTTGCACCTGAGAAAAGAAAATTCAAACAACCCGTTGAGTAAGGCGCATTATTTCAAATCATAACTTTTTATGGCAAGCGAAGACTACCAAAGAACAATGCAAGCAAACATTGAGCTACATAGTAAGCTCGCTGAGCATTACCAGAGTTGTGAGCCCCATTTTAGGCAGGAGAATGTAAGTAAGGTAAAATCTAGGTTTGAAGGCGTAATAACTTCTGTACCTGGTTACAATAATAGCACTGCCAAGATGCTTGACTTGGGCTGCGGCACAGGCTTTATGATAAATGTTGCTAGAGATTTGGTTTCTGAGATAGATGGTGTTGATATTACCCAAGCAATGTTGGATAGGGTGGATACCCAATCTGGGCGGGCTAGAATTAAACTTCATAATTCTGACACCGGGACCTTTCCAGTGAGGAAAGGTGATTATGATGTTGTTACAGCATACTCGTTTTTACACCACTTATTTGATATCAAGCCAACACTTAACACTGCCTACGCTGCACTAAAAGAGGACGGGAAGTTCTATGTTGATCTTGAGCCCAATTATTTTTTCTGGGAATCTATTAATGCGTTGAAAAGAGACGGTAATTATGATCCCATCGTAAAGAGAGAGATTGAAGCTGTTACCTACAAAGATGAAGATATAGAAAAGCAATTTGGACTACCTGCACAAGTTTTTAATCAGGCAGAATATATGAAAAATATACTAGGAGGATTTAAGGAAGAGGAGATTTTGAAAGATTTTCATTTTGCTGGATTTAAAAAAGTAGAGCTATTTTATCATTGGTTTCTGGGGCAAGGAACTTTGATTAATGACGATACTCTTGATAAAGAAAAGAGATTTGAAAGCGCAAATATTATGCATAATTATTTAACCAAGGCATTACCCATAACCAAACATCTTTTTAAGTATTTTGGAATAGTTGCGCAGAAGTAACAAGTGAAGTTATTTGTTTATGAAGAAAATCGGGTTAATTGGTTATGGCGATTTATCTAAACAACTGATTAACCTGATTGCAACCTCTCCACTCAAAGAGCTGACAAACAAAGAAATAATCATTTTTGATGATTTGGCATACCAAAAGAAAGAAGAAAATTCCTTCCCTTTACATGGATATAAAAATTTTTACAAACGTGACATTAGTTGGATAGTTTGTTTAGGATACAAGCACTTACATCTTAAGCATAAAATTATTAGTGAATTACTAGAAAAGGGAGAATACTTGCCCTCACTTATTCATCCTTCATCTTTTATAGACGCCTCCGCCAAGATTGGAAGCGGCACCTATATTTATCCCGGGTGCCTTGTGGATATGAATGTAACCATTGGAAATGGGGTTTTGCTCAATATCGGAATAATCATTAGTCACGACAGTATAGTTGGTGACTGTAGCTATTTATCACCTGGAACAACACTCTCAGGCAAGGTCAAAGTGGGAAAGAGCACCTTTTTAGGCACAAGGAGCAGTGTATCAAACAGTGTAGATATTGGGGATAATTGTATTATTGGAATTGGATCCTGTGTAACGCATGGTGTGACTAAAGGGTCACATGCAATAGGAAATCCCTTGAGAATATTGAAGAACGAGATTTCGCTAGACTAACAAATGCGTGTTGTCGTTCTGCAGTCTAATTATATTCCATGGAAGGGATACTTTGATTTAATTCATGATGCCGATATTTTTATATTCTATGACGAGGTGAAGTATACGAAAAATGACTGGAGAAACAGGAATAAGATATACACGGTGAACGGATTGCATTGGCTTTCAATACCAATTTCAGCCGAATCTGTAAAACTAAAAATTAGTGAAGTTAAATTGCCAGATTCGAGTTGGTTTCTAAAGCATTATCAGACATTGTTTTCCGGTTACAGGAAAGCAAAATACTTTGACCAGATGCTCAATCTTTTAAAAGAAATGTATTTCGAAAATTCTTCTGGTACATTGTCTTTGCTAAATCAAAACCTTATAAAACTTATAGCTGATAAGATCGGAATAAAAACAGTTTTTTTTGATTCTTCTTCTTTTGTGCTTGAGGGAGATCGTGTTTCCAGGTTGATCAACTTGTTAAAGCAGGCTAAAGCAAGTACGTATATCTCAGGGCCTTCAGCTAGGAATTATCTCAAATACTACTACCATCTGTTTAGTGATAATGAAATAGATCTTGTATTCAAAGATTATACGGGCTACCCAGAGTACGAACAACTAAACTTACCCTTTGAGCATGGGGTTTCTATACTAGATATGTTTGCTAACATAAAATTAGATCAAATTCCCAACCATATTTGGGGCTGGCGTTAACTATATGTTTCCAAGGCTCTTTACTGAAAACGAAAATTATTTTGCACCGTATCGCTTGGCAAGGCCTTCTTTGATTTTGTCCATAATCACTTTTACATTGGGCGTTACGCCATCCACTTCGGCCAGTATATCTATCATCTCTACCACTGTCTCCATGTGCTCTACTTCGGCCTGGCCGCTTTCTACAAATTTGTCGAAAGCAACGAAGCCATCATTCACATGATCCATGCTCATCATTCGCAGAAAGGCGCTGTCGTTGTGCATGAATTTTACATCGTCAGGTATGATGTCAGAATTGCCAGGCAAGCCGTGACGAAACTTGTGCGACAGGATTTCAATTTTGCGAATCTCACCCTCGCTAACAACGCCGTCGGCCTTCATCAGGGCTAAAAAAAAATGCGCCATGGATAGGTTTGCAGCGCCTTCGGGGGTAGAGTCTACGCTGATCATACGTAAAATTTCAGAAGCTGGGCTTAAAGTCATTAGGGTTGGTTTGCAGGCACGAAAGTCTAAGTAAATCGCGCCATTGTGTTTGTCTGTGTTTGTATGCGCAAAGGTACGTTAAATTCAGGCATTCAGCCTGTTAGGGGGCAGTTAAGCAGCTTTAATCTTACCATAATGGGCACTTGTAGCAGGCTATGCTTTTTGTCGGCAGTCATCTGCCAGTGTTTCGGCCTGTAGCGCCAGGCTCTCATAGGCTTCTCCCGCGGCTGCATACAGGGCTTGTGCCGCGGCTAAGTAGCCCACAGCCGCCTTAAATTTTTGGTGGTGCGCCAGGATGCCACCTATCTCCATGTTCAGTTCGGCGCGGTCTGTGGTATGCGCATGCGGTGCCGTTTCGGGCAGTTCGCTCATTAGCTGGAGCAGCGCTTTGCGCACTTGTATGGCATCGTTGGGCTTACCTGTGGTAGCATAGTAAGTGCCCATCGCACGCTGCACGAGTATGGCGCATTCGGTTTGGCCTTTAGCCAGCCAGCTTTCTACCTGTTCCTGTGCTGCCTTTGGGTATTCTTCATGCAGCTGTTTAAGCACCTGCAGTTGCTCATCGGGTAGCTTTTCTACGCGGCCCCCCTGCTGCTGCCACAGGTGCATGCTCTGCAGCAGGCCCAGGCGCGCGCGCACTGCTTCAGCAATGAAACGGCCCGGGGCATCAGGCTCGGCGTGTGCGGTGCGCTGTATCACGCGGTTGTAATACTCATAATCCGTTAATTGGTCACGCTCGTACAGCGTAAAGTAGCGGCCCGTGAGCTGGTTCAGGGCCAGCAAGGCTTCCAGGGCCATCTCATCGGTTGGGTTTGCCGCAAAGCGCCGGTCAATGCAGGCCAGAATGGCATCGCTGGTATGCAGGGCATCTGAATCGTGCGCTGAAAAACTTAAGGCAAACAAGTAGCGAAGCAGCTCATTCAGTCCCGCATCGGTTTGCCAGTGGGGCGTTGTTAAGTCAACGCCGTCATACCGGGCAAGAAAGGCCTGCAGAGCCTCAGGTGTCAATTCGGCAGGGTCGTGCCAGGCGGCAGGGTCAATAGTCATAGATAGCAGTCAGGGTATTGCTGGAAAAGTTGAAATGGCAGGTAAATATAGCCCAAGTGCCAGTTGCATTTGGCCAATGCGCCCGCGGCAAGGTGTTTGTGTAGCGCAGGCAAAGGCTGGCGCATTCCGTAAAAATGCGTAGCCTCAAAACACGTACTTTTGCACCCTGTTTTGAGGGCACCCTGCGCCCCTTTAACGTAACAAACTAACAAACTATATACCCCTAATTTATGCTGGGTTGGCTAAGCAAGCTCGTGAAGAGCAAGAAACAAAAGGACATTGAGGCCCTCACGCCCATCGTAGCCCAGGTTAATGCGGCCTATGCTGAGCTGCGCAGCTTAAGCGATGAGGCTTTGCGTGCCAAAACGCAGGCCTTCAAAAAAATGCTGGTGGAAAAAACCGCCGATGAGGCCAGACAGGTAGTAGCCCTGCAAGCGCAGATAGACGAAGCCCAGCGTGCAGGCCAGCCGGAAAAACTGGAGGCCCTATTTCAGGAGCAAGACAGGCTTAAAAGGGCCCGCAATGCCGCGCTGGAAAAAGCACTGAATGAGCTATTGCCGCAGGCCTTTGCTGTAGTAAAGGAAACCTGCCGCCGACTGGTAGAAAACAAACAACTCGTAGTAACCGCTACTGACTGGGACCGTGAGGTGGCTGCCGAAAAGGACTGTGTAGTGATAGAAGGCGAGCAGGCCATCTGGAAAAACACTTGGACGGTAACGGACAACCCCATCGTCTGGGATATGGTGCACTACGATGTGCAGCTTATGGGCGGTGCCGTGCTGCACAGCGGTAAGATAGCTGAGATGGCTACGGGTGAGGGCAAAACCCTGGTGAGCACACTGCCCGTGTACCTGAATGCCCTAACAGGCCTGGGTGTGCACCTGGTTACCGTGAACGACTACCTGGCGCAGCGAGACAGCGAGTGGAACGGGCCCATCTTCATGTTCCACGGCCTGCGGGTGGACTGCATAGACCGTCATGAACCCAACACTGAAGAGCGCCGCCGCGCCTACCAGTGCGATGTGGTGTATGGCACCAACAATGAGTTCGGCTTTGACTACCTGCGCGACAACATGGTGACGCACCCCGAGCACTTGGTGCAGCGCGAGCACCATTTTGCCATGGTGGATGAAGTGGACAGTGTGCTGATAGACGAAGCCCGTACCCCGCTCATCATCAGCGGGCCCGTGCAGCACAGCAACCGTGACCAGGAGCAGTTTATGCAGCTTAAGCCCAAAGTGGAGCGGCTCATCACGCTGCAGCGCCGTGTGGTGGGTGAGTGCCTGAACCAGGCCAAAGCCATCCTGCAAAAAGGCGGCAAGAGTGCCGACGAAGAAGCCGGCAAACTATTGCTTCGTGCACAGCGCGGCCTGCCCAAACACAGCCCCCTCATCAAATACCTGAGCGAACCCGGCATGCGCGCCACCCTGCAAAGAAGCGAAGCCTTCTACATGCAGGACAACAGCAAGAACATGCACCAGGTGGATGACGACCTGTACTTTACGATTGACGAGAAAAACAACCAGATAGAACTAACCGACAAAGGCCGGGAACTGCTAGCGGGGGGCGAAGACCCTAACCTGTTTGTACTGCCCGATGTAACGGTGGAGCTGTACAGCATAGATGCCCGTGTGGACATAAACGATACTGCTAAGCTGGAACTGAAAGACAAGCTGAGCCGAGAGTTTGCAGAGAAGAGCGAACTGCTGCACAGCATAAACCAACTGCTGAAGGCCTACGCGCTCTTTGAAAAAGATGTGGAATACATCGTGCAGGAAGGCAAGGTGCTGATCGTAGATGAAAACACAGGCCGTGTGATGATAGGCCGCCGCTACAGCGACGGGCTGCACCAGGCCATAGAGGCCAAGGAAAATGTGAAGGTAGAAGCCAGCACGCAAACCTTTGCCACCATCACACTGCAGAACTACTTCCGCATGTACCACAAGCTGGCGGGTATGACAGGTACCGCCGAAACCGAAGCAGCAGAACTCTTCCAGATATACAAACTGGACGTAGTGGTGATACTCACGAACCGCAACATCATACGCCAGGACGCTGACGACCTGGTGTATAAAACCCGCCGCGAAAAGTACAACGCGATCATTGACGAAATAGAAAGACTGAGCAAGGCGGGCCGCCCCGTGCTGGTGGGTACTACCAGCGTAGAAGTGAGCGAACTGCTGAGCCGCATGCTCAAGCTGCGCGGCCTGAAGCACAACGTGCTGAATGCCAAACAGCACAAGAGTGAGGCCGAGATTGTAGCCGAAGCAGGCCAGGCACCTGAGGGGCCTGATGGCAAGCGGCGTGGCAATGTGACCATTGCTACCAACATGGCTGGCCGCGGTACGGACATCAAGCTGGGCGCTGGCGTGCGCGAAGCCGGAGGCCTCGCTATCATCGGCAGCGAGCGGCATGAGAGCCGCCGCATAGACCGGCAGCTGCGCGGCCGCGCCGGGCGCCAGGGTGACCCTGGTAGCAGCCAGTTCTTTGTAAGCCTGGAAGACGACCTGATGCGCCTCTTCGGCAGCGAGCGCATCGCCAAGGTGATGGACTTCCTGAAAATCAAAGAAGGCGAAGTGATACAGGACGGGCTCATTACCCGCAGCATTACCAATGCCCAGCGTAAGGTAGAGGAGAACAACTTTGGCATACGCAAGCGCCTGCTAGAGTATGACGATGTGATGAACAACCAGCGCGAAGGCGTGTACCGCCGCCGCCGCAATGCACTCTTTGGCGACCGCATCAAGGTGGACATTGACAACATGCTCTATGACGCCGCCACCGAACTGGTGGGCCGCCACTACGATGCGGGTGATGTAGAGGGCCTGCGGCTGGATGTGCTGCGCACCATGAGCTTTGACCCGGGCTTTGCGCAGGCTGACTTTGACAAGCAAAACAAAGAGGATCTCACACAATTGCTTTACGTACGGGCTAATGAGTTTTACCAGCGCAAGCAGCACCGCATAGCTGAAATGCTCTTTGCAAATATCACCCAGCTCAAACGCGAACTGCCAAATGCACAGATAGTAGAAGTAAACCTGAGCGAGGGCAACCGTGGCGTGCGGGTATTTGCTGAAATTGACAAAGTATTAGCAACCAAAGGCTATGAGGTGTTTAACCTGGCCGAGAAAACCATCACGCTGGGCGTGATAGACGACAAGTGGCAACAACACCTGCGCGAAATGGACGACCTGAAGCAGAGTGTGCAGACGGCAGTATATGAGCAGAAAGACCCCCTGCTGGTGTATAAGTTTGAGTCGTACACGCTGTACCAACAGCTACTCACGGATGTGAACCAGCAGGTGCTGAGCCTACTCATGCGCGGTGAGATAGAAGGCCAGAACGAGCGCGCACAAGCGCCTGTGGCCAAACGTGACGACTTTAGCCGCATGCGCGCCCGCCATGATGAGGTAGGGGCAGCTACCCAGGCCGCAGCTGCAGTAGCCGCACAAGGCGGCGAAGCCGAGCGCCAGCTCAGTCGGCGCGAACGCCGCGAGCAGGAGCGCAAGAAGAAGTGAGGTTAACCCCACTTCCAAGTTCACGTAGGTGATAAACCGTTGACTATATTTGTTGACGGTAAAAAAACCTATAGAAATGCGAGCAGCAGAATACGCTCTTGGTAAGCAACTGCCCATGGAACTAACGTTGCTCATGCCACAACTGCAAGCGCTCTGTAAAAAGTACGCGGTTGAGAAGCTCTCTTTGTTTGGTAGCCGCGCGCGCGGAGATGCGCGACCCGATAGCGACTATGATTTTAGGGTACGCTTTGGTGATCATCCGTCATTTACCATGCTGCACCAATTCATGGACTTCTACTATGAGTTGAAGGAATTGCTAGGTGCAGAAGTTCACTTTTTAGAAGAAGGGCCAATCCGCAATGTATATTTGCGCGAGAGCATAGAGGCATGTAACATACTAGTGTATGAACAAGCCGCTTGATAAGTATGTAATAGATATTTACAATGCTGTTCTTCTAATAGAAGAGTTCTTAAAATTGACCCCAACACTTGACTCATTTGTTAAAGATATAAGAACACATAGCGCAGTTGAACGGCAGCTTACCATCATTGGCGAGGCCACTAATTTTGCACTCAAGCTGAATCCCCAGTTGCCAGTGACCTCTGCACGCCGAATAGTCGATTTTAGAAATGTGCTTATACATGCATATGACCTGGTAAATGCACAGACTGTATGGAAAATACTGCAAACAGACTTGCCACTGCTTAAGAAAGAGGTACACGCTCTTATCAAGCCAGAATCATTGGAATAACAAGTAACAAGCTTTTTATTATCCCATGCTCCACACCATCCTCGGCGCCACAGGCGCCATCGCCTTACATACCGCCCGCGAGCTGCACCGCCTGGGCAAACCCGTGCGCCTGGTAAGCCGCAACCCCAAACAGATAAATGGCAATGCGAACTGGTCACGGCAGACTTGCTGAACAAAGACCAGGTGCTGCGTGCCGTTCAGGGCAGCCATACGGTGTACCTAATGGCTGGCCTGGTGTACAAAATCAAAATCTGGCAAACGCAGTGGCCCATGGTGATGCAAAACGTGATAGATGCCTGCAAGGCCACCGGCGCACGGCTGGTGTTTTTTGACAACGTATATGCTTTAGGCCTGGTGCAGGGGCCTATTACGGAGGCCTCGCCCATCAAACCCAGCAGCAAGAAAGGGGAGGTGCGTGCCCAGCTCTGCCGCATGCTGCTGGCTGAACAGGAAGCGGGCCGCCTGCAAGTTATCATTGCCCGTGCGCCAGATTTTTACGGCATTGACACGCCCAATAGCTTTCTGAACTTTATGGTGATAGACCGAATGAAGAAAGGGCAGCGTGCGCAGGCTTTCTTGCGGACAGACCGCGTGCACAGCTACATCTACACAGAAGATGCTGGCCGTGCCACAGCCATCCTGGGCACGACGGATAGCGCCTTTAACCAGATATGGAACTTGCCCATTGCCAAGCCAGACCTCACCACGCAACAGCTAGCTGAAATAACAGGGAAGCTGTCTGGCACGCCTGTTAAGTTCAGCATCCTGCCACGCTTTATGGTGTCTGTATTAGGCCTGTTCATCTTCTTTATGAAAGAGATGGTAGAGATGTTGTACCAGTACGAGCACGACTATGTATTTGACTGTAGCAAGTTTGCTGCTGCATTCCCTGATTTTAAGGCAACCCTCTACGAGGCAGGTATTCAGAAAACCTTAGCAGCGGCTAAAGCATAGGCTGCGGCGCAGCAAAGGCAGGGATACCCAAGTATTCTTCATAGAGCGCCACGAACTCGCTCATCACAATGGCAGTGGCGCCCCACAGCGGCGTGGTAGGGTGAATGTGCCATAGAGGCACTGTATAGTTTTTGCCGTCATGCAATACACGCTCCCAGCTGCCGCGTGCGTCAGGCTCCACAAAGCGGCTGAGCGGCACCGTGAAAATTTCATCCACCTCGCTGACTTGCGGGGTGAAAGCGGGTGCCTGCGTGAGGTAGCCCACCTGGGGGTACACCAAGCTGTTGCTGGGGGGTATATATAGCTCGCTTAGCGCGCCAAGTAGCGTTACACTGTTAGCTGCTATGCCTGTTTCTTCCGCTGCCTCTCGCAGTGCCGCCTGCTGTACGGTTTCATTCGGCTCTATCCGTCCACCCGGAAAGCTGATTTGTCCGCCGTGGCTATTTAGGTGCTTACCCCGCAGTGTGAATACAACCTGCAAATCATCTGCATCAGGATACAGCGCCAGCAGCACGCTACCCTTTTTCACATCGGGCTTGATGGTAAAGTCGGGTGTGCCTTGGCGGCCCTGCGGTGCCATGCGTATCTGCATGCGCCACCCGGGTAGGGGCTGCGTTAATCGGGTTTGTAAATGCGTGACGAAAGCGTTCATACTGTATGAATACTATTCTAGACTCGTAATCACAATTTCTACTCTTCGGTTGCGTGCACGGCCATCTTCTGTGTCATTCGGGGCAATAGGCTGTTTAGCACCCAGGCCTTCTATTGCCAGCCGCCCCTCATAGATGCCTTTGCCCATCAGATAGGTTTTCACAGCCTGCGCCCGCTGCTGGCTTAGCACCTGCATGCGCCGTGTCTCGCCAGTATTGTCAGTATGGCCATTTACCTTGATGCGCACGGTAGGGTTGGCCAGCATAAAGTTGGCCAGGCTCTCCAGCTCCAGCGTACCCTCAGGCCGCAGGTTTGCACTGGCGATGTCAAAGTAAACATGGTACAGGTTTACGGCAGCACCTGTACTCACACGCTCCAGTTCTATGTCGCGTATTATCTCCGTGCCCACCTCATCCGGGCTTACCTGCAGCCCTAGCGCAAAGAGCATGTAGCCTTCAGCTACGGCATTAAACGTGAGGCCACTCTTGGCAGCATTCAGCCCCGTCGGCAGCGTCATTTGAAAAATACCCGTTTGTTCATTGGTATGTATCAGGTTCAGGCGCCGCTTGCTGCGGGTATCGGTCAGGTACACCTCAGCTTTCAGTTTCTTTCGTGTGGTTTTATCTAGCACATAACCCGAGATAAGGGTAAGGGGTTCAGGCTTCTTATTGGCAGGCTGCGGGGGCTGTAGGGCCGCACACCATAGGTCATTGCTGCCGTAGGTTTCCATGCCTTGCAGGTCTCCGTCGCTGCTGGCGGTGTAACCCACAGCCAGGTAGTCTCCACCGGGTAGCTCTGTCGCAGCTAGAAATGCTTCGTTCTGAAAACCACCACAGCTTTTCTGCCAGAGCAGGTATCCCTGCGCATCCAGCATCAGCAGCCACCCGTCAAACACGCCGCGGGCCGTTACACGCTCACCATCGCGCGAGCGCGAGGTGGCCGCAAGTATGATTTGCCCGTTTTTGCGTACCTCCAGCCCATTTGCCCCCTCGTCGCCTGTACCCCCATAGCAGCGGTTCCATAGCAGGTGGCCGTTGCCGTCCAGGCACAGCAGCCACACATCACCAGCGCCCTTGGCCCCTTTCACATCGCCATCGTTGCTAAAGGTTGTACCGGCAACCACAAGCTTGCCATCTGGCAGCTGCCCTGCAGCATGTAGCTCTTCATAGCTGGTGCCGCCATAGCTTTTGCTCCACACCAGGTTGCCGCCTTCATCCAGCATGGCCAGCCAGCCATCCGTTTTGCCACGGTTTAGGTTGAGGTCACCGTCTTTGCTATCGCTGGTGCCTGCCAGCAAGTAGCCACCGCTCTGTAAGCGCATGGCTGCATTCAGCACATCATTGCCCTCGCCGCCCAGGCATTTCTGCCAGCGTATGCGTCCATCTGCCTCAAGGCGTAGCACCCACCCGTCCAGCCCGCCGTGGTTTAGGTCCACATCGCTGCCCGGGGCTTCTTTTTTGCCAGCACTGCCCGTTTCGCCCACCAGCAGATAGCCCCCGTCAGGCAGGGGCAGTAGCACATGCGCCACATCATTTCCAGCACCGCCATAGGTCTTGCTCCACAAAAGCGCACCCAGGCCATCCGTTTTAGCCAGCCATACATCACGGCCCTGCGGTTTGCTACGCCCGGTAAGCTCCACGCTCTCGGTATAACCTGCTATCATAAAGCCGCCATCCGGCGTTATGCGCACATCACGGGCTTCGTCATTCAGCGTTCCGCCCAGGCTGCGCTGCCATAGCACCGCCCCGTTCATGTTCAGTTTGACTAGCCAGGCATCAAAATCTAGGCCTTGGCGGCTGCCAGCCAGCATGCCGTCGTTGCTGCGTGTAGCTCCGGCCACTATCACGGTGCGGTTCGGCAGCAGGCGCACGGCATTTGCCACTTCCGCGCCGCTGCCTCCCAGATTTTGCTGCCACAATATGCTCTGCCCAGTCAAAAAAAAAGGGCCGACCAGTCCAGCAAAAAGGAGATAAAAAATGCGGCTCAGAAACATGCCTGCAAACTATAACATCAAACGATTGAAAACTCCTACGGGGCATTATCCTATTTACCACCTACCAGATAAACGCAGAGAAGCAGGTGAAATATCATAGTGCGGAACCTTAGCCACCACATTTTCAAGCATATAACGAGTAAAGCATTGAATTTGGCTTTCTTTTTTTGCACTTTTACCAACTACCTTATCCGTTTGCATAAGCAAACGCAAGTGTGGCCACCCCGTGACCCTTAGCATGATTGATCTGGTAATTGAGCCGACGCCGAAAACGCCGCACGTGCGCTTATTGCCTGTGCAAGACGTGTTCGAAATCAAAGGCCGCTCTATCCCTGAAGATGCCGCTGGCTATTACGCCAAGATCATTGACTGGCTGAATGAGTATTTTCAAACGCTGGCGCGGCCTTTCGTTTTGCGCTTCCACCTGGAATACTTCAATACGGCAACTTCGCACCGCATTTATGAAATCTTAAAAATGTGCGAGACACAGCACATTGCAGGCAAAGAGTGCAAGGTCATATGGGCATACGATGCCTACAACTATGACATGGAAGATACTGGCAAAGACTATAAGCTGCTGTGCAAATTCCCCTTTGAGCTACTGCCCATCGAGGAGGAAGAGTAGAGCCCTGTGATGAAGGGGAGAGATTAATACAAAAAGGCCCAGCGGTATATGCTGGGCCTTTTTTTGTAGGCGTTAACTCAAATGTAAAGAAGCGCTTAGTTGCGGGCCAAATCCAAAAAGCGGCGTGTAAGCTCGTCTTCCATTTTCTTGATGTAGTGCGTCTCATTGTCATCCACACCGTCTTCTTCCATCAGCATCTCCAGCATATCCATGAGGTTAGTAAGATAGCTGCGCAGAAACCCTTTCATTGAGATAAAGCGGTCTAGCAGAATCAGCCCTTCGCTCATGTGTTCAGTAGGGGGCCATTTTTCATAGGTGGGGTCTTTGCGCAGGTAGTTGATGTGGTCCAGCACGGGGGGTAGTGCGCAGGGCAACTCCTCCTTATACGTGGTGCTGAAGTGCAGCATACGGGCTTCTTCCGCCTTGGTAATCATGCCATCAGCTTTCATCAGGCCCAGAAAAAAGTGGGCCATTGCCTCTGCAGCAATGCCTTCGGCCATCGAATCACGGGCAACGGTAGTGGGCATCTTTCTAAACTCTTTATACAATCTTACAAACAAATATACGAATTCACACAGGTTTTATTTTCGGTTTACTTTACTATTTATCATTACGCCATTGCTTTTCCATAAGCTGGAAGAAGTCCACATAGCTGCTAAACCTCTTTTGGGCAAAGGCCATCCTAAAATTGGATGAGGTAGCAAACAGAACATCTCGCTCAGGGTCGGCCGATAGCTTCTTAAAATCTGGCAGCCTGCGCAGCCCGTCAACAAACTTAAAGGCCGTGCGGAAATCAAAAAACTGGGCCACATACGCCAGGTGTTTTCCCCCATATTGATACACGTTTACACTCACCTTAAAGTCCGGTATTTCACGTGCCATAAAATCAGTTAGCAGTTGGTTTAGTTGCTGCTCCGCCATCTTCTGGGGGTCAACGAACACAATGCCAAAGAGCGTCTCGTGGGGCTGGCGCTGCACGGCAAAGTCGCGAAAACGCTCTGCTTCAGCCTTCATTTTGTCAGCTGTTTTTGGGGCGCCGCCGTCAGCTGATGCTTCGCTACCAAACACATAAGCGGGCAGGTTTGTAAGGTAGGCACGGTTGCGGTAGCTGGTCAGGGTTTGCTGGGCGCGTTTGCCTACTTCGCTGCTCCCGTAGGCTTTTACCACGGCTTGCAGTGTAGCCAGCATGCTGTCGGGCTGGTCTATCTTGGCGTAAGCCATTGCACGCAGGTATAGCACCTTGGGCACACTGGGGTCTTCCTTCATCTGCTCGCTCAGCACCTTTGAAAAGTTCAGTACGGTTCGGTAATCTTTGTTATTGAAAAGAAAATACAGCCCCTCGTAGGCGGTTTCAGCATCGCCAGTTTCAATGAACGTTTTCTTGCCCTCGTTGCGAATGAGCGTGGCATAGGTAGAGCGCGGGAAGTCGCGCAGCACGATGTCGGCATAGTCGTGTGCCTGCTGCGGTTCAGCAGTAAGCAGCAGCCTGTGTAAGGCATAGTATGAGCGCGCCGCGGTGAGGCTGCCTGCAAAGCGTTTAATAATTTGGAGATGCACTTTGCGCGCTGAGTCTGGCATGCCCAGTTCTTCAGCGAACATAGCCGCCAGTGCCCCCATATCGGCTGCCAGGTTTTGGGTCAGTTTGTTTGTAGCGGCGGTGTCAGCGGGTACGGCATTGCGCAGTGTGGCTGCACGTGCTTTGCGTTGTTCCGCCCGGCTTAGTGTGGGGGCGGGCACGCCGCCTGTGCTGGCAGGTGTGGGCGATGGGCCAGTGGCATTGGCTTCTTTGCTTCTGCGCCGCCAGTTGTCTTCATTGGCCCGGTTGCCAAATTTTTGAATAAACGCTGCCATCCCATTCTGTAGGCTCTGCGGGTTTTCAAAGTAATACGTACTGCGGCCAGATGCAGTTGGCGTTGTGTTTGTGGGCACTGGTTGCAAGCTGGGCAGCGCAGCGGCCTCGGCTTGTTTTTGTGCATCTAGTATTTGCTGCGCTTCTTTCTGTTCCTGCTGTAGCTCTTCAGCGTCCAGGGTTTGCTCCAGTGCTTCTTCAAGCTGAGCGGGGTTTAACGATGCCAGGTACAGCAGGCTGTCTCCCCTATGCACGTCTCTTTTCAGTTCTACATAGCGCTTTAGGGTGCGGCTCAGGCTCTTGATCCGATTGAATTCGGCCAGTTCTGGCGTAGCCACAGTGGCGGCACTGTCGTAAAAAGCCTGGGCTTTTTCCAGGTTCTGCTCGTGGCTAAAGTAGATTTCGGCCGTTCTAAAATAGCTCAGTGCTTTCTGCGTTTTGTTACCCTTGCTGCGGGCCAGCGATTTTTTCAGGAAGCCCAGGGCTTCGATGTATTGTTTCTCTTTCAGGCTTCGCAGTGCCTGCAGGTAGTGTATTTCATCCAGAAACTCACTGAAGCGGGACTCCCGCTCCATGCGCTTCAGTGTCTCAGACAGCAGCACATCAGCTGACGCACCGCTGGCGCCTCGGCTTTGCAGCTCCAGCACATTCAGTTGTGCTTTAAATGCCATGGCATCACTATAGTTGCTTTTCATGGCTAAGGTATAGTAAGCCACAGCTTTCTCAGGCAGTTTCAGTTTGTCATAGAGTTGCGCCATGAGAAACTGCACGCGGGCACGGTCGCGCTTACGTTGAATATTTTCCTCATTTTTTTCCAGTGCAGCCAGCGCGCGGCTATACTCGCCATCACGCACCAGCAGGTCTGCCAGCATCAATGATGCTTCGGCGCGCACCCGCCCAGGCGCGTTGGCTTGCTGCAGCACTTCGGCAAGCAGGCTCTTGCAGGTGTAGTAGTTTTCGTTCTGATACTGCACTTTAGCCTGCCACAGCATAACTTCTGGTATCAGTGGAGACTTCTTGTAGGTGAACCGGATGTAGTCAAAGTTTAGCGAAGCCATGGGGTAGTTGCGCTTGTGATACCAGCACTTGCCTATCAGCAACCGCGCGTCATCTATCCAGACACTTTTCTTGCGCCGCCAAATCAGGAAGTCGCATTTCTTGATGGCTTCATCCAGGAGTTTGTCCGCCTCGCCGCCGGGTTTGTCGCCGGGAGGGTCTATGAGTGAGAGGTAGCCCTGCGTGGGTATTTCTACCGTTTTTTCTATTGCACGCGTAGCCGAACGGTACCGCACATTGGCATGGTAATAGCCATTAAAAAAAGCATGGAAGTTACTATAGCCTCTGGCAATCGGCCCTTTGCTATTGGCGCCACAGCCCCATAGCCCACAGGCGAGCAGCACCGTAGCCAGCCGCCAGAGCGCACCCAGTTTCTGCAACGGCGCACTACCTTTGCCCAATGCAGAAATTCCTAAAGGGGTGTTTCCCAAAATCTCGAAGCCGGATTTAGCTAGCAATAATACTTCAACTGCAAATATGGCTGCAAATTTTGGGCCGCTTGTGCTTACTTTGCAGGTTAAGCTGAAACCATGGGCCTGCGCACCTACCTCAAAAGGAAAATCTCCGAACGCTACCGCCTCATGGTGATAGATGAGAATACGTACAAGCAGACCATTTACTTTGTTTTCAGCCTGGGCCGTATGGCAGCTACGGTGGTAGTAGTTTTGGGCCTCTTCTGGCTGCTAAACACAATGCTCATTGTGTTTACACCCATCCGCGAATGGATACCTGGCTATACCGACCCCGAGGTAAAAGAAAAGCAGCGCGTGCTACTTACCCAGATACAGGAACTGGAAAAGCTGGTTACACAGCGCGATTCCTTTATCAAGACGCTACAGGTGGCCTCCGGCTACGACCCACAGGATAGCAATGCCATCAAGCGGATACTACAGCAACAAACGCAGATTAAAACCGCCGATAAGGCCAAGTTAGACGCACTCAAGCCCACGCTGGGTGCTGCCACTGCGACCAGCGTTCGGCTCGTTCCGGTTGACTACACCGCCTCGCTTGCTGCTGCCGTGTACCGCATCTGGCCAGTAGAGGGCATCATCACCCGCGGCTTTAACCCGCAGCAGGGCCACTATGCCATAGATGTTGCCGCAGCTGAAAATGCCCCTGTGCATGCCATGGCAGAGGGCGTGGTAGTGCTGGCAGAATACTCTGCACAGACAGGCTATGTGTTAGGCATACAGCACCCGGGAGGCATACTTAGTTTTTACAAGCACAACAGCCTGCTCTTTAAGAAAGTAGGCGCCTATGTGCAGGGGGGCGAGGCCATCGCCGTCATTGGCAACAAAGGCACCCACAGCACAGGCCCGCACCTGCATTTTGAAATCTGGCTTCAGGGCCAGCCAGTAGACCCACAGGCATTTCTGGCGGATGGTAAAGCAAAAGACCCTACCTAGTGCCGCCCATAGATTTAGCGTAAATTTGTTGCCCCATAATCTTCTGCATTTTTAGTTAACGTACCCATTTTACCATGAGCGTATTTACAGCCACCCCCAAAAAGAACGGACAAGACAGCACCCGCACGGGCAGTGAAAATATGCTTAGCATTATAGCGCAGGGCAATACATTGGAGGGCAATGTGTACAGCGATGGCGACATCCGGATAGAGGGCCGCGTGCTGGGCAAACTGGTGTGCAGAAGCAAGCTGGTTATTGGGGCAAATGGCTACGTAAAGGGAAATATAGATGCTGCAAACGCCACGATAGCTGGCCAGGTGGACGGTACCATTATGGTGCGCGAAGTGCTGCAGGTGCAGGAAACCGGCCGCATTTATGGAGACATCATTACAGAAAAGCTAATCATGAATGCAGGCGGTGTGTTTACCGGCAGCTGCAAAATGGGTAAAGAGGCACGCGAGGTGCTAAGCAGCGCCCCACAGCCCACAGCCCCCTTGCCTGAAAAGGTAGGCGCCGCTACCCCCCGCCAGCCATTACCCAGCAACTTGAATAAAATCTCGGCTTAGCCTGCCCCAAGCCCATGGGTAACCTGATGCGCTACGCAGGCATGGGCATGCAGATGGTAGCCACCATCGTGCTGTTCTTGATTGTGGGCTGGCAGCTAGATGTTTGGCAGCAACATGCAACGCCCTGGTTTACCTTCGGGCTGGCACTTTTGGGTTGCATCGTGGCTATGTATGCCGCAATCCGCCAATACCTGAAACTTACCGAAGAAGACCACCGCAAACCCTGATGCTTTCCTTCCGCAGTTTTTTAGTTTATTTCCTCATAGCAGTGGGTGCGCTGGCAGCGCTTTCAGGCTGGCTGCTCAGCCGCCTGCACCCGCCGGCAGTACTGCCAGCACTGCTGGGCCTGGGTCTGGTAGCTATGCTTACTTTATGGGCGTATTCGCGCAGCCAGCAGGCGCTGCAGGCAGCACCGGGTAAGTTTGTTACGGCCGTGCTGGGCAGCATGGGCATTAAAATGCTGGGCTGCCTGGGCGCAGTAATCGCAGTAGGTGTGTGGAATGCGGATATGGTAAAGGCATTTACCATTGTGCTAATGGGTAGCTACTTTGTGCTTACAGCGTTTGAAGTGTGGGCGCTCCTGCGTAACTTGCGCGCACTTTCGAAATAGCAATACTATCTAGTAACTACCTGATTGTGAACATCTTAAAGATTTGGATCGGCCTGCTGGCCACCACTTTACTACTGGCTGGCACAGCCCTGCGGGCATCTGAGGCTGACAGCGCCCACGCACATGCAGCACACCAGGCAGCGCCAGATAGTAGCGCAGGAGATAGTAGCGCACATGCCGCTGCACACGGCAGTGTGCATGCAGCCAGCGGCTTTGACATGAAGGAGCTGCTCTTTGGCCACGTGATGGATAGCCACGAGTGGCACATTACCGATATACCCAGCGGCGACGGCCACTATACCCCAGTAGCCCTGCACCTGCCTTACATCATCTGGAATAGCGCCACCGGCCTGGAAGTATTTATGCTGGAGGGCCACACACACCATGAAATGGCAGAAGCTGCCGCAAAGCGCGGCTACACGCTAGATCAGTATGGATATGTCACCCCAGTTGCAGCAGGCGTAACTGCACTCGATTTTAGCATTACCAAAAATGTGCTGCACATGCTTATGGTAAGTGTAGTGCTGCTCTTTGTGTTCATCGCCGTTGCACGCAGCGCCCGCCGCAATACCGGCAAAGCGCCTACAGGCATGCAGAATTTCTTTGAGCCCATCATCGTCTTTATTCGTGATGAAGTGGCCAAGCCCAACATGCATGGCAAGCATGCAGGTTACGTGCCGTATCTGCTCACACTGTTCTTCTTCATCTGGTTTGCAAACCTCTTTGGCCTCACGCCTTTTAACAGCAACATTGCCGGCAACACTGCCTTTACCCTCGCGCTGGCTTTTTTAACTTTCCTTATCACCCAGTTTAGCGGCACCAAGGATTACTGGGCGCACATCTTCTGGTTTCCGGGTGTATCCGTACCAGTAAAGTTCCTGATGCTCATCGTGGAGTTTCTGGGTCTCTTCACCAAACCATTTGCGCTCACGGTGCGCCTCTTCGCAAACATCGCCGCAGGCCACCTCATGGTGCTATCGCTTATTGGCCTCATCTTCATCATGAACAGCACCTACGGCATGGCTGCTGGGGCTGGGGTAGCGCCGCTTAGCATGGCTTTTACGCTATTCATTATGGCGGTAGAGTTCATCGTAGCCATCGTGCAGGCGTATATTTTTACACTGCTCACAGCGGTATTCATCGGCCAGGCCATGGATAGCCACGCGCACAACCACGCCGCCCACCCCGAAGATCACGCACACGACGGCACCCTGGATATAGCCCACGCTAAAGCCAAGCATTAATTTCTTTCGTAATCCTTAATTCTTTTTATATATCATGACCATTCTAGAAATGACCGGCAGTGTAGCCAGCCTCGGTGCTGCGCTGGGCGCTGGTATCGCCGCCATCGGCGCAGGTATGGGCATCGGCCGTTTGGCAGGTAGTGCTGTAGAAAGCATGGCCCGCCAGCCCGAAGCCAGCAACGACATTCGCGGTGCGATGATCCTAACGGCTGCCTTCGTAGAAGGTGCCGCGCTCTTCGCTATCGTGGTGTGTGCCCTTGCTATCTTCATTAAGTAAGGCACGCTTTCGTTACACGCGCCCTGCATCCGACGGTTGGTCGGACGGCAGGGCGCTGGTGTTTAGAAACGGTACGTGCTCACAAAGAAAAAGTGGAACAAGTCGCCTCACCGTTTGATTATCAAACATTTAGCGTGGAAATAAGTTGTAGAAACTTGTTTAATCCCAACAGTAAATTTCAGCAAAAAACTTACCTTTGCGCTCGCTTTCACAGCATACCTCACCATGGAATTAGTACTGCCGCAATTCGGCCTTTTCTTCTGGTCGCTCCTCATCTTCCTCACCATCTTTTTGCTGCTGCGCAAATATGCCTGGAAGCCTATCCTGGCCGCGCTGGATGAACGCGAGAAGGGCATAGCCGATGCCCTTGCCCAGGCCGAGAAAGCCCGCAAGGACATGCAGAACCTGCAGGCGGAAAATGAGAAACTACTGGTTCAGGCCCGCCAAGAGCGCAGCGAGATGCTGGCCGATGCCGCCAAAGCCAAAGACCGCATCCTGGCTGAAGCCCGCGAGCAGGCCCATACCGAAATGAGCCGCAAAATGAACGAGGCCCAGCAGCAGATAGATCAGGCACGGAATGCAGCCGTAGCCCAGCTTCGCCAAGAGTCAGCCAAACTGGCGCTGGACATAGCCGAGAAAATCATGCGCAAGCAACTAGCCAACGACCCCGAGCAGCAGCGCCTGGCCCAGCAGATGATAAGCGAGTTTAAACCCAACTGACGAAATCCATTCTGCGATAACCGCCCCGCTAGCACACTATGGTACAAGACAGAATTGCAGCGCGCTACGCCAAAGGTGTGTATGAGTTGGCAGAGGAGAAAGGTGCTGTAGAAGCCCTCCTTGCTGACTTCACAGGGCTGCAAGAAACCATTCAAACGAGCAGAGACTTACAGGTACTGCTGCACTCGCCCGTAGTTGCTGCTGATACCAAGCGTGCCGTGCTGCGCAAAATATTTACTGGCCGCGTACACGATATCACCAGTAAGCTCATGGATGCATTGGCCATACGCCACCGCGAAAACCTACTGCGCAATGTAGCCGTTGAGTTCATCCGCATTTACAACGAACACAAAAACATTACGCCGGTCTCAGCCATCAGCAGTACCCCGCTTACGGAAGTACAGTTGAAAGAAATCGCAGACCGTATTAGCAAAGCACTAAACACTACAGCACAGGTTACCAGCCAACTTAACCCTGACCTGATAGGCGGCGTGGTACTGAATGTGCGCGGTATGCAATACGATGGCAGCGTGGCAGGTGCCCTGCGTAAACTGCAAAAGCAACTGGCTAACTAACTAGTTATACATCCTCACTACCTTCACATACAGCCTCGAACGATAAACGAAACGTAAACCCATGCAAGTAAGACCCGACGAAGTATCCGCCATTTTACGCGAGCAACTTTCAGGCTTCAAAAGCGCAGCAGAACTGGAAGAAGTAGGCACCGTGTTGCAAGTGGGGGATGGCATAGCCCGTGTATTTGGCCTCACCACCGTGCAGAGCGGTGAGATGGTGGAGTTTGAAACCGGCCTGCGCGGCATGGTGCTAAACCTGGAAGAAGACAACGTGGGCGTGGTGCTGTTTGGCGGCAGCGAGGGTATTAAAGAAGGCGGCACCGTGCGCCGCACCCGCCGCATTGCCAGCCTTCAGGTGGGCGAGGGCCTGCTGGGCCGTGTGGTTAATGCACTGGGTAAGCCCATTGACGGCCGTGGCCCTGTCGCTGGCGAATTGCTCGATAGCCCCTTTGAGCGCAAAGCACCGGGCGTAATTTTCCGCCAGCCAGTAACTGAGCCGCTGCAAACGGGCATCGTAGCCATTGATGCCATGATTCCCATAGGCCGCGGCCAACGCGAGCTCATCATCGGTGACCGCCAAACGGGTAAGACAGCAATCATCCTCGATACCATCATTAATCAGAAGGCAGCCTATCACGCCTATAAAGAGGCCAAAGCCAAGGACGATGCAGAAGGCATGCGCAAAGCAGCACCGGTGTTCTGTATCTACGTAGCCTGTGGGCAGAAAGCTTCTACCATCAAGCAGATAGAAAAAGCGCTGACGGAAAACGGCGCAATGGAATATACCGTGATTGTAGCGGCTGGCGCCAGTGACCCTGCCCCGCTACAGTTCTTCGCCCCCTTCTCAGGTGCTGCTATCGGGGAATTCTTTCGCGATACCGGCCGCCATGCGCTGGTGATATTTGACGACTTGAGCAAGCAGGCCGTAGCGTACCGTGAGGTGAGCCTGCTGCTGCGCCGCCCCCCAGGCCGCGAGGCTTTCCCTGGCGACGTGTTCTACCTACACAGCCGCCTGCTAGAGCGTGCTGCAAAAATCATTGCAGATGATGGCATCGCAGCAAATATGAACGACCTGCCCGAGAATTTTAAGAACATCGTAAAGGGCGGAGGCTCGCTCACCGCGCTGCCTGTAATTGAAACGCAGGCAGGTGACGTATCTGCATATATCCCAACCAACGTAATCAGTATTACGGACGGGCAGATATTCCTCGAGCAGTCGCTGTTTAACAGCGGCGTGAAGCCTGCCATCAACGTGGGCATCAGCGTGAGCCGTGTAGGCGGCAATGCCCAGATCAAAAGTATGAAGAAGGTAGCGGGCACGCTCAAGCTGGAATTGGCGCAATACCGTAACCTGGAGGCTTTTGCCAAATTCGGCTCTGACTTGGATGCCGCCACGCAGCGCCAGCTGGCACGTGGTGCCCGCTGCGTAGAGATGCTCAAGCAGAACCAGTACAACCCCATGCCGGTTGAAATGCAGGTGGCCATTGTGTATGCCGGTATCAACGGCCTTATGGATAAAGTGCCACAAGAGAAAGTAAAAGACTTTCAGGCGGATTATTTTAACCTGCTAAACAGCAAGCACCGCCCACTTATGGACCGCGTGAGGGCTGGCGAGTACAACGATGAGGTTACGAATACCCTTACTGCTGCTTCAAAAGAGGTTGCAGCCATGTACGAAACCAAGTAAGCTTTACGAGTTATTAAGAAAAACTAAAGTTTAGCATTAGTCTGCACAAGCCCACACAGTAGCCGATGGCGAGTTTAAAGGATATCAAGCTGCGCATCAAAAGCGTAAAGACTACGCAGCAGGCCACGCGCGCCATGAAGATGGTGAGTGCGGCCAAGCTGCGCAAAGCGCAGGATACTGCCCTGCGCATGCGCCCTTACTCTAGTAAACTGAACGAACTCTTGGGCCGACTGGTTGCAAGCCTGGATGGCAGCAGCTTTGTAAGTGAGTATGCACCAACTGACCGTGCCGTAAACAAAGTACTTGTGGTACTCGTTACCAGCAACCGCGGCCTCGCAGGTGCGTTCAATGCTAACGTTTGCAAGCTTGCCCAGGCAGTAATAGATGATCAGTATGCCAGCTATGTTAAAGCCGGTAACCTACAGGTGCTGTGTGTAGGCAAGAAAGGATACGAGTACATGGCAAAACGCAAGTATGCCGTATACCAGAATAAAAACTTTGATGTATTCCAGAACATCAGCTTTGATACGGTGAACCCTGTAATCGAAGAAGTGATGCAGGGCTACCTGGCAGGCAAATGGGACAAGGTGCTGCTGGTGTACAACGAGTTTAAGAACATGATGGCACAGAACCGCATCAGTGAGCAGTTCTTGCCCGTAGCCAAACCCGAGGCCCAGGCCGGTGCTGCCCAGCGCGACTACATCTATGAGCCCAGCCGCGATGAAATCGTTACTGCGCTTATCCCTAAGATTCTAAAAACCCGATTATACCGCGCGGTGCTGGAGAGCAACCTGAGTGAGCATGCCGCCCGCATGGTGGCCATGGACAATGCCACCACAAACGCGCAAGACCTGATAAAGGCGCTGCAGCTGCAGTACAACAAAGCCCGCCAGGCTGCCATCACCAAGGAGATCATTGAGATTGTCAGCGGTGCCGAAGCGCTGAGCGCGTAATATGATAATTCATACTTATGAAAAGGCCGCTTACATAGCGGCCTTTTCGTTTTGAGTTGTAAATGAGAGTTTGCTGATTTGCACAATGCCTCCAGCCCCCCGGATTGACTTCCTCGCCATCCTCATGCTAATTGGGGTGGCGCAGTCATTCTTCATAGGCGGTGTGCTCTTCAGTAGCCCGCCGGGCCGCCAGTTGGCACACCGCACACTGGGCCTCATTTTACTTACCGTCGGCATCACAAACCTTGAGATTCTCTTATGTTATACCGGCTGGATTGTTGACGCACTCTGGCTGCTCGATCTTACCCAGGGCTTCACCTTTGCGCTTGCACCGCTTGTGTATTTCTACATCCGTGTTCAGCTCTTTGGCACATGGGGCCGCTGGGCATGGCCGCAGTTTACGCTCGTGCCGTTATACCTAGTCAATAGTGCCTTCACCATTTCTACACAGCCGCGCGATGTATTACTATACCGGTACATGGCGGAGTGGCACCCGAACCAGTGGCAAGGCGTTATACCCGAAGCCATAAAGCCTTACGACCCCTTCAACCTGCAGGGCTACCCCAATGTTATTTTAATGGTGCAGCTGGCCGTGTACCTCACGCTTGCTTTTCTATTGGTGCGCCGTGCCTTTCAGTCTAGAAACCTGCACATGCTAGGCCCGGCCGAAGCCAAACTGCACTGGCTGCGTATCATCATTCTGGCACTGGCGCTTTCGTTCATACTCATCATCATTGCCCGTACCGCATTTAGCCACGACCTGGGCGATTATCTCATCGTTGTTTATTTCACAGGCCTCAGCTTCTGCGTCACCGCATTTTACTTTCGCGACTCCCGCTTTCTTGTGGAATCACCCGTGAAGGGTGACAGTGTGCCCCAAGCCGAAAAGTACCGCAGCAGCAGCCTTACCCCAGAGCGTGCCGCAGAGATTGTCACAAGGCTCAATGCATTGGATGCGGAGCTCCTTGACCCCGACCTCAGCCTACCTGTGCTAGCTGAGCTGGTAGGGGCTGCCCCGCATCACCTAAGCCAGGTGCTCAATGGCAACCTAAGCCAATCTTTCTTTGAATACCTCGCGGCGCGCCGCATAGCCGCTGCTCAGCAGCTGCTGCAGCTGCCGGCAGGTCAGGCACTAAAACTTGAAGAAGTGGCCGAGCGCGTAGGCTTCAACAGCCGCAGCGCCTTTGTGGCGGCTTTCAAACGGCTTGCAGGCACCACCCCCAGCGACTACCGCAAGCAGTTTTCTTAATCCTTAGTCTGTCATTCCCGCGTAAGCGGGAATCCCATCGTTCGCAATCACTGATGTTTTGTGCGCTATCGTAACCGCGCACACGCACTTTATCGCCACATGCAACGTGCGTGAGCAGCCAAGTGCACTTTTGCTCAAAACCACCACGCACATGGAAACAACACTTTTGCAGCCACCCTCCGTTGCCACACGTCTCTACTTTTTAGACTGGGTACGCGTTCTGGCCTTCCTACTCCTCATCTTTTACCATACAGGCATGGGCTATGTAGGGCCGGTAGAAGACTGGGGCTGGCATGTAAAAAATGGCGAACTCTCTGAAGGGCTTGGCCTCTTTATGCTGCTCATGAATGGCTGGCGGCTACCATTGCTCTTTCTGATAAGTGGTGCAGGCGTGTACTACGCTTTAGGCCGCCGCACCCCTGCGCAGTTTGCGGGCGAGCGTCTGCGTCGCCTGGGCATACCCGTCATCGCAGGTATGTTTGGCGTGGTAGTACCCTTACAGGTTTATATAGATCGCATTAACGCTGGCCAGTTTGCGGGTAGCTTCTGGCAGTTTTGGCCCAGCATTTTTACCACAGGAACCTATCCCACTGGCAATCTGAGCTGGCACCACCTCTGGTTTGTGGTCTACATTCTTGTCTATTCATTGTTACTATTACCCTTCTTTCTAAAAGTCAGAAAAGATGAACAATTGCGTCAGCGCCTTACAGCCTGGCTCAGCAACCCCTGGGTACTCATCAGCCCAGCAATTATACTCATTCTCATGCAGCCCCTGCAAGACCTTTTCCCCACTACGCACAACCTCACCTGGGACTGGGCTAACCACCTGCGTAGCCTGTTCATGTTTGTACTGGGTTATCTTTTTGCCGCTACAAATCTGTGGGCCAGAATCGCATCGATGTCTCGCGCCATGCTCATTGCTGCAGCGGTGTTTTATCTTGCTTATTACACCCAGCGCATATTCTTCTACGTTGCTGAACCGGGCCTGCTGCGCGACTTGCGTTTGCTCTGCTATAGGCTCACGCCTTGGTTCACCATTCTGGCCATTTTGGGTTACGCCTACAAGTACCTGACGCACACGTCTCCCTTTTTGCGCTACGCCAACGAGGCGGTATTCCCCTTCTACATCCTGCACCAAACCCTCACGCTCGCGCTGGTATATTGCTTACTGCCCTGGCAGGCGCACTGGTTCACCAAGTATTTCTTCGTGGCCCTGGGCATCTTTTCCGGCTGCTGGCTAATCTATGAGCTATGCATCCGCCGCTGGCTTTGGGTGCGCCCATTGTTTGGGATGAAGGTTAGCTAGGATACGTGCTAATGCAGCCCCAGCTACTATCAAAGGATGATTACAAAATACTTCTGTGTCTTATCTTATTCTCAGTGATAGTATAAAATTTACCTAGCAGGGTGGAAGGGTTTTTAAGAATTTCAAACAAATTGTGAAACACCTTCTGTTGTCCAGATTTGTCGGTGTATCTCAGAAGGATTACACATTGAACGATTGCGCCGCTTGCAAACACCCTTTCGCCAAATCCCTTATCTTCTGTTACAAAGGCCCCTTCTCTTTCCTTGAGTATAGTTACGACCTCTTCATCACTTACTCCGGCATGATTTTCCTTGATAGAATAAACCTCAAAATGGTTGGCACGTAAAGCTTGAATCAAGCCATTCGGAACGTTTTCATCCGCAACTATTCTCATCTTGTTATAGAAAGACCAAACCCAAGCCTGGCAAATGCTATAGAGAAGGCATAAATGCAGTACTACATTGTAACCTCATTTTTCACAACCAAGCTTGCATATTCAAGGCAAGCTAGAATGTCCTCTCTAGTTATATGGGGGTACATCTCTAATACCTCCTTCTCTGTAAACCCTCCCCCTAGCTTTTCCAGAACAAGCTCAACGGTAATACGGGTCCCCTTAATGCAGGGCTTACCTAGCATAACATCGGAGTTGGCTGTGATTCTGTCTAGTAACATATATAAAAGTAAGCATTTAGATCTTTCTATCTGCCCCAAAGGTATTGAATTAGCAATTCTGTCTCAATACTCATCTTTTCTTGAATCTTCATGGGCTTGCAAACAATGCCACCTAAGAAGCCACTTACTTCTATACCAGATTCATCTTGCTGTTTTATTACAATCTCTTTTGGTGAAAACGCTTCTTGAATTATCTTCTTACTATCTATTGGATGAATTGCGGGCTGTTCACCCACAACCTCTTTCTTCTCTACTTTATTTTGCGCACTCACTTCACCGCGAAAGAAGGCTACCACAGCTGCAACCAGGACTGAGAAAAACCAAGTAAAGCGATTAACCGAACTAGTTTCCTTGCTCTGTACACACGGTAATACCCCACACAGTTGCTTATTACTTTGTATATACAGCTTGCGTATCTGTTTGTTGTTCAAACCCCGCAGGTCAACCACACACTTGTTACATTCTGCACAGTAACGCTTCGCATTTTCACCATCTACTGGAGCCATGTTTTCCCAAACTTGGCTGCAAGGCGTTTCTATGCTAAATCTCATAACCCATTTAAGTTAAAACTATCTAGTTGGCTTCTAAGCTCTGGTAGATAGCCGGTCTATATCTAGGCTCGGGTATAGACATGCCTTTTTCATTCGCCACTTCCAGCCACCCTCTTTTTGCAATAATCACCTCACGAACTGCTTCATCAGGTGTAGCGCCATGAGCAGAGCAATATTTTAAGTCAGGAATATCAGCAATGTAGCAGCCATCCTCTTCACTATAAAAAACATTTATGTGGTAGTCTTTCATGTCTCTAGTCTTCTTTGAATGTTAAATTGTACTTCTCTATTAGATTCAAAAATTGTTTTATCTGGTAAGGTTTTGCATCACCACCATCACTTTGAATGTTTAACAAATCAGTTACTGCGGGATGCTTATAAAGATGGTGGCTACCCGTGATGCGCTGCAAATTGAATCCAAAAGCTTCAACTAAAGATACGAAATCTTTGAAACTAACATTGCGTTGGCTGACCAGAATTTTCTGAAGAAGTTTCTTTTTCTTCATTGCTGACGTTTAAGCGATAGCTGCCTCCACCACTGGGTCATAGCTCAAATGCGGCCCCAGCCAGCGCTCCGCTTCTGCGAGGCTCATCCCTTTGCGTTTGTGGTAGTCCATCACCTGGTCGCGTGCGATCTGCCCCAGGCCAAAGTAACGTGTCTCGCGGTGCGCAAAGTAAAGCCCGCTCACCGCTGCTGTCGGGTACATGGCATAGTTCTCCGTCAGCTGCAATGCAATATTTTTCTCAGCCTGCAGCAAGTCAAACAGCGTGCGTTTCTCGCTATGGTCTGGGCAGGCAGGGTAGCCTGGTGCGGGCCGTATGCCCTGGTACTGCTCGTTCACCAGCTCCTCGGTTGTTAAGGTTTCGTTAGCAGCATAGCCCCAGTATTCCTTACGCACACGCTGGTGTATACGTTCAGCCAGTGCTTCCGCCAGCCGGTCGGCCAAGGCCTTGGCCATGATGCTGCTATAATCGTCGTGCTCTTTCTCAAACGCGGCACAGAGTTCTTCTATCCCGTCACCCACACACACAGCAAATCCCCCCACATAGTCATGCAGGCCCGTCTCTACGGGTGCCACAAAATCAGCCAGTGCCAGGTTCGGTATGTTCTTCGTGCGCTCACTTTGCTGCCGCACGGTGTGAAAGGTGCACCGCACGGTTTCGCGCGCGTCATCTGTATATACGTCTATATCATCCTCGCCTACCGTATTCGCGGGGTACAGCCCAAATACCGCATGTGCCTTTAGTAGCTTTTCATTTACAATCCGTTTCAGCATCGCCTGCGCATCAGCAAACAGCTTGGCAGCTTCTACCCCCAGTTCGGGGTCTGTGAGTATGGCAGGATACTTACCCCGTAGCTCCCAGCTGCTGAAGAAGGGGCTCCAGTCTATGTACGGAACCAGCTCGGCCAGCGGGTAGTCGCGCAACACCGTTAGGCCAGGCTGCTTGGGTGTATACACATCCTTGGCTTCCCAGTTGATGTGCAGCTTGTTTGCCCGTGCAGCTTCCAGCGTTAAGAATTTCTTGGTACCATGCTTCTTCAGGTGCTCTTCCCGCAGCCGGTGCTGCTCGCTGCGCACCTCAGAAGTAAAACCATCTGTCTGCTCTTTGCTCAGCAATGCGCCTACAGCAGGTACGCTCTTGCTCGCATCCAGCACGTGCACTACAGGACCGCTATAAGCAGGTGCTATTTTAACTGCTGTGTGCATCTTGCTGGTAGTCGCACCGCCTATGAGTAGCGGCATCGTAAAGCCTTGCCGCTCCATCTCGCGCGCCACATGCACCATTTCATCCAGGCTGGGTGTAATCAGGCCGCTCAGCCCGATTACGTCTACATTCCGGTCGCGTGCAGCTTGCAATATTTTATCAGCAGCTACCATCACGCCCAGGTCTATTATCTCATAGTTGTTGCAAGCCAGCACCACGCCCACTATGTTTTTACCTATGTCGTGCACGTCGCCTTTTACCGTCGCCATAAGTACTCGGCCGGCATTCTGGCTGGCTGCAGCGCCGCTTCTTTTTTTCTCTTCCTCTATGTAGGGTATCAGGTAAGCCACCGCCTTTTTCATCACGCGGGCGCTCTTCACCACCTGCGGCAAGAACATCTTCCCCGCCCCAAAGAGGTCCCCTACAGTATTCATCCCGTCCATCAGCGGGCCTTCTATCACCTCTATGGGCCGTGCATATTGCTGCCGGGCCTCTTCCGTATCAGCATCTATATAATCTACAATGCCTTTTACCAGCGCATGCGCCAGCCGCTTTTGCACGGGTTCGTTACGCCATTCCTGCGTTTCTTTAACAATTTCATCTCCGCTCTTCTGCTTTACCGTTTCCGCAAAAGTTACAAGCCGCTCCGTGCTATCAGGCCTGCGGTTTAGGATCACATCCTCTACGCGCTCCAGCAGCTCCGGGGCTATCTGGTCATACACCGTGAGCTGGCCTGGATTCACAATGCCCATGTCCATGCCTGCGCGTATGGCATGGTAAAGAAACACGCTGTGCATGGCTTCGCGCACGGCATCGTTCCCACGAAATGAAAACGAAATATTACTAACCCCACCGCTGATCTTAGCACCTGGCAGGTGCTGCTTGATCCAGCGCGTGGCCTCTATAAAGTCTACCGCGTAGTTGTTGTGTTCTTCTATGCCCGTAGCTACCGCAAATATGTTCGGGTCAAAGATGATATCCTCGGGCGGGAAGCCTATCTCCTCCGTCAGTATCTTATACGCCCGTGCGCAAATCTCGGTTTTCCGTGCATACGTATCTGCCTGACCCTGTTCGTCAAACGCCATCACAATTACACTCGCGCCATACTGCCGCACCTTGCGCGCCTCTTCCCTGAACTTGTCCTCCCCCTCTTTCATCGAGATGCTGTTCACAATGCCTTTGCCCTGCAAGCAGCGCAGCCCCGTTTCGATTACTGTAAACTTGCTACTGTCTACCATAATGGGTAGCCGCGCGATGTCCGGCTCTGAGGCAACTAGGCATAGAAACTTGTGCATGGCCGCGGCGCTGTCCAGCATGCCTTCGTCCATGTTCACGTCCAGTACCTGCGCCCCGCCTTCCACCTGTTCGCGCGCTACGCTCAGGGCTTCGTCGTAATTTCCGTTCAGTATCAGCTTGGCAAACTTGCGGCTCCCCGTCACATTGGTGCGCTCCCCTACGTTTACAAAGTTCGTTTCGGGGCGTATGGTTACTGGCTCCAGCCCGCTCAGCCGCATATAGCTAGGCACCTCGGGTATCGTGCGGGTGGGGTACTTCGCCGCCACTTTCGCTATCTGTGCGATGTGGTCGGGCGTAGTGCCGCAGCAGCCGCCTACAATGTTCACAAATCCACTCTTGCAGAAATCCTCAATAAATCCCCCCGTCACACCCGGCGTCTCATCGTATTCACCAAAGGCATTAGGCAGCCCCGCATTGGGGTACACGCTCACGTAGGTGTTGGCTATGGCGCTCAGCTCTTCCAGGTAGGGCCGCATTTCTTTCGCACCCAGTGCGCAGTTCAGGCCTACGCTCAGCAGGTGTTTGGCATGCCGCACGCTGTTCCAGAAGGCTTCCAGTGTTTGCCCGCTCAGGGTGCGCCCGCTGGCGTCTGTTATGGTTACGCTAATCATCACCGGCTTGCGCACAGCATCCGGGTGCTCGTGGTAGTATTCGTCTATCGCATAGAGCGCGGCCTTGCAGTTCAGCGTGTCAAATATCGTCTCTATCAGCAGCAGGTCCACGCCGCCATCTATCAGCCCACGCACCTGCTCTTGGTAGGCAGCTACCACCTGTTCCCAGGTCACGGCGCGGTAGCCGGGGTCGTTCACATCGGGGCTCAGGCTTAGCGTGCGGTTCAGCGGGCCTATGGCCCCCGCCACATAGCGCGGCTTGCTCGGGTCCTTTTGTGAGAATTCCTCAGCAGCATCTTTCGCCAGTTTTGCTGCGGCCACATTCAGGTCATATGCCAGGTGCTCCAGGTGGTAGTCGGCCTGGCTTATGGCGTTCGAGCTAAAGGTATTTGTCTCGATGATGTCCGCCCCTGCCGCAAGATACTCCGCATGTATCGCGCGCACTACGGCGGGTTGGGTCAGCACCAGCAGGTCGTTGTTGCCTTTCAGGTCGCCTTTGGTTTCCATCGGCTGGTTTAGGGTAGGGTGCACGCAGCTGTCGTCGTGCACATGGGCTTGCCCATTGGGGCCGGGCTTGCCATCTTGGGGCGCGTTTGTCCCGCTACCCGTATGGGGGAATAAATCGCCGCGGTAGTCATCTTCCGTAAGCTGGTAGCGCTGTATCATGGTGCCCATGGCGCCATCCAGCACCAGTATGCGCTGGCGCAGGTGCGCTAAAATGGGGTGTGCCAAATGGGGCTTGGGGGCGGGGCCGGTTATAGGCTGTGTGGGGGTGGGGTTCACCTGTTTCATCGGGGGCTGCGGCTGCTAGACCGAATTACATTCCAGTTTTCAATTCAAACTGTAAAGCTACGATATACCGCCTAAAAACGTTAAACTGGCAATGGATAGTACCCGAATATTCTAGCCCGATTGCTACTGTTATGCGAATAAATGCCATAATCCTACCCTTACTCTTGGTTTGCTACCAGGCGCATGCACAGACAGTACCTAAACCACTAGCAGTGGGCAAGAACGGCATGGTAGTAAGTGCGCACCCTGAGGCCTCTGCCGTAGGCGTAGTTATCCTTAAGCAGGGCGGCAATGCCTACGATGCCACCGTTGCAGTACATTTTGCCTTGGCAGTATGTTACCCAGTGGCAGGAAACATTGGCGGCGGCGGCTTCGTGGTTTACAGAGATGCAAGGGGTAATACAAACTCACTCGACTTTCGCGAAACCGCACCTGTCGCAGCAAGCCGTGATATGTTTCTTGACAAGAATGGCAATCCCATTCCAAACAAGAGTACCCTGACCGCGCAGGCCGCAGGTGTGCCCGGTTCCGTGGCAGGCATGTGGGCGCTGCACCAGGCCAGGGGCAAACTAAAATGGGCAGAGCTACTAACTCCAGCCATCCAGCTCGCAGCGCGTGGCTTTCCCATCACAAAGGCTGACGCACGCATGTTTACCCGAGAGGCCAAACTGATAGATAGCATTAGCGGCGGGCCCACTGCTTTTACCTGCCCCTATAGAAAGGAATGGATGGCCGGAGATACCCTGCGCCAACCCGAACTCGCCAAAACCCTGCAGCGAATTGCAACCCACGGCCTGGCCGATTTTTATACCGGTGAAACCGCCCGCCTGTTGGTTGAAGACCAGCGTGCTACGGGCGGCCTCATTGCCGCAAAAGACCTGGCTGACTATAAACCCATTTGGCGCAAACCTTTAGTGGGTATGTATGATTCTTTAAGAATAATAACCATGGCACCCCCCAGCAGTGGCGGCGTTATTTTGTTACAATGTCTTAACATGTTGAAGAATGTTAAACTGAAAAGTATGGGTTTCCCGTCAGCCGAAGCCCTACATGCGATTGTGGAAGCTGAACGCCGCGTTTACGCTGACCGCAGCAAGTACCTCGGAGACCCTGACTTTTTTAACGTCCCCGTTTCGCAGCTCCTTGATACTGCCTACTGCCGCAAGCGCATGCAGGACTTTTCCCCTGCTTACGCCAGTACCAGCCAGCAAGTTGTACCGGGCTTCATTCTAGGCTATGAGAGCACAGAAACCACACACTATACCGTAGCGGATAAAGACGGCAACGTCACGGCCTGCACCACCACCCTGAATGGCGGCTTTGGCAATGCCCGCGTAGTGCGTGGGGCAGGCTTCTTGCTGAACAATGAAATGGACGACTTCAGCACTAAGCCAGGCGTACCTAATATATACGGCGTTACGGGCGGCAGCGCAAACGCCATACAGCCAGGCAAGCGTATGCTCAGCAGCATGACACCCACGATTGTAGAAAAGAATGGTAAGTTTTTGTTTACAGTAGGGACACCCGGGGGTAGCACCATTCCGGCAAGTGTACTCTATGTAGTACTGCAGCTAACTACTTTCAGCATGCCGCCCGATGCAGCGTTGGCCACCCCGCGCCTGCACCACCAGTGGCTGCCGGATCATATCTTCGTGGAGGGCCTAGACGATGGCGCCTGGCCGCCAGATATTACGGAAGCGTTAAAAATCAAAAAACACATGCTCAAACACCGCGGCCGCTACGGCAGCATTGAGGTAATCTACCGCCTGCCAGATGGCACCCTGCACGGCGCCGCAGACCCCCGTGGCGACGATACCGCCATGGGCTACTAGCGCTTGGCTTATAAAACAAACCCATCCTGAATATTCTAATCCAGCAAAGCGCCAATATGCAATCAGCCAATGAACCCAAACTGAGCCAGTAGGCTCACGCTGACGGCGCACGAGCCAAGAGCCTAATGCTGTCAACTTAAAAAAAGTGTAAGACGCTAAGATTTGGAAAAACGGTTCCCCTTCTCCATAGGAGAGGGGTCTAGGGGGTGAGGTTCTACCTGCACCCGCTTAAGTTGGCAGCATTGGCCAAGAACCTCGCGCGTGCGTGGGGTAAAGCTGTTAGCAGACATTTCCTACGATTGCAATAGTTATATAAAGCCTACTACTGCTACCGCTATATTAGTACTTCTTCTCTAGTCGTCAGACTTATGTTCTGAATTTTCTGTAGGTGTGGCCGTGCCGTTGTTAATTTCTGTGTGCCTGATTTGCCCGCCTAAGTAGCCTGTCCTTGCCACCAGTCCAAAACTAATAATTGATATGAGTAGGATAACAAATGCAGTTGCTCTTGCCACTGCTAAATTTCTCAATGTCACGAACAACCCAATAAGGGAAGCAACGCCAAGAACAATTAGAGATATCAATGCAAATAGTGCTGATTCTTCGTGCGGCTGTATGGTTGCTTCTACAACGCCTTGCAGATGTTCCACACTTTCCTCAGCGCCTTCACCCGTAAAGTATGCGATACCTGCACCTATCGCAGAAAGTATCAAAACATTGTAAGCGGCAATTTTTGTTGCATTGCTCTTGGTCCACAACCCGTGTACAAGAACAAGTCCACCCAATAGGGATCCGAAAATCGGAAGATGGGTAATTATTAGATGTATATGTGTCTGGGTCATGCTGTGTAACTATTGAAATGTGATAAATTTATCTTTGTCAGTTAATGAAAAGTCACAATGTTTTGGGGCGGTAGTTGCGTATGTATTACCACAGGCTGGGCACACAAAGTATTTTGATGGCAAGCTGTTCAGGGTATTGCTGTTTATATCACCCAGAGCCTGCTCAAAAAAGAATTTATGTTTTAGCTCTGTCTTTATTGCATAGGTAAGGCTTAAGAGCGCAAGCTGATTCTCGGCTGCTTCGGCCGTCTTTAGAAACGCAGGATACATCGTCTTGGCCTCATGTGCCTCTCCATTTATATCGTCATACAAGTTTTCTTTTGTGGTTTTAACTTTGTATTCAGGAGTAATTACTGGAACGGTGGCCCCAGCATCTTCAATTACTGCTTTGTGGTTGATTGCGTGAATATTCTCGGCGGCCGAAGCAGCATTGTACAGCAATGCAATGTTATGATACCCCTCTGCTTCTGCCTTTTTTGAAAATGCTTCATATTTCGCAGTTGCTGTCATCTCTCCCTTATAGGCAGATTGCATGTTTTCAATGGTTTTGGTACTAGCGTTCATGTGCGCTTGGGTTGTTTGTTGCGTTTCTGCTTTCTTAGTATCGCAAGCGTTTATTGCGAATGCAAAAGTTGAAGCCAAGGCTAGGTTATTGAATAGGGATAACGGTTTCATTTTGTAGAGCTCTGATATATTTAGTGTATAAATTTAATTTATATGATTTGCTTCTTGTTATACAAGAAAATGTATTTGTTATAAGGTTCACACTTCCGGCGTCCACCCAGGCAGTTTTAGCCCCCGCACGTTCACGGCCTAGCAGCCCAAGCTCCCCGCCTTAGATAAGGCGGGGTGTCAAAGAAACGTTGTTAACGTTTCTTTGACGGAGCAGTCTGACGCTGCCGCACCAGCGGCATGTCCCCTTTGAAGGGTGTATTCCAGTTCCCGCGCGGCTATGGCCGTATGGGCTGTATCTCGTATCCACGCCCATCATGTGTATTTGAACCCCAACTCACGCGCGAGCACTTTCGCTCGCACGCTTACCGATCCAATGGCTCCCAAGGCAGGCCCGTCATTCCCGCGAAAGCGGGAATCCATCCCCACGGACCCTTCATAAAATTATACTATCTGCCTTAGCGTACCCGAAAGTCCCAGCCCGAAGCAGCGTCCCGATATTCGGGACAGCGCTGTTTGAGGGCCGCCTCGGTCCGAGTTCGCTGCGTCGAGCAGCTCGGGCGATGGCCCCGCGGCCTCGGAGCGCACGCGGCGCAGCCGGGCATGCAATAGCAATAACGACAACCAAGCGACGTATAAATTACCCAGTGTAGCCGCTAGGTTGTACTTAGCGCTCGGCCCGCACACCCCCTCATTTTTCGCGCGGCTATTGCCGCGTGGGCTGTATTTCGTTTCCACGCGTATCCTGTATATTTGAATCCAGCAAAGCGCCCATATGCAATCAGCCAATGAACCCAAACTGAGCCTGGAGGCTCACAAGTGTCTGGGAGTAGGAAGATAAGATGCTAGCAAACCACATAGCAAACCCCGCTCACATTGCATTCCATATAACCTACGAAAAATATTTACAAGCTGATGTCTTGATGCAGTAAACCAAGTAATTTTACATGAATGGGTAATTCGCAAGGCATTGTCAGTTTTCATGATAAAGTTCGAGGCTATTCGACATATAGAAATTGATGAAAGTTTTCAAGGAATTAACCTAACAGAATTTTCCTTTAACTCAGCCGGTATTTTCAACAATGATCAAATAGTCGATACTTTCATTAGGACTAAGCATTTTACTTATGAAAGTCTTCGTGATTGCGTGAAGAGAGAGCCTGACAAAGAGTGGCTGAGACAAGCATTTATCATTGAAAGGATAGAAATGAATGACTTTAAAAGATATAGTAAAGAGGGGACTATAAAATATTTATTTGATTTTATTAATGAACCAGATTGGAGCGAAGACAGGCTTTATTTTATAAAGTTGGTAAACGAGTATTTTAATATTCTCAATCGGAGTGGGTGCAGCGATTTTTATATACTCTCAAAGGACTGGTTTAGAGAGGAGGATCGAAAAGTAATCGAACCAGAGAGTTGGATTTATAATTATTACTTTCTAATCATTTCTGTTGACAGAATTTCAAAGCTTTTGATTTTTACCGAATGGACATATGAATGATGATGTAATTAAACGAGAAAACTACCCCACATGTGCGCGGCTCTAGCCGCATACCCCATGTCAGCGCTAGGTTGCACCTAGCACCTGGCCTTTCGGTAGCATTCGCTACCATACATGCTGCGCAAACCTTCCTATGAACAAAAATCGCCCACATGGGGCGACTTTTGTTCATACTTCCTTACAAATAGTAGTTACGCCATAACCTTCACTGCTTGCTGCAAAAAGGCATGCAGCGTGGTGGGCGTCTGTGTCTCAGCGCTACGTTCGGCTTTCAGCAGCCCTTTCTGCATGCCGTCATACATTTCCAGGTACAGGTCTGTGATGCTCGCACCCAGGCCAGCCTGCAGCATACCTTGCCGCGCTTGCTCAGGCGTAAACTGCACATAGGGCAGTTCGGGCTTACCTATGGCTTTGCCCAGTTCCGTGGTAATCTCTTGCCAGGTTACGTCTTTCGGGCCTAGCAGCAAGCGCACCTGCTTACCCGTAAAGTTCAGTTCGCCCAGGTATTTCGCCGCTACCACCGCAATGTCTTGCGTCGCAATCGCCGCAAAGGGCGCGTCAGCAGGTGCGGGTGCACCATTAATATTCATGTGCTGCGCCATGCCGATGTTGCCCAGCAGGTTTTCCATAAAGTACGCCGGGCGCAGGTACACGGCATGCAGTGCATCTATCTTGTTGAGTGCCTGCTCCAGCCGGTACACGCTCACGATGGGGCCCGTGCCCGCAGCATGCTCTGCTCCAAAGCTGCTTAACACCACCGCGCGCTTCAGCCCGCTCTGTTTTACAGCAGCGCTGTGTGCCGCAACCAGCGCATCCGCATACGCCAGAAAATCAGGCGCATCGGCTTTAGGTGGGTTTAAGATGAAGGCCGCATCTTGCCCGCTGTAGGCCTTCGTTAAAAAGGCTACATCCTGAATTTCACCTACAGCCAGTGTCGCGCCCAGGCTTTTCAGGTGTGCGCCTTTTTCTGCGCTGCGCACTACGGCTGTTACCGCATGTCCTTGCTTCAGCAGGTGTTCAGCCAATGCGCCGCCTACATGCCCCGTGGCGCCAGTAATTACAATCTTGTGTGCCATGTGTTTGTTTTGAAAGGAATAAATTGAAAAGTACGGCAAAGCTGCATCAATTACTATCTTTGCCGCAAGTACTTACCAGTTAGTAGGGTACCTACCAAAAGTATAGTATTGCTGAACCTCAGCCACTAATAATTATGCCCCGCCCCACCAAGCAGCAGCAGCTGGAAGCCCACGAGCGCAAAGCCCCCGCCGATAAATTCCCCGGCATCGAGAAATGCGCGCTGCGCACCTCCCTCAACGTCATCAGTGGCAAATGGAAGCTGCTCGTGCTATCTAATCTACTTGAGGGGCCGCGGCGCTACGGCGAGCTCCGCCGCCTCGTGCCCGAGGCCACCGAGAAAATGGTAATCCAGGTACTGCGCGAACTGGAGCAGGATGCCATCATCACACGTAAGTCCTATCCCGAGGTGCCCCCCCGTGTGGAGTACACCGTCACGGAGCAGGGCCGCCTGCTCAAGCCTGTACTCGCCGCCATGCTCCAGTGGGGCGAGGGGTATAGAGAGTGGAAAACAGGGCCCAAGAAAAGCGCAAAGAAAGTGGCGTAACCGCCATCTTTTATTTACTAATAATCCCTGAATACCTTACGCCGGCACCAGCACCTGGGGCTTCACCTGCACCCGCGCTTCGAACTCATGGATGAAGCGGCGTATTGTGTTGCGCACGGGCCAGGCCGCGGCATCTGCCAGGGCGCATACGGTGCGGCCTTCCATGTTGTCGCACAGGTCTAGCAGCAGCGCGATGTCGCGCGGGCCCGCTTCGTTGTGCGCAAACTTGTGCAGTAGCTTCTCCATCCAGCCGGTGCCTTCGCGGCAGGGCGTGCACTGGCCACAGCTCTCGTGGTGGTAGAACTTCGTTACGCGGTGCAGGAACTTCACCATGTCAGTGTCTTCATCCAGCACCAGCATGCCACCGGTGCCTACGGCGCTGCCCATGTTCTCGCCGGGGCGGCGGGCGCTGTCCAGGCTGGCTGCGTTCATCGTGATGTTCTCATGCCCGTTGTATAGTAGCTTATAGTGCTTGCCATAAAGTTGTATGGCCTGACTGTTGGCACCGTCAGTTTCCACGTATTCTACAGGCAGGATCGGAACACTCGCACCACCCGGTACGATGGCCTTCATCTTTTTGCCGCCGCGTACGCCGCCCGCTACTTTGAACACCAGATCGGTGATGCTCATACCGCTGGGCAGCTCGTATAGCCCGGGGCGGTTCACATGGCCCTGGATGCCGTACAGCATCGGGCCGGGGTGGTCTTTCGCGCCCAGGTTCTGGTACCACTCGGGGCCGTTCTTGAGCACCAGTGTCACGTGGGCCAGCGTCTCTATGTTGTTGATGGTAGTCGGTTTGCCCCAGAGGCCAAATTGCGCCGGGAAGGGCGGCTTGCTGCGGGGGTAGGCGCGTTTGCCTTCCAGGCTTTCCATCAGGCTGGTTTCTTCGCCGCAGATGTAGGCGCCAGCGCCTTTGTGCACATACATGTCGATATTCACGCCCGTGCCCAGTATGTTTTTGCCGAGGTAACCTTTGGCGTACGCATCATCTACGGCCTTCTGCATCAGGTCTATGTAGTCGGCGTATTCGCCGCGGATGTACACATAGGCTGCGTCCATCTCCATGGCCCAGCAGGCGATGACGGCCCCCTCGATAAACAGGTGCGGGTTGAATTCGAAAATGCGGCGGTCTTTGTAGGTGCCGGGTTCGCTCTCGTCGCCGTTGCAGGCCAGGTAGCGGGGCACGCCGGGCTGCTTGGGGGGCATGAAACTCCACTTGAGGCCGGCATTGAAGCCGGCACCGCCACGGCCGCGTATGTTGGCGGCTTTCACTTTGTCGGTCAGCGTTTTGCGGTCGCCATGTTCGCCTTTCAGCGCTTGGGTGAGCTGGGCATAACCTCCGTGCTGCACGTAGATGTCTATCTGGTGCAGGTTGGGGATGGGGGGCAGCACTTGCGGTACGTAGTCTTTCCAGTCGGCCATACGGGTGGTTGGGTTTTCGCCCTAAAGATGCAAACAAAAGGCGCATGGAATAAAGGTGGGGCCAGCTTAAAATGATGCTAAAGTTTGGGGGAAGTGCGAATCGAACCGCCCCGGCAGCAAAAACGCAGTTTGCGTTTTGCTGCCACCCCGCCTTAACCCAGGCGGGGAGCTTTGCGCCGCTCAGGGGGCCCTCAAAACATGCGCGATGAAAGACGGGAGCGGTAGCCGATGATGGGCAGGGGCGGGGGCGGGGCGGCACGTTTGAGCAGGTAGTGCAGGGCGCCTTCGTCAGCATCGGGGCCGTCGTCGTGGAGGGCGGCAGGGGCTGCGGGCGAGAATGCCAGTAGCTGGGCGATGCTGCGCTGCATGTCAGGGCAGGTGCGCTGGGCGGCATCGCTCTAAAAACTCCCGTCATGCTGAACTTGTTTCAGCAGCTTAAAAGTCCGTCATTCCCGCGAAAGCGGGAATCTAAACCAGCCACAAGACCAACATTGTATAGGTGCTGTAGCAGATACTACATTTTATATAATCACGAGGCGAAAACACTAGCGCGAGCGTGGTGGTAACAAATAATTTTATAAAATTTAATATTAAACTATAGCAATTTCTGTTCCATTGAACAATATATTTGGAAACACTTAAATCTCTTTTGTTATGAAAAATGTGTTCAGTCTTGTTTCTTGTCTATTTTTAGCAATGTTCTTTGCTTCTCATTTATCCGCACAAACTGCAAATGAAATTAGCGATAAAATTGCTCAAGATGATGCAAAAGGTAGAGTCAGTGTTATTTCCAACACTACTGATGCTTGTGATAAAAACAATGATCTTAAATTTGAAACAGCTTATGGCGACTTAATTGTGAAGGCTGGAGAGACTAAATATTTTAAAGTCAGGAAGGATGATGATTATGGGCGATCCGGGGGGTACAAGTGGCATTGTGCTGGAAGTAATGATAAGTCAAGATTAGATGGAGCTTTATATATTAAGGTTGTAAGAAAGGCAGATACAGGTGCTTTTCAGCAATTTAAAATCGACATTATTCCATATTGAATATCCTAACCAAGGGTGCCTGTCCTCCTTGCTGCACGAGGTTGCACCCAATGCTGCCATCCTAGTAGCGTACTGTACTTTGAACCTCAACCCGCTACCCCCTCTCCCATGGAGAGGGGGTAGCATTAGATATAGCGTCAAATCAGTTATCTTTCTTAAGATGCAAGAATTGGGCAGAGTTTTGCGAAAATGAGGCAGCAATTTCTTATTTGATTGATTCTTTTTCAGCTTATTGCTATAAAAAAAGTTAATACAAAAAGCAAATCTTAATGACGGACAATCACTATAAGGAGCTTTTATCTAAAAGGTATGTTTGCACAATTGCAAACAAATGCGGTTACACAATTAATGAACCAGAGAATGATTATGGTGAAGATTTAACAATTAACGAAGTAAGAACTTACACAAAAACTTCTGGTGAAACTGGGCATGCACCAACTGGAAAAAACATTTGTGTCCAGCTTAAAGCAACCATATGGGACCCGGATTTTAACACCTCTGGGGTGGTAAAGTATGATTTAGATGCCGACACTTACAATATGCTAGTTGATCGTTCAAAAAATAATAGGCCGTTGCTTTTAGTCTTGTTTTTCTTGCCTGCTGAAAAGGAAAATTGGGTAGAGCAAAATGATGAGGAGTTGAAAATAAGAAAGCTTGCTTTCTACTACCTACCTGAAGGTAGTGCAACTTTAACTACGAATTTAAGTACAAAAAGAATTTTGATACCAGTAGGAGATAAGATTTCTGAATATACTTTGAAGAATCTAATGAATGAAATGAACTAGTTATGGATAATAATAAAATATTAAGTAATATTATCCATTTTTTGAAAACAAAAGAATGGCACGAGGACACGCCAACAAAAAGAAGTCTAGTCTTTATAAATGATAAAATTGGTTCAGATTTTAGATTGTTTGTGCCAAAACTAGTACATGAAAACGATTTTCTTATTCAGGCGCAAAAGACTATTCAATCTTTGTGCAGTATTCATTCAGAGAACAATAGTGATTTAAAATCATTAATAATCAAAAATAGGGAAATTTTATCTATTAAGTTTGAAGCAGATCAGATCTATGATGATGGCGTAAAAATTGTTATATTTTCTAATATTGTATCTAGATTGAATATCTTGCTCACTCATGCTGCAGCATTTACGATAACAAATAAGCCAATTCTTAGTAGAGAAGATACAAAACTAAGTAAAGGATATCTTGATCGTTGTCGTTTTATAAAAAATGAGAAGGGTAGCCTAATTACAAAAATTGAGTTGCCAAAGGATGATGAAATTTATAATGAACTTTATGATCAAAAAATAAACAGTAAAATAGTGAATAAAAGATTATTCGATAGTATTAATTTTATCAATAATACTATTTTAGCTGAGGATGTTAATTATTCAGATGATTATATAGATAAAAACATAAGTAACATAAATTTGAGCCTGATTTCTGACATCAGACTGCTCTACAAAGAAGTACCAGCTAGTACAATTTCAGTATTGCATAAGTCAATTGAGAGTGATCACAATACTACTTCTGGTTCTTTGGGAAGCTATACAACTCAGAAAATAAAATTATTTGAAGATGCAGTAAAATTGCGACTTAGAAAAATTTGAATTTTGATCTCATTGGTATCATTACTGATTTGCATTCAAATAACCCTAATGACAATGAAAATTTTGTAGAAATATATACTTTGATTGAGAATAGTGAAAATAAGATTAGGGTTCCATTAAGTTCTGATTTGTATAGAATTGCGATTGAAGCGCACAGAGAAAAGAGGTCAGTATTTTTTTCTTGTACTGTAGCGAAAGATGGAAACGCATATAAGGTCTTGTCTGTATCTAGTTTCAGAATAAGTTCTTAAATCCTACGCGTCGGCGCTAGGTCGCACCTAGCACTTGGCCTCACTGTAGCTTGAGCTACCCCGCTTACCCCACAAATACTTTTCCACAGCGCGTATCTCCCTGAGCCAGAGCGCACTAAGCCACGAAGGCGCGGCACCTGCGCGTCCCCTACGGGCACCGCAGGTGTACTTTAAAGGCACCTGCGCGCACACCCCCTTGCACGGGCAGGCTGGCCGTATCTCATTGCAGGTATGCACCACACCCAGTACTACAAACTCCTTCCCGAACCCTGTCCCGATGCAATCGGGAAAGGGAAGGTGGCGCGAAGCGCCGGAAGGGTTTTGCCACTTCATGTCATTGCGAGCGTCCCGCTTGCGGGAAAGCAATCCCCTGCCCACACCCCGAGTCCCGGCAGGAGATTGCCGCGGTCAGCCACTGCGTGGCTTCCCTCGCAATGACACCCACAGATCCTTCAGCCCCTGGCGGGGCTTCAGGATGACATACCCCACCCGCCGCGCAGCGGCGCAAGCTCCCCGCCTTGGTTAAGGCGGGGTGGACTAGAAACGCTAGCAAGCGTTTCTAGGACGGGGCGGTTCGATTCCGCCATTACCCCACGTCATTCCGGCGCAGGCCGGAATCTCTCCTAACAATCAAACAAACCCACACCCTTGTCCACCAAACTCACCTATGAACAATTCCTCACTACCCACTTCGGGGAAGCATTCCGTCTGTCCCCCTGCGCCGACTACCACCTGGACGCCGCCGATGCCGCCCTCAGGCCCAACTACCGCGGCATCTGGCAGTGGTTCCGCGGCGCGGCCAAAAGCCTCCACGCCGGCACCTTCCTACCCCTCTACCTACTCACCCAGAGCAGCGGCCCCGCTTTCCGCTTCATGCTCCTGGTTAGCAACAGCCGCGAAGCTGCCGTCAAGCAACTGGCAGAACTGTACTACATTATCAAGCACAATAAAGAGTTTTGTGATGCGTATCAAATCACCCCCATCAAAGACCATTTCTGCAAACACAACTTTGCCGTGCGTATTAAGAATACCCCTGTTGTGTTCATGGCCATGGGCGCAGGCCAGAGCCCCAGGGGCATACGGCATTTCGGTTGTCGCCCCGATTACATCGTATGCGACGACCTGGACACCGCCACCCGCGCCCGTAACCCCCACCGCGTCAACCAACTGGTGGACTGGGTCCAGCAAGACCTCATTCCCACCGCAGACCGCACCTTCCGTTTCATCATGGTCGGAAACCGCTTCTCCGAAAACACCGTTATTCACAAACTCGCAGCAACCAACAAATACGACCTCATCAGAGTAAACGCCTACGACACCCTCGGCCGCCTCACTTGGCCCGAAAAATATGCAGTAACAACTACTGCTCCCGCGAGCGTCCCGCTCGTGGGTAGTACGGAACCGAGCCTTCGGCTCGAACATGAGCCACAGGCTCATGAGAACAACCCACACGAGCCACAGGCTCGCGTGAACGCACCCACCCCCAACTGGTTCGAATCCCAGCGTGCCCTCCTCGGCGAAACCGCTTTCGCACGCGAATACATGAACACGCCCGTCACCGACGGAACAATTTTCAAACCCGAATACATCACCTGGGCACCAGCCCCCGAGCTTGCCGCATTCGACAAACTCATCTGCTACATAGACCCCAGCTTCAGCGATTCACCCGTCGCCGACTTCAAAGCCGCCAAACTCTGGGGCCTCCACCGCGGCACGAGCCAAAGCTCCTTCCCTGCCAAGGGAAGGTGGCCCGAAGGGCCGGAAGGGTTTAATTCACAAACTATCACCAATCCCACCATCAGTCAGAATCTCCCAGCCCGCGGCAGCG